>JRYI01001113.1_pt1 | contig 13533 bp, 9 predicted proteins | sample 235361 | NCBI WGS metagenome assembly JRYI01 (sample SAMN03074212, study PRJNA261471) | activated sludge metagenome | biome: Common Effluent Treatment Plant; feature: Wastewater; material: Activated sludge; isolation source: activated biomass in a lab-scale reactor treating industrial wastewater at...
TTCACAGATTATAGCCGACAAGACGTTTAATAAGGAATATATCCGCAGCGGAAGTGGCGATCAAATGAGTCAACCACGTTAGTTGAGTATGCGTGGGTGTCCACCGTTGGTGTCTACGCCGAATTATTCCAGCCCGCTGCAGGCAAAGGTAGACAGAGCATGAGTGAGAGAATCGTTATTGAAGCAGAACCGCGCGAGGTTATCGGCAAGCAGACGAATAAGCTGCGGCGCGACGGCTGGATTCCCGGCGTCATTTACGGGCGCAAGACGCAAGCGAGCGTCCAGATGGAGCAAAAAGCCCTGCGTCGCGCCTTGCGCGTGGTAGGGACTGCCCATTTGGCTGATGTGTCGTTGAACGGCAAGACCCACACGGTGCTGGTTCGCGAGATCCAGCAGCACGCTACACGTGGCGACATCGTTCATGTCGATTTCCTGGAAGTCGATATGAAGGTGAAGTTGCGCGCTTCGGCCGTGGTGGTCGGCACTGGTGAGGCCGCGCCCGAGGCTGCGGGCCTGGGTGATGTCACCATCCTGACCCACTCCGTCGAAATCGAGTGTTTGCCTGAAGATCTCGTATCCGAGATCGAATTCAATATGGCGCTCATCGCCACGCCGGATGATGTAGTCTATGTCAAGGATTTGGTAGCGCCGAAGGGCGTCGAGATCCTTGATGATCCGGATACGGTAATTGCTCGCTTCGAATATGTCGCGACGGGTGATGAAGATTTGGGCGAAGGCGACATGGCTGAGGATGTTGAAGTCATCGCCAGAGGCAAGAAGGAAGACGAGGACTTCTAGTCTGCTTTTGCCGTGACCCGATTGCAGCGAATCGCACTTGTCGTTATCCTGCTGTCGGCCGTTACATTGCGTTTGACCGGTCTGGATTGGGACGGGTTTCAACACCACCATCCGGACGAAAGATACATCACATGGGTCGCCACGACGATTGAGCTTCCCTCAATCGGACAACTGATCAAGGCCGCGCAATGGCGGCCCGAAACATCGACATTCAATCCCTTCCACTGGCCTCCTGAGGCCGGTAGCGAAGGGATTATTGTTTTACAGGGGCAACCGCGCGATTTTGCCTATGGCCATGTGCCTCTGTATCTGGGTGTGGCGGCGACGCGGCTGGCGGAATGGCTGGCCCCGGCGCTGTTGCCCATATTGCCCGCGGGCTGGAACCTGACGGCCGACGTGCTGAATGGGGTGGGACAGATCGAATATCATCACCAGGCGGCCGTCGGGCGCTTCCTGACTGCGCTGATCGACACCGGCACCGTCTTGTTCACATTCCTGTTGGGGCGACGACTGTACGGCGTTGCGACAGGGTTGCTGGCCGCGGCTCTGCTGTCCGTGGCCGTGCTGCATATTCAGTTGGCCCATTTCTTCACGAGTGATCCCTACCTCACGTTCTTTGTGGTGGCCGCCATCTATTTCATGGTCGCCGCGCATGGAGGTGGGGTGATTGGGCCGACTCAAGAGAGGCGGCGAAAGGGATATTTCGTCCTGGCGGCGATCATGGTGGGGTTGGCCGTCGGCTCAAAATTCACGGCCGTTCTGCTGGGTTTGCCGTTGTTGTGGACGGCGGCGGCCGTTGCCGCATCAGGCAAGCGCCGGGTTTTGGCGTTTCTTGGGATTGCTCTCGTTGGCCTTACTTTTGCGCTGACCAATCCCTTTGCCGTGCTGGATTGGACCTGTGTTCCGCCGGAAGTCCACGGCGGAGGAAACTCGCTCTTCACTATCTTGTCGAATTCTTGCTATGTTCAAAACATTCTGACCCAGAATGCTATGGTGAGCGGCCGGGCCGATTTGGGGTTTACCCGCCAATATGCCGGAACGACGCCCTATTTGTATTTCGGCGAGATGCTCATCCGTTGGGGATTAGGCCCGCTGCTTGGGTTGGCAGCCTTGGCCGGTTTGGTGTGGGCCATATGGGATGTCGGCCGATCCCTGCGCGGCGTGACAGGCGTTAATGATGCACTACGTCGCTTGTTGAGCCAACCCGCCGTTATCGTGTTGTTGTGGGTATTGCCGTACGTAATCCTGACCGGTGGCTTCTACGTGAAATTTCTGCGCTATACGCAGCCGGTCGTCCCTTTTCTGATCGTCTTTGGCGCGGCTCTCCTCTGGCGAGTGCGGCGTCCGTCTGCCCGTTATGCGCTTGTCGGGATCGTCCTCATTGGAACGGCGTTCTATGCCCTTGCGTTCGTCAACCTTTATCGTGTGGAGCATCCCTGGAACGCCGCCTCGCGCTGGATTTACGAGAATGTCCCCTCCGGTACTTTGATTCTCAGCGAGCAATGGGATGATTTCTTGCCGGTCAATCTGGCCGTCGACGGCGAAAAGCGCTCGCGCATGGAATATCCCAATGCGGAATTGACCTGGCTGACATTCACGGACGCGGCCGACAACGAGACGCGCCTGCTGGCGAATCTCGAGTTGCTGGCCGATGCCGAGTATCTCACTGTCCTGTCGAATCGCGTCTACGGCGTGGCGCCACGATTGCCGGAACGGTATCCGTTGTCCGGTCAGTATCATCAGCTTCTATTTGATGGCGCGCTCGGTTACGAGCTGATCTGGGCAGGCGGCCGCGCGCCTCGATTGTTCGGTGTGGAGTTGTGGGCGGATACGTTTTCATGGCCCGGTTTGCGGCCGCCGGATGCGATGAGTGAGTATCTGAACCAATCTCGCACTGTTTCTCCGGGACGCGCCGATGAGAGCTTTATCGTGTATGATCAACCGCTGACGATGATTTTCCGTAATACGGGGAACTTATCAGGCGAGGAAATGAAAGAAGCATTCAAGTTGACCGGGAATTAATTCTCCGTCTTTCGGACGGGGTAGGGAAGAAACAAGCTCTCAAGATGGGTCGTCGCTATTTATTTCTGACTGTATTCGTGGCCGGTATGAGCACTCTGGCGATTGAGTTTACCGCCAGCCGGTTGTTGCAAACCGTCTATGGCACGTCAAACATCGTCTGGGCTAATGTAATTGGCCTGGTATTGCTTTCGCTCACCGCCGGTTACTTCATTGGCGGGCGCGTGGCGGACCGCTATCCGGCCGCCCCCGTTTTCTATGGGTTAGTGACTGCGGCCGGATTTGCCGCTATCTTCTTTCTGCTGCTGACCGGGGCTATCCTGCGCGATGCGGCCGCGGCCCTGGCGATGATGAATGTCAATGCGCTGGCCGGCTCCCTGGTGCTGGTCGTCCTGGCGCTGGTCGTGCCGGTGACGCTCCTTGGCTGTCTTTCCCCGTTTGCCATTCGCCTGGCCGTGCAGGACGTCAGCGAGGCGGGCCGGATCAGCGGCCGTGTCTATGCCGTCTCGACGCTGGGCAGCCTGCTGGGCACCTATCTGCCCGTCCTGATTATTATTCCGCTGGCCGGGTCGCGGCTGGCCGCGGTGATCTTCGGCTCCGCGTTGCTGGTTGTGGGGCTGGTGGGCTTGTGGCGTTCCACCGGGAATCGCACGGCGCGGCTGGGTTCGCTTATACTACCGCTTCTGCTGCTTCCGGCGCTGGCTTTCTGGCTGCGGGGCAGCATCAAGGCCTATGCCGGGCAACTCTATGAGGCTGAATCGGCCTATAACTATATTCAGGTGATTCGCCGGGATGACTGTAATTACCTGCTGCTAAACGAGGGGCAAGCGTATCATTCGTTCTACTGTGACGGCGGCCGCGTGCCGGTGATCTCCGTCTGGAGCGTTATGCTGGCTGCCCCCTACTTCAACGCCGACCCGACTTCCCCGGAGCGGATGGCGGTCGTAGGGCTGGCTGCAGGGACGATCCCCAAGCAGTTTACTCGTGCGTTTGGCCCGATTGAGATAGACGGCATCGAGCTGGACCCGGCCATTATCGACGTGGGGCGCGAGTTTTTCGCGCTCGATGAGCCGAATATCCGGGCCATTACCGGCGACGGGCGGCATGAATTATCCCGTTTGACCGGGCCTTATGACATCATTACGATCGATGCTTATAAGGTGCCCTATATTCCCTGGCATTTAACAACCCGCGAGTTTTTCAACGAGGCGAGCGATCGCCTTGGCGAGCATGGTGTGCTGGCCATCAACGTCGGCCGCGTGCCGGACGATCGACGCTTGGTCGATGCCGTCAGCGCAACGCTGCTGGCCGTCTTTCCCACGGTACATGCCATCGACATTCCCGGTACATTAAATACAATCCTGGTGGCGACGAAGCAGCCGACGACGATTGGTGACCTGGAGGCTAATCTGGCAGCGCTGCCCAATGGCGAGGATCCGTTGCTGCGCGAAGCGCTGGCCACGGCCGCGGCCAATATCGCCCCGTTGGGAAGCGGCGGGGTGGTGATGACCGACGATCGCGCGCCGATCGAGTTCATCAGTGATTCAATCGCCATCCGCTATTTACTGGATGCCGGGCCTTCCGGCCTGGGAACATTGGGACAGTAATCGATCTATTCAGTTGAGGTAAGAATTGGAAAACAAAACACTCTCGACAATCATTCGCTGGCTGGTCATTCTGGCGATGCCCTTCTTTCTGGGTATGGGCGCGATTCGAGCGATTATTGCCTGGGACTATCCCGCGTTTGAGTACAAGCGTATTCTCCCCGACATCTATGGTTTCACCCCCGAACAGCGGCTGGAGCTGGCCCGTGGGACGCTCGACTATCTGCAACGCCCGGAGCCGGCCGATGAGGTCATCTATATGTTGGAGGACCTTCGCCTGCCCGGCACCGATTCACCCCTCTACAACGCGGGCGAAATCAGCCACATGATCGATGTCAAGGTCGTTGCCGACGCGATGAAACGTGTGGCTTATATCACCGGCGCAATCGCGCTCGGTGGCCTGGCGATTCTTCTCATCCCCGCGCGGACGCGACATTTCGGCTGGCGAACGCTTATGTTCGCGGGATTGGGCACTGTTATCGTGCTGGTTGCTATCGGGTTGGCTATTCTAATCGCCTGGCCGATCTTCTTCGTCCAGTTCCACGAGTTGCTCTTTCCTCCCGGCTCGTGGACTTTTGCCTATACCGATTCACTGATCCGTTTGTTTCCAGAGCAGTTCTGGTTTGATTTTGGGGTGCTGGTCAGCGGGATGACATTGGCGTTAGGGAGCATTGTTGCCCTGATCGGCTATCTGATGAGCCGCCGCGCGGCGAAGGCGTAGCCGACGGCAAAACCGGGCGATGGGGTCCACTGGCCTACGACGACTTCGACCCAATTGAGCCGGCCCGGATAAACCCACACGTCGGCCGTGAAGGGGCGGCTGCCCGTCTCGACGATGGCCTGATAGAAGCCGGGGATGACATCATCCAGGGCGAAATTTTCACCCAGGGTCGGATCACTGTTCGGCTCCCCTTTAGCGTAGGAGGTCGTGGCGGTGTAGGGGGCCGTGGCGTCTGCTCGCACCAACGTAATCGGAGCCTCAAAAAGGATCTGCCCGTCGGGAGCGACGATCCGTCCGGCGACGACGCCGGTCTGGGGCAAGGGTTCCAGCCACAACAAGGGATTGCGGGTGGAGCTATAGGTGTTTTGGCCTACCCTGACCTCGAAATGAAGGTGCGGCCCATCGGCCACGCCACTCTCCCCCGAAAGGCCGAGCACGTCGCCGCGCGCTACCCGTTGGCCGGGCACAACGGACACCTCGGACAGATGGCCGTAGAGCGCGAACAGTGGCGTGGCGCCGTCGCTGTCCAACTCAATGATGACGAGATTGCCGTAGAAATTTTCCTGCGGTCCATAGGCCATAGTCGCGTCGTTTCCCGCGACAACGACCGTACCGGATGATACTGCCAACACTGTCGTGCCGGCAGGCACGACGAACTCGACCCCCGTGTGGGGTCGCAACGCGCCACCGCGTGTGCTGCCATACGGGTAAGCCTTGTCGGTCCAGGCCGGGCCGCTCATCGGCACAGGCCTCTGGAGCCACAATTGCTCTCCTTCAACAACAGGGGGCGGTGGAGGCGGAGTGAAAGTTGGTTGTGGAGTCTCGGTTGGTTGAGTTTCCTCGGTTTCCCGCTCAGGGAATGCCGTCGGCGCGGTAGTGGGCGCGCTGGTTGGAGAAGGAGGGGCCGCGACTGTCGCCACAATCACCGGTTGAAATTGGCCGGCTGTGGGAGCGACCGTCGGGGTTGGCGCGACCGATTCGGCAGTCGGGGATGACTCTGAAACCTGGGAGATGCCGACTTGTTCCGGACGACAACCGACCGAAGATATAAGCAGCAAAAGACCGGCGGCAAACAACAGGCCGCCGGTCTTTCTTTTTTGAGGAAACAACCTAAAGGCCTCCGCGATCCTTGGCAATGGCGATGGTCGATTGAGCCAATTCTTCGGCCTCAGCAATGAGCGATTCCACCTCAGCGGCCCATTGGCTGGCCAGTTCGCGATTCTTCAAATTGACGCTGTTGACCCTGACGTTCAACCCCGCGCCATGCACCGCAGCACGAGCCATAATGGTGCCCACCGCTGCGTCGGTGGCGGCATTGACGTTGCCGATGGTGGCGATCGTCTTGGCAAGCTTGCTCGCGTCCCGGCTCAGTCGCGCTACGCGCAAGGGGACTTCGCCGGCGTGGACAGTGGCCGCTTCCAGCGCGGTTGCCTTCTCTTCTTCGCCCAACTCTTTGTTGCGAAAAATCGACAAAATAACCTCAAAGGATGCGGCGTCTTCTTCGATGGCCGTGGTTAATTCGCGGCGGAGCGATTCAGCCTCGTCGAGAATTTGCGCAGCCTGGTCGCTGACGTCGAGATATTTCTTGCGACCGATCGTCAAACCGGCAACCATCTGGGTCAGAGCGGCCGCCAATGCGCCGACCAGCGCGGCCACGGAGCCGCCGCCGGGGGTTGGCGTCGTGGCCGCGACCGTATCGACGAACGGCCTTGCGATGGTCGATAGTGTTTCCTCGGGCTTGTCCTCGGCGGGAGGTGTGGTCAGGCGCAGTTCCAGCACCTGGTCGTCCTCCAGCCCATCGAGTTGGAGATACCATTTGGCGCTCTCCAGGAGTGCTTTCTGGGGGATCAGCCCGACGAGTTCGGCTCGCGTTACCGTCAGGCCGTGACGCTCGGCTTCCCGTCGAACCGTCTCCTGGACGCGATGGATAGGGGTACGCTCGAAATTTGTCAGGTTCATGCTGACCTGCGCCTGCCCATCGACCAGGAAGCCGCGCGCCTGCACGAAGCGCAGCCCGCCACTGGAATAACGGATGGCGCGGGCGATGCTTTCAGCGACAGCGGCATCGCTGGAGTTGAGGTAGAGGTTATAGGCGATCAGGAACGGCCGCGCGCCAATTACCGTTGCTCCCCAGGGGTGCGATTCGGCCGGCCCAAAATCGGGCTTACGGTCGGGGTTGGTGGCTACTTCCTCTTTCCACTTTTCGTACTGGCCTTTGCGAATCGCAGACAGGCTCTCGCGGTCGGGATTAGTAGCCGCCGCCGCATACAGGTACACGGCTATGCCCAACTCCTCGCCCACGCGCTTGCCCAGTTGACGGGCCAGCATCACGCAATCGTCCATTGTGACGCCGCGAACGGGAATGAAGGGGAACACGTCGGTCGCACCGATGCGGGGGTGTTCGCCCTGATGATGATCGAGATCGATGAGTTCCTTGGCGGCGGCAATGCCACGTAAGCCCGCTTCGACGACGCCATCAGGCGGCCCTACATAGGTGACGACCGTCCGGTTGTGGTCGGGGTCGGCGCTGACATCCAGCACCTGGACGGTAGTGACGCTGCGGATGGCATCGACGATGCGGCCGTATACTTCCGGGTCGCGGCCGTTGCTGAAGTTAGGAACACATTCCACTATCTTTTGCATAACAATCTCCTGGTATTTGAGGGAGTTTTATCAGCAGTCGGCGCTTTCGGCTACTCAGCGGAGCTTGCGAAGGCGACTTCTGAGCGATTTCCAACGTTCCCTGACAGGCATAGCCTGGTGCTTGTCGATCGGTTGTGGGCTGTAGCGGGCCTCCAGGAATGCCTCGGTCAACGCATCGATGTCCGTCTCGGAGTCGGGCCAGGTTTCCTTCAGGTCCTGAGCGAATTCCGATGGTGTTTCGCTGTCGCGCCGATCGACGCCGCTTTCGGCCGCTCGCCGCAGAAGGGCCAGGTAATAGAAGCGGATTTGCTCGCGGGGCGAGAGTTCGCCAAGTCGCAAAAAACGCGGCGGGCGTAGCTTCAAGTCTATCTGAGGCATGGTGGGAGAACCCTGATTTTGTAACCGGGCCTGTAGCCCGTGGCTCAACGACTGAACGCGACCGCGTAGCCGCAACCAAATTTCTCGAGCCCAGGCGACGAGCGTTGACCAGTATTCACCGGCCACCGTCTTGTCGAGGCGATAACCCCTTTCGCGCAATAAAAACAGGAGCGATGCAATGACGATGGCTATCCCCAAGGCCCAGAATGCAGAACTGCCGGCCATGGTCAGGAACTCATTGGGCGGAGCGGGGGGGGCAGGTGGCGGTGTTGGCAAGGGCGCGGGCGTTGGTTGCGTGACTACCTGTTCGGCTTCTTCGACATTTTGCGTCAGGAGCATCAACGTTGCGGCCGTCAGATAGCCGAACAAAGAGATGAGAAGACTCACCAGATAGCCGACCCCGGCCAGCCCCAGGGAGAGGATTTGGCTGATGGCAAGCGTGGAGCCGATGGGCAGGAAGGCGGCGATGAGTGCGACGAGACCCAGCACGATCATGGTGCTGCGTTGCCATGCTCGCTCCAGATCGACCTCCCTGGCCACGCCGTCCATGAGCCAGCGCGCGTTCATCCGCAGCAGGCGGGCATGGCTGAGCAGCCAAAAGCCCACCAGGAAGTAGATCATCAGGGCGAAGAGCATGGCCGGCGTCAGGCCCAGCCGGGCGATCTCGAACGGATTCGTGACGTTGGTCAGTTCTTTGACTTCAAAAGTGCTGAGGGCGGCCAGGAAAACCATGCCCATGCCGAAGAGCAGCCACGTATTGAGATACTGATTCTGTAATTCTTCCCTCGGTGTCTGGATCGGCCGATTGTCGGCATAGGCTTTTTGTTCGGCGGCGGACATGGTATAGAAGTTGATCTCGTAGATGCTTACATCCAGACGGGTGAAGATGCGGCTCCACATGACGGCGAGCCACCAGCCCACCAGGGTAACGAAAGCTGTTGAAAGGAAACTTCCGATGGATAGAACCGCTATCGGCGAGACAAGAAATACGCGCATCTCTTCCGGCGAGGGAAGATCGCCGACGAAGATAATCCAGCTATAGGCGCGTGCGATGACCAGAATAAGCAAGACCTCGGCCGCGCGATAGCTGAGGCGATCCACGCCATTGCTGTCGGGATTATTGAGCCAGGCGGATGTGTAGGTTCCTTCCAGCGCGGCGAAGAAGCAAAGGGGGATCAATGCCATCCAGGCGGTCTCCGGTGAAAGGGTTCTCGCGATCACCAGTAGCCCGGCAGCAAAGGAAACGGCCAGCAACGAAATCATCAACGGCCGGATCAACTTTCTGGTCCATGGATCGACGCGGAACGCCAGCCGTTCGCCGGGTGCGGGCGAGCGCTGTAAACGGGCAGCGGAGATGGCGCCCTTGTTGCGGATGGTGCGGCGGCTCATCGTTGGCCCCCACCGTTTGGAGAATGAATGGGACGTTGCCATTGGGCCAGGTCTCGGCGATCGTTGACGTGGTAAGCGCGGAAACCTAGCCGGCGTGCCCGCTCGCGCACCTGACCGAAGTTGGCGTCAGGTTCGACGGCGATCAGGATGGGGTTGAACCCACTGCGGCTGAGATGATGCAGGGTATTGCAGGTCTGCGGATCGCCCTGAGCGGTAATGGCGATGATGGTGACGCCCCAACTCAGGTTGACGCAGGCCGCCGGCGCCCATTCGGTGAAGGAGATCGAATCGCGCGAATAGAGACGGGCCAGCAGTTCCAGCACCTTCATCAAATGCGGCCGCCCGGCGCGGGCCTTGATCGCCGCCGGCATGAATCGGGACAAATCGCTCGACGCCTGGGCTGATTCAAAGAGCAGCCGACCGGTGGTCTCATCAAACACCCTGGATTCTTCCTGCAAACGAAGCGGATCGATCCCGTTGGTATACAGGCCAACTGATTGGCGCTGGTTGACCAGATGGGTTGCCAGCGAGGCGGCGGTGACGATGCCCCATTCGATGGAATCATACCGGTTTCGGCGCTCATAGGCGGCCGCGTTCATGTCGAGCAAGATGGCCGTTTCCAGCGAGATGGCCGGCTCGAAGGTGCGGACGAGCATCTTCTGGGTGCGCGCGCTGGCTTTCCAATTCATTTGCCGCAGCGAGTCGCCGGAGCGGAATTCCCTGGCGCCCATCGGCCGCGCCGGGTCTTCGAATAAACGCTGGCGGCTGGCGATCGTTCCGAAGGGCAGCCGGGAAGGTAAACCAAGCTGGGTGAGCGGGATGATATGGGGGTAAATGGTCAGAAAATCCGACCGCAAGACGCCTGCTTGTGGTTTAGCCAGGCCGAACAGATCGCCGCTGGTCAATTGCAACGGGCCGAGACGATAATAACCGCGCTGAAGCCCTTTTACCTGATAGGAGAACGAGATCGATTGCTGGCCGCGCAGATTGGCGACCTGATGCACCGGCGACTTCAGCCGTAGCTCGGGCGGCACACTTTCATGAATTTCCACCCACGGCACGGAGAGGCGACTGGTGTTCGTTAGCATGAGCTTGACCTCAACCTCCTCGCCCAGAAAGGCCCGCTTTTGATACGTGCGCGACGCCTCAATGCGTTGCAAGGTGCGGCCGCCGCGCCACCAACTCCAGGCGAAGACGCCCGCAGCCACATAGAGGATATAGAAAATAAAATCGACGCGAAGGAGAAAGGCGACAGCCACGAGCAACAGGAAGAGCAACCGGAAACGGGAGGACATCAAATGTCTCCGAGCGCCAGCGGGACCTCCTCGACGATGCCGGCGATGATGTCGTTGACGGTCGCACCACGCAATGCGCTTTCGGGGTGGAGCAGGCAGCGGTGGGCGATAACCGCGGCCGCGAGTTTCTTGACGTCATCCGGGAGCACGTAATCCCTGCCTTGCAGGGCGGCATACGCCTGTGCCGCGCGGTAGAGGTTGTGGCTGCCGCGCGGACTTGCGCCCAGAATCAGGTCGGGATGTCGTCGGGTCGCGAACACCAGGGCCACGATGTAATCGCGCACCGTATCATCGACGTGAATCTGCCACACCTTGCGCGCGAGTGCCGGCAATTCGTGTCCATCGACGACCGGCCCCAGCGATGTGATCGGATGTTCGCCGCCCAGATTTTGCAGCATCCGGCTCTCCTCGGCTTCATCCAAATAACCGAGCGTCAATTTCATGAAGAAGCGATCCAGCTGGGCCTCGGGCAGGGGAAAGGTACCCTCGTACTCCACCGGATTTTGCGAGGCGATCACCAGAAAGGGGCGCTCAAGGCTTCTCGTCACGCCATCGACGCTGACCTGTCGCTCGCCCATTGCTTCGAGCAGGGCGGATTGGGTGCGCGGGGTGGCTCGATTGATCTCATCGGCCAGGAGAATATTGGTGAAGACAGGGCCGGGAATGAAGACGAACTCCTGTCGCTTGGGGTCATAGACCGACACCCCGGTGACGTCATTGGGCAGCAGATCGGGCGTGCATTGCAGCCGCTTGAAATCGATGGCCAGACTGGCGGCCAGCGCGCGGGCCAGCATGGTCTTCCCCGTACCCGGCACATCCTCGAGCAGGACATGACCTTCGCAGAGGATCGAGACCATGAGAAGTTCGAGGATGTCGCGCTTGCCGATGATCACGCGCTCGACATTGTCCAGCACACTTTGTGAGAAAGCCCGTATTTCGTCCATATCGCTCCTGGCTTCATCTTAGCATAGTCTCTCGCGACTGGGTACAGGAAGAGATAACGAAGATATGGAGAGCTTGAGGCGAGTGGGCCTACGAAAATAAACCTCAGAGGTCTTCCCAGACCTCTGAGGTTTGGCGGTTAGCTCGCGGCGCGTACTTCGTCGGCGATGATACTCAGGCCACGGCGGACGGCGCGGTCGTCGCCGGCGTAATTCATGCGCAGACATTCGTGCCGGTGGCGCCATTCGCCCGGCAGGCCGGGGAAGAAGTAGTGGCCGGGCACGACCAGGACGCCACGAACTTTCAAACGTTGATATAGCTCGGCGGATGTGATGGGCAGTCCCTCGAACCACAACCACAGGAAGAACGCCCCTTCCGGGTCGTGGATGTGGACATTCAGCCCAGCCATCTCCTCGCGCGCGGCGGCCAACGCCAACTCGGCTTTATGCTGATAGTGGGGCCGGATGGCTTCGCGGCTGAGGCGGATGACGTCGCCGCTCTCCATCAGGTCGAGGGCCATGTAAGCGCCGAAGTTGCCGGGGGCCAGACTGAAGATGGCATTGGCTCCAGCGATGGCCGAGGCGATTGGCTCGGCAGCGACGACGATGCCGGTCCGCGCGCCGGGCAGCCCCAGCTTCGACAGGCTGAAACAGAAGACGATCTGCTCGTCCCACACCGGCCGCACATCCTTGTAGAGGATGCCGGGGAAGGGCAGACCATAGGCGTTGTCGATGATGAGCGGGATACCGGCCTTCTTCGCCATCCGGTGAAGCCGGTCGATCTCCTCGTCGGTCAGCACGTTGCCGGTGGGGTTGGTCGGCCGCGAGACGCAGATAGCGCCGATCTCCTCAGTGATGGCCAGCGCGTCGAAGTCGACCCGGTACTTGAACAGGCCACCGTCGAGATGCTCGATCTCCGGCCGGTAGGAGGTGAAGATATCGTCGTCGATGCCCGCGTCGGTGTAACCAATGTACTCCGGGGTGAGAGGCAGCAGAATCTTCTTGCGCGTGCCGTTGGCGTATTGCCCGGCGAACATGTTGAACAGGTAGAAGCAGGCGGTCTGGCTGCCGTTGGTCAGGGCGATGTTGTCCTCGGTGACCGGCCAGGCGAACTCGCGGCGCAGCAGCTCGGCCACAGCGCGGCGGAAGGCGCGATCCCCGGCCGGAGGCGCATAATTGCCCACAAGTCGCTCGAAAGCGTCACCCTGACCCAACAACGACTCCATGCGTTGGCGCAAGCAGGCCTCAACGGCCGGGATGCGGCTGGGATTGCCGCCGCCAAGCATGATGACATCATCGCCGCCCTCGGCCAACGCGTGACCCAGATCATCCATCAGTTGCAGGATGCCGCATTCGCGGACGAACTTTTCGCCAAAGGTTGAGAATCTCATTTGTGTCCGTTCAACAGAATCGGCTCGATGCGCTCCATGGCCCAGTCGATCTCTTCCTTGCTGATGACCAATGGCGGGGCGAAGCGGACGACGGTGCCGTGGGTGTCCTTGCACAGGATGCCGGCGTCGCGCAACGCGTCGCAGTAGGGACGAGCTTCGTCGGTCATCTCGACACCAATGAGCAGTCCCTTGCCGCGCACTTCCTTGATGTGTTCGCTCTCGATACGCTTGAGGCGGCCCATGAAGTAGTTGCCAACCTCGCGGGAGCGGTCGACAAGGCCTTCATCAACCAGGACATCGAGCGCGGCGCGGGCCACAGCCGCGCCGAGGGGATTGCCGCCGAAGGTGCTGCCG
>JRYI01000647.1_pt1 | contig 13511 bp, 10 predicted proteins | sample 235361 | NCBI WGS metagenome assembly JRYI01 (sample SAMN03074212, study PRJNA261471) | activated sludge metagenome | biome: Common Effluent Treatment Plant; feature: Wastewater; material: Activated sludge; isolation source: activated biomass in a lab-scale reactor treating industrial wastewater at...
GGGTTCGTCGGCCAGCACCAGCTGCGGCCGGTGCACCAGCGCGCGCGCGATCGCCACCCGCTGCATCTCGCCGCCCGACAGCTGCTGCGGCGCGTCGTCCGCCCGCGCCCCGAGGCCGACGCGTTCGAGCATCGCGCGCGCCGCGGCGGCGGGCGCGCCGGCGGTGGCGGCCGCTTCGGTGTCGATCTGGGCGATCAGCTCGCCCGAGGTGACGGTGTCGCCGTCGCCCTTGATGATCTTCACCAGCACGCCGTCGGCGGGCGCCGGGGTCTCGAGCACGACCTTGTCGGTCTCGATGTCGATCAGGTTCTCGTCGCGCGCGACGGCCTCACCTTCCTTCTTGTGCCACGACACGAGCGTGGCCTCGGACACGGACTCGGACAGTTGCGGCACCTTGACTTCGATCAGCATGAATCATTCCTCCCGTTGCTTTATTAGTTGGGCGACTGCGGGGTCGCGTCCTGGATCGGACCAAAGGCGTTCTCGATGACCGTCTTCTGCTGCAGGTTGTGCTTGGCGTAGTAGCCGACCGCGGGCGAGGACGCCGCCGGGCGGCTCACCAGCAGCAGCTTGCGCTTCGGACCGAGCACGCTGACCAGATGCTGGCGCGAGACCAGCCAGTACCACGGGCCCTGGTTGCGCGGCTCTTCCTGGCACCACACCACTTCCTTCGCGTTCGGGAACTCGCCGATGGCCTCGGCGAACTCCTTCGCCGGGAAGGGATACAGCTGCTCGACGCGGACCAGCGCGGTGTCGGTGAGGTTGTGCTCGCGGCGATGGGCGAGCAGCTCGTAGTAGATCTTGCCCTGGCACAGCACGACGCGCTTGACCTTCTTGGCGTCGAGCTGCTCGGTCTCGCGGATCACCGGCTTGAACTTGCCATGGGCGAGGTCCTCGATCGACGAGATCGCCTCCTTGTGGCGCAGCAGCGACTTCGGCGTGATGATGACCAGCGGCTTGCGCAGGCGGCGGACCATCTGGCGGCGCAGCAGGTGGAAGATCTGGCTCGGCGTGGTCGGCACGCAGATCTGCCAGTTGTGTTCGGCGCAGTTGGTCATGAAGCGCTCGAGGCGCGCCGAGGAGTGCTCGGGGCCCTGGCCCTCGTAGCCGTGCGGCAGCATCATCACCAGCCCGCTCAGGCGACCCCACTTGGCCTCGCCCGAGCTGATGAACTGGTCGATCACGACCTGGGCGCCGTTGACGAAGTCGCCGAACTGGGCCTCCCACACCACCAGATCGTTGGGCTCGGTGGTGGCGTAGCCGTATTCGAAGGCGAGCACGCCCTCCTCCGACAGCACCGAGTCGTAGCACTGGAACTTCGCCTGGCCGTCCTGGATGTGGTCGAGCGGCTTGTAGATGCCCTCGTCCCAGCGCTCGCGCTTCTGGTCGTGCAGCACCGCGTGACGGTGGAAGAAGGTGCCGCGGCCGACGTCCTCGCCCGAAATGCGCACGCCATAGCCCTGCGCGAGCAGGCTGGCGTAGGCGAGGTTCTCGCCCATGCCCCAGTCGAGCGGCAGCTCGCCGCGGCCCATCGCGGCGCGGTCGTCGATGATCTTCTTGACGCGCGAGTGCAGGGTGAAGGACTCGGGCACCGTGCTCAGGCGCTCGGCCAGGCGCTTGATCTCCTGCACCGGGATCGCGGTGTCGCACTCGTCGGTGTAGGGCTTGCCGAGGAAGGGACGCCAGTCGGAGGCGTACTTGCGCTGGTGGCCGGAGAGCACCGGGTTGTAGAGCAGCTGGCCCTTGTCGAGGTGCTCGCGGTATTCCGCGATCATCGCGTCCGGCTCGTCCGCGGCGCACACGCCCTCGGCGACCAGGCGATCGGCGTAGAGCTTGCGGGTGCCCGGGTGCTGCTGGACCTTGCGGTACATCAGCGGCTGGGTGACCATCGGCTCGTCCTGCTCGTTGTGGCCGAGCTTGCGGTAGCAGACGATGTCGACCACCACGTCCTTCTTGAACTCCTGGCGGAACTCCACCGCGAGCGCGGTGACGAAGGCCACCGCCTCCGGATCGTCGCCATTCACGTGGAAGATCGGCGCCTCGACCATCTTGAAGATGTCGGTGCAGTACAGCGAGGAGCGGTAGTCGCGCGGATCGGAGGTGGTGAAGCCGATCTGGTTGTTGATCACGATGTGCACCGTGCCGCCGGTGCCGTAGCCGCGCGTCTGCGAGAAGTTCAGCATCTCCTGGTTGACGCCCTGGCCGGCCACCGCCGCGTCGCCGTGGATCAGCACCGGCAGGACCTCGTTCTTGTCGACGTCGCCGCGACGGACCTGGCGCGCATAGACCGAACCCTCCACCACCGGGTTGATGATCTCGAGGTGGGACGGGTTGAACGCGAGCGTCAGGTGCACCGGGCCGCCCGGGCTCATGACGTCGCTGGAGAAGCCCATGTGATACTTGACGTCACCCGAGGTCAGCTCGGCCGCGGCCTTGCCCTCGAATTCGGAGAAAAGCATCGCGGGCGACTTGCCGAGGGTGTTGACCAGCACGTTGAGGCGGCCGCGGTGGGCCATGCCGATGACGATCTCCTGGGTGCCGAGGCCGCCGGCGACGCGGATCACCTCGTCCATCGCCACGATCGCCGACTCGCCGCCCTCGAGCGAGAAGCGCTTCTGGCCGACGTAGCGGGTGTGCAGGTAGCGCTCCAGGGTCTCGGCCGCGGTGGTCCGCTCGAGCAGGCGCTTCTTCATCTCGACCGAGAACTTCGGCGTGCCGCGCACGCTCTCGAGGCGGCTCTGGATCCAGCGCTTCTGCTGGATGTCCGACATGTACATGTACTCGGAGCCGATCGAGCCGCAGTAGGTCTGGCGCACCGCCTCGAGGATCTCGCGCAGGCTGGCGTGCTCGGTCGAGAAGCCGTGGAAGGAGCCGACGTTGAAGGTCCGCGACAGATCGGCTTCGGTGAAGCCGTAATAGGACGGCTCGAGCTCGGCGACCTGCGGCCGCTCGGTGCGCTTGAGCGGGTCGAGGTTGGCCCAGCGGTTGCCGAGGAAGCGATAGGCGTTGATCAGCTGCAGGGTGGAGACCTGCAGCTTGTCCTCGCCGCTCTCGACCATCACCGTGCGGATCGGGCCGCGCTTGGCGATCTGCTCGAAGGCCGCGATGATCGGACCGTGGGCGACGTCACGCACCGCGGCGCCGGCCTGGCTCTGCAGACCATCGAAATAGGTGCGCCAGTTGTCGGGCACCGAGGCCGGATCGGCGAGATAGTTTTCGTAGAGTTCTTCGATGAACGGCGCATTCGAGCCGAACAGGTGCGAAGAGGATTGGAGCTGCTTCATCATTGTGAAACCCACCTATCGAGGTCTGTGTCCCTGGTTCCGATCTCGTCGGGCAGGGGAGGCGACGCCCCCCGCCGATGGGAAAACGGGATGGTCGCAAGGCACACGACCATCCCGTTTTCGATCCAGCGCGGGTGAGTCCCCTCTCCCTGTCCGACGCTTTGGTCTTAACGTTTGTCGATGGACGGCACGTCGCGGCGCGCGGGCCCGACGTAGAGCTGACGCGGACGGCCGATCTTGTACTCGGGGTCGGTGATCATCTCTTCCCACTGGGTGATCCAGCCCACCGTGCGCGCCAGCGCGAAGATGCAGGTGAACATGGAGGTCGGGATGCCCAGCGCCTTCTGCACGATGCCCGAGTAGAAGTCGACGTTCGGGTAGAGCTTCTTCTCGACGAAGTACTCGTCTTCGAGCGCGATCCGCTCCAGCTCCTTGGCCAGCTTGAACAGGCGGTCGTCCTCGAGGCCGAGTTCGGTGAGGACGTCGTTGCAGACCTTGCCCATGAGCTTGGCGCGGGGGTCGAAGTTCTTGTAGACGCGATGGCCGAAGCCCATCAGCTTGAAGCTGTCGCTCTTGTCCTTGGCGCGCTTGATGTACTCGCCGACGCGCGAGACGTCGCCGATCTCCTCGAGCATGTTGAGGCAGGCCTCGTTCGCGCCGCCGTGCGCCGGACCCCACAGGCAGGCGATGCCGGCCGAGATGCAGGCGAAGGGATTGGCGCCCGAGGAGCCCGCCAGGCGCACCGTGGAGGTGGAGGCGTTCTGCTCGTGGTCGGCGTGCAGGGTGAAGATGACGTCGAGCGCGCGCACCAGCACCGGGTTCGGCTCGTAGGTCTCGCACGGCGTGCCGAACATCATGTGCATGAAGTTGGCGGTGTAGTCGAGGTCGTTGCGCGGGTACATGAAGGGCTCGCCCTTGTTGTACTTGTAGGCCATCGCGACGATGGTGGGCAGCTTGGCGATCAGGCGGTTGATCGAGATGCTGCGGTGCTCGGCGTCGGCGAAGTCCATCGCCTCGTGATAGAAGGCCGACAGCGCGCCGACCACGCCGACCATGACCGCCATCGGGTGCGCGTCGCGACGGAAGCCCGAGTAGAACTTGGTCATCTGGTCGTGCAGCATCGAGTGCCGCTTGATCAGGTTCTCGAACTCGACCCGCTGGCTCTGGTTGGGCAGCTCGCCGTTCTTCAGCAGGTAGGCGACCTCGAGGAAGTTGCACTGCTCGGCAAGCTGCTCGATCGGATAGCCGCGATAGAGCAGCTCGCCCTTGTCGCCGTCGATGAAGGTGATGCTCGACTTGCAACTGGCGGTGGAGAGGAAGCCGGAGTCGTAGGTGAACAAGCCGGTCTTCGCACCCAGGGTGCGGATGTCGATCACGTCGTTGCCGTGCGTGCCGGTCATCACCGGAAATTCGACGGTGTTGCCGTCGACGGTCAGCGTAGCCTTGCGTTCAGTGCTCATAGGTGCTTCTTCCTCCACGTTCCGTTTGCATGTTTGTGCTGCGGCGATTCGGGAACGAGCCGCCGCGTCAGGGCTGACGCAGCAGGCTCACCATCTCCTTCCAGCGGTCGTTCTCACACGGCTTGCTGCCATTGACCATGGCCCAGATGTCATAGTCGTCGCTGCGCAGCAGGTCATCGAGGTCCGCCAGCTGATCGTCGTCGAGACGATCGAAGTGACGCTCGAGGAAGCGCGCGAAGACCAGATCGAGCTCGAGCAGAGCCCGACGACACTGCCAGCGCACGCGCCCCCGATTGATGCTCATCGTCTGCTCGCCCACTCAGACCGCGCGCCGGACCATCATGTCCTTGATCTTGCCGATCGCGCGGGTCGGGTTCAGACCCTTCGGACAGACATCGACGCAGTTCATGATGGTGTGGCAGCGGAACAGCCGGTACGGATCCTCGAGGTTGTCGAGTCGCGCGTTGGTGTCCTGGTCGCGGGTGTCGGCGAGGAAGCGATAGGCCTTGAGCAGGCCGGCCGGGCCGACGAACTTGTCCGGGTTCCACCAGAACGACGGGCAGGAGGTCGAGCAGCAGGCGCACAGGATGCACTCGTACAGGCCGTTGAGCTCCTCGCGCTCCTCCGGCGTCTGCAGCCGCTCGCGCTCGGGCGCGGGGTCGTTGTTGACCAGGTAGGGCTTGATCGAGTGGTACTGCTTGAAGAACTGCGTCATGTCCACGATCAGGTCGCGGATCACCGGCAGGCCCGGCAGCGGGCGCAGCACGATCGGCTGCGCGATGCCCTCGACGTCGGTCAGGCAGGCCAGGCCGTTCTTGCCGTTGATGTTCATGGCGTCGGAGCCGCACACGCCCTCGCGGCAGGAGCGGCGGAACGACAGGGTGTCGTCCTTGGTCTTGAGCCGCACCAGGGCGTCGAGCAGCTTCTTGTCGGACGGCTCGAGCTCGACCGAGATGTCCTGCATGTACGGCTTTTCGTCCTTGTCCGGATCGTAGCGGTAGATCTTGAATTGAACGGTACGCTTGGTCATTTGTGCTGTTCTCCCGCGCTCAGTAGGTGCGCTTGGCGAGCGCGATCGGTTCGACGTCGGCCGACATCGGCTTCAGGTTCACCGGCTTGTACTCGAGACGGTTGCCCTCGCTGAACCACAGCGTGTGCTTGAGCCAGTTCTCGTCGTCGCGGCCGTTCGGATGCTCGGCGGTGTCGGGTGCGTCGTCGCGCACGTGGGCGCCGCGCGATTCCTTGCGCGCCTCGGCGGAGATCATCGTCGCCTTGGCCACCTCGATCAGGTTGTCGAGCTCGAGCGCCTCGGTGCGGGCGGTGTTCCAGACCTGGGACTTGTCCTTGATCTCGGTGCTCTTCGCCTGCTCGGCCACCTCGAGGATGCGCTGCACGCCTTCCTTGAGCAGGTCGTTGAAGCGGAACACGCCGGCGTGCTTCTGCATGGTGCGCTGCATCGCCAGGCGAACGTCATGCACCTGGGTGCCGTTCTTCTGGGTCTCGAGCCGGTTCAGGCGGGCGAGCGAGACGTCGGCGGCGTCGGCCGGCAGCGGCTTCAGGCGCAGGTTGCCCGACTGCAGGTCCTCGACCACCGTCTCGCCGGCGGACTTGCCGAACACCAGCAGGTCGAGCAGCGAGTTGGTGCCGAGGCGGTTGGCGCCGTGCACCGAGGCGCAGGCGCACTCGCCGGCGGCGTAGAAGCCGACCACCGGGGTGCTCGGGTTGCCGTCCTTCGGCACCACCACCTGGCCCTTGTAGTTGGTCGGAATGCCACCCATCTGGTAGTGGCAGGTCGGCACCACCGGGATCGGCGCCTTGATCGGGTCGACGCCGGCGAACTGGATCGAGATCTCGCGGATGCCGGGCAGCCGCTTCATGATGGTGTCGGGCGACAGGTGGGTGATGTCGAGCATCACGTGATCCTTGTCCGGACCGCAGCCGCGACCTTCGTTGATCTCGGTCACCATCGAGCGCGAGACGACGTCGCGCGAGGCCAGATCCTTCAGGTTGGGGGCGTAGCGCTCCATGAAGCGCTCGCCGCTGCTGTTGCGCAGGATGCCACCCTCGCCGCGCACGCCCTCGGTGATCAGCACCCCCGCGCCGGCCACGCCGGTGGGGTGGAACTGCCAGAATTCCATGTCCTCGAGCGGGATGCCCGCGCGCGCGGCCATGCCCACGCCGTCGCCGGTGTTGATGAAGGCGTTGGTCGAGGAGTAGTAGATGCGGCCCGAGCCGCCGGTAGCGAAGATGGTCGCCTTGGCGTGGAAGATCGAGACCTCGCCGGTCTCCATCTCGAGCGCGGTCACGCCGACCACGTCGCCGTCGGCGTCGCGGATCAGGTCGAGCGCCATCCACTCGACGAAGAACTGGGTGTTGGCGCGCACGTTGCGCTGGTACAGCGCATGCAGCATGGCGTGGCCGGTACGGTCGGCGGCGGCGCAGGAGCGCATCACCGGGGCCTGGCCGTAGTTCATCGAGTGGCCGCCGAACGGACGCTGGTAGATCTTGCCATTGTCGGTGCGGTCGAAGGGCATGCCGTAGTGTTCGAGCTCGATGACGACCTCGTTCGCCTTCTTGCACATGAATTCGATCGCGTCCTGGTCGCCCAGCCAGTCCGAACCCTTCACGGTGTCGTACATGTGCCAGTGCCAGTTGTCCTCGGTCGAGTTGCCGAGCGAGGCCGCCACGCCGCCCTGCGCCGCAACCGTGTGCGAGCGGGTGGGGAAGACCTTGGACAGCACCGCGGTCTTCAGGCCGGATTCGGACAGTTGCAGGGCCGCGCGCAGGCCGGCTCCGCCGGCGCCCACGATGACCGCATCAAAGGTACGCTTCGCGACGTTCACGCTCACAGCCTCCAAAGAATCTGCGCCGCCCAGCCGGCGTAGCCGACGAGCAGGAAGAGGGTGACCAGGTGCAGCGCGAGGCGCACGCCGGTCGGATTGATGTAATCCATCCACAGGTCACGCACGCCGATCCAGGCGTGATAGAAGACGGACAGGAAGAACAGGAAGCTGAAGAACTTGAACAGGCCGCCGGAGAACATCCCCGCCCAGGCCTCGTAGCTGAGCTCGGGCAGGCTGAACGCGAACGCCGCGAAAAACAGCGTGTAGATCGCCATGTAGACGGCGGTGGCGCGCTGCGCGATCCAGTCCTTCAGACCGTAATGCGCACCGACGACGATGCGTTGCTTCACCATAGTGTCACCCCAATGATCACGGTGAGCGCGAGGCTCACGGCGAGGACGATTTTCGAGGACATGCGGGCGGGCGCGAGATCCACACCCTTGTGCATGTCGAGGAGCAGGAAGCGGATGCCGGCGCAGAAGTGGTGCAGGTAGGCCCACAACAGACCGAACAGGATCAGCTTGACGAACCAGTTGTCGACCACCGCGGCGAAGGTCTCGAAGGTCTCCGGCGAAGTCAGGCTGCGATCGAGCAAGTACAGCAGGAAGGGCAGCATCAGGAAGATGCCCACGCCGCTGATCCGGTGAAGGATCGACACGATCGCCGGCACGGGCTGCCGGATCTCATTCAGGGCCAGATACTTCGGCCTCTGTTTACGCACTGTCGCTTCTGACATGAAGACTCCCCTATCAAGCGCGGCCGGTTCGCCGCTGACTCCCAAAAGTTCATAATTATATGCCCCGGGACCGACCCCGGCGCGACCCGGAACGCCTAATTCAGCTCGTTCAGATAGAAGTGCTCGGCGGTCGAGTACAGCCCGCGCCGCCACTCCACCGGCTTGTCGCCATAGGTGTAGGTGACGCGCTCGACCGACAGCAGCGGCGTGCCTTCGGCGACCTTGAGCGCCTCGGCGGCCGAGCGGTCGGCCGCCACCGCGCGGATGCGCTCCTGCGCGCGGATCATGCGCAGGCCGTATCGCGCCTCGAACAGGCTGTAGAGCGAACCGTTCCAGCCCTGCAGCACCTCCATCGTCAGCCCCGGGAAGACCTCGCCCGACAGATACAGCTCGTCGATGACGACCGGCTTCTGCTTGAAGCGCAGCAGGCGGCGCACGATGATGATCGGCGCGCCCGGCTCGATGCCCAGCATGCGCGAGGCCTCCTGCCCTGCCCGCGCCTTCCAGCAGTCGAGCGGCTCGCTGCGCGGATGCGAGAGGTCGCCGTCCAGGGGCACCAGCCGCAGGAAGCGGAACAGCGCGCGCGGGTCGCTGTGCGAGGCGACGAAGGTGCCCTTGCCCTGCTTGCGCACGAGCAGGTTCTCCGCCGCCATCTCGTCGATCGCCTTGCGCACCGTGCCCTGCGATACGCTGAAGCGCAGCGCGAGCTCCTGCTCGCTCGGAATCGCCTGACCGGGACGCCACTCCCCCGCCTCAAGCGCCTGCAGAATCAGGGCCTTGATCTGGCGGTAGAGGGGGCTGAAAGTGGGGGATTCCTGAGCCATGGGCGGCATTTGATCACAAAATTCGCGCTTGGTCTACGAGTTGTCTTATGTCTTATATAAGACATAAGTTTAATATTGACACTCACCCGGCCTGCCCTTAACATTCTCGCGCTTCGCAGGGACGCGACGAGCAGCCGCGCCTCGCGCCCGAGGCGCGATCAGGACATCGTTTCGCTTACTTAAAGACGTCTTCTTCCAAGGAGTAAACACACATGAGCAAAGCTCCCATGCGCGTCGCCGTCACCGGCGCTGCCGGCCAGATCGGCTACAGCCTGCTGTTCCGCATCGCCAGCGGCGAGATGCTCGGCAAGGACCAGCCGGTCATCCTGCAGCTGCTCGACCTGCCCCAGGCCCAGAAGGCGGTCAAGGGCGTGATGATGGAACTCGAGGACTGCGCCTTCCCGCTGCTGGCCGGCATGATCGCCACCGACGACCCCAACGTGGCCTTCAAGGACGCCGACGTGTGCCTGCTGGTCGGCGCCCGTCCGCGCGGCCCCGGCATGGAGCGTGCCGACCTGCTGACCGCCAACGGCGCGATCTTCACCGTGCAGGGCAAGGCGATCGCCGAGAACGCCAAGGAAGACGTCAAGGTGCTGGTCGTCGGCAACCCCTGCAACACCAACGCCTACATCGCGCGCGCCGCGGCGATCAAGGTCGGCCGCACCAACCCGAACAACTACCACGGCATGCTGCGCCTGGACCACAACCGCGCGCTGTCGCAGCTCGCCGCCAAGTCCGGCCGTGAAGTGTCCTCGCTGAAGAAGATGGTCGTGTGGGGCAACCACTCGCCGTCGATGTACGCCGACTACCGCTTCTGCGAGTCGAACGGCGACAGCGTCAAGGCGCTGATCAACGACCACGCCTGGAACAACGACGTGTTCCTGCCCACCGTCGGCAAGCGCGGCGCGGCGATCATCGAGGCGCGCGGCCTGTCCTCGGCCGCCTCGGCCGCCAACGCCGCGATCGACCACGTCCACGATTGGGTGCTCGGCTCCGACGACTGGGTCACCATGGGCGTGCCGTCCGACGGCTCCTACGGCATCCCCGAAGGCATCGTGTTCGGCTTCCCCTGCGAGTGCAAGGACGGCCAGTTCAAGATCATCCAGGGGCTGGAGATCGACGAATACTCCCAGGGCAAGATCAACGCCACCCTGAAGGAACTCGAGGAAGAGCGCGCGGCCGTCGCCGACATGCTGAAGTAAGCCGCCACGGGCATTCGCCCGGGGCACCGGGCGCGGCGGGCCGGGGGTAGAATTCCCCGGCCCGTTTCTTTTTGCCCACTGCGTTTCGAGGAGAGTCCAGGATGGCGCTGCATCCCGACGAGGTCCTGTTGGCCGGCGAAAGGCCGTTCCCCGCCCTGCCCGCGGTCGACCATTACGCCGGCTCGGAAAAGATGATGCTCAAGGCGCTCTCGATGCAGCAGGTGATGGGGCCGATCTTCGACCTCACCTGCGACTGCGAGGACGGCGCCCGCGCCGGCGCCGAGACCGAGCACGCGCAGATGGTCGTCGCCATGGTCAACAGCCCCGACAACCACTTCGGCCGCGTCGGCACCCGCATCCACGACATCACCCACCCGCACTGGGAGCGCGACCTCGAGATCCTCATCGGCGGCGCGGGCAAGCGGCTCGCCTTCGTCACCCTGCCCAAGGTCTGCTCCGCCGCCGACGCCGCGACCCAGATCGCCGCGCTGCGCCGCATCGAGGCCTCCAGCGGCCTCACCCGCCAGCTGCCGGTACACGTGCTGATCGAGACCCACGGCGCGCTGCGCGAGGCCTGGGAGATCGCCGCGCTCGACGGCGTCGAGTCGCTCGACTTCGGCCTGATGGACTTCGTCTCCGCCCACCACGGCGCCATTCCCGGCTCGGCGATGAAGAGCCCCGGCCAGTTCGAGCACCCGCTGATCGTGCGCGCCAAGACCCACATCGCCGCCGCCGCGCTCGCCAACGGCGTCATCCCCTCGCACAACGTCACCACCGAGCTGCGCGACATCACCGTGATCCGCGCCGACGCCGAGCGCGCGCGCGGCGAGTTCGGCTTCCTGCGCATGTGGAGCATCCACCCCAACCAGATCCTGCCCATCGTCGCCGCGATGCGGCCCGACTTTTCCGAGGTCGAGGAAGCGGTCGAGATCCTGTGCTCGGCGCAGGACGGCGACTGGGGCCCGATCCAGTACAACGGCCGTCTCCACGACCGCGCCTCGTTCCGCTACTACTGGGAGCTGCTGCAGCGCGCCCGCCAGACCGGCATGGAGCTGTCGGAGGACGTCGTGCGGCGGTTTTTCTCGAGCTGAGGCAGTGATCCGACGGCGGCGGCTGCACTGCGCATTGCGGATCGCCCGGACTGGCCATCGTCACCGCACTGTGGCGTAATGCGGCCCTCTCCCTTTGCAACGACCGCCTCCCATGATCCCGCTCTCGATCCTCGACCTGTCCCCGATCACCGTCGGCAGCACGCCGGCGGAGTCGCTCGCCCACAGCCGCGATCTCGCCCAGCACGCCGACCGCTGGGGCTACAACCGCTACTGGCTCGCCGAGCACCACAACATGACCGGCATCGCCAGCGCCGCCACCTCGGTGGTGATCTGCCACATCGCCGGCGCCACCGAGCGCATCCGCGTCGGCGCCGGCGGCATCATGCTGCCCAACCATGCGCCGCTGGTGATCGCCGAGCAGTTCGGCACCCTCGAGAGCCTGTTCCCGGGCCGCATCGACCTCGGCCTCGGCCGCGCGCCCGGCACCGACCAGCGCACCGCGCAGGCGCTGCGCCGCCACCTCGCCGGCAGCGACGAGAGCTTCCCGCACGACGTGCTCGAGCTGCAGCACTACTTCAAGCCCGCCGCGCCCGACCAGGCGGTGCGCGCGGTGCCCGGCGCCGGCCTCGAGGTGCCGCTGTGGCTGCTCGGCTCGAGTACCTACAGCGCCGAGCTCGCCGCCCACCTCGGCCTGCCCTTCGCCTTCGCCTCGCATTTCGCGCCGCGCATGCTGATGCGCGCGATCGACGTCTACCGCAGCCGCTTCAAGCCCTCCGAGGTGCTCGACAAGCCGTATGTGATGGTGGGCGCCAACGTCGTCGCCGCCGACACCAACGACGAGGCCGAATACCTGCTGAGCTCGGCACGCAAGCGCTTCGCCAACATGGCACGCGGGGTGCGCGGCCAGCTCGAGGCGCCCTCGCGCGATCTCGAGAAGGAGTTCGGCCCGGGCGAGCTCGGCTACGCCGACGAGGCGCTGTCGTGCTCCGCGGTGGGCGACCCGGCGGCGGTGCGGGCCGGCCTCGAGCACATCCAGGCCGAGACCGGCGCCGACGAGCTGATCCTCGCCGGCCAGATCTTCGACCATGGGGCGCGCCTGCGCTCCTACGAGATCGCCGCCGACGTCTGGGGCCTGAAGGCCGCCTGATTGCCGCCGGTCCCGGCTCGGCACGGCGCGCCCGGGCTCAGCGCGCCGTCCGCTGCGGCAGGGTGTCGACGAAGCCGAGCAATCCGGCCGCCTGCTCCAGGCTGGCCGCCAGCTCGCATAGCAACACATCGGTCGGGTCCGCATCGGCGGACGCCGCCAGGCCGCGCAAGGTCCGTGCCGTGGCCGCCGGGTCATGCGCGAGCCCGGGCAAGGCCGCCAGGGCCGCCGTGACGCGCTCGTCGACGGCGAGGCCGGGTTCCCCCGCCAGGCGCTGCAGCGCGACGATCGCATGGCCCAGGTTGAGCACCGCCAGCACGCCGCCCGGCCAGCGCTCGGCGAGCGTGTTGGCGCGCTGCAGGTGCAGCGCCAGGCGCAGAATCTGGCGCCCGCTGCGCGCCTGCCAGTACGCCCCACCGGCCGCCGGCCGTGCGCCCCTGGCGAGCATGCGCAAGAGGTCGCGGCGGATGTAGCGCGCCGCGTCCACCGCCTGGCGCTCCGGCCGGCGCGGCAGCAGCAGGAAGCCGCCCGCCACCACGCAGGCCGCGGCCACCAGCGCCGCACCGTCGGCGAGGATCGCCCCGGTGGTAGCCGCCACCGCCACGCCGGCACCCGCCTGGCTTGCGAGCAGGAAGCACATGTTGGCATCGACGCCGGCGATCGCGGTGCGCGGGCTGGCGCGCATGAAGCCGCCGAGGAGCAGGAAGGGTGCGATCGCCAGCACCAACCCGAAGGTCGACGCCACCGCCGGCAGCAGGAAGAGGCGGAACACCGTCGCCGCGACGACGCCGATCGCCACGCCCGCCGCCAGCTTGGGCGCGATCGTCTGCGGCAGCGGCAGCGAGCCGAGGATCATCGAGAAGGTCGCCACGCCCATCGCGCCGAGCAGCACCGAGGTCGAGCCGCTGAGGTAGCCGGTTGTCGCCGCGGCGAAGGTGGCGCCGCCCGCCACCAGGCCGGCGGCGA
>JRYI01004069.1_pt1 | contig 13490 bp, 15 predicted proteins | sample 235361 | NCBI WGS metagenome assembly JRYI01 (sample SAMN03074212, study PRJNA261471) | activated sludge metagenome | biome: Common Effluent Treatment Plant; feature: Wastewater; material: Activated sludge; isolation source: activated biomass in a lab-scale reactor treating industrial wastewater at...
CAACGGTGCCGGCAAGACGACGCTGATCAAGCTCATGCTCGGCCTCGTGCGGCCGACGGAAGGCTCGGTCCGCGTTCTCGGCGAGGACCCCGCCGGCGGCGGAACGGAAGCCCGCCGGCGACTCGGCTATCTCCCCGAGAGCGTCTCCTTCAACACCGCATTGACGGGGCGCGAGGTGCTGGCCTTTTACGCGCGTCTCAAGTCCGAGCCGGTCGCCGGCATCCAGGCGCTGCTCGACCGCGTCGGTCTCGCCAAGGCCGCGGACCGGCGCATCGGCACCTACTCGAAGGGCATGCGCCAGCGGCTGGGCCTTGCGCAGGCCCTGATCGGCACGCCCCAGCTGCTGCTCCTCGACGAGCCGACCACCGGCCTCGACCCCGGCCTGCGCATGGAATTCTACGAGATCGTTGGCGAGCTGAGCGACCGCGGCGCCACCGTCGTGCTCTCCTCGCACGTGCTGACGGAGCTCGAGGAGCGCACCGAGCGCGTCCTCATCGTCAGCCGCGGCCACCTCGTCGCCGACGGCACCATCGACGAGCTGCGGCGCATCGCCGAGCTGCCGGCGAAGGTGCGCGTCTCCGTCGCCCCCGGCGAGGCCGAGCGGCTGCGCGGCCTGATGGGCGACCCGGCCTCAGGCCGCACCTTCAACGGCCACCGGGTCGAGTTCGACGTCACGCCATCCGAGAAGATCGAGCTTCTGCGCCGCGCCGCGGGCGCTGGCGATCTCATCCGGGATATCGACGTCGTTCCCCCGTCGCTCGACGAGCTTTACGCTCACTTCCTGCGCAAGGAGACGCCATGAGGAACGTCCTCTTGATCGCAGCCAAGGAGATCCAGGAGAGCCTGCGCAACCGCTGGGTCCTGGCGATGACGGCGCTGCTCGCAGCCCTCGCCCTGTCGCTGACGTTCCTCGGCAGCGCGCCGACCGGAAACGTGGGCGCCCGCGCCCTCGACGTGGTGATCGTCAGCCTGTCGAGCCTCACCATCTTCCTCGTGCCGCTGGTCGCGCTTCTGATCTCGCACGACGCGGTTGTCGGCGAGACCGAGCGCGGCACCATGCTGTTGCTGCTGAGCTACCCCGTGAGCCGCGGGCAGGTGCTGTTCGGGAAATTCACCGGCCACCTGGCCATCCTCGCCTTCGCGACCGTGCTCGGCTACGGCACGGCGGCCGTGACGCTCGCCGCGACCGGCGCCGCCATCGACGCGCGGAGCTGGATGGCGTTCGCCACCATGATCGGCACCTCGATCCTGCTCGGCGCCGTCTTCATCGCCATCGGCTATCTGGTGAGCGTGCTCGTGCGCGAGCGGGCGACCGCGGCCGGCATCGCCATTGGAGTCTGGCTCCTGCTCGTCGTCGTGTTCGACATGGCTCTGCTCGGCGTGCTGGTGATCGACCAGGGCCGGCTGATCTCGCCGGCCGCCCTGAGCGGCCTCCTGCTTCTCAATCCGGCCGACGTCTATCGCCTGCTGAACCTCGCCGGCGCCACGAGCGCCAGCGCCTTCTCGGGAATGTCGGGCCTGGCCGGCACGGTTTCGCTCGCCCCTGCCCTCCTGCTCTCCGCGCTCGCCGCCTGGACGCTGGTCCCGCTGGCTCTGGCCGCCATGATCTTCTCGAGGAGGGAGCTGTGAACGTCCGGTCGTCCGTTGCCGCCGCCCTGTGTCTCGTCGCCCTCTCCCTTTCTGGTTGCGGCGAGAAAGAGAGCGTAGCATTGCCTCCGCCCCATACGCTCACGGCCGATGCCGTCGGCCACTATTGCAGCATGGATCTCATGGAGCACAGCGGACCCAAGGGACAGATCATCCTCGCCAGCCAGAAAGCTCCCGTCTGGTTCTCCTCCGCGCGCGACGCCTTCTCCTACACCATGCTCGACGAGGAGGCGAAGGACGTACGCGCCGTCTACGTGTCCGACATGGGCAAGGCGCCGAGCTGGGAGAAGCCCGGCGTCGATAACTGGATCGAGGCGCGCGGGGCGCTGCTCGTCATCGAGAGCCGCAAGCAGGGCGGCATGGGCGCGCCCGAGACGATCCCGTTCTCGGATCGCGCCGCCGCCGAGAGGTTCGTTGCCGAGAACGGCGGGCGCATCGTCGCCTTCACCGACGTTCCGCAAGACTACGTATTGAGCTCCGAGCCCGCCGCCGAGCCCCCGCATGACCCCGGCGCGGACGGAGCGCACTAGGTTTTTGGTTCGACGCGTTTTCTTAATGCGAAGTGGTGTCCACTTCGCTTGAAAACGCTCTAGCTTTTGGGAGACGCTATGCAGACCCCCCTGAGCAGACGAAAGGTGATCGCCCTCTGCGCCGCCGCGGGCGGTGCGGCGCTGGTGCCCTTCGGCGCATCGCGGCGTGCCGAGGCGGCCCCGCTCCTCGAATGGACCGGCGTCTCGCTCGGGGCCGTCGCGACCCTCCGCCTCGCCCATCCCGACCGCAGCGCCGGCGAGGCCGTTCTGCGCCGCGCCGTGGCGGAGGCCCGCCGGCTCGAAGCCATCTTCAGCCTCTACCGCGACGACACGGCGCTCGCCGAGCTGAACCGCAGCGGCGTGCTCGCGGCCCCTCCGGCCGAGCTCGTGCATCTCCTCCGCCTCTGTGACGACATGTGGCGCCTGACCGGCGGCGCGTTCGATCCGACCGTCCAGCCCCTGTGGCGCTGCTACGCGGATCACTTCGCCGGCCCCGATGCGGACCCGACCGGGCCGCCGCCGCAGAAGCTCGCCGAGGCGGTCCGATTGGTCGGCTGGACCAAGGTCGGCGTCAGCCGCGACCGCATCGTGCTCGGAGAGCGCGGCATGGGCCTCACGCTCAACGGCATCGCCCAGGGCTACATCACCGACCGCGTGGTCGATCTCCTGCGCCAGGAGGGCGTCCACAGCTCGCTCGTGGACATGGGCGAGATCCGCACCCTCGGCCACCGACCGGACGGCCGGGCGTGGCGGGCGGAGATCGCAACGAAAACGCCCCCGCGCCGCGCGCTCGACCTTATCGACAAGGCGGTCGCCACCACGAGCGCCGACGGGTTCCAATTCGATACCGGCGGACGCTGCAATCATCTCTTCGACCCTGCCACCGGCCACTGTGCGGGCCCTGCGGTGAGCCGCACCGTCATCGCGCCGACGGCCGCCGTCGCCGATGCGCTGGCGACCGCTTTTGCGCTGATGGACGGCGAGAGAGCCCGACGCGTCCTTGCAGAGGTGCCCGACACCCGGCTCTACGTCGATGCGTAGCCGGACCGCCCGGGCAAAGCGCAAACGGCTTAGGCCATGATCGCTTCGAGGCCCATCCGCCGAAGCATCGAGCGTCGGTCTCCACGCGCTCGGACCGGCGGGATCGCGCTCACTGCTGCTCGATCAGAAAGCTCCGGCTCGAGGTCGCGAGCGCGCCCGCGGGCGTCTCCGCCTCGTCCTTGAGCTGCACGCCGGAGAGCCCCCGCTTGCGCGCTTCCGTCATGAGGAAGACGAGCTTGTGGACCGCCATATCGTAGCTCAGCCCCTCGCGCCGCACGTTCGAGATGCAGTTGCGCGCTTCGTCCGTCAGCCCCACGCGCGGCTTCAGCGTCATGTAGATGCCCATGCTGTCGGGCGAGCTGAGGCCGGGGCGCTCGCCGATCAGCACCACGACCATGCCGGCGCCGAGAAGCTCGCCCACCTCGTCGCCGACAGCCACGCGCGCCTCGCGCACGATCATGAGAGGCGCGACGCGCCAACCCTCGGCGGCGAGCGGCGGCAGCATCACATCGAGGAACGGCGCGGCGTTCTCCTCGATAGCGAACGACGACAGCCCGTCCCCGATCACGAACACGACGTCGTATCCCTCGTCCGGGCGCGCCATCTCCTCGAGCAGGCGCCGCGACGCCGCATCGAGACGGCGGCCCTTGTCCGGCCTCTGCAGATACATGGGGCGGTTTCCGGCGGCACTGTGCAGCACCTGAACCGTATGCCCCCGCGCCGCGAGCGTCGCCTCGAGCCGCGCCACGTCGAGCTCGTGATGCACGGCATCGCGCGCCCGCGCGTGGGCGAGCTGGAACTCGAGGTGAGGTTTCGTCGGCAAACTGGTGCCGGCCCGGCCAAGGGCGATGCGCGCCGGCGTGTACTGGCGCAGCTTGCTCCAGGGATTGTCGACGACGACGGGCTTCTTGTCCTCCGGCATGGGGGCGTGCCTTTCAGTGGAGATGCGAGAGCGCATGCTGGAACGGCTTCGGCAGCGCATCGGAGAGCTTCAGCCCCTCGCCCTTTTCGAAAATGCCGACATTGAGCAGCCAGTCCTCGAACTCGGGCGCCGGCTTCAGCCCCAAGACCTTGCGTGCATAGAGCGCGTCATGGAACGACGTCGTCTGGTAGTTCAGCATGATGTCGTCGGAGCCCGGGATGCCCATGATGAAAGTGATCCCCGCTACACCAAGCAGCGTCAGCAGGGTGTCCATGTCGTTCTGGTCGGCCTCCGCATGGTTCGTGTAGCAGATGTCGCAGCCCATCGGCACGCCGAGCAGCTTGCCGCAGAAATGGTCCTCGAGCCCGGCGCGGATGATCTGCCGTCCGTCGTAGAGGTATTCGGGGCCGATGAATCCGACCACCGTGTTGACCAGAAGCGGCCGGTATTTCCGCGCCACCGCGTAGGCCCGCGCTTCGAGCGTCTGCTGATCGACGCCGTGGTGCGCGTTCGCCGACAGCGCGCTGCCCTGGCCGGTCTCGAAGTACATGGCGTTGTCGCCGATCGTTCCGCGCCCGAGGCTTTGCGCCGCCTCGTAGCCTTCCTTGAGCAGCGCCAGATTGATGCCGAAGCTGCTGTTGGCCGCTTCGGTGCCGGCGATGGACTGGAAGACGAGATCGACCGGCGCACGGCGATTGATGGCCTCGATGCTGGTCGTCACGTGCGTCAGCACGCACGACTGCGTCGGAATATCGTATCGCTGGATGATCTCGTGCAGCATCTCGATGAGCGTCGTCACCGCGGCGATGCTGTCCGTCGCCGGATTGATACCGATCACCGCGTCGCCGTTGCCGTACATGAGCCCGTCGACGATGCTGGCCGCGATGCCCGTCGGATCGTCGGTCGGATGGTTGGGCTGGAGGCGCGTCGAGAGACGCCCCTTGAGCCCGATGGTGTTGCGGAACCGGGTGACGACGCGACACTTCTGCGCGATCAGCACCAGGTCCTGCACGCGGCTGATCTTCGACACGGCCGCAACCATCTCCGGCGTAAGGCCCGCCGCCAGCGCCGAAAGCGACCGCTCGGTGGCCTCATCCGACAACAGCCAGTCGCGAAAGGCGCCGACCGTCAGATGAGAAACCGGCGCGAACGCCTTCGCGTCGTGGTCGTCGATGATGAGCCGCGTCACCTCGTCGGTCTCATAGGACACCACGTGCTCGGTGAGGAACACCTTGAGCGGCACGTCGGCGAGCGCCATCTGAGCGGCAACCCGCTCCTCGTCGTCGCCCGCCGCCACGCCCGCGAGATAGTCGCCCGATCGCGCCGGCGTCGCCTTCGCCATCAGCTCCTTAAGGCTCTCGAAGCTGAACCGATGGCCTCCGACAGTCTGCGAATAGCTCATGATGCTCGCTCACCGATTGGACTGTTGCACCGTGCCGTCGTCAGTATACCTCCTCTTCGCCCGGCGCCGCCGCGACCAGATGGTGACGGCTGTAGAAGGCGAAGTAGGCGATGAAGATAGCGTAGACGACGGCCGCCCCGATCACCACCCGCGGATCCACGAGGAAGCCCGCGACCACCGCCGCGCAGGCGAGGACGAGCGCGATCCCCGACGTCAGGATGCCGCCCGGCGTCCGGTAGGGACGATCGAGATGGGGCTCCCTGACGCGCAGCGCGATATGCGAGGCCATCATCATCACATACGAGATGGTCGCTCCGAACACCGCGATCAGGATCAGGAGGTCGCCCTGCCCGCTGAGCGAGAGCAGGAAGCCGATGACACCCGGCACGATGAGCGCGACGTAAGGCGTCTTGCGGGCACCCGTCAGCGACAGGACGCGCGGCAGATAGCCCGCACGCGACATCGCGAACACCAGCCGCGAGTAGCCGTAGATGATGGAGAAGAAGCTCGCGATGAGGCCGGCCAGTCCGACGAAGTTGACGAACCGGCTGATCAACGTCGGCCCGCCGAAGACATGGGCCGACTCGAGGGCTGCGACCAGCGGATTGCCCGAGTCCTTGAGAGCGTTGGCGCCCGCGCCGCCCGGACCGAAGGTGAGAATCAGGGCGCAGAAGGCGAGCAGCACCAGGATGCCGCCGATCAGGCCGCGCGGCAGGTCCCGCTTGGGATCGCTCGTCTCCTCCGCCGCGAGCGGCACGCCCTCGACGGCGAGGAAGAACCAGATGGCATAAGGAATGGCGGCCCAGATCCCGAGATAGCCGAACGGCAGGAATGGGCTCGCACCGGCGGCATCGGTGACGGGAATGTCGAACAGGTTGTTGGTGTCGAAATAGGGAACCATCGCCAAGATGAACACGATCAGCGCCACGACGGCGAGCGCCGTGATCGCGAAAATGAGCCGCAACGCCTCACCGGCTCCGTAAAGGTGGATGCCGAGGAACACCGCATAGAATCCCAGATAGACGATCCAGCCGTCGATGCCGAAGAGTGAATTGCAGTAGGCGCCGATGAAGACGGCGATCGCGGCCGGCGCGATGGCGTACTCGATGAGGATGGCGATGCCGCAGAGAAATCCGCCCCAGGGTCCGAAGGCCCGCCGCGCGAAGCCGTATCCGCCGCCGGCCGTCGGCGCGATGGTGGCCAGCTCCGCGAGCGCGAAGCACATGCACGTGTACATGGTCGCCATGAGGATCGAGGCGATGAAGAGGCCGCCCCAGCCGCCTTGCGCAAGGCCGAAGTTCCAACCCGCGAAGTCACCCGAGATGACGTAGGCCACGCCCAGGCCGACGAGCAGCAACCACCCCGCCGCGCCGCGCTTGAGCTGCCGCTTCTCGAAATAATCCTTTCCGACCTTATCGTATTCGACGCCGCCGTGGGCCGTCGGCTCGCCGTGTGCAGGTGACTCCATAAGCGATCCCCTTGAATTGATATTGATTATTGTTTGGGCTTTGCTGCACAGCAGCAAGACTTCGGACCGGCGCCAGCCGATCACGTCACAAGGCATCAAATCTGTGGTTCATAGGTGCACCGGCCTCGCCACAGGACCGGCAACTTCAAGTGTTGCGCACGCTAGTCCTGCGCTATTATGTCGTCTATCCAATTTCGGCAGATGTGCCGTCCGACTTAAGTCGGATCGGACGGCAGGCGCGGAATGTTTCGCTCGAGCGGAGGTGAACGGCGGCGCATGGCGACTGTCTCCGGGAGCCAGATTCAGCCGACGACACCCTTGCCCGACGGCAAGGGCGCCGCCATGCGCGTGGCCGCCACGAGCGACATCGACGAGCAGGCCGCCCTGCTGCGGGGGTGGAACCAGACCTACGACCAGATGTCGGCCGGGTCCTTCAACGGCTCGTTTCTCGAGGTCGAGCTCGACGGCGTGCTCCTCTTCCGGGAGATCACGAGCAACTCCCTTCACCAGACCGGCGCCCTGCCGGCAGGAACCATCGCCGTGGGCGTGCCGATGGCCTTGCGCGGCAAGGCCACGTTCTGCCGCCGCCGATGCGACGGCACGCAGCTCCACGTCTTTTCGGGCGCGGACGCGTTCGAGTTCCTCTCGCCGTGCGGCCTGGACATGGCGGGCTTCGTGCTGACCGAGAGCGACCTCGAGGTCGCGCTGACCAACGACGAGTGGGAAACGCTCCTGCCGTCGCTCTCCGAGCCCCACCTCCGATCGACCGGCCCAGGTGCGGCCGACCTCATGCGCCGCATTTTCGCGGACGCATGCGAGGTCGTGGCCCTATGCCCGGACCTCGCCGACGATCCCAGGCGCCTCGCGTCGATGTCGCGCGACGTGGTCGCAACGCTCGTGACCGCGTTGTCCCGCGCGCCAGGCGACCGGCCCGACATCCCGCCCGGGAAGCACGCACGCATCGTGCGCGATGCCCGCGACCTGGTGAACGCATGGCCCGACGGCGACATGAGCGTTGCGGAGCTGTGCCGGATGCTGGGGGTCAGCCGGCGAGGACTCCAGTATGCTTTCCAGGAGACGCTGGGGGTCAAGCCGTCGACATACCTGCGCGCCGTTCGCTTGAACGGGGCGCGCCGGGCGATCAAGCACACGCACTCCGTCGCCGAGGCGGCAACCCGCTGGGGGTTCTGGCACTTCGGCCGCTTTGCCCACGACTACAAGGCGATGTTCGGAGAGCTGCCGTCGGAGGCATTCCGCCGCTACCACAGCCGCGCGGCTCCGAGGATTCCGGACCACGAGGCCGCGGCCCGCCCAAGCGCGCAGAAAGATCATCGTCGGTAGAGATCGTCTCCGGGAGAGATCGGCGCGCGGGAGGTGCCCGAGCCGCATCCTTACATCGCCGCAGGCGTTCGGAACCGAATCTCGGACCCGCTGTTGAATGCGCGTGAGCGCATCGGGACTGCGGACTATTCGCTTCAGACCCGGAATGCGCCGTCGAACCGACCGCAGGAGACCGCCATGCCGCGAGGAGCGAAGAGCAAGTACACGGCCAAGCAGGAACGCAAGGCCGACCACATCGCCGAGGGCTATGAGAAGCGAGGCGTGAACGAGACGGAAGCCGAGCGGCGCGCCTGGGCCACCGTCAACAAGGATGATGGCGGCGGCAAGATGCCGGGCGGCTCGGGCCGCGGCAAGAAGACGGGACGACCGGCCGCGCACAAAGGCGGAGAGCTCGGCGGACGCGCCTCGGCCGCCCGTCCCGCCGCCGCGCGGCGCGCCTCCGCCCGAAAGGCCGCCGCAACCCGCAAGCGCAGCGCATCTTAGCTGCGATCGTGAGCCTCCGGCGGCACGACACCGCCGGAGCTCGCGTCAGGTCCGATCAGTCGTTGTCGGGCCGCGTGTCCAGGATCTCGCCCGTCGCCGGATGCGCATGTCCCTCGACCCGGGCGCCGGACGAATCGATGGCCTCGAACTCGTACATGCCGTCGTCCGCCTCGATCTCGTGGATCTTATAGCCCTTGGCCTCGATCTTCTGGACCACCTCGGACACCGGAAGCCACTGGTCGCGCGGGACGTTGAGCGGTCCGACATAGTCGTCCTCGCCGGCAAGCGCGGGCACTGCGAGGGCGAGCGAAAGGACGGAAACGGCGAAAAGCGTCTTCATGGGTTGGTCTCCACTTCTGTTGCAGGGCGTCTATGATCATGGTGCGTTTATGATCTGGTGTCCGGCGCCCGCCGTGGCCCGGACGCCGCATCATTGCTCCCCGAGGGCTGATCGCTTCCTGACGGGCGGCGTCAGGCATTTGTCAGCCCGGAAAGCGCACTTGATTTCCATGAAGAGACCCTCGCCCGTCCGCCTTGGCCTCCTCGCCGCGGCCGTCCTCGGCTTCGCAGCCGCAACGCCCGTCAGCGGCGGCGACGACGCGCGTGACCAGGAGATCGCGCGCCGCGCGCTCAGGGAAGGACGCATCCGCTCCCTCTCGGAGATCACGGAGCAGGTACGCCCGCATCTGCCGGGCAAGATCCTCGGCGTCAAGCTCGACGTGGAGGACGGGGGGCGCATCGTCTACGAGTTCGACGTCATCGATCCCTCCGGACGCCTCAAGGAGGTCGAGGTCGATGCCGCAAGCGGCGCCATCCTGAGCATCGAGGATGACGACTGATGCGCATCCTCATCGTCGAGGACGAACCGGCGATCGCGGCCAGCATCTCGGCCGCCCTCGGCGCATCGGGCTACCAGACGCGCACCGCCGTGGACGGCGAAGAGGCCTGGTTCCTTGGCGATACGGAGGCTTTCGATCTCGTCGTCCTCGACCTGGGGCTGCCCGGGATGGACGGCCTCGCCGTCCTGAAGCGCTGGCGCAGCGCCGGGCGCCAGATGCCCGTCATGATCGACGGCGCCAACGTCGCCGTCTCCCCGCTCGAATACCGCCTCATCGCCTATCTGCTGCACCACAAGGGCCGCGTCGTCTCGCCGGGCGAGCTGATCGAGCACCTCTACGGCGACGACGACGCGCGCGACGCGAACGCGCTCGAGGCCGTCATCACGCGACTGCGTAAGAAGCTCGGCGCGGACGTCGTGCAGACGCGGCGCGGGTTCGGCTACGTCATCGGGGCGGAATCCGAATGACGCTCCGCTCGCTGCGCCTGAGGCTTCTGATTGCGGGCGCGGTCTCGACCGCAATCGCGCTCGGCTTGGCCGGCTACGGGTTGACGGTGGTGTTCGAGCGCCACGTCGAGCGGCGCATCGATGCCGAGCTTGTCGTCCACCTGAACCAGATCACCGCGCGTCTCGAACGCAGCCCCGCGGGCGGGCTCGCGCTCTCCAACGAGCCCGCCGATCCTCGTTTCGACCTGCCCCTCTCCGGTCTCTACTGGCAGATCGTCTACGAGCAGTCGGGAACCGTTCTCCGTTCGCGCTCGCTGTGGGATGCGGAGCTCGACCTGCCCGCCGAGGTCGCGGTCGACGACACCATTCACCATCATCGCATCCCCGGCCCCGGCAAGGCGGAGCTCTATCTCCTGCAGCGGCGCGTCGAGCTGCCGGCGCGCATGGGCGGGGGAACGGCACGCATCGCCGTCGGCTGGGATTCGGCCGAGATCGCCACCGCCGTCCGCGAGTTCGCGCTCGACCTCACGCCCCTGCTCGCGATCCTCGGCGCGTTGCTCCTGGCCGCGAACTGGATGCAGGTCACGATCGGCTTGAGCCCGCTCTCCGCCGTCCGCACCCGTCTCGCCGCGGTCCGCTCGGGCAAGAGCCAGCGCATGGGGTCGGGGTTTCCGGACGAGGTCCGCCCGCTCGCCCAGGAGATCGACGCGCTAATCGACGCGCGTGACGCGGAGCTGGCCCGCGCCAAGACCCGCGCCGGCGATCTCGCCCACGGCCTCCGGACGCCGCTGCAGGTCCTTCAGACGGAGATCGAGCGCCTCGCCAAGGAGGGACAGACCGACGTCGCGCTGAGCCTCTCGACCGTGACCCGCACCATGCAGCAGACCGTCGAGCGCGAGCTCGCCCGCGTGCGCCTCGCCGCCTCGCGCAGGGCGGCCGAAGCGAACGTGGCCGCCGTGATCGATCCCGTAGTGCGCGTCGTCCAGCGCACCCCGGAAGGCCAGGAGCTCGACTGGATCGTCGACGTGCCGCCCGCCATCGTCGCGCCCATCGACCACGACGATCTCTCCGAAGCCGTGGGCAATCTCATCGAGAACGCCGCGCGCCACGCGCGCCACGCGGTCACGATCACGGCGCACGAGGATGAGCGATCCGTCTCGCTGACGGTCACCGACGACGGATCCGGCATTCCGGAAGGCCGGCTCGAGGAGGCGCTCCGTCGCGGCGGGCGGCTCGACGAACGCGGCTCGGGCGCCGGCCTCGGCCTCGCGATCATGAGCGAGATCGTCGAGTCGTGGGGCGGCACGGTGACGCTCGCCGACGGCAAGCCCGGCCTCTCCGCCACGCTGCGCTTTGCGCGGCCTCCCCGCGCTTGACGCCCGCGCCTTGAAGTCTGACAGTTCGCTGACAGGCTGCATCAGGGTCGCGTCAGAGCGCCTCTGCAAGGATCCAGGCATCGGGGTTGCGCGTTCCTTGCAGTCCCCACGACGCAAACAGAAAGAGATGACACATGCAGAAATTCATGACGCTCGTTGGCGCCCTTGCCGTCTCCGCCGCCGCACTGTCGACCGCAGCCACCGCCGACGACCGTCCGGCGACGGCCGCCGAGGAGGCTGAGATCGGCAGCATTCTGAAAAACGCCGGCTTCACGTCCTGGAGAAAGATCGAATTCGACCGCGACGACCGTAAATTCGAGGTCGACGATGCCCGCCACACCGACGGCAGGGTCTACGATGTCGACATTCGCGACGGCCAGATCATCAAGCGCGAGCTTGAGGACTGATCCCGGCTGAGCCGGTGAGGCATAACAAAAGGGCGCGAGGCGTGAGAGACGCCTCGCGCCCTCCCGTATTTTTCAGGAGGGATCCTCAGGCGCATTTCTTCCTGGCGAGGAGCGCCTTCAGCGCGTCGCTCTCGGCTTGCGCCCTCTGGAACTCCTGTGTGGCCTTGAGGCCGTCGTCGGGGCCGCCGAACATGCGCCCCAGCGCGGAGCCGACCGTCTGAGGCTCGCTTTCGCGTTCGAGGGCCGCCTGCTGCGGCAGCACCTGCATCTGCCGGCTCAGGATCTCGAGCCGCTCCTCGATCTGGCGGCATGCGAGCTTTTCCTCCTCGGTGCTGACGACATAGGCGCCGTTGGCCTGGTATCCGGCGCGCGGCACGCCGGCGATGTCCTGAACGGACGCGCATCCGCCGATGAGAGCCAGCGCACCGGGCGCGAGCGCGAGAAACCAATGGCCGGCCGCATTCGAAACCATGAAAGCCCGCCCCCCGTCGGCACGAGCGAAGCGGCGCGGTCCTTCCCGATGGCGGAGACCGCGCCAACCTGACAAACAGCCCCTATCCTCGTCCGATAAAGGGCATCTTCGTGGCCATCAGCGTCATGAACTGCACGTTGGCGGAGAGCGGCAGCCCGGCCATGTAGACGACCGCCTCGGCGACGTGCGCCACGTCCATGCGCGGCTCGGGCCGGACGCCGCCGTCCGCCTGGAGAACGCCCCGCGCCATCGGCTGGGTCATCTCGGTGTCCGCATTGCCGATGTCGATCTGCGAGCAGGCGATGTCGAAGGCGCGCCCGTCGAGGGAAAGCGACCTGGTCAGCCCCGTCACGGCGTGCTTGGTCGCCGTGTAAGGCGCCGAGAACGGCCGCGGCACGGCCGCCGAGATCGAGCCGTTGTTGATGATCCGNNCCGGCCGAACGTCGCCTGCGCCGTCTCGAAGAGATGCGAAACGTCCCGAGGCTCGGTGACGTCCGTCGCGACGACCAGCGCTGCGCCTGACCCGTCCCCGAACGAAGCCGCCGTCTCCTTGAGCGCCGCCGCCCGCCGCCCGGCGAGCACGACCGTGAAGCCGGCCTTCGACAGCGCCACGGCGACCCCGCGCCCGATGCCGCTCCCGGCGCCGGTCACGACAGCCACCTTGCGCGCGTCGGCCATCGAGGATGCGCCGGATCAGCGCGTCGGAACGGGCTTCTCGCCCCGGTAATCGTAGAAGCCGCGGTTGGTCTTGCGGCCGAGCCACCCGGCCTCGACGTACTTCACGAGCAGCGGGCAGGGGCGGTACTTCGAATCCGCGAGCCCCTCGTAGAGCACCTGCATGACCGCAAGGCAGGTATCGAGGCCGATGAAATCGGCAAGCTCGAGCGGCCCCATCGGATGGTGCGCGCCGAGCCGCATGGCCGTGTCGATGCCTTCGACGGTGCCGACGCCCTCATAGAGCGTATAGACCGCCTCGTTGATCATCGGCAGCAGGATGCGGTTGACGATGAAGGCCGGGAAGTCCTCGGAGACCGCCGTCGTCTTGCCGAGGCTCTCGACGAACACCTTGGCGACGGCGAACACGTCGTCCTCGGTGGCGATGCCGCGGATCAGCTC
>JRYI01006526.1_pt1 | contig 13454 bp, 12 predicted proteins | sample 235361 | NCBI WGS metagenome assembly JRYI01 (sample SAMN03074212, study PRJNA261471) | activated sludge metagenome | biome: Common Effluent Treatment Plant; feature: Wastewater; material: Activated sludge; isolation source: activated biomass in a lab-scale reactor treating industrial wastewater at...
GCGCCAGGGCGCCCCGGATGATCAACTCCTTGATGAACAGACCGGCCATGATGGTCTTGCCGGCGCCAGGATCGTCAGCGAGTAGAAAGCGCAGTGGCTGTCGCGGCAACATCTCGCCATAGACGGCGGTGAGCTGGTGCGGCAGCGGCTCGATGCGCGAACTGTGGACTGCTAGGTAGGGGTCAAACAGGTGGGCCAGGCGGATGCGCTGGGCCTCGNNTCAAAGCGTCCGAACCAATCCACTCGACTCGAATGACTTCCACAACCGACGAACCGGCCACACCGCAAATCTTTGATCCAGATACTATTTTCTCTAACCTAACCATGTTTGCCCCCCTGCGTAGGGAGACTAGCAGAAAAGCCATGGATAACAGTGGATGCGTGCGGATGTCTGTGGACGAAGACGCTACCGGATTCTTGACGAGGGTGCGGCGGTCCAAGATACTGATGCACTATTGGCGATCTCGAAGCCCTACTCGATCGCGTCCATAAGCGCCCGACTCTGCCGGATCAGCTCGGCAATTTCCCGGCGTCGGGACAGCGCGGCATCAGTTGCGTGACCATGGCGCCAGGCACCGTTGGCCTTACCCTTCGGTGCTCCTGCCCTGGCGCCATGCATGCGACAAACGCTCTTGCCCTTCACTGCCGGCGCCCGGCATCGGCACCCCGAACGCTTGCTGGTGGCCGAGCAGCGCGGGGCTCCGTTCATCAGCCGAACTTGATTTTCCAGCTGATCCGGACCCAGGTGCATGGGATTGGCTCGAGTTTTCATGGGTGCCCCCTCCCCCTTGGGTGACGCCGACCACCGCCTGCTCCGCACTGACGTTGACGTGCTGGTGGTTGACCGTGACCTTCTGCTCGCCGCTCGACCGGTAGCGCTTCAACGCCTCCACCTGTGCCGCGAACGTGCGCGCGAGCTTGTTCAGCATGTTCGAGGCCGAGTCCTGCTGAGTGATGGTCTCGACGTGGTTGAGGAGGCTCGCCGCCTTCATCGTAGCATTGTGGATGGCCGCCATCTGGGATGCCAACAGAGCCTCGGTGCCGTCGCGCGGCCCGATCTCCTTGACCGTCGCCAAGATGAAGTTCAGCTCGATCTCCTTGTGCTCCTTGCCGGTTCGCGCGGCGTTGGCCACCTGCTCCGCAAGGCCGACGGCGAATCGCGGGTCTCCGGTGGCGAACGCATCGCACAGCAGGGTCGTCCCGACGGCCATGTCGGGATGGTCGGGCTCAAGCTGAGTGGTCTGCGCTCCCGCCTTGAACTTGAAGCGCGGCGCACTGGCCTTGCTGGTTCGGCGGTCGTTAACGCGTTTGGTCGCGGCGCGTTCGGCTGCAGTCAGCTTATAGGGCGTCTCGGCGCGTTGCCCGTTCGGGGTCTCGACCTTGGTTCCGCTCATGACAGCTCCCCTTCGAGGGCTCTGGCGGACGCTCGACCTCTGCCAATGGCGCCAGTGGCGGCCAACTGCCGCCGGTGCATCATACCTAACCCCAGGTGTTGACATCAAGATCCGCCTCCACAGCTGCGGCTGATGGCAGGGAAACGGTGCCCGACGGGGCGCCACGGTCGGTTCACCTCAAAAGCGTCCGTTGCGCGCCGACGTCATGGGCCACAAGCGGGAGTGGATCGGCCGCGAAATCGAGGCTCGCGTTGGTCCGCATTTGGATCTCGGAAGCGGCCGTAGGCGACGGCGTCGCTCAGTCTACTGAGACCTGAACCAGTCGTGGCGGAAAATCGCGCGTCGCAGCCGCCACGTGTTGGCCTGCTCGGCGTGGGCGATCCAGGCCCGAACGCGGAGCAAGATGTCGGCGGAACCGATCGTGCCGGCCCTCCAGCGGTCGCGCAGGCCGCGCAGGCGGCGGCGAAAGCGACGCACGTTGTCGTCGGGCAGGCGGCGACGGCCGCGACTGTCGGGACGGCGGCGAAGCGGCCCGACTGCTGGCGCCAGCTCGTAGCCGAGGAAGGCCGTCGGCTCGGTCGTCGGCAACACTACTGTTTTTCGCGGGTGCAGCCACAGGCGCCGGCCTTCGAGAAAGCGCTCGATACGCGCCCGCCACCCGGCCAGCGCCGCCGGTTCGTCATGGAACAACGCGAAATCGTCCACGTATCTCACGTACGGCGCTCGCAAGACCTCCGTCACCCAATGGTCGAAGCGGTCGAGGTACAAGTTGGCCGAGAACTGGCTGGTCAGGTTGCCGATCGGCAGGCCGCGGCGGCGGCGATAGGGCTCGAACAGGTCGTCGCCGGGGAAGTGCAGATCGACCGGCTCCTGTGCGTTGGAGCCGTCGACGACGAGGTCCATGAGCCAGAGCGTGCCATCGCACGCAACGCGGCGGCGGAATTCGGCCTTCAGCAGCTCGTGGTCGATCGAGGGGAAGTAGCGGTAGATGTCGCAGCGGAGCACGTGGGAATGGCGGTCGCGGTACCGCTCGTAGGCGCGGACGGCGGCGTGGGTGCCCTTGCCTTTTCGATTGGCGAAACTGTGATCGATGAAACCGGCCTCGAAGATCGGCTCGACGACGGCGCACAGAGCATGGTGCACGACCCGATCGCGGAACGGCGCTGCCGACACCAGCCGGCGCTTGGGGTCATGGACCTCGATTTCGACGTAGCGGCCGGGTCGATAGCTGCCGTCGTTCAACTCGCGCTCCAGGCGCAACAACTCACTTTCGAAGTTGGCCATGAAGGCGCTGGCGCCGGGCTTCTTGCGCTTGCCGAGCACGGCCTTTTTTGCCGCAGCCCGCAATGCGGCGAAGCTGGCGATGCGGCCGAACAGATCATTGTGGCGCTTGGCCATGCCATGCCCCGCCGCGGTCGTGCTCGGCGTTCGCCTTGACCCAGGCGCCGACGAGGCGGCCGATGTCGTCCGCCACCCGCGCACCGAACACGACGGCTTCCAAGAGCGAGTTCGATGCCAGCCGGTTGGCCCCGTGCAGCCCCGTCGACGCCACCTCGCCCACGGCCCAGAGCCCCGCGAGCGTGGTCCGCCCGGAGAGATCGGTGGCAACGCCGCCCATGTGGTAGTGCGCCGCCGGCGCAACCGGGATCGGCTGCGTCACGGGGTCGATGTTCGCGGCCCGGCAAAGCGCATAGACGGTCGGAAACGCCTGCGGAAAATCCGCCCCGATCGCCGCACGGCCGTCGAGAAACGCGCCGCGGCCGGCCGCGATCTCGGAGAACACGGCGCGCGCCACGACATCGCGCGCCGCAAGATCGCCCGCCGGATCGCACGCGAGCATGAACCGCTCGCCGGCCCGGTTGATCAGCGTTGCCCCCTCCCCGCGCAGCGCCTCGGAGGCCAGCGGCGCCGGATCGATCCCCGCGTCGATGGCGGTCGGATGGAACTGTACGAACTCCGCGTCCGCAATGACGGCGCCCGCCCGCGCGGCGAACGCAAGCGCCTCGCCCCGCGCATAGATTGGGTTCGTCGTCACGGCGTAGAGCGCGCCCGCACCGCCCGTCGCGAGCACCACGGCACGCGCCGGCATGAAGTCGAACGTTCCAGTGCCGCTCGCTTCCGTGCGCACGAGCCGGAGGCCGGAAACGCGGTCGCTGCCACCCGAGCCCGGCTCGAGAATGAGATCGAGCGCCTCGTAGCCTTCGAGCACCCGGATCGACGGCGTGCGTCTCACGGCGGCAATGAGCGACTGCATGATCGCTGCCCCCGCCCGGTCACCCGACACGCGCACGACGCGGGCTCTCGAATGCGCAGCTTCGCGCGAGAGCACGTAGTGCCCTGCGAGATCGCGGTCGAACGGCACCCCGTAGCGCAGGAGATCCGCGATACGCGCCGGCGCCTCCTCGGCCACCGTCTCGGCGACGCGCCGGTCCACGATGCCGCCTCCGGCCGCCACCGTGTCCGCCGCATGCTGCTCCGGCGTATCACCCTCGCCGACGGCTGCCGCAATGCCGCCCTGCGCCCAGACGCTGGACGCGCCTTCGCCGAGCGGCGCGGCGGCGACCACCGTCACCGGCAGAGGCGCGAGCCGCAGCGCCGTGAACAACCCGGCAAGCCCCGCGCCGACGATGACGATATCGCCCGCCCCCCGCGCCTCGGCAGGGTCGGCAAAGCCTCGGGCGAGGCGGCGGATGCGATCGAAGTCCATGGGCGGACCTCCCAACAACGTCCTCGAGGGACCGCGAGAACCGGCTGCGCGCGAACGCGCGTTTGCCTCCCGTCAGGCCGAAGCCTCGACCATGCGCTCGACGGCACGGCGCGCCTTTGCGGCCACGGCCGCGTCCACCGTCACTTCATAGCGATTGTACAGGAGCGCCTCGTAGATCTTCTCGAGACTGATCCGCTTCATGTGCGGGCACAGGTTGCACGGGCGGATGAACTCGACATCCGGCGCCTCCGCCGCGACGTTCGAGGCCATCGAGCACTCCGTGACGAGCACCACCTTCGGCGGCCGCTTGGTCTTCACCCAGTCGATCATGGCCGCCGTCGAGCCCGTGAAGTCGGATGCCGAGATGACATCCGGCGGGCATTCGGGATGCGCGATGATCTTGAGGCCGGGCTCGGCCGCGCGCATGGCCTCCATCTCCTCGCCCGTGAAGCGCTCGTGCACCTCGCAGTGCCCCTTCCAGGCGATGATCTCGACCTTGGTCTTGGTCTGCACGTACTTGGCGAGATATTCGTCCGGGATCAGCAGCACGCGCGGCGCGCCGAGGCTCTCGACGATCTTCACCGCATTCGACGAGGTGCAGGTGATGTCGCACTCGGCCTTCACGGCCGCGCTCGTGTTGACATAGGTGACGATCGGTACGCCCGGATAGGCGGCGCGCAGCGCGCGCACGTCCTCCGGCGTGATCGACGACGCGAGCGAGCAGCCCGCGAGCGGATCCGGGATCAGCACCGTCTTGTCCGGGTTGAGCAGCTTCGATGTCTCGGCCATGAAGTGGACGCCGGCCTGCACGATCACGTCGGCCTCCGTGCGGGACGCCTCCTTCGCGAGCTGCAGGCTGTCGCCGCGGAAATCGCCCACGCAGTGGAAGATCTCGGGCGTCATGTAGTTGTGCGCCAGGATGACCGCGTTACGCTTGACCTTGAGCTCGTTGATCGCCTTGACGAGGGGTGCGTAGTGCACCCACTCCATCGGCGTCACGACGTCCTTCACGCGCTCGTAGAGCGGGGCGAGCTCGCGCTTGAGTGCGGGCGTGAACGCAAAGGGCGGGGTCATCCGCCCCGTCGTGCGGGCCAGCGGCGCACAAGCATCTCCAGAAGAATCGCGTGCGAGAACCGAGTGGGCCGAATCAAGCGCCATTGCCACCTCCAAGCTCTCATATACTCGACTTGAGTATATGAAGGTCCTGAAAAATACCGGCCGCCTTAGGCCAGTCACTCCTACGCGCGTGGAACCGTGAAGGTTCCCCCTATTATGCTCCGATCGAGCATTGTTCGCGTGAACTAAATCTAATTGAGACGCCGACCGTTTTCCAGGCCAATGGCAAAATAATTTGCAGTGCGGCGACGACGGCGCCGTGCCTGCGAATACATCGTCTGCGCACGGCTCAAGCGCGCACCGCCTTCACGCGCACGCCCGGCGCCGGACGCTCGAGCACGACCTCGCGCCGGAACCGGAACAGCTTCGCGGGACGCCCCCCCGTCTGTGTCTTGACGTCGCCGGTCGGCTCGACCAGCCCCGCGCTCTCGACCAGGCGCCGGAAGTTCTGCTTGTGCAGATGCGGCCCGAGGATCGCCTCCACCGTCTTCTGCAGCTCGAAGAGCGTGAAGTCGTCGGGCATCAGCTCGAAGATGACCGGGCGGTATTTGATCTTCGCACGCACGCGCCCGATCGCGGTCGCGAGAATGCGCCGGTGATCGAACATCATCGGCGCGCCGAGCCGCGGCAGGCCGGCGCCCCACGCCGAGGCGGCCTCGCGCCCGTCGCGGCGCGCCTCCTCGACGAGACCGGCCTCGTAGAGCAGCTCGAAGCGGTCGAGCACCTTTTCCTCGTCCCAGGCGCCGCCATCGAGCCCGAAGCAGATGCGGATGCGATCCTCCTTCGGCACCGGCCGCACCGGCGTCGAGCGCAAGTGAGGCGCCGCCGCCCATTGTCGGAGGCGCGGCTCGATCTCGGCTGCGAGGATATCGGGCTTACCCTTCCGCCAGTCCTCCCACGGGAAATACTGATACCAGCTCCGCCATGTGCCGTGCGCGAGCCCCCGCGCGTGCCCCGTTTCCGTGAGCGCGAGATAGCCGATCGAAACGACGTGCTCGTCGTCGCCGGGCTCCGCGTGCCGCCCTCGGTCGCCGAACGTGTAGAGCTGCTCGACATAGCCGAGCCCGAGCCCCGTCTGCTCCTCGACCCAGGTGCGAAGCCCGCTTTCGAGCGTTCGGTGCGCAACCGGCGAGAAGGGGCCGAACGGCAGGCCGTCGACGCCCGAGGCATCTCCGTCGCCGCGGATCACGAGCACCACGGGCTCGTCGTCGATGACGGCGACGATGGCGGCGTTGAGTCCGATCTCGACGCCCGCTGGCTCGCTGCGCGTTGCCACGTGGTGAGCTGCCTCCACGTCTGAATCCACGTCGTGAATCCGACGCCTGAATTTCATATCTGCGACCATGGCACAAGCTCCTGTAAGCTTTGCCGGCTAAACACCGATCATGGCGATTTTCGGAACCAGTTCGAGTGAGATTTTATTCCCCTGAGCGGGAATAAAAACGGAAACGCAGTTTATAGGTTCTGAACCGGGATCAGCGAATGGCCGTGAGCGCCGAAAAACGTTTGAGAAACAGCCGCTGCGCATCGGCAGCGGGCAAAGGAACGAGCGCAACCAGTTGTTGCATTAGTGTAAAATTGGTTTCACTAGGCGTGCCGAAATAAATCAGCGCTTCGTCCCGCGAAAACCCCGCAAGACCGGTCGCTTCGTAGAAAGCAGCGATTCGATCCGCGCGTTTGATCTCCATGCTGATTTCATCCGGCAAGCGCGGTGGCAGACCGAAACGCACATGAATGGCTTCGAGCAGCTTCATCTCGAATGCCTTGTAATCGAGGCCGATTGCCGTTTTGAATGGGCTGATCAAATCCCCGATGACGTACTCCGGCGCGTCGTGGAGCAGGGCCGCGAGCCGCCAGGCGTCCGGCCAGTCCGGATTGAGCGCGAAGGCGATCTCCTCCACCAGCAGCACATGCTGCGCCACCGAGAGCGCGTGCGCGCCGCGCGTTTGCCCGTTCCAGCGGGCGACGCGGGCAAGCCCGTGCGCGATGTCCTCGATCGCGACATCGGCGGGCGCCGGGTTCAGGAGGTCGAGGCGGCGCCCCGAGAGCATGCGCTGCCAGGCCCGCGGCGGGGCTTCGGCATCGGAGGGCGGAGCGGATTTGCTCATGGGCGCTCGGTTTGTTTAGACCTCTGGAGGAACGAACGCGCGTTGCAGCCCAGCGCACACGTCATGGCGCGGGCAGCCGACGAGGTGATCGTTGACCATGCCCGTGGCCTGCATGAACGCATGGACCGTCGTCGGGCCGACGAACCGGAAGCCCTGTCCCTTGAGCGCCTTGGAGACGCGCCGGGAAACGTCGGTCGACGCCGCCACGTCGCTCATGGCCGCCGCGCGGTTGATCACCGGCTTGCCGCCTGCATGCTCCCAGAGGAACGAGGCGAGCGTCCGCGTCTTCCGCAGCGCCAGATACGCCTTGGCGTTGTCGATCGTCGCCGCCACCTTCAAACGGTTGCGTACGATTCCCGTATCGGCCATGAGCCGCGCCACGTCCTTCTCCGTGTAGCGCGCAATGCGCCCCGGGTCGAAGTCGTGGAACGCGCGCCGGAAGCCGTCACGCTTGCGAAGGATGACGAGCCAGGAGAGGCCGGCTTGAAAGCCTTCGAGCACGAGTTTCTCGAACAGGCGCTGCTCGTCGGCGTGCGGCACGCCCCATTCCTCGTCGTGATAGCGCGCATAAAGCGGATCATCGATCCCCGGCCACGGACAGCGCGCGAGCTTCACGGTTTCATGCGGTTTCATGCGGAGCCCCGATGTCGAAGGTCGCAAACGGCGGCACCTCGACGGTGAGCGGCACGCCGCCCGCGGTGAGCGCCACGCCCGTCCGCGCCGCTTGGGCCACCCGATCGAGCCGGAGCAGCGCCAGTCCCCGCACCCCGGCGACGGAGCCGAGCCGCCCGATTTCCGTCTCCCCCGAGAGAACCGGCAACGGCCCGGACGGGAGCGGGACCTCGCCGATGACCGGCACCACGCGCTTGCGCACCGTCGCCCGGTGTTGCATGCGCGAAACCACCTCCTGCCCGACGAAACAGCCCTTCGTGAAAGAAACGCCGTGCAACTGGTCGAGCAGGGCTTCGTGCGGAAACACGTCGCCGAACGCGAAGTCCTTTCCGCCCTCCGGCACGCCGAGGCCGATACGGTGGGCGTGATAGGCTTCGGGCGGCGCGGCCGCAGCGCCGGTCCTCGCGAAGACCTCCGCGACGGATCGCACGTCCGCGAGAACGCGCAGCCCCAGCGGAGAAAAGCGCGGATCGGCGAAGATATGCGCCCCGACCATCGCCCCCGTCGAGACCGGCGCCGTGTCCCAGAGCACGCCGACCGCGTACTCCGCCGAGAGGTCGCGGATCTCGACGGCCGCCCGCAGCTTGTAGAGGGTGAGGCGTTTGACGAGCTCGCCGGCCCTATCCCGCGCCACGTCGAGCAGAACGCCGCCCGCCGCGCGCACGACGAGAAAGTCGAACAGGATCTTGCCCTGCGGCGAGAGCAGCGCCGCATAGAGCGCCGGCGGCCCGCCGGGCCTCTCGGCGTCGAGCAGCGCCATGTCGTTGGTGATGAGCCCACCGAGCAGCTTCTCCGCGTCCGCGCCGGCAACCGACACGACACCGCGATCCTCGAGCACCGCTATCTGGACCGGCGCAGCAGACATTCCCATAGCCTCTCAGAAACACACGTCGCGCGAGCTTCAGCCCGCCCACTCTTGCAAACATGCGTGGAGCCAGTCGTAGCCTGTCCCGGCAAAGGCCGGGACCGGCATGACGTTGAGTGCGCCGCTCGTCTGAATAGCACCGTCATCCTGGCATCATGGCGGAGCCATGCTCCGCATGAACGGCCGGGATCCACGCAAGCTTCAACGAGCATGCCGCGTGGATCGGATCAAGCCCGACCGATCGAGCAATACAGCTTGCGGGGGCAGCCCGAAGTCCCACCCGTCAAAAACCGGCATTACCGCCCGCGCCGCCCGCCGGCCGCCCGCTTCGTGGGCGGCTCCTTGTCGCCCGCGTCTGCCGCCGCAGCCACCCGGGCCACCGCCTCCGGCTTCGCTTTCGGCTGCACCTTGGCCGCGACCGGCTTCTGGCAGGCCCACTCCGCCACCGCATCGATATCGTAGAAGCGGCACGTCTCCATCAGCATCCGGCACTCCGTCCAGAGGTCGCCGTCCACCATCGGCATGAAGAGGTCGTGCACGTTGTCGACGCCGAGATAGGTGCGCACGCCCGCGTCCCGCAGCTTGACGAACGGCGCGATCGAGTTGTGCAGCGGCGCCGTCATCGGAAGCTGCTTCATGCTGAGCGCCGCCGACGGGCAGATGATGATGCCCATGTCGGCCTCCTTCACCTTCTCGATGATGCGATCCTGCTCGCGATCCTCCTTCGCCGAAAGCGAGATCGCATGCACGCCGAACACGCGCCCCTGCATGCCGTGCTCGATGGTTTTTTCGGCCAAGAGCTCCGTCTCGTTCTCAAGCGGATTGTTCTCCTGGTCGATATGCACGTCGACCGGCTTGCCGAGCTTCTTGGCCAGCGACAGGATCACGTCGAGGTGCTTCTCCGGCGTCGGCCGGTCGCGCGAGGGAAGCCCGCCGCAGTAATCGGCCAACTCGCAGGCTTCCGCGTATTGCGCGAAGGACGCGGGATCGAGCACGCCCTGCAGCGGCTGCACGCCGACCTCGAAGCGGATGCGATCCGCGTAGCGCTTCTTCACCTCGAGCGCGGCCTTGATCGGCAGGAGCCCGACCGTGCTATCCGCATCCACCATCGTCCGGCAGTAGGTCGCTCCCTGCTGGATCATGGTTTCGAGGCCGCGGCTGATGCGCTCGACGAGGTCGTCGTGCGTGTAGTTCTCCTTGAGGTAGCGGTAGAGCTCCCACTTCTTCTGCATGTCGACTTGGCTCAAGCGCAGGTTCTCGTGCGTGATGAGATAGGCCTTATCGAAGTGCGCGTGATGATTGGCGAGGCCGCCGAGCCTTTCGGCAGCCTGCAGGAAGCGGAGTCGAAGGTTCCACGGCTCGCTGTCGTCCGCGAGGCGATAGCGGTAGGTGCCGCGCTCGGCATCGATGATGATCTGCTCAAGCGTCGCGATGCCGACGTCGGCGTCCGTGATGAGCGGAATGCCGTTCTCGATGGAGAGCTTGCGGATCAGCTTCGCATCCGAGCTCTCATCGTAGTCCTCGTCACCCGTCAGCACGTTGATGACGAGGTCGAACCGGTTGGCTTTGAGGAAGGACAGGATGTTCGGCGAACGTCCATCCGTGATCTTGTGGATCTCGGTGCTGTCGACGCCGTGCTCCTTGAAGAAGCGGTAGGTCCCCGGCGTCGCGTAAAGCTCGACGTCGAGCGTCAGGATGCGCCGGACGGCCGGCAGCATGCGCTTCTTGTCTTCCGGCCGGCCGGCGCTGATCAGGATGTTCTTGCGGCGCTGGCGGCCGAGCAGCTTCAGGTTGAAGGCCAGAAGCTCGAGTGAGATGGCGTTGCTCATTGGGTCTGACCTCGCTTGTTGCGGATAAGCGCCCGGTTGCGGCTGAACGGGTGCGTGCGCCTTACCCCGCGGGATCGGTCCCCCGCGCGGTGGTCAGACTCGCACTTTATTGCAGTTGACCGTCCGGCACCACTCGATTGCAACGCTCATCCACGGGCGGCCCACGCTGGGCCGGCCTACCGTCGCCGAAGTTTCGCCAGCGGGTGTTGCGGACGGTTCGGACGGCGCCTGCTTGACCTCCTGCACCTTAGGCGCACCGCCGCCGGGCGGCATCACGGTGCCCGATTTGGGCAGGCGGCGCATCACGTAGACCACGGTTCCCGGGCCGACGTGCTGGGCAAGGTGCACGACGTGCGCGTTGTGCATACGGAAGCAGCCCGAAGAGGAGGCCGACCCGATGGAGCCGGAATCGTTCGTGCCGTGGATCCGATACAGCGTGTTGCCGAGATAGATGGCCTTGGCGCCGAGCGGGTTGTTGAGGCCGCCGGCCATGCGGAGCGGCAGCCCGCGCTTGCGCTGGTGCATTTCCTTGGGCGGGATCCAGTCCGGCCAGTCCTCGATCCGCGACACACGCTCGACGCCGCTCCAGGCGAACCCCTGCTTGCCGACCGCGATCGGGTAGACATAGGCCGAACTCTGGGAGAGCGTGTAGTAGAGCTTGCGTCCGGCGGTATCGATCACGACCGATCCCGGCCGGAAGCCGTTCTGAAACGCGACCGTCTGCGGCGTCTTGGGCGAGATCGAAGGCCGTCCGCCGCCCGTGGCGAAGTCCTTGGGCTTCCCGAGCGCCGGAGCGGCCCCGAGATAGGACGGCTTGGCCGCGCGTGGCGGCGCATCACCCCACATGCCGTACTGGCTGATCCCTTGCGCCGACACCGGCGCCGAAAATCCCAGAGCGGCAACCCCAGCCCCCAACGCAAACGCCGCAAATCTGAAACGCAGAACCATCACAACCTCTGAATCGCACACATTTTCCAGGACCATCCGACGGCGGCGACCATTGACATGGGCGCACGAAGCGCAACCTTCCAGCTCGGAAGAGCCGCCGTCCGGAACGCGTTGACAACAAAGCCCATAGGTTTTTAGTCAACGGAGGCCTGCAAGCCTACAGACATGCCGCCGCACGCACCACCGCCAAATGACGCGGAACAGCCATCCGTCGGCCGTCAATCATACCTCCGGAACGTATGCCAGGTTCCGTCGGCACCGATCGCAAGCCGCCACCACGACCATTTTTTGGCACTTTTCTGGGCTTTGGCCGCCGCCGGCGACATCAGGCGATAGAGATCCACCTCCTCGGCGGACGTCAAGCGATCGGCCGGAAGCTCGGCGAGATAGGGCCAGACGTAGACAGACGTGTTTTCGGGGTCCTTGCCGATCGCCAGGCGGGCCGGGGGCAGAGCCAGCAGGTTGGCAATGACCGCCAGCACCTCGCGCCCCTCCCCATCGGCCGAGGTCTTTTTCCAGTACGTGATCGGATCGTTGTTGGCCGCCCCGAAATCCGGCGGCATCTCGTTCCACTCGATGGCATCCCTGAGCTCGGCGACGTCGCCAGCATGGACGGCTGCGAGAATCTGCTCACGCATGTCGACGACGCTCTGCGGCAACGCGCCGAGGAATGCCCGCTCTTTCGGCGCGGCGCGCGGCACCGCGTTTTCATCCGCACGCACCTGGAAACCCGGGCTTGCGGCATGGACAAGCCAACACGCCGCCGCTACCAATAGAACGATACAGAGGCGGCCGGACCCGAGCCGCGGACGGATCCGTCTTGCGGAGATTTTCCTGACCGCGGCCAAGAGGGAGCCGTGACGGCTTTTCCGGTCGGCAGCAACGGTTCCGTGTGCCCTTTGTGCGCAATCCATGAGGCTCGCTGATCCTTCCTATGGCCTTCCGAAGCCGGGTCCGATTCGAGGTGCAATGCCGGACGTCGTTCGAATGCCGTCGCCGCGGTGGCGCGCATGCAGCTAGTTCCCAACCTGCTCATCATCCCCGTCGGAATTGTGATCGGGATTCTTGTTTCGGCTCCGGTCGGTCCCGTCAACGTGCTCTGCATCCAGCGCGCGATCGAGCGCGGCTTCTTCGGAGGACTGGCGGCGGGCCTCGGCGCCATGCTGGGCGACGGACTGATCGCGCTCTTTGCGAGCCTCGGCGTCGGCGCCATCTCGGGCGCGATCGAATACCATCACCAGGCCATCCAGATCGTCGGCGGCCTGGCGCTGGTCGCCTTCGGCATCAAGCTCTATGTCGCGCCCGTGGCGGTCGAGAGCGTCCGGTCCGAGACCGGTGACACGGCCTCGCTGCGTGACTACGCCTGGGACATCCCGAAGACGTTCTTCCTGACCATCACCAATCCGGGCGCCGTGCTCGGCCTGTTCGGGGCGCCGGCGGTGGCGAGCCTGATACCGCGCTTTCGTGGCGCCGAGGGCGGCGCCGAATTCAACGCGGTGCTCGCCGACACCGCGCGTGCGGGCACGCGCAGCGCGCTGATGGCTGCAGCGGGCATCATCCTGGTTTCGCTTCTTTAGGTCTGTTTCATGAGCATCGACGTTCTTCTGCCCGCTGCGCTCGCGTTCATCATGTTCTCGGTGGGCCTGGCGCTGCGTGCGGAGGATTTTCGCCATGTGTTCCAGGCGCCGCGGGCGCTGCTGATCGGGCTGTGCGGGCAACTGGTGCTGGTGCCGCTGGCGGCGCTGGCGGTGGTCTTCGTGTTCGATCTGCCGCCCGCGCTCGGCATCGGACTGATGATCCTCGCCGCCTGCCCGG
>JRYI01002810.1_pt1 | contig 13451 bp, 10 predicted proteins | sample 235361 | NCBI WGS metagenome assembly JRYI01 (sample SAMN03074212, study PRJNA261471) | activated sludge metagenome | biome: Common Effluent Treatment Plant; feature: Wastewater; material: Activated sludge; isolation source: activated biomass in a lab-scale reactor treating industrial wastewater at...
CCGCGCGCGAGGCGTCGGGCACGTACACCACCGGCTGGTCGTAGTGGGGCGCGATCTTGATCGCGGTGTGGTTGCGGCTGGTGGTGGCGCCGCCGATCAGCAGCGGCACCTCGAAGCCCTGGCGCTTCATCTCGGCGGCGACGTGGGCCATCTCCTCCAGCGAGGGGGTGATCAGCCCGGACAGGCCGATCGCCTGCGCGCCGTGCTCCTTGGCCGCGTCCAGGATCTTCGTCGCCGGCACCATCACGCCGAGGTCGATGACCTCGTAGCCGTTGCAGCCCAGCACCACGCCGACGATGTTCTTGCCGATGTCGTGCACGTCGCCCTTGACCGTGGCCATGACGATGCGGCCCTTGCTCGAGGCGCCGGTGCGCAGCTTCTCGGCCTCGATGAACGGAATCAGGTGGGCGACCGCCTGCTTCATCACCCGCGCCGACTTCACCACCTGGGGCAGGAACATCTTGCCCGCACCGAAGAGGTCGCCGACCACGCTCATGCCCGCCATCAGCGGGCCTTCGATGACCGCCAGCGGCGGCTTGCCCTCGGCCTCGAGCCTGGCGCGCACCTCCTCGGTGTCGGCGACGACGAACTCGGTGATGCCCTTGACCAGCGCGTGGCTCAAGCGCTCCTCGACCGACCAGGCGCGCCAGGCCAGATCCTGGGTGGACTCCCTGGCCTGGCCCTTCACCGTCTGCGCCAGCTCGACCAGGGCTTCGCCCGCCCCGGGCTTGCGGTTCATCACCACGTCCTCGACCTTGTCGCGCAGCACCGGATCGAGCTCGTCATAGACGCCGAGCTGGCCGGCGTTGACGATGCCCATCGACAGGCCGGCGCGGATCGCGTGATACAGGAACACGGTGTGGATCGCCTCGCGCACCGGGTCGTTGCCGCGGAAGCTGAAGGACACGTTCGACACCCCGCCCGAGGTCTTGGCGTAGGGCAGGTTGTCCTTGATCCAGGCCACCGCGTTGATGAAGTCGACCGCGTAGTTGTCGTGCTCCTCGATGCCGGTGGCGATGGCGAAGATGTTGGGGTCGAAGATGATGTCCTCGGGCGGGAAGCCGGCGCCGCCCTCGGCCACCGGCCTCGTCAACAACTTGTAGGCGCGCTCGCAGATCTCGGTCTTGCGGCGGAAGGTGTCGGCCTGGCCCTGCTCGTCGAAGGCCATCACGATCACCGCCGCGCCGTAGCGGCGCGCGAGCCGGGCCTGGCGCAGGAACTCGGCCTCGCCCTCCTTCATCGAGATCGAGTTGACCACGCCCTTGCCCTGGATGCACTTGAGGCCGGCCTCGATCACCGACCACTTCGACGAGTCGAGCATGATCGGCACGCGCGAGATGTCGGGCTCGGTCGCCACCAGCTTGCAGAAGCGCTCCATGGCGGCGACCGAATCGAGCATCGCCTCGTCCATGTTGATGTCGATGACCTGGGCGCCGTTCTCGACCTGCTGGCGGGCGACCGCGAGCGCGTCGTCGAAGCGGCCCTCGAGGATCATGCGCGCGAAGGCCTTGGAGCCGGTGACGTTGGTGCGCTCGCCGACGTTGACGAACAGGGCGTCATTGCCGACGTTGAAGGGCTCGAGGCCGGACAGGCGCAGCTTCTTATCGATGGTCGGCACCGCGCGCGGGGCGAGGCCTGCGACGGCCTCGGCGAGCGCGGCGATGTGCGCCGGCGTGGTGCCGCAGCAGCCGCCGACGATGTTCACCAGCCCGCTCTGCGCCCATTCGCGGATCTGGCCGGCGAGGTGCTCGGGCGTCTCGTCGTAGCCGGTGGGCGACAGCGGGTTGGGCAGGCCGGCGTTGGGGTGGGCGGACACGTGGGTGTCGCAGACGTTGGCCAGTTCCTCGACGTACTGGCGCAGCTGGTCGGCGCCCAGCGCGCAGTTGAGGCCGAAGCTGATCGGCTGCGCGTGGCTGAGCGAGTTCCAGAAGGCCTCGGCGGTCTGGCCCGACAGGGTGCGGCCGGAGGCGTCGGTGATGGTGCCGGAGATCATCACCGGCCAGCGCGCACCGAGGTCGTCGAACAGCTTCTCGATCGCGAACACCGCGGCCTTGGCGTTGAGCGTGTCGAACACGGTCTCGATCAGCAGCAGGTCGGCGCCGCCTTCGAGCAGGCCTTTCGCCGAGTCGTAGTAGTCGTCGGCGAGCGCGTCGAAGCTGATGTTGCGGTAGCCGGGGTCGTTCACATCCGGCGAGATCGACAGCGTGCGCGAGGTCGGCCCGAGCACGCCGGCGCAGAAACGCGGCTTGGCGGGGTTGTGCGCGGTGTATTCGTCGCACAGCTGGCGCACCAGGCGGGCGCCCTCGACGTTGAGCTCGTAGGCCAGCGATTCCAGCCCGTACTCCGCCTGCGACACCCGGGTGGCGTTGAAGGTGTTGGTCTCGATGATGTCGGCGCCGGCCTCGAGGTAGGCGCGGTGGATGCCGGCAATGACCTGCGGGCGGGTCAGCACCAGCAGGTCGTTGTTGCCCTTGAGGTCCTTCGGGTGGTCGAGGAAGCGGTCGCCGCGATAGTCGGCCTCGGCGAGCTTCTCCTGCTGGATCATCGTGCCCATCGCGCCGTCCAGGATCAGGATGCGCTCGGCGAGAAGCTGGCGGAGTTCGGTGCTGCGGTCGGCTTGCATGGCGGTTACCTCGGGTCTGCGATCTTGCGTGCAAGGTTGGCCGGTAGCAGCGGAGCCGAAAAGCGAACGGCGCCACAAACCGGCAAGGGTTTGCGAGCGCCGTTGAATCGGTTGCCGAGCCTGGCCCGCCGGCCTGGGTGGCCTGTTCGGGTCGCAACGCTCCTCGGCAAGGCCGTAATTCTAGCCATTCCCGCAAGCCCTTGCCAAGCGGGCACCCCCCGCACCCGCGCCGCCGATCGCGCACAGGGCTGCGCTCCTACAGCGCCTGCGGCACGCCTTCCCTGTAGGCGCCCTGCCCCCAGGGCGATCGCAGCCGTCATCGCCCGCCCAGCCGCCGCCATCGCGCACAGGGGTGCGCTCCTACAGGGCCTGCGAGCGGCGCCTCCGCTGTAGGAGCCCTGCCCCCAGGGCGATCGCAGCCGTCATCCCCGGCACAACCGCCGTCATCGCGCACAGAGGTGCGCTCCTACGGAAACCGGCGTGGCGGACGCTCACCAGAAAAACCAGGGGGCGTAGGGGTGATAGACGCGATACGGCCAGCCGAAGGGATAGCCGCCCCAGAAACCATAGCCGTAGGGGCGGCCGTAATAGAAGCCGCCGAGCAGCCCGCCGTCGTTCGGGTACACATAGGTGCGGCTGGTGCGCACCACCTTGCCGTCGATGAAGTGCACGTTGAACAGGGTGGCGATGCCGGGGCCGTCGTTGTAGATGTTCCAGTCCCACACCTCCTCGCCCGACAGCCGGAAGGTCTGCTCCGAGCGGTGCTCGCCGAGCATGCGGTCGACCTCCTCCCGGCTCATGCCGGGGCGGACCTCGGCGAGGTTGCGCGCGGACAGGGCGTCCCACTGGCGCAGCACGACGCCGCTCGCGTCGACCTCGACCATCAGGCAGGTCCAGCCATTGGGCTGGGTGGAATACTCGAGCACGGTCGTGCCGTCCTCGTTGGTCCAGCGCCGGGTGGGCTCGCCGCGGTCCGCGAGCGCCTCCGCCTCGGTGGTGTAGGGCGGCGGCGGGCGGAACGCCGCGCAGCCGGACAGCAGCGCCGCCAGCAAGAGCAGCAGGAACAGGCCAGCGCCGCGCGCGGCGGGCAATCGAACGGTGTTCATCTCAGCGCCCCGGTTTCACATAGCGGCCGGTGCCGGTGACGCGGCCGTCGGTGTTGAAGTTGACCGTGAAATAGACGCGATCGCCGCCCGGCGCGGGAACATCGATCAGCCATTCCCACACGGTCTCCTGCTTCAATTGTAGGAACTGGCGGGAAGCCGGCTTGCCGAGCAGGCGGCGCACCTCGTCGCCGACCATGCCGCGCTGGACGCGGGCGAACTGCTGCTCGTTGAGGACCTGGTCGATGCGCTGCAGGATGCCGTCCGGGCCGATCGTGATCATGAAGCACTCGGTGCCCTCGGGCTGGCGCGAATACTCCCAGGTCACCGAGCCGTCCTCGTTGCGCCACTCCATCTGCGGCGCACCGAAGCGGTCGCGCACCTCGTGCGCGCTCGACACCCCGGGCTTGAGTTCGCGGATGTGGAACTGGTCGCAGGCGCTCAGTCCGATCGCGGACAACAGGGCGCACAGCCAGGCGAGGAAGCGCTTCATCGGGGGCTCTCCATGCGGTGCGCGGACGGGACTCGCCAGCGCGTCCATTCACTCGGCTAGAATCCTCCGAAGCCGCGCGTTTTGCAACGACGGCGGGGTAAGTGACTGAAACCACAGCCGGGAGCCCGAACCATGAAGCACACCCTGATTGCCTTCGCCATGGCCGGCCTCGCCGTCGGCGCCGCCCAAGCCCAGACCGAGGTCAGGATCGGCCACGCCGGCCCGCTCACCGGCCCGGTCGCGCACTTCGGCAAGGACGGCGAGAACGGCGCCCGCCTCGCCATCGAGGACATCAACGCGAGCGGCCCCACGATCGGCGGCAAGCCGGTCCGCTTCGCGCTCGTCAGCGAGGACGACCAAGCCGACCCGCGCACCGCGACCACGGTGGCGCAGCGGCTCACCGACCTCGGCGTTCAAGGCGTGGTCGGCCACACCACCTCGGGCGCATCGATCCCCGCCTCGCGGGTGTACGAGCAGGCCGGCGTGCCGGTGATCACCCCCTCCTCGACCAGTCCCAAGCTGACCCAGCAGGGCTACAAGGTCACCTACCGGGTGATCGCCAACGACCTGCAGCAGGGCGAGGCGATGGCCAAGTATGCGATCGAGAAGCTCGGGCTCAGCAAGGTCGCGATCATCGACGACCGCACCGCCTACGGCCAGGGCCTGGCCGACGCCTTCGGCGAGAGCCTGAAGAAGGCGGGCGGCGAGATCGTCGGCCGCGAGTTCACCAACGACAAGGCCACCGACTTCACCGCGATCCTCACCAAGATCAAGGCGCGCTCGCCCGACGCGGTGTTCTACGGCGGCATGGACGCGCAGGGCGCGCCGATGCTGCGCCAGATGCGCCAGCTCGGCATCGCCGCCACCTACCTCGGCGGCGACGGCAGCTGCACCGGCGAGATGATCAAGCTCGCCGGCGGCGCGATCGACGACAAGGTGTATTGCACCCAGGCCGGCATCCCGCTCGCCCGGATGCCGGGCGGCACCGACTTCCTCGAGCGCTTCCGCAAGCGCTTCAATGCCGACGTGCTGCTGTATGCGCCCTATAGCTACGACGCCGCGACCGCGCTGGTCGAGGCGATGAAGCTGGCGGGCTCGACCGAGCCCGCCGCCTACCTGCCGGCGCTGCAGAAGGTGGATTTCCAGGGCGTGACCGGCCGCATCGCGTTCGACGACAAGGGCGACGTGCGCGACGGCGGCGTCAGCCTGTACCGCTTCGCCGACGGCAAGTGGGAGGCGCTTCAGTAGGCCGGGCGAGGGGCGGGCGCGCACCGCGCTGGTGCGCGCGCCCGCGACCGCGAACTTTCGAGGGGTGCCGAGGCGCCCCCTTTTTTCGTGCAGGTCCGCCTGTCTGCCGCTTTCCGGCCACCTTCTTCCAGCCCATCAGGGTATTCCACGATGTGGCACGGATTCTGCATCGCAACAGCCATGACGTGGCGCCGGGCCGCAGGATCGGCCGGCGCGGGGCGCGCGGCTTTCCGCATCGCGCAATCCATTCAGGATAGATCGCGCCGCCGCCCCGGCTTGCTGCTGCGGCTTTTTGGGCAGAATACGGGCGCATTCGCGCCCTCGCCGGCGGGAACGCGCAGACCACAACCCCAAACGAGTTGGCTGGAGAACCCCAGATGAAGAAAAGCATCGTCGCACTCGCGGTCGTGAGCATCGGCCTCGCCACCCCCCTCGCCCAGGCGCAGGAGCTTGTCGTCAGACTGGGCGGTGTCGCGCCGCTGACCGGCAACCAGTCGCACCTCGGCAAGGACCTGGAGAACGGCAGCCGCCTGGCGATCGAGGAAGCCAACGCGCAGGGCGTCGTCATCGGCGGCCGGAAGGTGAGGTTCGAGTTCATCGGCGAGGACGACCAGGCCGACCCGCGCACCGGCACCACGGTGGCGCAGCGCCTGGTCGATGCGGGGGTGAAGGGCGTGATCGGCCACCTCAACTCGGGCACCTCGATCCCCGCCTCGCGCATCTACGACCAGGCCGGCATCCCGCAGGTGTCGCCCGCCTCGACCAACCCGAAGCTCACCCTGCAGGGCTTCGAGGGCGTGTTCCGCACCATCGCCAACGACGTCCAGCAGGGCACCGGCATCGGCAACTTCGCGGTGAACACCCTGGGGGCGAAGAAGATCGCGATCATCGACGACCGCACCGCCTACGGCCAGGGCCTCGCCGACGAGACCGAGAAGGCGGTGAAGGCGGCCGGCGGCCAGATCGTGGCGCGCGAGTTCACCACCGACAAGGCCACCGACTTCAACGCGATCCTGACCAAGATCCGCGCCGCCGCCCCCGAGGTGGTGATCTACGGCGGCATGGACGCGCAGGGCGGGCCGATGCTGCGGCAGATGAAGCAGCTCGGGATCAACGCCAGGTTCGTCACCGGCGACGGCGGCTGCAGCCCGGAGATCATCAAGCTCGCCGGCGACGCGATGTCGTCCAGCGCCTACTGCACGATGCCCGGCCTGCCGCTCGAGAAGATGCCCGGCGGCGCCGACTTCCGCGAGCGCTACAAGGCGCGCTTCAAGACCGACGTGCAGGTTTATTCCCCCTACGCCTACGACGCCGCGAGCGCGATCATCCGCGCGATGCAGGCCGCCGACTCCGTCGAGCCGGCGAAGTACCTGCCGGCGCTCAAGCAGACCCGCTTCCCGGGCGTGATCGGCAACGTCGCGTTCGACGCCAACGGCGACATCAGGGATGGCGCGGTCACCGTGTACCAGTTCAAGGACGGCGCCTGGGTTCCGCTCTGAGTTCCACCCGGCCCGCGCCCGACGCCGGGCGCGGACCCCGCCTCCCACCACCCGCCCCAAGGCAGCCATGGAAACCCTCATCCAGCAGCTCATCAACGGCCTGGTGATCGGCAGCGTGTATGCGCTGATCGCGCTCGGCTACACGATGGTCTACGGCATCCTCGGCCTGATCAACTTCGCCCACGGCGAGGTGCTGATGATCGGCGCGCTCACCGCGCTGCAGACGATGATGTTCCTGATGGGGGTCGCCCCCGGCATGTCGCCGGCGGCGATGCTGACGATCGCGCTGATGGTGGCGATCCCGGTGTGCATGCTGCTCGGCTTCCTGATGGAGCGGCTCGCCTACCGGCGACTGCGCAACGCGCCGCGGCTGGCGCCGCTGATCACCGCGATCGGCATGTCCTTCCTGCTGCAGACGGTGGCAATGATCGTCTGGGGCCGCAACTACCACACCTTCCCGCAGCTGATCCCGACCACCCCGCTGCAGCCGATCGAGGGCGTCTTCGTCACCCCGGTGCAGATCATCATCGTCGCCGGCTCGGCGCTGCTGATGCTGGCGCTGGTGCTGCTCGTGACCCGCACCCGGATCGGCCGCGCGATGCGCGCCACCGCCGAGAACCACCGCGTCGCCAGCCTGATGGGGGTCGACACCAACGCGGTGATCGCCTTCACCTTCGTCATCGGCGCCGGCCTCGCCGCGGTGGCGGGCGTGATGTACGCGAGCAACTACGGCATCGCCCACTACGGCATGGGCTTCATGCCCGGCCTCAAGGCCTTCACCGCCGCGGTGCTCGGCGGCATCGGCAACCTCGGCGGCGCCATGCTCGGCGGCATCGTGCTGGGCCTGGTGGAGTCGCTCGGCGCCGGCTACATCGAGGACCTGAGCTTCGGCTTCCTGAACTCCTCCTATCAGGACATCTTCGCCTTCATCATCCTCGGACTGGTGCTGATCTTCAAACCCACCGGCCTGCTCGGCGAGCGCGTCTCGGACCGGGCCTGAGGAGGCTCCCCGCACATGAACGAACTCGTCGCCGCCGTGCCCTGGCTGGGCAAGCGCCACCCGCTGGCCGCGCGCTGGCTGATCCTCATCGTCGCCATCGCCGCCCCCTTCATCGCCTGGCAGTTCGGCCGCAGCTGGGTGCGCATCCTCGACTTCGCCCTGCTCTACATGATGCTGGCGCTGGGGCTCAACCTGGTGGTCGGCTTCGCCGGCCTGCTCGACCTCGGCTACATCGCCTTCTACGCGGTGGGCGCCTACACCTTCGCCTTCCTCGCCTCGCCGCATTTCGGCGTGCACCTGCCGTTCTGGGCCATCCTGCCGCTGGGCGCCGCCTTCGCCGCCCTCGCCGGCGTCATGCTCGGGTTTCCGGTGCTGCGCTTGCGGGGCGACTACCTCGCCATCGTGACCCTCGGCTTCGGCGAGATCGTGCGCATCTTCATGCTCAACCTGAACTACCCGATCAACATCACCAACGGGCCGCAGGGGATCAACATGATCGACCCGATCGTGCTGTTCGGTTGGGACCTGTCGCGCAACATCCGCATCGGCGAGGACTTCACGATCAACTCGCTGTTCCTCTACTACTACTTCTTCCTGCTGTGCGTGGCAGGCTCGGTGCTGTTCATCCAGCGCCTGCAGATCTCGCGCGTGGGCCGGGCGTGGGCGGCGATGCGCGACGACGAGCTCGCCGCCAAGGCGATCGGCATCGACACCCGCAACATGAAGCTGCTCGCCTTCGCCCTCGGCGCCACCTTCGGCGGCGTCGCCGGCTGCCTGTTCGGCGCCTTCCAGGGCTTCGTCAGCCCGGAGAGCTTCAGCCTGATGGAGTCGATCGCGGTGCTGACGATGGTGGTGTTCGGCGGCATGGGCAACATCGCCGGCGCGCTGGTGGGCGCCTTCGCGCTCGCCCTGCTGCCCGAGATCCTGCGCGACATCGCGGTGCCGCTGCAGCAGACCCTGTTCGGCCACGTCCTGCTCGATCCCGAGGTGCTGCGCATGCTGCTGCTGTCGCTGGCGATGATCCTGATGATGCTGCTGCGCCCCACCGGCATGATCCCGGCGCGCGCGCGCTACTGCCATGCCGAGCATCTGCGGCCGGAGGACGCGCGGTGATCACCCTGCTCGAGGCCCGCAACATCGACAAGCGCTTCGGCGGCCTGCAGGCGCTGTCCGAGGTGACGCTGAGCATCAGCAAGGGCGAGGTCTACGGCCTGATCGGCCCCAACGGCGCGGGCAAGACGACCTTCTTCAACGTGCTGACCGGCGCCTACCTGGCCGACGGCGGCGCGTTCGTGTTCAACGGCAGCGAGCTGCCCGCGGGCAAGCCGCACAAGGTGGTCGGCCGCGGCATCGCCCGCACCTTCCAGAACATCCGCCTGTTCCGCGAGCTGACCGCGCTCGAGAACGTCATGGCCGGCCACCACATCCGGACCAAGGCGGGCATCTGGGGCATCCTCCGCCAGAGCCGCCACACCCGCGAGGAAGAGCGGCTGACCACCGCGCGCGCCTACGAGCTGCTCGACTACGTCGGCATCGGCCGCTTCGCCGGGGTGGTGTCGAAGAACCTGTCCTACGGCGACCAGCGCCGGCTCGAGATCGCGCGCGCGCTCGCCACCGAGCCGCAGCTGCTCGCGCTCGACGAACCGGCCGCCGGCATGAACGCCACCGAGACCGGGCAGCTCAAGCGGCTGATCGAGCGGATCCGCGCCGACGGCATCACCGTGATGCTGATCGAGCACGACGTGAAGCTGGTGATGGGCCTGTGCGACCGCGTCGCGGTGCTCGACTTCGGCCGCAAGATCGCCGAGGACGTGCCGGCGGTGGTGCAGAGGGACGAGGCGGTGATCGCCGCCTATCTCGGCGGAGGCCGGCATGCCCACTGACACCCTCGCCGCGGCCGCCCCGCTGCTCCGGCTCAGCGAGCTGCGCGTCGCCTACGGCGGCATCCAGGCGGTCAAGGGCATCGGGCTCGAGCTGCAGGCGGGCGAGCTGGTGTGCCTGATCGGCGCCAACGGCGCGGGCAAGACCACCACGCTGAACGCGATCGCCGGCGTGCTGCCGCTCGCCGGCGGCGACATCCTCTACGCCGGCGAGCGCATCAATACGGTGCCGGCGCACAAGCGCCTGCGCCGCGGCATCGCCCTGGTACCCGAAGGCCGCGGCATCTTCACCCGCCTGACGGTGGAGGAGAACCTGCGCATGGGCGCCTACAGCCGCAAGGACCGCGCCGGCATCGAGGCCGACCTCGAGCGGGTGTATGCGATGCTGCCGCGGGTGAAGGAGCGCCTGCGCCAGGTGGCCGGCACCTTGTCGGGCGGCGAACAGCAGATGGTGGCGATCGGTCGCGCCCTGCTGTCGCGGCCGCGGCTGCTGCTGCTCGACGAACCCTCGATGGGGCTCGCCCCGCTGGTGGTGGAGAAGATCTTCGAGGTGGTGCGGTCGGTGGCGCGCGAGGGCGTGACGATCCTGCTCGTCGAGCAGAACGCCAACCTCGCGCTCGAGTTCGCCGGCCGCGGCTACGTCATGGAGTCGGGCAAGGTGATCCTCACCGGCAGCGGCGAGGCCCTGCTCGCCGACCCCGGGGTGCGCGCCGCCTATCTCGGCGAGGCGGTCTGAACCCGGCGTCATCGCACATCGGCAGGCGAATATAATCCTGCACGAAAGGAGACGAGCCGATGAAACACCTGACCCCGAAGGAGGCGTACGCCTTCCTCCAGGCCACCCCCGACGCCTTGCTGATCGACGTGCGCAGCGAGATCGAATTCCTCTTCGTCGGCCATCCGGTCGGCGCCATCCACGTGTCCTGGAACGACGGCCCCGAGTGGGAGATCAACCCGCACTTCGTCGGCGAGGTGAAGAAGCTCGCCGGCAACGGCGGCCAGCGGCCGATCCTGCTCATCTGCCGCAGCGGCAACCGTTCGGAGGCGGCCGGCGAGGCCCTGCTCGCCGCTGGCTTCACCGAGGTCTACAACGTCGCCCACGGCTTCGAGGGCGAGCTCGACGACAACCACCACCGCAACAGCATCAGCGGCTGGCGCTTCGACGGCCTGCCCTGGCAGCAGTGCTGAGGCGTCAGCCCGCCGCGCGCCGCGCCCAGGCGAGAAAGGCGGCCAGGCCGAGGCCGGCGAACAGGCACATCCCCGCCGCCAGCGACAGCGTGCTGCCCCACAGCAGCGGCACCACCGCGCCGGCGACCGCGGCATTGAGCCCCATCTGCAGGAAGCTCTGGCAGCTCGAGGCCATGCCTCGCCGGGCCGGGAAGAGATCGAGCGCGAGCAGGCTCAGCGACGGCATCGCCATCGCCATGCCGAGGGTAAACAGCGGGATCGGCAGCACCGACTGCGGCACGCCGGCCGGCAGCAGCGCCGCCAGGGCGACGTTGAGCAGGCCGGCGGCCAGCATCAGCCCGTAGCCGGCGGCGATCGTGCGCCCGGTCGACCAGCGCCCGGCGAGCCTGCCCGCCAGCATCGAGCCCGCCATCATCCCCGCCACCCCCGGCACGAACAGCCAGCCGAAGGCGGTGCTGCCCAGGCCGAGGTGGTCGATGATGAACACCGGCGCCGACATCACGTAGAGGAAGAAGCCGTTGAAGTTCAGCGCCGTCGCCAGGCTCAGCAGCAGGAAGGCGGGATTCGACAGCACCGTCCCGTAGGCGCGCGCGAGCCCGACCGGATGCAGCGGCTGGCGCGCGTCCTCGGGCAGGCTCTCGGGCAGGAAGCGCCAGGTGAGCCAGGTCTGCAGGCCGCCGAAGAGCGCGAGGAAGACGAAGATCGCGCGCCAGCCGGCGAGCTCGAGGAGCACGCCGCCGATCATCGGCGCCACCGCCGGGGCCACCGCGAAGATCGTCATCACCCGCGCCATCAGGCGCTGGGCCTGGGCGCCGTCGTAGAGGTCGCGCACCACCGCGCGCCCCACCACCACCCCGGCGCCGCCGAACATGCCTTGCGCGGCCCGCCCCAGCCACAGCCACTCGATCGTCGGCGCCAGCGCGCACAGCGTGGAGGCGAGCGCGAAGCCGCCCGAGGCGAGGATCAGCACCCGGCGGCGGCCGAAGCGGTCCGACAGCGAGCCGTGCCACATCACCATCACGGCGAAGGTGAGCATGTACACCGTGAGGGTCTGCTGCACCTCGACCTGGGTCGCGCCGAGCGCCGCGCCGATCGCCGGGAAGGCCGGCAGGTAGGTATCGATCGCGAACGGACCGATGGCGGAGAGGGTTGCCAGCACCAGCGGCAGCCAGCGGCTTATCGAACTGAAGGGCATCGGCCTGTTGTCTTTGTTCTTGGAGCGGGCGCCGCCGCCGCGCCCGCCCGCCTCAGCGTGCGTCGAGACCGCGACGGTACTGGATCGCCTCGGCGATGTGGGCGGGGCCGGGGCGCCCGGCCCCGGCGAGGTCGGCGAGGGTGCGCGCCACCCGCAACACGCGATGATACCCCCTGGCCGACAGCTTCAGCCCGCCGATCGCCTGCCGCAGCAGCTTCTCGCCGGCCGCGTCCGGCGCGCACCAGGACTCCACCTCGCCCGCCTCGAGGCGGGCGTTGGGCCGCCCCTGGCGCGCGAGCTGCAGCGCACGCGCGGCCGCCACCCGCGCCGGCCCGCCGCCGCCGCCTCGCCCGGCGGCGCGCCGACCAGCTCGGCGGGCGGCAGCGCCCCCACCTCGACGGTGAGATCCACCCGGTCGAGCAAGGGCCCCGACAGGCGGGCGCGGTAGCGCGCGATCTGGTCCGGGGTGCAGCGGCAGGCCCGCTGCGGATCGCCGGCGTGGCCGCAGGGGCAGGGGTTCATCGCCGCCACCAGCTGGAAGCGCGCCGGGAAGCTCACCCGCCGGCGCGCCCGCGCCACGGTGACGAGGCCGGTCTCGAGCGGCTCGCGCAGCGCCTCCAGCACCCTGCGCTCGAACTCGGGCAGCTCGTCGAGGAACAGCACGCCGTGATCGGCGAGCGAGATCTCGCCCGGCCGCGGCAGCGCGCCGCCGCCCACGATCGCCGCCGCCGAGGCCGAGTGATGCGGCGCGCGGAAGGGCCGCTGGGCCCAGCGCGCCGGATCGAACTCGCCGCCGATCGACTGCAGGGCCGCGCTCTCGAGCGCCTCCTGCTCGCTCATCGGCGGCAACAGGCCGGGCAGGCGGGCGGCGAGCATCGACTTGCCCGACCCGGGAGGCCCGAACATCAGCAGCGAATGCCCGCCGGCGGCCGCCACCTCGAGCGCACGCCGCGCCGGCAGCTGGCCGCGCACGTCGGCCAGATCGGGGCCGGCCTGCCCCTCGACCGCGCGCGGCGGCGCGGGATGGGCGTCGATCGTCTTGTGACGGTTGAGATGAGCGCACACCGCGAGCAGGTCGGCGGCCGGCAGGATGGTCGCGGCGCGCGCGAGCGCCGCCTCGTCGACGAGATCGGTCTTGTTGAGCACGCGCACATCCGCGAGCGCGACCTGCTCGGCCGCCTCGCGCGCGCTCGCGAGCTGCCCCTCGAAGTGGCGCGCATCG
>JRYI01004595.1_pt1 | contig 13407 bp, 8 predicted proteins | sample 235361 | NCBI WGS metagenome assembly JRYI01 (sample SAMN03074212, study PRJNA261471) | activated sludge metagenome | biome: Common Effluent Treatment Plant; feature: Wastewater; material: Activated sludge; isolation source: activated biomass in a lab-scale reactor treating industrial wastewater at...
GGTCAGGCAAGCTGGCCGCCCTTATCCCGATCCTGCCGCGCGCGTCCGCGCTGGCCGGCCCTGCGCCTTAGCCGCGCGCCCGTCGACCGGCGCGCACCGCGCCGAGCAGGTTGGCGAACAGCCAGCCGAACTCCACCACCAGCAGCACCCCGGCCACTGGCGCCAGCACCGGCAGCAGGGCCGCGGCGGACAGGGCCGAGAGGCTGGCCGCATGCACCTGCAGTTGCCGGCGCGTGGGGCCGTCGGGCAGCAGCTTCTTCATGTTGGGCGCCTTGATGCCGGCCTGGGTCAGGTGCAGCCAGGTCAGGAAGGGCACGATCTTGTACAGCATCGCGCTGATCGCGCCGCCGAAGGCGCCATGCAGCACGAGCACGCCGGCCAGCACCGGCAGGCGCTCGAAGTCGGTCAGCATGCTGGCTAGCAGCACGACGAGACCGCCGAGCGCGGCCCACATCGCGAGCCGGAAGGCGCGAAAGGAGGCGTCGGGCGTGCTGCGGCGCGAGCGCGATTGCAGCCGCAGGGTGGCGATCGCGAACAGCGCGGCGAGCACGAGCAGCGCGAGCCCGGCGGCGATCGCGGGCAGGGCGTGACCGGAGAGGGCGGCGGCGGTCCATGCCAGCAGCGCGACGAGGACGGCCGGCGCCCAGTGCCGGGTCAGCCGTGCGGGGTAGGCGGGGGTGATCTGGAACATCGGCACCACCACCCAGCTCGTCGCGGCGAGCAGCACTCCGCCCCAGCCGAGCCAGCCCCAGCCGGCGTGGAGATCGACCAGCGTCGGCAAGGCCACCGGCAGGGCCAGCCCGCGCGAGAGCACGAGCGCGAGCAGCACCCCGAAGGTCGCGGTGATCGCGAGCCCGGCGAGCGCGTAGCGCAGGTCGCGCGGCGTGCGACTGGCGCCGCTCGCGCCCGGTGCGGCGAGCAGGGCGCGCAGCGCCGCGGCGAGGAAGAGCAGCAGGCCCGCGGCGAGCAGGGCGGCGCCGGCGAGGATGGCGTGCGGTGCGATGCGGCCAAGGCCCCAGGCGAGTGCGAGCGCGCCGGCGGCGAGCACGAGGTGGGAGACGGCCGCCACCCGCGCCGGAGCGGGCATCGCGGCGCCGGCGACCACCGGCAGCACCTGCAGCAGGGCGCCGAGCATGACCTGCAGCATGAAGCCGGCGGCGATCAGATGCACCAGGGCGAGCGCCGGCGGCGTCCACCGCGACTCGAGCGCGCCTGGCGCGAGCAACAGCACCAGGCCGGCGACGACGCCGAACAGCGGGGCGGTGAGGAAGAAGCGGAGTGGGGCGGAGAAGGGGGGCGTGTCCTGATAGGCCAGCCCCGGGTTTGCGCTCATGGGCGGGTGATCAGGATTTCCACCGCATCCTCGCGCACCTGCGCCTCGTGCCGGTAGCCGTCGCGATCGAGCATGCGCAGCAGCGGATGCGGCATGCGGTCGAGCAGGAGCCGGATGCTCTCGCCCGGCTTCAGGTCCACCAGCGCCTCCATCGCGCGCTCGAAGGGCTCGGGCGGCTCGAGGCCGCGGGTATCGACGACGACCGTGCTCATGCCTCGGCCCTCGCGCCGAGGCGACGGGCGAGGCCCGCCGCCAGCTCGCTGCCCTCGTCGGCGAGGCGGGCGTCGCACATCGGATAGAGGATGTTCTCTTCCTTCATGTTGTGCTGCTGCATCATCACCATCAGGGTGTCGGCTTCGCCGGCGAAGTCGCCGGCGTCGCGGCGCACGAGCGCATCGCGCATCGCGGCGAGCACCTCGCGCATGTCGGCGTGCTCGCCGCGCATGACCTGGGTGGGGCCGCCGGTCATGCCGGTGACCGCCTCGAAGCGGGGGAAGAGCTGCTGCTCCTCGGCGTCGAAATGCGCCTCGAGGGCGCTCGAGAAGCGGCTCATCGCCTGCGTCGCCGCCTCCCACTCGCCCTTGGCGGCATGGGTCTCGGCGCTGGCGAAGAGGTGGTCGCATTCGCGGTGGTCGTGGGTCATCAGTTCGGCGATCGTGCTCATGGCGTGCTCCGGGGTGGATGCCCGCCATTCTCCGCAGAGGGGTCGGGCCGGCATTGATGAGAGTCAATTCGCTCCGGTGCGCGCGATCCACGGCTTTCGCCGCATCACGCTTCGGGGGCAGAATGTCGGTTTTGCCAACTTCCGGCCCGGGACGCGCATGAGCACAGCCCTCGGCGCGAGCGGCTGGGGCAGGATCTTCCTGCCCTTCGCGCTCGGCTACTACCTCTCCTACCTGCTGCGCACGGTCAATGCGGTGATCTCGCCGGCCCTGACCGCCGAGCTCGGGCTCGACGCGGGCGAGCTCGGCCTGCTCACCAGCACCTATTTCCTCGCCTTCGGCCTCGCCCAGATCCCGGTCGGCATCGCGCTCGACCGCTTCGGTCCGCGGCGGGTCGAAGGCGCGCTGCTGCTCGTCACCGCGGCCGGCGCGGTGGCCTTCGCGACGGGCGATTCGCTCCAGGCGCTCGGTCTCGGCCGGGCCCTGATCGGCCTCGGCGTGTCGGCCTGCCTGATGGCGGCGCTGAAGGGTTTCGCGATGTGGTACCCGCTCGAGCGGCAGAGCTCGATGACCGGCTTCATCATGGCGGCGGGCGCGCTCGGCGCCCTCACCGCGAGCGTGCCGCTCGAGCTCGCCCTGCCTTACCTCGGCTGGCGCGGCGCCTTCTGGCTGATCGCGCTCGTCGCGCTGGCGATCTCGGTGACGATTTTCCGCTCGCTGCCGGACGAGGCGGCGCATGCCTCGCAGGAGAGCCTCGGCGAGGCCTTGCGTTCGGTGGCCCGCGTCTATGCATCACCGGCCTTTCTTCGCTATGCGGCCTCGGCGGCCTTCTTCGTCGGCGGCTTCATGGCGCTACAGAGCCTGTGGGCGGTGCCCTGGCTGATGAACGTCAACGGCTTCGACCTCGCGGGCGCGGCCCGCCTGCTGGTGGTCCTGAACCTGGGCATGCTGATCGGCCAGCTCTCGATCGGCTTCCTCGGCATGCGGCTGGCGCGTCGCGGGGTGCGACCGCTCCACCTGATGCGCGTCGGCTACGGGCTGCTGCTCTTCGTGCAGCTGGCGATCCTGCTCCGGGTCGGCCCGCCGCTCGTGCTGTGGTTCCTGCTCGGCTTCCTCTCCGCGGTGAACTCGCAGAGCTACCTCGCCGCCGCGCAGGCCTTTCCGCGCGCGCTGTTCGGGCGGGTCAGCACCGCGGTCAACCTGATGGCCTTCGCCGGTGCCTTCCTCGTGCAGTGGGGCATGGGGGTTGCGCTCGATCTGCTGCAGGCGCGCGGCCATACGCTCGCGGGGGCCCTCGGCCTCGCCTACGGCGGCCTGTTGCTGCTCCAGTTGCTGGCGATCCTGCCGGTGCTGCGGCGCTGCCGGCCTCAGGCGGCGAGTCCGGCGGCGTAGGCGGAGGACCAGGCCCACTGGAAGTTGTAGCCGCCGAGGTGGCCGGTGACGTCCATCACCTCGCCGACGAAGTAGAGGCCGGGGCAGTCGCGCGCCTCCATCGTCTTCGACGACAGGGCGCGGGTGTCCACGCCGCCGAGGGTGACCTCGGCCTTCGCATAGCCCTGGGTGCCGGAGGGGGTGAGTAGCCACGCCGACAGCGTGCGGGCGATCTCGCGCAGCTGGGTGTGGCGGAATTCGTTCAGCGGCCGCTCCCAGCCGTGCAGTTCGCACCAGGCGTGGGCGAAGCGGCGCGGCAGGCGCTCGGCGAGCAGGTTGGCGAGCAGGATGCGGTCGCCGGCATGGGCGAGCAGCCAGGCTTCGGCATCCACGCCCGGCAGCAGGTCGAGCGCGACCGGCGACCAGCCGGCCTTCTCGTAGGCCTGTGCCTGCCAGTAGCTCGACACCTGCAGGATCGCCGGCCCGGACAGGCCGCGATGGGTGATCAGCGCCGCCTCGCGGAAGCTGCCGCGCTTGCAGCTCGCCGCGACCTCGATCGAGGCGCCGGCCAGCGGCGCGAGGCGGGCAAGCGTGTCGGGGTCGAGGGTGAGCGGCACCAGCGCGGGGCGCGGCGCCACCATCGGCAGGCCGAACTGTTCGGCGACGCGGTAGCCGAAGGGGCTCGCGCCGATCTTCGGGATCGACAGGCCGCCGGTGGCGATCACCAGGCTGTGCGCCGCGAAGCGGCCGCGGCTGGTGGCGACGACAAAGCGCTCGGCGCCCGTGTCGCCGCGCTCGATCTCGCGCACCTCGGCCGGCATCGCCCACGACACCCCGCCGTCCTCGCACTCGGCGCGCAGCATGTCGATGATCTGCTGAGCGGAGTCGTCGCAGAACAGCTGGCCCCAATCCCGCTCATGGAAACGGATGCCATGGCGCTGGACGAGCCCGATAAAATCCTGCGCCGTATAGCGTGACAGGGCCGAGCGGGTGAAGTGCGGGTTGCGGCCGAGGTAGTGTTCGGGCCCTACCCGCCGATTGGTGAAATTGCACCGGCCGCCGCCGGAGATGCGGATCTTCTCGGCCAGTCGGGTCGCATGGTCGAGCAGCAGCACCCGGCGCCCGCGCTGGCCGGCGGTCGCCGCGCACATCATCCCGGCGGCGCCCGCGCCGATGACGATGAGGTCGAAACTGCGGCTGCTGGAATCGGCGTCTGGCACGCGCCCCCCCGATCGCTGAAAAGCGGGGCAGAATACGCGCTGTACCGCAATGCGGCAAATTACAAGAAGACCGAGATGTCAGAAAACGATGCAAACCGGATGAGCGACGCGCCCGCGCAGCCCGCCGCCGGTCGCGGGCGCCGCCTGCTGCGCCCCGCCTTATGGACCGTGGGGGTGCTGGCGGTGCTCGCCGGCGCGGTCCATTTCGGCGTGCCGCCACTGGCCAGGCACTATGGCACGCAGATCCTGTCCGGGGCGCTCGGTCGCGAGGTCTCGATCGAGCGCGTGCGCTTCAATCCGCTGACGCTCACCGCCGAGGCGCACGGAGTGAAGGTCATGGAAGCCGACGGCGTGGGCGAGGCGCTCGGCTTCGACATGCTGCGCGCCAACCTCGAACTCGAGTCGCTGGTGCGTGGCGGTGCGGTGCTGCACGAGCTCGCCCTCGCCGGACCGCGGCTCAACGTGGTGCTGGAGGGCGAGGGGCGGCACAACTGGTCCGACGTGTTCGAGCACATCGCGTCCATGGCCGAGACCGAGGACGCGGCCGGCGAGACCCTGTTCTCGGTGGGCAACATCCGCATCACCGGCGGCAAGGTCGCGGTGGACGACCGCGTGCGCGGCCTGCGCCACGAGCTCGATGCGATCGAGCTCGGCCTGCCCTTCATCTCCAACCTGCCGGTGAAGGTCGACGTCTTCGTCGAGCCGGTGCTGTCGGCGACCCTCGACGGCAACCCGCTCGAGCTCAGCGCCAAGGCCAAGCCCTTCATCGACAGTCGCGACACCATCCTCGACGTCGAGCTGAAGGCCTTCGACCTCGCGCCCTGGGCGGCCTACCTGCCGGCCGATACCGGCTTCAGGCTGCCCTCCGGGCTGTTGACGACGAAGGTGGAGCTCAGCTTCGCCCAGCAGCCCGGCCAGACGCCCCGCCTGTCGCTGCGCGGGCCGGTGCAGATCGAGCGGCTCGAGCTTCAGGACAAGGCGGGCGAGCCGGTGCTGAAGATGGCCGAGCTCGGCTTCGAGCTCGCCGACGTCGAGCCGATGGCCGGCAAGTGGCATTTCACCCGCCTGCGCCTGATGGCGCCCGAGCTCGATCTGGTGCGGCTGAAGAACGGCGACACCAACCTTACGGGCCTGCTGCCAGCGAGCGCCGAACCGGCGGAGGCGGCGGCGAAGCGCCCGCAGGCGCCCGTCGACTTCCTGCTGTCGGACGCGCGGATCCGCGACGGCGTGGTGCGCTTCGAGGATCGCAGCCTGGCGCAGCCTTTCGCGACCCGGATCGAGGCGCTCAACCTCGACATGCGCGACCTCGCCAACACCGGCGAGTTGCCGGCCGACATCCGCTTCGATTACGCCACCGACGCCGGCGAGAAGGTGACCCACGAGGCGCGGCTGCGGCTCGCGCCCTTCGAGCTCGAAGGCACGGTCGCGCTCGAGGGCGTCAGGCTCGCCCGCTACGCGCCCTACGCGGCGCTCGGGCTGCCGGGCGGCGAGCTGCGCGGTGGCGAGCTCGGGGCGAACCTGAGCTATCGCCTCGCCGCCGACGAAGGCGGCATGAGCGAAGCGGGCGTCACCGTCGAGACGCTGGCGCTGAAGGATTTCGCCCTCGCCCTCAGGGGCGGGAAGACTGCCGCGCTGACGGTGCCGCAGCTCGATCTGCGCCAAGCCGAGATCGACATCGATGCGCGCAGCGTCAAGGTCGCCGAGCTCGGGCTCAAGGGCATGAACGTCTCCGCGGTGCGGCTCAAGAACGGCGACATCGACCTCATGGGGCTGCTCGGCCAGCCGGGCGCGAAGCCGGCGTCCGCGCCGGCGCGCGGCAAGGCGGCCGAGCCGGAGTGGGCGGTCACCGTCGCCCGGCTCGCGCTCGAGGGCGGCGCGGTGCGGCTCGAGGACCGCAGCGTGGCCAAGCCGGTGGTGCTCGCGATCGACGGCATCGGGCTCACCCTCGAGGACGTCAGCACGCTGAAGGGCGTCACCACCAGGCTGCAGCTCGATTCGCGGATCAACCGCAGCGGGCGCGCGCTGGCGAGCGGCGAACTGGCGCTGTCACCGCTGAAGGCCGACCTCAGGGTCGACCTGCGGACGATCAACCTGCTACCGCTGCAGCCCTACGTCCTCGACAAGACCCGCATCGCGATCTCGCGCGGCAGCCTCGACGCCTGGGGCCTGGTCAATCTGCGCACCGCGCCCGACGGCCGCCTGCTCGGGACCTACCGCGGCGACATCGGCGTCAATCGCTTCGCCTCGATCGATCGCAACAACTCGACCGAGTTCGTGCGCTGGGGCAAGCTGCGGGTCGAGAAGATCGACTCCCGGCTCGACCCCTTCCGCCTCGGCATCGGCCGCATCGCGCTCGACGACTTCTACACCCGGCTGATCCTCGATGAAGCGGGGCGGCTGAACCTACGCGAGATCCAGGCCGGCGGCGCCGACCAGCGCGACGAGCCCGCGACGACGCCGAGCGCCGTCGCCACCAAGCAGGATCCCTTCGTCGGCGGCGTGATCGAGCTCCCGGGCGGCGCGCGCGAGGCGGCCGGCAAGCGCAGCGCGGAGCTGCCGGCGCAGGCCGCGCCGGCGCCGCCGATCAGCATCGCGCGGATCGAGTTCAGGCGCGGCAACATCGCCTTCAGCGACCGCTTCATCCGGCCCAACTACGACGTCAACCTCACCGGCATGAGCGGCACCCTGCTCGGGCTGTCCTCCGATCCGTCCACGATCGCCAAGCTGGATCTTAGCGGCAAGGTGGACAACACCGCGCCGGTGACGGTGGTCGGCGAACTCAATCCCTTCCGCCAGGACAGTCACCTCGACATCACCGGCACGGTGAAGGGTTTCGAGCTGACCGGCCTGTCGAGCTATTCGGGCAAGTACGTCGGCTACGGCATCGCCCGCGGCCAGCTGTCGGCCGAGGTCAAGTACAAGGTCGAGGACCGCAAGCTCACCGCCACCAACCAGATCTTCCTCGACCAGCTCGAGTTCGGCGACAAGGTCGACAGCCCCGACGCGGTCAATCTGCCGGTGCGGCTGGCGGTCTCGCTGCTGAAGAACCGGGACGGCGAGATCGACCTTCACCTGCCGATCAGCGGCACCCTCGACGATCCGCAGTTCAGCGTGTTCGGGCTGGTGGTGAAGGCGCTCTTCAACCTCGTCGGCAAGGCCATCACCGCGCCGTTCTCGTTGCTCGCGTCGGCGCTCGGCGGCGGCGAGGAGCTCTCGCAGCTCGAGCTCGCGCCTGGCGCCGCGCTCCCAGGAGAGGCGCAGGCGAAGAAGCTCTCCGCCCTCGCCAGCGCGCTCAACGACCGGCCGGCGCTGCGCCTGGACGTCACCGGCCGCGCCGATCCCGCGCTGGATGCCGAGGGCCTGAAGCGGGCGATGCTCGAGCGCGAGGTGCAGGCACAGAAGCTCAAGGCGATGATGGCGGCCGGGCAGGAAGCGCCGCCGCTCGAGGACATCGAGGTCGGCGCCGACGAGTATCCGGAGCTGCTGAAGAAGGCCTACCGCGCCGCCGACTTCAAGAAGCCGCGCAACCTGATCGGCCTGACCAAGGACCTGCCGGTGGCGGAGATGGAAGCGCTGATGATCGCCAATGCCACGGTGGGCGAGGAGGACATGCGGCTGCTCGCGCAGCGGCGCGCGCAGGCGGTGAAGGACTGGCTGATCGCGGAGGGCGGCGTGCCCGCCGAGCGCATCTTCGTGCTCGAGCCGAAGGTGGAGCCCGCCGGCGGACAGGGCCAGGTCGTGTTCTCGCTGCGCTGACCGCCGGCCGATGAAACGGAGAGGAGACGATGACGCAGAAACTCGATGCCCAGGCGCGCCGCGAGGCGCTTGCCGAACTCGCCGGCTGGAGCGAGGTGGAAGGCCGCGACGCGATCCGCCGCAGCCTGCGCTTCGCCGATTTCAATGCCGCCTTCGGCTTCATGAGCCGGATCGCGATGCAGGCCGAGAAGATGGACCACCATCCCGAATGGTCGAATGTCTACAACCGGGTCGAGATCGTGCTCAGCACCCATGACGCCGGTGGCGTGAGCGCACTCGACCTCGCGCTGGCGCGCTTCATCGACGCCGCGGCGCGCGCCGGAGGCGCCCGCGACTGAGGCGCGCCGCGCGGCCGCCGTCAGCGGAGGCCGCGCCGCGTCCGGATGCGGGCTTCAGGCGTCCGGCTTGCCGGCGGCGGATGTCCGCAGCGCGGCGATCTCCTCGCGCACGGCGCGCAGTTCGCGCATCAGCGCCGCATGTTCGGTGGCGAGCAGCGAGCGGGTCTCGGCCTGCTCCGCATGTTCGGACGCGCTCATCGCATCGACGATGATCGCGATGAACAGGTTGAGCACGGCGAAGGTGGTGAGCAGGATGAAGAGCAGGAAGAAGATCCAGGCCTGCGGATGGATCTCCATCACCGGACGCGCGATCCCCATCGACCACGACTCCAGGGTCATCACCTGGAACAGCGTGTAGAACGAGGCGCCCAGGTCGCCGAACCAGTCGGGAAAGCTGGCGCCGAAGAGCTTCGTCGCCATCACCGCCGCAACGTAGAACACCAGCAGCAGCAGGGTCAGCACCGAGCTCATGCCGGGGATCGCCTGCAGCAGGGCGTTGACCACCTTGCGCATCGAGGGCACCACCGAGATCAAGCGCAGCGCGCGCAGGATGCGCAGCGCCCGCAGCACGGCGAAGCCCTCACCGACCGGGGCGAGGGTGATGCCGACGACGAGGAAGTCGAACACGTTCCAGCCGCTGTTGAAGAAGCGGTGTCGATACACGATGAGCTTGAGCGCGATCTCGACCACGAAGACCGCCAGCGCGGCACGGTCCAGCGCCACCAACAGGCCGCCGGCGCTCGCCACCGCGCGCGGGGAGGTCTCGAGGCCGAGGGTGATCGCGTTGATCACGATCACCAGGATCACGAAGTTCTGGAAGCGGGAGGATTCGACGAATTGCTTCAGGGTCTGCATGGGAACGGTCAGGCTGGGTTGGGGAACGACCGCCGTCGGGTCGTGGCGGCGGCGAGCATAAAGGGATGCTGCGATGCGGCACAAGGGGCTGCGGGCGGCGCCCGGGGCGACGCTCTCATTCGCTTACAAAGATTCCCCGCGCAGTGGCGTGCAAAACTCGCCAGGTGCTTGAAATCCCGGGGCTTCGCCCGCACAATGCAGGCATGGTTGTAATTCCGGCGAACTGGAGGCGTTCTGGACAGGGGTTCGATTCCCCTCACCTCCACCAAAGCGTATTCGGGAGTGCGTTTCGGTGGGGGTGTACCGGTTTCGACAGGGCGGGCAAAGGTAAGCAGGCAACCCGAGAGGCGACGGACGTAATCCGCGCAAATCCATAAACGCCAACGATGAGCGTTTCGCAATCGCTGCATAAGCTGATTGCCGGGGCCGCTGAAGCCTTGTAACCCAAGACAGCCGGTGGGGACTTCGGTCCCCATCGTCATTTCTGCTCCCCGCTGGACGCCGGACCGGCACGGCCGTGACCGCGGCGGGGCGCCACCCCCTCCGCAAGGCCAGAAGGTCCGAGATCATGCGTCTTCGTCGGCAGCTCCTGTTCTTCGTGATGTGCTGCATGCAGGCCGCGCTGCTCTTCGCCCAGCCCGCGCCGGCGCCCACGCGCGAGGACCTGCAGGCGCGCCTCGATGCGCTCGCCGAGCGCGGGCTACCCGAGGCCGAGCAGCGCGCGGTGCAGCAGCAACTCGAGCAAGCCCTCACGCAGCTGGAGCGGGCGGCCGAGCGCCGCGCCGAGCTGCGGGACTTGCAGGCACGACTGCGCGATGCGCCCCGGCTCACCGCCGAGGTGCGGCAGGAAAGCGGAGGGCTCGCGCGCGCCGACGAAGCGGCCCGGAGCAACGACAGCGGCAGCTACACCGGCATGGCGCTCGCCGGGCTGGAGCAGGCCTTCGAGCAGCAGGGCGCGCGCCTCGCCGAGTGGCAGCAGGCGCTCGCCGAAGCCAACGCCGACATCATCGCCGCGCAGACCCGTCCCGAGCGGGCGCAGGTCGACATCGCCGCCGACCAGGATCGCATGCAGCGGATCGAGGCGGTGCTGGAGAGCGGCCGCGAGGACAATCGCCCGCTCGGCGCCGAGCGCCGGGACGCGCTCGCCGCGGAATGGCTGGCGCTGGAGGCGGCGATCGCGCTGCGCCGCGAGCAGCTCGCGGGCAACGACGTGCTGCTCGATCTCGCCCAGGCCCGGCGCGAGTCGCTGAGCCAGCGCATCGGCGCGCTCGAGCGCGAGATGGAGCGCCTGCAGGTGCTGATCGCCGAACGCCGCAGTGAGGCGTCGCAGCAGGCGGTCGCGGAACTCGCGCCGAAGGCGGGCGAAGTCGGCGGGGCCGGTCTGCTGGCGCGCGAACAGGCCGCCAACGTCGCGCTCTCCGAGCGGCTGCTGCAGGCCACCGAGCGGCGCAATCTGCTCACCGAACGCAATCTCGCGGCGCGCCGCCAGCTCGACGGCCTCGCCCAGATCGAGGCCACGCTCGAGGAGCAGATCGGGGTGCTGCACGACAGTCCCTTGCTGTCGCGCATACTTGCCGAACAGCGCGCCGCGCTGCCCGCGCTGCAGTTCGACTCGAAGCTTACCGACGAGATCGCCGACCTGCGCTTGTTCCAGTTCGAGATCAACCAGGCGCGCGCCCGGCTCGAGGCGCCGGCGGCGCAGGCGCGCGAAGTGCTGGCCCAGGCGCCGGCCGACGAGGTGGCCGAGGTGGATCGAGAGGCGCTGATCGGCTTGTTCGAGACCCGCAGCCTCCTGCTCGAGCGCCTGAACCGCGAGCTGAACGGGGTGCTCAACGAGGCGATCACGCTGCAGCTGAACCAGGGACAGCTGGAGGCGGTCGGCGCGCGGCTGCGCGCGACGCTCGACGAGCAGCTCTTCTGGGTGCCGAGCAACCGCCCGCTCGACCTCGACTGGCTTGCCGCGGCGCCCGCCCGGCTGAAGGCGCAGGCCGCCGCGATTCCCTGGCGTGCCGGGGTGGACGAGCTGTGGGCGGGGCTGCAGGAGCGTCCCTTCGTGTTCCTGCCCGCGCTCGTGCTGATGGCGGTGCTGCTCTGGCGCAGGCGCTGGCTCGCCGAGCGGCTCGAGCGGCTGCACGGCGAGATCAACCGGGTGCGGGTCGACTCGCAGTTGCATACGCCGCTCGCGGTCGTGCTCAACGCGCTGCTGGTGCTGCCCGGCCCGCTGTTCCTCGGCTTGTGCGGGCTCGCGCTGCAGCTCGACGCGCGCGGTCAGAACCTCGCGCTCGGCAACGCGCTGATCGCGATGGCGCAGGGCTGGATGGTCTTCCACACCGCCTACCGCATCCTCGCGCCCGGCGGCGTGGCCGAGCGCCACTTCCGCTGGCCGGCCGAGGAGGTCGCCATGCTGCGGCGCAGAGTGCGCAGCCTGGGCGCGGTGGTGGTGGCGGTGGTCGGCGTCGTCAGCGTCGCCGAGAGCGAGCCGGCGCTGCTCGGCGACGATGTCCTCGGCATGGTGATCGTGCTCGTCTGCTACGCCGTCATGACCTGGCTGATGGGCAGCCTGCTGCACCCCGGCGGCGGCCGCGAGCGCAGCGAGCGTAACGAGCGCACCGAGCCCTGGCGGATGTTCGTCGGCGTGCTGCTGGCGCTGATGCCGCTCGCCTTGATCGTGGCCATCGTCGCCGGCTACTACTACACCGCGATCAAGCTCACCGGCCGCCTCGTCGACACCTTGTCGCTGCTGATCCTGTGGCGGCTGCTGGACGGCATCTTCGTGCGCGCGCTCTCGGTGGCGGCCCACCGCCTGGCCTACCAGCGCGCCCTCAACCGGCGCGAGGCGGCGGGCCGCGAGGGCGCGGATGGCGAGCCGATCGAGGAGCCGGTGCTGGACCTCGACAAGGTCAATCAGCAGTCGCTGCGCCTGGTCCGGCTCGGCCTGCTGAGCGGGCTGGTGGTGGCCCTGTATTGCGTGTGGGCCGACCTGATCTCGGTGTTCTCCTATCTCGACAACGTGGTGCTCTACGAATTCGCCGGTGCGGGCGGCGCGGCGGCCGACATGGTGCCGATCAGCCTCGCCGACGCGCTCGGCGCGCTCTTCATCATCGTGGTCGCGCTGCTGCTGGCGGGCAACCTGCCCGGGCTGCTCGAGGTCAGCCTGCTGTCGCGGCTGCAGCTCGCCCAGGGCAGCGCCTACGCGATCACCACGCTGCTCTCCTACCTCATCGTCGGCGTCGGATTCGTCGCCATGCTGGGCACCCTCGGGGTGAGCTGGGACAAGCTGCAGTGGCTGGTGGCGGCGCTGTCGGTGGGCCTCGGCTTCGGCCTGCAGGAGATCTTCGCCAACTTCGTGTCCGGCCTGATCATCCTGTTCGAGCGGCCGATGCGGATCGGCGACACGGTGACGGTGGGCAATCTGTCCGGTACGGTGAGCCGCATCCGCATCCGGGCGACGACGATCACCGACTTCGACCGCAAGGAGATCATCGTCCCCAACAAGACCTTCGTCACCAGCCAGCTGATCAACTGGTCCTTGTCGGACACCATCACCCGGGTGACGATCGCCATCGGCGTCGCCTACGGCAGCGACCTCGAGCTGGTGCGCCGGTTGCTGCTGCAGGCCGCCAGGGAGAACCCCCGGGTGCTGGCGGAGCCGGCGCCGATGGCCGTTTTCGTCAGCTTCGGCGCGAGCACGCTCGACCACGAACTGCGGGTGCACGTGCGCGAGCTCGGCGNNGCCGAGCATGGCGTCGAGATCGCCTTCGCCCAGATGGACGTGCACGTCCGCAGCATCGACGGCAAGCAGGCGCGGCTGCAGACCGTCGTGCTCAAGCCGAAGGGCGAGGGCGACGACCTGCCGGAGGGGGGCGATGGCG
>JRYI01002811.1_pt1 | contig 13396 bp, 9 predicted proteins | sample 235361 | NCBI WGS metagenome assembly JRYI01 (sample SAMN03074212, study PRJNA261471) | activated sludge metagenome | biome: Common Effluent Treatment Plant; feature: Wastewater; material: Activated sludge; isolation source: activated biomass in a lab-scale reactor treating industrial wastewater at...
GCGTTCGCGGGCGAGCGCGGCCACCGCGCCGAGTCGCGCGCAGACGAGGTGCGGATCGCGCTCGCCGCCTGGCAGCAAGCCCCGCCACCCGGCGACGCGCTGCTGCTCGAGCTGAGCGCGCGGTACCGCCTGAGCTTCGCGGAGAGCGTGGCGCTGGCGCTGGCGCAGGCGTGCGAGTTCACGCCGATGGTCGCCCGCGTGCTGATCTGGCTGCAGCAGCCGGTCGCCGAAACGCGGCCGACCGCGGGGTTGGTCGATAGCTTGAGCGGGCGTGCCGGCGAGCCCAACGGGCTCGTGCGGCTCGCCGCGGGAGCCGCACGACGTCACGGCATGCTGGAGGCCGGTCCCGAGGGTCGGCCCTTTTGCGAACAGTGTCTTACCGCTCCCTTGCCGCTGCTGCTTGCGCTCGGCGGTCACGAATGCTTGCCGGAAGGCGTCGCGCTCGATGTCGAGGACATGCCGGCATTGCCTCCGTCGGTGCTGGAAACGGCGAAGCGGCAGGCGGCGGGCCTGATGGAGGGCGGCGCGCGCGTGCTGGTCGTGCGCAGCGGGCAGCAGAGCGAAGCGCGCGCTGTCGCCGCACGGGTGGTGGGCGCGCTGGGCGCGCGTGCGGCCTTCATCACCGCCGAGCTGCCGCGCGGGCTGGGGCCGTGGCTCTGGCTGCGCGGCCTGGTGCCCGTCCTGCCGATGACGTTGGCGCCAGGCGAGCGTCGTCGCCTGCCGTCGATTGCCGGCCATCACGGACCGGTGCTCGTGGTTTGCGGGCTCGATGGAAGCATCGAGGCCTCCGGCGCGGTCGCGCAGTGGCGCGTTCCGATGCCGTCGTCCGCCGAGCGCGTCACGCTGTGGCGCATGGCGCTGGGCGAGGACGCGGGCGCAGCGCGGCTCGCGGTCGAGCACCGCCACGCCGCCGGGCGCATTGCCGAGCTCGCCCAGGCCGCGCGCTCGGCGTCGGCGCGTGACGGGGAGCCGCTGCATGCCGCACACGTCGTACGCGTGGCCCGGGCGGGCGCCGGGGTGGATCTGGGCGCGCTGGCGGAGTTGCTGCCCGACGACGTTCCGGACGACGCGCTGGTGCTGTCGGCGGATCCCCGCCTCGCGCTGGAGACGATGATCGCCCGCTGCCGCCTGCGCGACGACCTCGCCGCGACCCTCGGCGCGGCGGCGCGCGTGCGTTACCGGCCAGGGGTCCGCGCGCTCTTCGTGGGTCCTTCGGGAACCGGCAAGACGCTCGCTGCGGGCTGGGTCGCGACTCGGCTGGGCCTGCCGCTCTACCGGGTCGACCTGGCATCGGTCACCAGCAAGTACATCGGCGAGACGGAGAAGAACCTGGCCGAGCTGTTCGCCCGCGCGGAGCACGCCGAGGTGGTGCTGCTGTTCGACGAAGCCGATGCGCTGTTCGGCAAGCGCACCGACGTGAAGGACGCGAACGACCGTTTCGCCAACCAGCAGACCAACTACCTGCTGCAGCGGATCGAGAGTTTCGAGGGCATCGGCATCCTGACCAGCAACAGCCGTGCGCGGTTCGATGCCGCGTTCACTCGGCGGCTCGACACCATCGTCGAGTTTCCGCCGCCCGGCCCGGAAGAGCGGCGGGCGCTGTGGCTGGCGCATCTCGGGGAGCGGCACCGTCTCGGCATTGCGGCGCTGAACAGGCTGGCGGCGGGCTGCGACCTGGCGGGGGGACACATCCGCAACGTGGTGCTCGCCGCCGCCGCGCTGGCGCGGCAGCGCGGCGGCGAGATCGACGAAGCCGCGCTGCGCGTGCCGATCGCGGCCGAGTACCGCAAGCTCGGCAAGCCGGTGCCGCCCGGATTGCAGCCGGGAGCCGGTCCGTGAGCGCGACGCACGGCCTTGCCCCGGTACCGGTGCCGGTGCCGGAGCGCGCCACGCCGGCCGAGCTTCGCGGCACCGACCCGGCAACCGATGCGGTGGCGGCGAGCAGCGGCCTGCCGCGCTTCATGAAGCGCGACGCGACGCCGCCCACGCCGCCCGAGGAGGGCGCGGCCAGGCTCGCGCTGGGCGCGTCGCGCGAGCTCGGCGCACGGGAACAGCGCGTGTTCCACGAGCGTCTCGGGGTCGATCCCGCGGCAGTCCGCATCCACGATGGCGCGCCGGCCGCGGCGGCGGCCCGCGCCCTGGGCGCGCGAGCCTTTACCGTCGGCACCCACATCGCTTTCGCCGCTGGCGCCTATCGACCCGACACGGTGCGCGGCCATCTGCTGCTGGCGCACGAGCTCGCCCATGTCGCGCAACAGCGCGATGTTCAAGCCGGAGCGGCCGACCTGCAGACCGATGCGCGGGCCGAACGCGACGCCGACCGCGCCGCGCTGTCCGGAACGCGCCCGCAGGTACGCCTGGCGCGACGCGCGGTGCAGCGCTTTCCGGACGGCGGCTCCGCGGACGCGCTGATCGATCGGTTCACCTCGTGGGGCAATCTCGACGAAGAGGGGCTGGGCCAGCGTCTGTTCGACCTCGCCTGGATGAGCCCGAGTCATTATGGCTTCGTCGTCGCAGTGATGGACGCGCTCGGTTGGGGTGATCGTGACGACGTCGCGAGCGCCTTCGTGCGCAGGGCGCGCGACGACAATCTCGACTTCTTCGCTACCGACGAGACAGGTCGGGCGATGCTGCGCCGGCTGAAGCGCGAGTTGACCGGCGGCATCACCGTCATCCACGAAGGGGCGGAAGCGATCCGGCTGCACCACGCGCTGCGCCGTGCGGAGGGCGCGGCCGCGGGCGCCACCCGTGCGGAGGAGGTGATGACCGCGGCGGCCGAACGCGGCCGCGCGGCGACGCTCGACATCGCGATTCCGGCGGGGCTGGGGCCGGCCGAGATCGACGACCGCCTGCGGCTGCTCGACCTGCTGCTCGAGCGCATCCGCGCCGCGCACGTCGACGAGGACGATGTGCTCGCCGCGGTGGAGCAACTCGCGCTGCGGGTCGACATCGAGCGCGCCACGCTCACCGCGATCGTGGTCGATCCCGCGTGGGCGGCGCGACGCATCGCGATCGTGCTCGAAGTTGCCGAGCGCTGCGCACGTACCCTCGACAACCTGGGCGTGATGCTCGCCACCTATGGCGACATGAGCGTGCTCGGCGCCGCGAGCCCGCCCTACGTGGCGCTGACGGGCCGCGTGCGCGAGGCGTATCTGGCGGCGCTGGCGGCGGGCATGGATGAGGACGCGCTCGAGAAGCTGTCGATCGCAGAGGCCCTGGGGGCCGCGCTGCCGCGCGCGCTGACCGAAGTGGACCTCGGCATCCTCGCGCACCGGCAGGCCGGCTACACCCTGACCGAAGGCTACGCGCAGGAGATGGTGGCCTGGGTCGAATGGGTGCGCGATCGGCTGGGACCGCTGGAGGCCGAGGCGCACGCGCTGGCCGCGGCACGCGAGCACGGCGAGCCCGATCTCGAAACGCGCGCGGACGAGTTCGCACGCAACGCGGCCCTGTTGCAGTACAGCATCTCGGCGATCGGCGACTGGGAGCGGGCGCTCCGGGTGTGGGAGGCCCTGGTCGGCGGCGGTAACGTCATTCTCGGCGCCTACGAGGACGTCAATGCGATCCTGCACCGCTGTCAGGCGATGCGCGATGCAGCCTATGCGGGCGACGTGGATGACCTGCGCGAGCGGCTCGAGCGCCACCAGTCCGACCCTGCGGTGGAGCGCTTCTACCGCGCGATTCCGCTTTTCATTGGCGCCTCGGCGATGCTGGTGGGGCTGGGGATCGTACTCACCGCCGCCGTGTTGTCGGCCGGCGCCGGGGCGCTGGTCGCAGGGCCGGGCGCCTCGACCGCCGCCGTGGCAGGGTCGGTGGCGATCGAGGCGCTGACCTTCACCACGGTGAGCCGCGGGCTGTCGGGCGTCTTCGCCCCGCCGCCGCGCATTCCCTTCCTGCTCGATCTGGCGCTCAACATCGGCCTGTTCTCCCTGCTGCGCGCGATGGGCTCGGGCATCCGCAGTTTCCTCGGCGCACGCGACCTCGCCGCGCTGACCGGGGTGGCGACGCACACGGGGGCGTACGGGGTGCTCAGCGGCTGGGGCGTGCTGCACTTTCGCCTGGAGGAGGGGCGCTGGCCCGACGCGGACGAGATCGCGATCATGTCGGTCCAGAACCTCGTCATGCTCGCCGGCATCGCGGTGGCCTCGCGCGCGGTCACCCGCGCGATCCACCGCCACCGCGAACTGCGCGCGCTCGAGGCCTTCAACGCCCGCTATGGTGCGCGGGTGGCCGCGATCGAGCTCGCCCGCAGCCAGCTGCGCACCCGTTTCGCGGCCGAACTCGCCGCCGGCCGCGGCGACGACGCCAACGCGACGGCCGCGCTGCGGGCGGAGGCCGAGGCGCTCAATGCGCGCATGCGCGATCTGGTCGAGGAGGTGCGCAACGACCCGGCCATCGGGATCGCCGAACTGCGCAGCGCGCTCGCCGACCGCGCCATCGATCGCGCCGCGGTCGGGGGCGAGCTGCTGGCGCGCACGCTGGGGGTGGCCGAGCGGGTCGGCCTGCAGCGGGCGGGCGGTGCCAACCTGTATACCTACGAGGCCGGTGCGACCGAGCCGCTGGTGGAGCGTCTGGTCGAACTCGGGGCGTCGGTGTCGGATTCGGTGGATGCGAGCGGGCGGCGCACCGTGGTGGCGGAGTTCGAGGGGCAGGCGGCGATGCTGTTCGTCGAGCGCGCGGTCTCGGCGGAACTCACCGCGCGTCTGGCCGAGCTCGCCCGCCTGATCGAGACCCCGGGAACGACCCGGGCCGAGCGCCAGGGCGTGATCGGGTCCTTGCGCACGCCGCACGGCGCCGAACAACGCGGCGAGCTGGAAGGTTTCGTGCTCGATACGGTGCTGGGCGAAAACCAGCGGGCGTTTGCCGAGCTGATCACCACCCTGCGCAGCGAGAACCCCGACGTCATCGTCGGCATGGAGCGGGGCGGCGCCTTCGTCGCCGACGTGGTGGGCACCGGGGACGCCGTCCTCGGGCCGCGCGTGCGCCACATGGCGGTGCATCTCGATGCGGAGGGCAAGAAGTTCGACGGACCGGCGATGCAGGCGGAGTTCCGCGCGCTGATCGATCGGGAGGGCGCGAGCCGGATCGCGATCGTCGATTCGTACATGGGCGGAACGACCGCCAGTGCGCTGCGCGACCAGGTCCTGCTGCCGCTGGCACGCACGAATCCCGGCGTCCGCTTCGATGTGCACTGGATGCGCGAGACGCTGGGCTTCGAGGCCGGCGGCACGATGGGGGCGCTGCGCGGCGCACCACGCCGCTCGGCGCCGGGGGGGGCGCAGATCGAAGTGGATCAGCGGCAGATGCGCCTGGTGCTCGGCGACGACATGCAGATCGTCTACACCCGGGACAGCCGGGAACCGATCACGATCTTCGATCGCGACGGTCGCATCGTGCGTGCGGAGTATCCGCGCCCGGGCGAAACGACGCGCGACGTCCTGATCCGCTTGCTGCGGCCCGCGCCCTAGGCATCGTCGGGCAGGGTGGCGACACGGATCAGGCCGAAGGTCTCGAGCAGGGCGTCGAGCGCCGGGTCGCCGGCGGGGGCGACGTCGAGGTCGTAGGTGACATTCACGTTCAGTGCCGGCAGACGTCCGCCGGTGGCGCGATCGGTGAATTCGGTCGGAACGTCGAAGTCCTCGATGTCCTCCTCGTTGGCAAAGGCGATCACTTGCCAGCCCAGACCCGGACGCCGCGCGGCGATGTCCCTGATGTGCTGCCCCAGGGTGCGCATCAGCGCCACCGCGGCGTCGCGGTCATGGCAACCCTGCGTGGTGGCGTAGACCCTCGTTTCCAGATTCATGCCCGCTTCTCCTGCGTTGGCGGTCGTCGCGTTGCGGCGTGCTCCCGGGGTGCCGGCGGGATGGGGCACCCGCCGAGGAAGGCGTCGCGGAGAGTGGCCCTATTGAAGCACACGCGGTCGGGTCCGACCCCGCCGGCCGGCATCTCTCGCCGTGGCCGCCACGCATCCCGCGGCCGCCCTCGCAGGCCGCTATCGCGCCGCCTCGATCGACTCGACCTCGATACAGGGCCCGCCCATCGCCGACGCCTGGGGCGGGTCGCCCGGGTTGCGCGGCATGTCCTTGTGATAGCGCCCGGTGACCCGAACCGGCTTGCCGAGGAAGCGGGCGATCTCGGCCTGGGGGCGGATCGCCCGCGGGCTCCAGAAGGGATCGAGGAAGGGCCCGAGGCCATCCTCGAGTTCGATGCGGACCGCGCGCGGCGCGGCCGAATAGTCGATGCCCGGCAGGTCCGGGAAGTGGCAGTAGCGGCCCGCCACCACGATGCGCTCGCCATCGTGCGCATCGCAGGCGGCCAGTGTGGTGCAGGTCGGTGGCGTGTGGCCCATGATGCGTTCCGGTGGTGGCGCGCTAGCGGTCGAACTCGGCGGTGGTGTGGTATTCGGCGTCGTCCCAGGGGCGGTTGTCGCTCACCGGCCCGTTCCGCAGGTCGATGTTCGAGATGAGATCGTCGAACGCCACATCCGATTCGTAGACCTTGACGCTGATCGCCCCGCTCACCGGCACCAGCGCGCCGAGCGGGATCCAGAAGGTGTTGCGGTCGCCCTTGCCCATGTCCAGCGCACCCGTCTCACGCGCGCGGCCGCCGTGCTCGGCGCGGACATAGACCTCGTCGGTGCTCTCCTGCGCGCTGACGACTTCGACCGTGACCTTGATCCAGCGCGTGCGCAGCTCGGCGTCGAGCGCCATCTTCTCGCCTTCCTGGGTCGCCGCCGCGCGCCGGGTGATCAGCTCGCCGCTACTCATTGCAGGCGTTCCCGCGGTGAAGGCCGAGGGGTCGGCCGAGGTGCGGGTGGGGATGGTCATGCTGCCCATGCCCGGCGCGCCGACGCCGACGCCCTCGCGTCCGCCGCCCTCGGCCCAGCGTTCGTGCCAGGTCTGGCCGGCCTTGGAGGGCGGCCCGTACATGTCGAAGTACCACAGCAGGTTCTGCGTGCCGTAGGTCGTGCCCGGGCGGGCGAAGTTCTCGAAGGTGACGCGGTCGCCGCCGGCGACGAGGATCACGCCGCCCCAGTGGAAGTTGAAGCCGGCGCGGGTGAGCGCGTCGTTGCGCACCGACATGAAGGACTCGCCGACGTTCGGCGCGGCATGGCGGTTGATGCCGTGCGCCTGATCGAAGGCGTCGCGCGCGGCGGGATCCATCGCATCGTAGGCCGCCCGGGCGGAAGCCGCATCCGCACCCAGCCCGGCACCGACGAGCACCTCGTCGCGGATGCGGGTCGGCACGCCCGAGCGCGTCTCGCGCTCGCTGCCGCCGCTGTCGCGATAGATGCCACGCGCCGGGGTGTCGGTGCCGGCGACCCCCTGCACCTCGCGCGACATGCGGCCGCAGTCGCTCCACACCTCGCCGCTGGCGGTGGCCGAGCGCACCTGGGCGACGCATTCGACCGTCGACCGGACCCCGCTGCCGTCGGGCGCGGCGCCGCTCGGGCCGGCGGCACCCGGGCGCAGCCGGACGCCGGACTGCTTCGCGCGCAGGATGAGGTCCGCCGCCGCGATCAGGCCGGGATCGGCGTAGCACACATGGCGGTCGCTGACCGAGGTGACCGCGAGGCCGTTGTCGGCCACGCGCGCGTCGCTGCCGATGATCCACTGGCTGGTCGCGGTCTGGGTCGCCGCCGGGATCTCGGTATAGGGTCGCAGGGCGGGTGCGACGCCATGGCCGTGGGCGCCGAGCAGCGGCCGCGCGCTGTGGCCGGAGACGACCGCATCGGCCACCGCGTGGGCGTGCCGCTCGGCGCCCATGCCCGCGTCGCGGGTGCGTCCCGCATGCTGGAGCTGGTGCGCGGCTTCGTGGGCCGCAACGTGAAGTGGTGGCGTCGGGCTGGCGAAGTGACTCAGCGCGCCGTCGGTGAAGGCCGCAACGCCCAGCCTGGCGCAGCCGTCGCGGTCGTGCACCGCCGAGCCTGGCACGGCGGTACCGGTCGCGGCCTGGATCGCGGAGGCATGGGGATAAGACATCGCGCCGGACGAGCTCGCTGGATCCGGCTGCGCGGGCGCATTGGCGGCGCCGCTTAGGAAGATCGGCATACCCTTCTCGCCGTGCCCGCGCTCTCGCCGCGAACGCGCATCGCCCGCGCGCGCCGTCTGCCTCTCGGGGGATCTCGACACGATCGCATGCATGTTCGCTCTCCTTCGTTCGATTCAAGCCCCGCGCTGCCGGGGCTGTCAAGGCGAAGCTGCGCGTGTGGCTCAGCGCCGCACTTCGAGGATGAGGTTGAACGGGGTCTCGGCCGCGCGGCGGACATGACCGAGACCGGCCTCGCGGCACACCTGGGCGAGCCGCGCCTCGCCCGCCTGGGCGCCGAGCACGCGCTGGCCGCCTTCCGAGATCGCATGCGCGCAGCAGATGGTGCTGGAGGCGGCGTAGTAGAGCCGCCCCACCGGCGACAAGTTGTGCTCCACGCGGTCGTTGGCGAAGGGCTCGACCAGCATCACGGTGCCCTCGGGCGCCAGCGTGCGGGTGGCGTGGCGCAGCGCGGCGACGGGGTCGCCCATGTCGTGCAGGCAGTCGAAGAAGCAGATCAGGCCGTACCGATTGTCCGGGTAGTCCACCGCGTGGGCGACCTCGAAACTCACCCGGTCGGCGACGCCGGCCTGCGCCGCATGGCGGTGGGCGGCGTCGATCGAGGCCGCGTGCGGGTCGAAGCCATGGAAGCGCGAGTTGGGGAAGGCCTGCGCCATCAGGATGGTGGAGTGGCCATGGCCGCAGCCCACGTCGGCGACCACGATGCCGGCCTCGAGCCGCTCGACCACGCCGTCGAGCGCAGGCAGCCACTGCGGCACCAGGCTGGCGCGATAGCCGTTGCGGTAGAAGGCCGCCGAGCCGCATTGCAGGCGGTCGTCGTGCTCGCCCCAGGCCACGCCCTTGCCCGTGCGGAAGGCTTCCAGCGCCTTGTCCTCGTCGAACCACATCGAGGCCGGCACCTGCCAGGCGGGCGGAATGAACAGCGGGCTGTCCTCGTCGGCCAGTACCGCGGCCTGCTCTGGCGTGAGCTCGTAGGTGTCGCCGGGCGAGTGGTAGGACACATAGCCGCCGGCGGCCTGGGCATTGAGCCACTCGCGCACGTAGCGCGGGGCGCAGCCGGCGCGTCCGGCGATCTCGGCGGCGCTCAGCGGGCCGGCGCCGGCCATCGCCTTGTACAGGCCGAGCTTGCTGCCCAAGCTGACCATGACGCCGCCGTAGGCCGCGGACAGGTCGGCGACGGCGCGGTTGACGAAGGATTCGAGCTTGCCCTGGTCGATCAATGGTGCGTTCATGGCGTGGTCCTCCTGATTGCGATGTTCGGCGTATCGCCGCACGGCCATGATCGGCGTGCGCGGCTGCCGGTAGCAGGGGCGGGATGGCCTAAAATCGGTTCATACGTGCCAGGGTGCGCGCCATGCGAAGGAGCCCGCGCAATGTCCCGTCCGCCTGCCGACCACGCCTCCCGCCCGCTGCGGGTGAGCCTGGTGGCGCTGCCCGATGCGGTGGTGTCCACGCTCGCGGGCATCTTCGACGTGCTCAACGGTGTGGGACTCGGCAGCGCCGGCGGCGGGATGGCGGCACCGTTCCGGGTCGAGGTCGTCGGCGAGCGCGCCGGTCCGCTAACCCTGGCCAGCGGCCTGCCCTTCGAGGTGCAGCGCGCGATCGACACCGTCGAGGCGTGCGACATCGTGATCGTGCCGTCGGTGCTGCTGCCGCCGCAGGGCTGGGAAAGGGGACGATACGCGCGGCTGGTGGAGTGGGCCTCAGCCATGCACGCGCGCGGCGCGCTGCTCTGCTCGGCGTGCTCGGGCGTGTTCCTGCTCGCGGAAACGGGGCTGTTCGACGGCCGCGAGGCGACCGTGCATTTTCTCTATGGGGGTGCGTTCGCCGCCGCCTTTCCGGCGGTGAGGATCCACCCCGAGCGGGTGCTGGTGATCTCCGGCCGGCGTGAGGAGCTGGTGAGCTCGGGTGCTTCGACGAGCTGGCACGACCTGGTGCTCTACCTGATCACCCGCTACGCCGGGGCGAGCCTGACCCAGCGGGTTGCGCGCATGTTCGCGCTGCAATGGCACCGGGACGGCCTCGCGCCCTACATGGTCTTCGAGGGTCGGACCGACCACGGCGACGGCGAGATCCTCGGCGCGCAGCAATGGCTGGACACCCACTTTGCGGTGGCCAAGCCGGTCGAGGAGATGATCCGGCGCTCGCGGCTGGCCGAGCGCACCTTCAAGCGCCGTTTCGCCGCGGCCACCGGCCTCACCCCGTTGGTCTATGTGCAGCGACTGCGCATCGAGGACGCCAAGCGCCGGCTCGAGCGCAGCGAGGCGCCGGTAGACGAGATCGGCTGGCGGGTCGGCTACGAGGATGCGGCCTTCTTCCGCCGCCTGTTCAAGCGCACCACCGGGCTCACCCCGGGCGCCTACCGCCGTCGCTTCCGCATTCCCGATTTCGCCCGCCCGGCGCCCTAGGCCCCGTCGGGCAGGCGCGCGATTCGGCTTGACCTTACGCGGGTCATATTCCAGATTGAACTACGTTGCTCGTTTTGGGGAGTCGCGCTTGCCGGTGGGTTTGGCCGTCGCGACGCGTGCTGAAGGGGGGCCGCGCCCCACGGCGGATGGGGGAGACATGTCTGGAAGCCGGACAGATCGTGACGCACCATCGAATCCATCGAGGGCGGAGGCCGAGGGCCCGCCAGACGCCGCCGAGGACACGCTGATCGGGTTCGGCCTGCTGGGCCGGTCGCCGGCATTCGCCGAGGCCTTGCGGCTGACCCGCCGCTTCGCCGAGACCTCCGCCCACGTCCTCGTTCAGGGCGAGACCGGCACCGGCAAGGAGCTGGTGGCGCGGGCGCTGCACTACCTCGGCGACCGCCGCTTCAAGCCCTTCGTGCCGGTCAATTGCGGCGCGCTGCCGGACAACCTGATGGAGAACGAGCTGTTCGGCCATGCGCGCGGCGCCTTCACCGATGCGCGCGAGCGCCAGCGCGGCCTCATCGCGAGCGCCGAGTGCGGCACCCTGTTCCTGGACGAGATCGAGTGCCTGTCGCTGAAAGGGCAGGTGGCGCTGCTGCGCTTCCTGCAGGACGGCCGCTACCGGCCGCTCGGCGGGCACGAAGACCTGCGCGCCGATGTGCGGGTGATCGCGGCGAGCAACCAGGATCTCGACGCGCTGGTGCGCAGCGGCCAGTTCCGCCAGGACCTCTATTACCGGCTCGCGATCATGGCGATCGAGCTGCCGCCGCTGCGCCGGCGCGGCGGCGACGTGTTGCTGTTGATCGAGCATTTCCTCGGCCGCTTCGCGCACCAGTACGACCGGCCGCAGCCGCGCCTGAGCGAGGCGGCCAAGGCCGCGGCGCTCGCCCACGACTGGCCGGGCAACGTGCGCGAGCTCGAGAACGTGGTGCACCGCCAGTTCCTGCTCGCCGAGGACGGCGTGGTCAGCCTGGCGCCGCCGGCCGCGCCTGGTGCCGCCGCGCCGCCGCTCGAGCGCCGCATCGACTTCGGCGGCATGGACATGAAGCTGGCGAAGGCGGAGGTCATCGCGCGCTTCGAACGCGACTACCTCGAGCAGGCGATCGCGCTCAGCCGCGGCAACGTCTCGCGCGCCGCCCAGCATGCCGGCAAGGAGCGGCGCGCGTTCGGCAAGCTGCTGAAGAAATACGGCATCGACCGCAGCCGATTCTAGCGGGTGAGAACCACTTCACATATGCCGGCGGCGGATTGCCCAATCATGGCGGGTACATAACAACGCATCACCCCCTTCACGAGGAGACCGCCATGACCCCCGCACAGATCGCCCTGGTCGAGCAATCCTATGCCGAAGTCAAACCGATCGCCGGGCTGGCCGGCAAGCTGTTCTACGAGCGCCTGTTCGAGATCGCGCCCCAGCTCTCGCCGCTGTTCAAGGGCGACATCGAGGAGCAGGCAGGCAAGCTGATGGCGGTGCTGACGACGGCGATCAGCCTGCTTCGGCACCCGGAACGCCTGCAGCAGGCGCTGGAGGACCTGGGGCGCCGGCACCGCGCCTATGGCGTCGACGCGGCGCATTTCGCCCCGGTGGGCGAGGCCCTGATGTGGACCCTCGAGCAGGGCCTGCAGGACCGCTTCACCCCCGAGCGGCGCGAGGCCTGGCTGGCGCTGTACCAGGGCGTGACCGCGACCATGCTGCGCGGCCTGCATGGCGCGGCGGCGGCGCCGTCGAACCCGGCTGAGCGCCGCCGCCCGCAGCCGTGGTGGCAGCGGCTGGTGTTCTTCTGGCGGCGCGCCTGAGCCGCTCCGGGGCGCGCCCCGAGCGGCGCGCGCGCGCCTGCTAGAATCGGCGCCCGTTCCCCGCCACCCGCCGTGTGATGACCGCCCCCGCCATCGATGTCCTCATCCTCACCGAGGAGCGCTACCGCGATCCCGATCCGGCCGACTGGTATCAGGCGCAGATCGCGCGCGAGGAGGGCTTGCTGGCGGAGGCGCTCGCGGCGCGGGGCCTGGTCGCGGCGCGGCGGCCGTGGTCAGACCCGACGGTGGACTGGCGGCGCTGCCGCAGCGCGCTGTTTCGCAGCACCTGGGACTACTTCGACCGCTTTGTCGAGTTCTCGCCGTGGCTCGAGCGCGTCTCGGCGTGCACCCGGCTGTTCAACCATGCCGGCCTCATCCGCTGGAACATCGACAAGCGCTACCTCGGCGAGCTGGCGGAAAAGGGCGTGGCGATCGTGCCCACCCGCTTCGTCGAGCGCGGCGAGGCGGCGCCGCTCGCCGACGTGATGGACGCCCGCGGCTGGGCGGAGGCGGTGTTCAAGCCGGTGGTGTCGGGCGCCGCGCGGCTGACCCATCGGGTGCGGCGCGAGCGCCTGGGCGAGCACGAGGCGCTGTTCGCACGCTGCGTCGCGGCCGAGGCGATGATGGTGCAGGCCTTCGAGCCGGCCATCCTCGACGAGGGCGAGCTGTCGCTGGTGGTGATCGCCGGGCGCACCACCCACGCGGTGCGCAAGACCCCGCGCGCGGGCGACTTTCGGGTACAGGACGACCACGGCGGCAGCGTCCAGCCCCACCAGGCGAGCGCCGCCGAGCGCGCCTTCGCCGAGGCCGCGGTCGCGGCCTGTCCGTCGCCGCCGCTGTACGCGCGGGTGGACATGGTGCGCGGCGCCGACGGCGACCTCCGACTGATGGAGCTGGAGCTGGTCGAGCCCGAGCTGTTCTTTCGCTTTCATCCGCCCGCGGCGCAGGCGCTCGCTGCCGCGATCGCCACCGCGCTCGGGGAGGACAGAGGCAGGGCAATCGCATGACGTGCCGGCGATGTCGGCCGCTATCGCCCTGGGGGCAGGGCTCCTACACCGGGGCGGCGCGCGGTGGCACTGTAGGAGCGCACCCCTGTGCGCGATAACGGCGGTCGTGCTCGTGATGACGGCTGCGATCGC
>JRYI01003247.1_pt1 | contig 13377 bp, 13 predicted proteins | sample 235361 | NCBI WGS metagenome assembly JRYI01 (sample SAMN03074212, study PRJNA261471) | activated sludge metagenome | biome: Common Effluent Treatment Plant; feature: Wastewater; material: Activated sludge; isolation source: activated biomass in a lab-scale reactor treating industrial wastewater at...
CCGTTACAACGGCGATATCTACGACCGCTATCTCATCCGCATGGACGAGATGCGCCAGAGCCTGCGCATCCTGGAGCAGGTGCTGCCACACCTGAAGCGAACGGTCGGTGGCCCAATCATCAGCGGAAAGCCGGAGTACGCCTTCCGCGCCCCCCGCACCGGGGCATCCTACGGCCGCGTCGAGAACCCGAAGGGCGAGCTGGGCTACTATGTCACCGCCAAGCGCCGTGGCGGCAACCCCGATCGCTACCACGTCCGGGCGCCATCCTTCATCAACCTGACCGCTCTAGGCCCGATGTCGCGAGGCCACAAGGTCGCTGACGTTGTAGCCATTCTTGGCAGCATTGATATCGTCCTCGGCGAGGTCGATCGTTAAGCCGGCACAAGCCTGCATGACGCAACGGGAGTATTCATGTACGGATTAGGAATCGTCAAAGGGATGGGGGTTGTCCTCCGTCATTTTGTTCAGAGCTATGTAGATGATTTGAAATGGGCCGGCAAGGGTGGCCGTTACTATAACGAGGAAGCCCTCATGGTCCGCCAAGGTCCGATGGGCGAAGGCATCAAGACGGTTTTCTACCCTGAAGAGAAGCTGCCGATGCCCGAGCGTTTTCGTTTCGTGCCTTTTTTGGTGACGGACGATCCGCCCCCGGGACAGCGCTGGGGCCATGACTGGTGCACATCATGCGGCATTTGTGCCAAGGCCTGCCCGCCCCAGTGCATCTGGATTGAGCGCGGCAAGCAGCCGAACGGACGGCCGAAGCCCGAACCGGAAAAGTTCTTCATCGACATCGATATCTGCATGAACTGCGGCTATTGCGCCGAGTTCTGCCCCTTCGACGCGATCAAGATGGACCATGACTATGAGCTGGCCAGCTATGACCGCCGCACGGCGCACATCCACGACAAGGAACGCCTGAGCAAGCCGCTCAGCTACTGGCGCGAGATCGCCCCGAAGAAGGCGGAAGCGGAAGATCTGGCGCGCCAGATGGCCGAGGCGGCGAAGACCAAGAAGAAGGATAAGGACGGCGAGGCGCGAGAAGCGCGGCTGGCCGAGGTCGTCACCCGCCAGTTATATTATCAGGGTGCGCGATACTAAGACCGGGCAGAACGATGAGGATCGGATTGGGGCGTGTGTCTCATCCGTCATCGTTGTTCCTGCCTGTCATTTATAGCGACCTACGCGGTTCGCCATCGAAAAAATAGCGCCGCTGAAATCGCTCCCCCGGAGCGATTTCACTTTCAGGCGATCTGGAGAGATGAGCCATGTTTGGACAAAAGAAAGATAATCCGGGTGTAACCCAGGAAGCGGTGATGAAGGCTTTATCGACGGTGATCGAGCCGGATCTACATCGCGATCTCGTTTCCCTCAACATGATTCGCAATTTGCAAATCGACGGGAACGACGTGACCTTCACCATCATGCTGACAACCCCGGCATGCCCGTTGCGCGGCAAGATGGAGGGAGATTCCCGCGCCGCCCTGGCCCATGTGCCGGGTATCGGCCAGGTGACGGTCAATTGGGATTCCAATGTGCCGTCCGACCGTCGTATCGGCGAGCAGGTCGGCCAGAACTTCCGCAATACCATCGCCGTATCCAGTGGCAAGGGCGGCGTGGGCAAGACGACAGTCGCCGTCAACCTGGCCATCTCCCTGGCCATGGAAGGGGCGCGGGTGGGCTTGCTGGATGCCGATATTCTCGGCCCCAATGTGCCGATGATGATGGGCCGCGAACAGATGCCCACACCGGTCAATCGCAAGATGATCCCGGCTGAGAATTACGGGGTAAAGTTCATCTCGATGGCCTTCCTTGTGAAGCCCGACCAGCCGCTCATTTGGCGCGGCCCCATGCTCCACAGCGCGATTCGCCAACTACTGACGGACGTCGATTGGGGCGAGTTAGACTATCTCATCGTCGATCTGCCGCCCGGCACGGGCGACGCTCAGCTCACATTGGCCCAGGTGCTGCCCCTGTCGGGGGCGCTCGTCATCACCCAGCCGATGCAAGTGGCGGCATCCGACGCCGTGCGGGGTCTGAAGACTTTTGAGAAGCTGGAGGTGCCGATTATCGGCGTCATCGAGAATATGAGCGGCGACTTCTTCGGAACCGGCGCGGGCGAACAGTTGGCCAAGGAGTACGAGACCGTCTATCTGGGATCGATCCCGCTGGAGGCCGAGGTTCGCAAGGGCGGCGATAGCGGCCGGCCGATCGTAGTTGCCCATCCCGACTCCGAGGCGGCTGAGGCCATTCGTCGGATCGCGCGTGACGTGGCCGCCCGGGTCTCCGTTCTCACCCTGCAAGTGCAGGCTGAAAATATCATCCCTATCTCGATGATTGGCTAACAGAAACACTGGTTTATTGGGGGCGAGCGGTCGTGGTCCGGCCGCTCGCCTTTTCCATTTGCCAAGTTGCGCGGATAACACTATTTCCGGTATAACTTGAACCCGATCAATACACCACTACAAAAGAGCTTGTCTTGTAATCAGCACCTTTAATTACGGCCAGACTCCCGGCCATCAACGGTATTGAAGCGCCTGACTACAAGTAAGTGAGGAATTAGGTCAATGACCACAGTGATGGCTCCCGGCGAAACCTCAGACTTCATTGGGGTTCGCTTTCAAAAACTGGGGAAGCTGTACCATTTCAAGGTCGGCTCCCATAAAGATCTGGTTGCCGGCGATCATGTGATCGTCGAGACCAAGCGCGGTAAACAACTGGGGCAGGTGATTGCCTTTATCGAACCGGGGGAGATTCACCGGCAGAAGGGGCTGCGAGCCGTCCAGCGCAAAGCCACACCGCGTGATATGGTCATGAAGCAGGTATGGGAATCCAAGGAACTGGATGCCCTCATCGCCTGTCGTGAAGAAGCATCCAAAGCGGACATCAAGGACGCCAAGTTCGTCAAGGCTGAATATAGCTTCGACGGCTCCTGGCTGACAATCTCCTATACGACCGAGAACAAGAAACTCGACGTCCGGCAGGTGCAGAGCGCGCTGGGACGCATCTATCGCACGCGGGTGGAGATGCAACTGGTGGGGCCGCGCGACGTGGCCAAGATGATGGGTGGCTACGGCGCGTGCGGCATCCCGCGCTGTTGCTCCACATTCCTGACCGACTTCAGCCCCATCTCCATTCGCATGGCCAAGGAGCAGGGCATCTCGCTCAGCCCACAGGAGATCACGGGCATGTGCGGCCGTCTGCGCTGCTGCCTGGTCTATGAATATGAGCAGTACGTCGAGGCCAAGAAGCAGTTGCCCAAGGTGGGCAAGACCATCGGGACGCCCTATGGCGAGGGGCGAGTCTACGACGTGCGGCCGTTGCGGGACTCGGTGATGGTGGACGTCGGCGAAGAGTCGCACGAGGTCTTTCGCCACGAGATTGAACCGCTCGAAGAGTTGGAAGCCCTGAAGAAAAAGGCCGAAGCCGGCTGTTCGAAGCACGAAAACGGCGGCTGTGATTGCGGTGCGAAGAAGCCTAAGGATGAGGGGAATCCGGGCGAAGGAGCATAGCGTGAAGACGAAAGCCGAGGCGTGGGACATGGTTTGCCGTCATGTGCAGGAACGTGGTCTGCGCCGTCATATGCTGGCCGTCAGCATAGCTATGGCGGATTACGCTCGGCGGTTGGGCGAAGACGTGGACTACTGGGAAACGGTGGGCCTGCTCCATGACTTTGATTGGGAGATTCATCCCAATCTCGACGAGCACCCCGGCAAAGGCGCGGACATCCTCCGCGCGGAAGGGTGGGATGAGGAGACTATTCGCGTCATCCTCTCCCACTACACCGAGGGCACCGGCGTGGAACGGGAGAAGCCGGTTGATTTCGCGCTCCTGGCCTGCGACGAGATCACCGGGCTGATCATCGCCACGACTCTGGTGAAATCTTCGCGCAATATCGCCGAAGTGACGACGGACACGCTGCGCAAAAAGTGGAAGGATCGTCGCTTTGCGGCCGGGGTAGACCGCGATGCTGTCGCAAGTGAGACGGCCGATTTGAGTCGCGTCTGTTTTGGCGGCACGCTCGAACTGTGGGATCACATCGGCAATGTGCTGGGGGCGATGCAAGCGGCGGCTGCTGAGCTTGAGTTGGATGGCCGTTTGGCAGCTCAGTCGTGATCCTCAAGGCAGTCGATGATGGCATCGAGTGTCTATTCTGGCCCGTATCACCTATTGCAGCGTAATTTGCAGATTCGCCTATTCATCCCCTCTTCAGTGTTCACGTAAACGGCAGGCCTGGCAATTGTGTTTGCCCAATACGACCCCTTGCAAAAGGTCACTCTATGGCAAAACAGGAAGATCTCTCTGTTCGCGAAGCGCTTAATCTGATACTTGACACTATCGGTATCCTGCCGTTCGAAGAGCTGGATCTGCTTGACGGCCTGGGTCGGATGCTCGCCCAGCCGGTTATCGCGCACGACAGCTTGCCGCCGTTCGCCAACTCGTCGATGGACGGCTACGCGGTGCGGGCCGAGGACGTGGATGGGGCGCATGACGATAATCCCATTCGCCTGAAGGTGGTCGGTGATATTGCTGCCGGCGCCGGGAGTTTGCCCGATGTGGCAGTGGGGACGGCCGCGCGCATTATGACCGGCGCACCCTTGCCGCCCGGAGCCGATGCCGTTGCGCCTGTCGAGGACACTGACGAGCCGTGGCGTGGCGTGGAACGTCCTCTGCCCGATTTCGTGGCGATTCGCCGCGCCGTCGGCGTTGGCGACTTCGTGCGCTATCCCGGCGAGGATATTCGCGCGGGCGAGGTCGTGCTGGAGGCGGGGCATGCGCTGCGGCCGCAGGAGATCGGCATTCTCGCCGCGCTTGGCATGAGTCGGGTTCGCGTCATTCGCCGGCCGCGGGTCGGGATATTGGCTACCGGTGACGAACTGGTGGGTGTGGACGAGCCGTTGACGCCGGGGAAGATTCGCAACAGCAACGGTTACGCCCAGGCGGCCCAGGTGTCGGCCTTGGGCGGGACGCCGGTGATGCTGGGAGTGGCTGGGGATACCGAGGCGGCCGTTCGTGAGCGGCTGGATGCCGGAGTCGCCGCCGAGGTCGATCTGCTCATCAGCTCGGCGGGTGTGTCGGTCGGCGCTTATGATGTGGTGAAGTCGGTGCTGGACAAGGCGGGCGATGTCACTTTCTGGCGCGTGCGTATGCGGCCGGGCAAGCCGCTGGCCTTTGGGTCATACCGGGGTGTCCCCTTCCTGGGCGTTCCCGGCAATCCCGTCTCGGCCATGGTCTCGTTCGAGATGTTCGCGCGCCCGGCAATCCTGAAGATGGCGGGCCATACGAACCTGGAACGGCCGCGAGTGGAAGCGACCGTGCTGGAGCATATCGACTCCGACGGCCGCGAGAGCTATATCCGGGCCGTTGTCACCCGCGGCGATCGCGGCTACGTGGCGCGCACGACCGGCGGGCAAGGCTCGCATATGATGACTTCGTTGGTGAAGGCGAACGCCTTGTTGGTGATTCCAGAAGGGGTAAAGGCGATTGAGGCTGGAACGAAGTTGACTGCTTTGATGATCGACTGGTCGGGAGGCGTTTTTTAGCCTCCCGAACGTCCGATCCGCTTGTTGAGGGCGACGCTAATTAATTGTCGCTCTGCATGGTCAGGGTGCGCTGGAGAAGATCGTCCTGTGCGCGGCGTTGATCTTCGCGTGCCGCCTTCTTGCCCTTGCGCCCACCGCGCTGCTCAGTCTTGACGGCCGAAATGGTGTCGTTCCCCAGAGCGCGACGCATGGCGATCTCCATGGCCGTGGGCACTTCTTCGGTTTCGTCCTCGACGATTTCGTAAACTTCAGGCTCGTAGCGTTCGCGGCTCTGGCGACGCTTGCCACCGCCGCCGCTCTGTCGCGGCTGCGCGGGCTGCATGGGCGCGATCTCCGGCTTCTCGACAAGCGCCTTCATGCTCAGGTCGATGCGGCGCTTGCGGCGATTGAAGCCAAGTACCTTGACCTGGACCTCGTCGCCCACGTTGACCACTTCGCCGGGGCTTTTCACGTAGTTGTGGCTCAGCTCGCTGATGTGGACGAGGCCTTCGCGCTCGGCACCGATGCTGACGAATGCGCCGAACGTTTCCAGTCGGGTGACCTTGCCCTCATATACCTGGTCGGTTTTCAGCTCGGTCCAGTCGACAGCCAGGGGAGGGAGCATGGTCAACATCACCTGCTGGCGCTCCGGGTCGACCTTTTCAACCCAGACGGTGACCTCATCCCCTTCGTTCAGAACGTCGGAAACGCGATTCACTTGGTCGCCGCCCAGCTTTGATATGTGGATCAAGCCGGTGGCGTCTATACCCAGATCGATGAACGCACCATATAGCTCCAGCCGCTTAACCGTGCCCTTGAGCTGCATCTTGGGCGAGAGGTCCGCGATGCTGGTCGGCGCGGCCTCGGTAATTATTTCGGGGGTCATTTCAATAGTTTCTGCACTCATGACAGAACTCTCCTGCATAGGCTTTGAATATAGCGCTGGTCAGACCGGAGCGCTTCGTTAGCTTTGTGCGTTGTTCAATGGGGGGTAGAACATTGCCAAGTGTTAACTCGATAGGGTAGGATTATAGCAATCGTGCCTTTTGTGTCAACCATTTTGATGGCGACTCGCACAGGTAACCTCGATCAATAATCCTACCCCCATTTGCTTACAGTCGGTCTGTCGTTGGAAAGGAAACTAGAACTCGTTTTCCCCTGGTGTTTCGTCATCGGTCGCGCCGGCTTCAGCAGGTACGGCGGTGATATGGGATTCGCCGCGAATGCGCCGCTCCAGTTCAAGCAGAATTGTCGGATTCTCGGCCAGGAAAACTTTGGCGTTCTCGCGCCCCTGGCCCAGGAGCATATCGTTGTAGCGGAAGTATGCACCACGTTTGTCGACGATGTTGAAATTGGTGGCCAGGTCGAGGACATCACCGGTCTTGGAGATACCCTCGTTGTACATGATGTCGAACTCGCACTCGGTGAAGGGCGGGGCGACCTTGTTCTTCTTGACCTTGACGCGGGTGCGGTTGCCGATGACGTCGTTGCCGGCCTTGATGGCCTGGATGCGGCGGATGTCGAGGCGGACGGAGGCGTAGAACTTCAGGGCGTTGCCGCCGGACGTCGTTTCGGGGTTGCCGAACATGACGCCGATCTTCTCGCGCAACTGGTTGGTGAAGATGACGACGGTGTTGGTCTGCTTGATGGCGCCGGAGAGCTTGCGCAGCGCCTGGGACATGAGACGGGCCTGAAGGCCGACGTGGGTGTCGCCCATCTCGCCCTCGATCTCGGCCCGGGGGACGAGCGCGGCGACGGAGTCGATGACGACGACATCCATGGTGCCGGAGCGGATGAGGGCGTCGGCGATCTCAAGCGCTTGCTCGCCGGTGTCGGGCTGGGAGACGTAGAGGTTATCGACATCGACGCCGCACTTGGCGGCATAGCTGGGGTCGAGGGCATGCTCCATGTCGATGAAGGCGCAGATGCCGCCGAGCTTCTGGGCTTCGGCGACGATGTGCTGGCAGAGGGTGGTCTTGCCGGACGATTCGGGGCCGTAGATTTCGACGACGCGGCCGCGCGGCACGCCGCCTACCCCCAGCGCAATGTCGAGCGAGAGAGAGCCGGTAGGGATCGACTCCACAACCAGATGGGTCGCCTGCCCCAGGCGCATAATGATGCCGTCGCCAAAACGCTTTGTCAGCGTGGCGACGGTGTTCTCTAACGCACGCGCTTTTGCCTGATCGGTTGCCATTTTTATTACGATAGGACAGGCGCTCGGTGAGCGCTTTGCGCCTCTGTTCGCCTCACGCAGAATAACTTATGAACCTTATGTAGTGTACAATAGCCATATGCAATTAGCAAACTCTATGGAGGAGGATTCGAGTGCGACGGGAAGCGTTCGATATGCCTCCCGCCAGGATGCGGCCGCCGTCCAAAAGCTATTGCGGATGGGTGTGTACGTCCACATCCATATCGATTGGCGGCTGCCCGGCGAATGGCTGAACCGGCCGGGATTTGTCGTGTATGACCGGGGCGGTCACAGCAGCCATACGGAAAGAAGACTTCCATCGGGCGATGGTTCCTCATCGGAAATCATCGGCTGTATGGCCGTTGCTGCCGAACCGTTGCCGGCAGCCTGGGTTCGTGTGGCGGCCGTCGATTCGGTGGCCGGTTTTGCCCAGGCGGAAGCTATGTTCGCGACTATCCTCGCTGATCTGGATCCGGCAATCAACGAGATCGCCTGGTTTTTAACTGATTATTGGCCGTTGCATTGGCTTGAACGTCTCGGGTTTAGGCCGGTTAGCAACGTAATTAGCTACCGAAAAGAGGGCTTGTCGGTTCCGACCTATGCTCTGCCTGCCGGGTTGGAGATTCGCCCGTTGCTGATGGAGGACATACCGGCGCTTGCGGCGATGGAAGAGGTTGTATTTGAGCCTCGCTGGCGTCATAGCGGCGACGATCTATTTCTGGCCTGGCGGCATTCGCTCAGCTTCACGGTGGCTTTGCTGGACGGTGAGCTGGTGGCTTTCCAGCTCAGCACTGGGGGCGAGGGGAATGCCCACTTGTCGCGCATGACGGTGCATCCAAACAGGCAGGGATTGGGAATTGGGGCGGCGCTGCTGGCGGATGCGATGAAAGGTTACCGCCTGCAGAACATCGCTACGGTGACTCTGAATACTCAATCCGACAACCGGCCGTCACAGCGCCTTTATGAGCGGTTCGGATTCGTGCAGACCAGTTCTTCTTACCCGGTTTGGTCCTATTTTCCCAAGGCGTAGAATTGCTGTTATCAGTCCAGCAATAGGAGATACCAATCGTGACCCCTAAAAAACTTACCCATGACGAAATTAAGCAAGCGCTCGAGGAGTTGTCCGAATGGTCCATCGTGGGAGGAAAGCTGCACAAAGTGTTTAGGTTTGATTCCTTCGGCGGGGCAATCGGCTGGATGGTGAGCGTTGCGATTTATGCGGATAAAATAGACCATCATCCGGAGTGGATGAATGTTTATAATCGCGTTCAGGTTGATCTGGTGACCCACGATCTTGATGACGCGATCAGCAATCTTGACATTGAAATGGCCCGGAAGATGAACACGATTGCCGGCCAAGGATGAAAAGGATGTCATTCAATCTTCGAAACCGCAGTTTTTTGAAAGAATTGGATTTTACGCCGGAGGAATTGCGCTTTTTTCTGAAGCTTTCGGCCGATCTCAAAGCGGCTAAGTATGGCGGGTATGAGCAGGCCCGATTGGCAGGCAAGAATATCGCTCTCATATTCGAGAAAGCATCCACACGCACACGTTGTGCGTTCGAAGTCGCTGCGCATGATCAGGGAGCACACGTTACTTATTTAGGTCCGGATGGATCGCAAATCGGCCATAAGGAGTCGATGAAAGACACGGCTCGCGTGTTGGGGCGGATGTACGACGGCATTGAATACCGCGGTTTCGCCCAGCAGACGGTCGAGATATTGGCCCAACATGCTGGCGTACCGGTGTGGAATGGCCTGACGAACGAGTTTCATCCGACGCAACTCCTGGCCGATGTTTTGACCATGAGCGAGCATTCCGACAAGCCCCTATCGCAGATCTCGTATTGCTACATGGGAGATGCACGCAACAACATGGGCAATTCGCTCATGGTCGGCGGCTGCAAACTGGGTATGGACGTGCGCATCTGCGCGCCGCAGCATTTGTGGCCCGCGGCCGAATTGGTGAGCGCGTGTCGCGAAATCGCGGCCGAGACCGGAGCGCGATTGACTCTGACCGAAGAGGTTGAAGAAGGGGTTCATGGCGTGGACTTTATCCACACGGATGTCTGGGTGTCGATGGGCGAAGCGGACTCTGTCTGGGAAGAGCGCATCCGCCTGCTTCTGCCCTACCAGGTGAACGCCGGCACAATGCAATTGAGCGGTAACCCGGCGGTCAAGTTTATGCACTGCCTGCCTTCTTTCCACAATCGGGAGACGAAAATCGGCGAGCAGATCTATCAGAAATTTGGGTTGGATGGTATGGAGGTGACGGAGGATGTGTTCGAGTCACCGGCGTCGATTGTCTTTGACCAGGCCGAAAATCGAATGCACACGATTAAAGCTGTGATGGTGGCCACCTTGGGCGCGTGAGTTTGGCGATAGGATTGCCTGTCGCTCGTTGATATCCGTCACCGATAGCAACTCGAACAATCGCCTTGTACAGAAAAGGCTCATGGCATGATACTCATCCATGAGCCTTTTCTTTTGAGAAGGAAGCCCGGACGATTATCGTCTATCCCAGTTCGTATATCTCCATATTGTTATTCCAGACGATTTTCCCAATACAAGTTATTGGCTCGAATGATGCCGGATCGTTCGGTTGCTGAGCCGACATTTCATTAAGGGCGGTATTCGCCGGCTTCAGAGGAGGAGTGTGCGGCTTCTCCACGTCTGCTCCCATGATGAGCTTGTCCAGATAGAGTTGTTCATCATCGGGAATCGTTGCGCGCAAGGCTGATAGCTTCTTAAGCAAGGACTTGGCCGTCTGAATGTTCTCCACTGTCATTTCTCCTTTCTTCCCAGCAGCCCACTGAATGGTGGAACCACTTTACTAAAAAATGACGTGGCTGTCTGTCACATTTAGGACATATAAACGCTTTGAATGCCAAATTGGCGGTCAGATTTGTTCTTCAGTGCGCTTGAGCGCGGCGCGATTGAGGAGCATAATCCGGCCTCGGCCTGTCACTATCCAGCCCCGATGTCGCCATTGTGCCAGGCTATTGGTGACGGTTTGCCTGGCCAGGCCGGTTCTCAGGGCCAGTTCCTCTTGCGATACCGAAATATATCCCTTGTCTGGTCCCTGACGATCCAACTCATCCATTTCCAGCAAGGTGCGGGCTATGCGCGACGGGGCGTCAAGAAACGCCAGGGCGCTTTCTCGCAGCTGGGCCTTGGACAATCTGTCGGAAGCCACGGCGAGCATTCTTCTTGCTATTGTCGGCTCGCTATCCAGGACATTTAGAAAGACATTGGCCGCTGTTTCCAGGACGACGCAGCTGTTTCGCGCCTGGGCGCTGGCCGTCCGCACGCCTGTTGTGAGCAGCGAAACCTCGCCGAAGCAATCGCCCGGGTGGAGTTCATTGATTATCATCTCGCGGCCGTCCATGCTGGTTAGCACAACCGCAATAACCCCGGAGTAGATGAAATATAAGGAGTCGGCTTCGTCATGCTGGTTGAAGAGAAATGTTCCCTTGGGAATACTTACATATCGACTGGCGTTTCCAAGCCGCACAAGGTTTGGCTCGGAAATCCCGGCCAACAAGGGGTTTGATCGCAGTAATTCTACCTTGTCGGGATACTTGCCTCTATTCGTCATTTGCACAATTTGTAACTTGAGATCGGCCGCCGACCCCATAAGCGATACTCATCGAGGATCCCCGGATAAATTGAGGATATGCCTACCCCTAACGACCTGGAATATCTGCCCCGACTTAAAGTTGTTCCAGTTCGTCGATCATCCCGCGCAGTACATCGTATCCGCCTTGCCAGAATTCGGCTGAAGCGATATCGAAGCCTGCTTCTTGCAGTACTTTGGCAGGCTCTTCCGATCCTCCATAGGCCAGCAATTTCTTGTAGCGGGGGATGAAGGACTCGCCTTCGCGCCGATATTGTTGGTAGATGGAGAGGACAAGCAACTGACCGAAGCTGTAGGCGTAGGTGTAGAATGGCGTGTGATAGATGTGGGGGATTGTGATCCATTCCCAACGGAAGTCGTCGCTCAGGTCAACGGTGTCGCCAAATTGCTCGTGGAGATTATCCAGATAAGTGTCACATAGCTCGTTGACCATCTTGCCGCCCATGATCTTTTTGTGGGCTTCCCGTTCGAAGAGGGTGAAATAGGACTGGCGCTGTACGGTGGCGTAGGCATCGTCAATGGCATTGGCTAACAGGTCTCTCCGCACCGCCGGGTCGGTCTCCACGGCCAGCAGGCGGTCGGTCAGCAGCATTTCCGAGAACACCGAGGCAGTTTCCGCCAGTGGCAGCGATGGATGATAGGTCAGCAAGGAATGATCGCCGGAGATAATGCCGTGGATGGCGTGGCCCAACTCGTGGGCGAGCGTGGCGACGTCGCGCGCCTTGCCGGTATAGTTGACGTGGACCCAGGGTGTCATGCCCGGCAGGACGCTATAGCAGAAAGCGCCGCTCCGTTTGTTGGGGCGTATCTCCGCGTCGATGTGCTGATCGGTGAATATCTGCATCGCCATGTCCGCGATTTCGGGCGAAAATCGCCGGAAGCTGTCGATGATCAGGTCGACGCTCTCGGCGAACTCGAATGTTTTATCCGAGGACGTCAGCGGCGCATAGATGTCATAGCGGCGAAGCTTGTCTACACCCAGCCAGCCGGCCTTCAGCTTGAAGTAGCGCTGGAACAGGTCGTTGTTGTTCCGACAGACTTCCAGGAGCACGTCAACAACCTCGTCGGGAATGTCGTTATCGAGATTGCGGGTGGAGATGGGGGTCGGATAGTGGCGGAGGGTCATATTCTCCGAATACCAATCGCGCACCCGGTGGCTATAAATCTGGGCCAGGATCGTGCTGTTTTCGTCGTATACCCGAAACAATTCCTGATAGGCAGCCGCTCTGATTTCTGGTGTGGGGTGGCGATACAGAGCTGCTACCTGATCGCGTGTCAGGGTCTTTTCCTCGTCACCTTCTTTTACGGTGAAGGTAAACCCGCTGGTGATCATATCGTAGAGACGGACGACGGCGTTGATACCGTTCGTGTCCTTCAGATTGATAATCTGTTCTTCGGACTCGCCCAGGGTGTAGGGTTTGTATTTGAGGAGATTTTGGAGGTAATAGCGGTAATCTCCATCCGGGGCCAGGCGTTCGGCCGCTTCCGGTGACAGGCCCTTCAGCCAGAGCGTGAAGAAGAGGGTGCGATTGTCGATCCCGGTCAGCACCTGGTCGATTCGGTCGCGCAAATTGAGGGCTTTCTGGTTTTTCAGATCCGAGAAAAACAGGAGCTGGACATAGGCGTGCGCCCGATAGGCGTGACGGAGGAGAGCCTCGTAATCGCTGATGATTCGCTGGAACTCGGCTGGTTCTATCGTATCCGTGAGGCTATTGCGGGCTGATTCGAATGCGGTCGCTTGTTTGTCCAGCTCGGTAAACAGGGCTTCGAGTGCAGGCTCAACAGGTTCGGGAATAATATCTTCCAGGCTCCAGCGGGTGGGCTTGAATTCGGTGGGCATTATAGTCCTCACAGGGGGTGGGTATTTAAAACAACCAGATGAAAATTGTACCGTAAATCCCGTAGAATACAGGGTTTTACGGGCAGGAGTTGCCGAAAATAAACAAAAAAGCCGCAGTGAATTTCACTGCGACTTCCTCTCAGGTCGCGGGGACAGGATTCGAACCTGTGACCTCCGGGTTATGAGCCCG
>JRYI01000198.1_pt1 | contig 13344 bp, 9 predicted proteins | sample 235361 | NCBI WGS metagenome assembly JRYI01 (sample SAMN03074212, study PRJNA261471) | activated sludge metagenome | biome: Common Effluent Treatment Plant; feature: Wastewater; material: Activated sludge; isolation source: activated biomass in a lab-scale reactor treating industrial wastewater at...
TCCTCGACATCGACAACCACGTCGTGCGCGAGGCCCAGATCGAGCGCCTCGCCCGCATCCGCGCCACCCGCGACCAGGCGGCGGTCGACGCCGCGCTCGCCGCGCTCACCGCGTGCGCGAAGGGCGGCGAGGGCAACCTGCTCGCGCTGGCGGTCGACGCGATGCGCGCGCGCGCCACGGTGGGCGAGGTGTCCGACGCCCTCGAGCTCGTCTTCGGACGCTATCGCGCCAACCCGCAAGCCGTGTCCGGCGTCTATGGAGCCGTCGTGGAAGAACAGGAAGACTGGAAGGCCCTGAAGGCCGAGATCGAGGCCTTCGTCGCCGAGGAAGGCCGCCGGCCGCGGGTGATGATCGCCAAGCTGGGCCAGGACGGCCACGACCGCGGCGCCAAGGTGGTGGCCTCGGCCTTCGCCGACCTCGGCTTCGACATCGACGTCGGCCCGCTCTTCCAGACCCCGGAAGAGGCCGCGCGCCACGCGGTGGAGAACGACGTCCACGCGGTGGGCTGCTCCAGCCTCGCGGCCGGCCACAAGACCCTGGTGCCGGCGGTGATCAAGGGCCTGAAGGCGCTCGGCGCCGACGACGTGATCGTGTTCGTCGGCGGGGTGATCCCGGCGCAGGACTACGACGCGCTGTACGCGGCGGGCGCGAAGGGCATCTTCGGTCCCGGCACGCCGATCCCGCAGGCCGCGCGCGAAGTGCTCAAGCAGATCCGCGCCGCGCGCAAGGCCTGATGGCGGCCCTCGATTCCGCGGACCGCGCCCTGGTCGACGGCGTCCTCGCGCGCCAGCTGCGTCCGCTGGCGAAGACGATCACCCTGATCGAGTCGCAGCGCGAGGACCACCAGGCGCGCGCGCAGCAGGTGCTCGAGGCGCTGCTGCCCCACACCGGGCGTGCGATGCGGGTGGGCATCTCCGGCGTGCCCGGGGTGGGCAAGTCGACCTTCATCGAGGCGCTCGGCCTGTATCTGATCGAGCAGGGCCTGCGGGTCGCGGTGCTCGCGGTCGATCCGTCGTCCTCGGTGACCGGCGGCTCGATCCTCGGCGACAAGACGCGGATGGAGCTGCTCAGCCAGAACCCGGCGGCCTTCATCCGCCCCAGCCCCTCGGCCTGCAGCCTCGGCGGGGTGGCGGAGAAGACGCGCGAGACCATGCTGGTGTGCGAGGCCGCCGGATTCGACGTCATCATCATCGAGACCGTCGGCGTCGGCCAGAGCGAGACCGCGGTGGCGAGCATGAGCGACATCTTCTGCCTGCTGCAGCTGCCCAACGCCGGCGACGATCTGCAGGGGATCAAGAAGGGCATCATGGAGCTCGCCGACCTGATCGTGGTGAACAAGGCCGACATCGACCCGGCCGCGGCGACGCGGGCGAAGTCGCAGCTCAAGACCGCGCTCCACATGCTGCGTCCGGCGAGCCCGAACTGGACCGTGCCGGTGCTGACCCTGTCGGCGCTGAAGAAGGAGGGCGTGGCCGAGTTCTGGCAGGCGGTTTGCGACTATCGCGCCGCGCTCACCCCGAGCGGCGAGTTCGAGGCGAAGCGCCGCCACCAGGCGCTGGCCTGGATGTGGGACCTGATCGACGCCGGGCTGCGCAGCCGCTTCCGGTCCCATCCGCGGGTGCGTGCGGAGCTGCCCGCCCTCGCCCGCGCGGTGGAAGGGGGCGAGACCTCGCCCTCGGCCGCGGCGCAGCGCCTGCTCGCTCATCTTTGAATCGAAACACCGGCCGGTCCGCGTCGCGGGCGGGCAATGCGGCAATACTCAAGGAGATCATCAATGCACGAGATCATTCGCCAGCTGAAGGAGAAGCGCGAACAGGCTCGCCTCGGCGGCGGCCAGAAGCGCATCGACGCGCAGCACCGCAAGGGCAAGCTCACCGCGCGCGAGCGCATCGAGCTGCTGCTCGACGACGACAGCTTCGAAGAGTGGGACATGTTCAAGGAGCACCGCTGCACCGAGTTCGGCATGGACGCCGAGCACGTGCCCGGTGACGGCGTGGTGACCGGCTACGGCACCATCAACGGCCGCCTCGTCTTCGTCTTCTCGCAGGACTTCACCGTGTTCGGCGGCTCGCTGTCCGAGACCCACGCCGAGAAGATCTGCAAGGTCATGGACCACGCGATGAAGGTCGGCGCGCCGGTGATCGGCCTCAACGACTCGGGCGGCGCCCGCATCCAGGAAGGCGTCGACTCGCTCGGCGGCTATGCCGACGTGTTCCAGCGCAACGTGCTCGCCTCGGGCGTCATCCCGCAGATCTCGCTGATCATGGGCCCCTGCGCCGGCGGCGCGGTGTACAGCCCGGCGATGACCGACTTCATCTTCATGGTGAAGGACTCGTCCTACATGTTCGTGACCGGCCCCGAGGTGGTGAAGACCGTCACCCACGAGGAGGTCACCGCCGAGGAGCTGGGCGGCGCGATCACCCACAACACCAAGTCCGGCGTCGCCGATCTCGCCTTCGAGAACGACGTCGAGGCGCTGATGATGACCCGCCGCCTGGTCGGCTTCCTGCCCGCGAGCAACCGCGAGAAGCCGCCGGTGATGCCGTCCTACGACCCGGCCGACCGCATCGAGGTGTCGCTCGACACCCTGGTGCCGGACAACCCCAACCAGCCCTACGACATGAAGGAGCTGATCGTCAAGATGGTCGACGACGGCGACTTCTTCGAGCTGCAGCCGGACTACGCCAAGAACATCGTCATCGGCCTGGCGCGCATGGAAGGCTCGCCGGTGGGCATCGTCGCCAACCAGCCGCTGGTGCTGGCCGGCTGCCTCGACATCAAGAGCTCGATCAAGGCGGCGCGCTTCGTGCGCTTCTGCGACGCCTTCAACATTCCGGTGGTCACCCTGGTGGACGTGCCGGGCTTCATGCCGGGCACCTCGCAGGAGTACGGCGGCATCATCAAGCACGGCGCCAAGCTGCTCTACGCCTACGCCGAATGCACCGTGCCCAAGGTCACCGTGATCACCCGCAAAGCCTATGGCGGCGCCTACGACGTGATGAGCTCGAAGCACCTGCGCGGCGACGTCAACCTCGCGTGGCCGAGCGCGGAGATCGCGGTGATGGGCGCCAAGGGCGCGGTCGAGATCATCTTCCGCGAGGAAAAGAACGACCCCGAGAAGCTCGCCCGGCGCGAGGCGGAGTACAAGGAACGTTTCGCCAACCCCTTCGTGGCGGCGCACCGCGGCTTCATCGACGACGTGATCATGCCGCACAACACCCGCAAGCGCGTATGCCGTTCCCTGGCGATGCTGCGCAACAAGGAACTCGAGAACCCGTGGCGCAAGCACGGCAACATCCCGCTCTGATCGGCGCACGAGGAAAACAAACATGTTCAAGAAGATTCTGATCGCGAACCGGGGGGAGATCGCCTGCCGGGTCATCAAGACCGCCCGCAAGATGGGCATCGCCACCGTCGCGGTGTATTCGGAGGCGGACAAGAACGCGCTCCACGTCGACCTCGCCGACGAAGCGGTCTGCATCGGCCCGGCGCCGTCGAAAGAGTCCTATCTGGTGATGGACAAGATCATCGCCGCCTGCAAGCAGACAGGCGCCGAGGCGGTGCACCCGGGCTACGGCTTCCTGTCGGAGAACGAGGAGTTCTCGCGCCGGCTGGAGGAAGAGGGCATCGTCTTCATCGGTCCGAAGCACTACTCGGTCGGCAAGATGGGCGACAAGATCGAGTCCAAGAAGCTGGCGATGGAAGCCGGTGTCAACACCATCCCCGGCTACAACGACGCCATCGCCGGGCCCGACGAGGCGGTCGAGATCGCCCGCTCGATCGGCTATCCGGTGATGATCAAGGCCTCGGCCGGCGGCGGCGGCAAGGGCCTGCGCGTGGCCTACGACGACAAGGAGGCGCACGAGGGCTTCGCCTCCTGCGTGAACGAGGCGCGCAACAGCTTCGGCGACGACCGCGTCTTCATCGAGAAGTTCGTCGTCGAGCCGCGCCACATCGAGATCCAGGTGCTGGGCGACGCCCATGGCAACGTGGTGTACCTGCACGAGCGCGAGTGCTCGATCCAGCGCCGCCACCAGAAGGTCATCGAGGAGGCGCCCAGCCCCTTCCTCGACCCCGCCACGCGCAAGGCGATGGGCGAGCAGGCGGTGGCGCTGGCGAAGGCGGTGGACTACCAGTCCGCCGGCACGGTCGAGTTCGTCGTCGGCGCCGACAAGAGCTTCTACTTCCTCGAGATGAACACCCGCCTGCAGGTCGAGCACCCGGTGACCGAGATCATCACCGGCATCGACCTCGTCGAGCAGATGATCCGCGTCGCCGCGGGCGAGAAGCTGTCGTTCACGCAGGATGAGATCCGGCTCGACGGCTGGTCGATCGAGTGCCGGATCAACGCCGAGGACCCGTTCCGCGGCTTCCTGCCCTCCACCGGCCGGCTGGTGAAGTTCCAGCCGCCGGAGGAGGTCCCGGGCCAGGTGCGGGTCGACACCGGCGTCTATGAGGGCGGCGAGATCTCGATGTTCTACGACTCGATGATCGCCAAGCTGATCGTGCACGGCAAGGACCGCCAGGAGGCGATCGGGCGCATGCGCGATGCGCTCAACGCCTTCGTGATCCGCGGCATCAGCTCGAACATCCCGTTCCAGGCCGCGCTGCTGCAGCACCCGCGCTTCTGCTCGGGCCACTTCAACACCGGCTTCATCGCCGAGGAGTACCCGCAGGGCTTCGACGCCTCGATGGTGCCGCACGACGACCCCGTCCTGCTCGCCGCGCTCGCCACCTTCGCCCGTCTGCGCTACATCGAGCGCGCGGTGCAGATCGAGGGCCAGCTGCCCGGCCATGGCCGTAATGTCGCCACCGACTGGGTGGTGGTGATGGGGGGCAGGTTCTACCCGATCGCGGTCGAGAAGGTCGACGGCGGCATGGTGATGCGCAGCGAGGGCAAGGCCTACTGTATCCTGTCCGACTGGCGCTTCGGCGACCTCGTGTTCCGCGGTACCGTCAATGGCGAGCCGGTCTGCCTGCAGCTCGAGCGCCGCGGGCTGCGCTACCGCATCTCGCACTTCGGCCTGCAGGTCGAGCCGATGGTGATGACCAAGCGCGCCGCCCACCTGCTGTCGCTGATGCCCGAGAAGCTGCCGCCGGACCTGTCGAAGTTCCTGCTCTCGCCGATGCCCGGCCTGCTGCGTGAGATCGCGGTGGCCGAAGGGCAGGAGGTGAAGGCGGGCGAGAAGCTGGCGGTGATCGAGGCGATGAAGATGGAGAACGTCCTCAAGGCCGACAACGACGGCAAGGTGAAGAAGATTGTCGCCACCCCGGGCGCCAGCCTGTCGGTGGACGAGGTGATCATCGAGTTCGAATGATCCGGTTTTGACGTCGGGGAGGGAGATCCGTCGCCTCGCGGCGGATGCCTGACGGCACGCGGGCCTGCTGATGCAGGCCCGCCTTTTTTTATCCTGCGCGGCGGTCGGGAACTCGCTCGGGTGCGTCTTGTCCTATTTGCGCAAACATAGTTCGTGACATAAGATAACCGTGTCCCTGCCGTCCGCGTTCGCGGCGGCGTGTTTCGTGCGGGCGTTGCGGCATCCATTCGGCCGCGCTTCCTGCCCCCGCTCCAGTCCTGACCCCTCGTGCGTGCTGCCGGCCCTTCGGGCGCGGCAGACGATGTGTGGGCGGCGGGCAGGTCCGCAAACCATCGCCATACCCGACAAGCAGGAGGATTCCCCATGAGCGCTCAAGTCCAGCAGCTGCCCCGCCGATGGCCGACCGTGGAAGCCGGCGCCGAGCAGGCCAAGCCGGTGCCGTTCAAGGTCTATACCCAGCGCGATCTCGATCGGATCGAGCAGCTCGCCCGGCTGACGCCCGAGCAGCGCTTCGAGATGAAGGTCGTCTCCTCGGTGCTGCCCTTCCGTGTCAACCAGTACGTAATCGATGAGCTCATCGACTGGGACAACATCCCCGCCGACCCGATCTTCCAGCTCACCTTCCCGCAGCGCGGCATGCTCGCGCCCGAACATTACGAGCGCATCGCCGGCCTGTTGCGTGCCGGCGCCGACAAGACCGTGCTGGAGAAGGCGGTCGCCGAGGTGCGCCATGCGCTCAATCCGCATCCGGCCGACCAGATGCAGATGAACATCCCGCTCGACGACGAGGGCAGGCGGCTCGATGGCATCCAGCACAAGTACCGCGAGACGGTGCTGTTCTTCCCCAGCCAGGGCCAGACCTGCCACGCCTACTGCAGCTTCTGCTTCCGCTGGGCACAGTTCGTCGGCGACAAGGATCTGCGCATCTCGGCCTCCGAGGCCGACACCCTGCACGCCTACCTGCGCCGCCACACCGAGGTGACCGACCTGCTGTTTACCGGCGGCGACCCGATGGTGATGAAGACCCGCCACCTGCGCGACTACCTCGAGCCCCTGCTGGAGCCGGGCTTCGACCACATCCAGACCGTGCGCATCGGCACCAAGGCGCTCACCTTCTGGCCGCACCGCTTCCTCGACGCGGAGGACGCCGACGAGCTGATCGAGCTGCTCGCGCGCCTGGTGCGGGCGGGCAAGCACGTCGCCCTGATGGCGCACTACAACCACTGGAAGGAGCTCGACACCGAGGTCGCGCAGGCGGCGATCCGCCGCATCCGGGCCACCGGCGCGGTGATCCGCGCCCAGGGGCCGCTGATCGCGCACATCAACGACGACCCCGCGGTGTGGGCGAAGATGTGGCAGATGCAGGTGCGGCTGGGCATCGTGCCCTACTACTTCTTCGTCGAGCGCGACACCGGGGCGCGCCACTACTTCGAGGTGCCGCTGGTGCGCGCCTGGCAGATCTACCGTGAAGCGATGCAGCAGGTCTCGGGGCTCGCGCGCACCGCGCGCGGTCCGAGCATGAGCGCGAGCCCGGGCAAGGTCGAGATCCAGGGGGTCACCGAGATCGCCGGCGAGAAGGTGTTCGTGCTGCGCTTCATCCAGGGCCGCAACCCCGACTGGGTGCAGCGTCCCTTCTTCGCGAAGTACGACGAGAACGCCACCTGGCTCCACCACCTGAAGCCGGCGTTCGGCGAGGAAAAGTGGTTCTGGGAGGACGAGTACGAGGCGATCCGCGAGGAGCGCCTCTCCGACGCTGCCTGATCCGGGCTGCGATCCGGCGTCCAGGGTCCGCGAAAGCGGGCCCTTTTGCGTTCACCGCGCGCTAAGATGGATGCCGAGTCTCGCAGCGGGAGCGCCGTGATGGATTTTCGCAGGGGCAGGCAGAGCAGCAACGTCGAGGACCGCCGCGGCCAGGGGCATCGCGGCCTCCGCACCGGCGGCAAGATCGGCATCGGCACGATCGTGCTGGCGCTGATCGCGATGTACTTCGGCATCGACCCCGGGGTCGTGCTCAACACCGCGGAGGTGGTGTCGCCGCCGGCGCTCGAGTCGCAGCAGCCGCGTTCGGCGGCGGAGGACGAGCTCGCCCGCTTCGCCTCGATGGTGCTGGCCGATACCGAGGACACCTGGGGCGAGATCTTCGCCGCCGGCGGCCAGCGCTACCAGGCGCCGCAGCTGGTGTTGTTTACCGGTGCGACACGCTCGGCCTGTGGCGTGGGGCAGGCGGAGATGGGGCCCTTCTACTGTCCGGCGGACGGCAAGGTCTATCTCGACCTGTCCTTCTTCGACGAGCTGCACCGGCGCTTCGGCGCGCCGGGGGACTTCGCCCAGGCCTACGTGATCGCGCACGAGGTGGGACATCACGTGCAGAACCTGCTCGGCATCGCCGACAAGGTCCAGCAGGCGCGCCAGCGCGTGTCGGAGCGCGAGGCCAACCAGCTCTCGGTGCGCATGGAGCTGCAGGCCGACTGCCTCTCCGGCGTGTGGGCGAACCATGCTCATCGCAGCCGCCAGATCCTAGAGCAGGGCGACATCGAGGAGGGGCTGCGCGCCGCGGCGGCGGTCGGCGACGACCACATGCAGCGACAGACCCGCGGCCAGGTGATGGTCGACAGCTTCACCCACGGCAGCTCGGAGCAGCGCATGCGCTGGTTCCGCCGCGGGCTCGAGAGCGGCCAGCTCAAGGCCTGCGACACCTTCGGCGCGGCCGCGCTCTGAGCGCCGTCCGCCGCGCTCAGGCGGCGGCGAGCCGGGCGAAGGCCTCGACGACTTCCGGCGGCGCCTGCACGAGCTCGACCAGCACGCCTTCGCCGCCGATCGGGAACGCCTCGTTGCCCTTCGGATGCAGGAAGGTGATGTCGTAGCCGGCGGCGCCGCGGCGGATGCCGCCGGGGGCGAAGCGCACGCCGTTGGCGCTCAGCCAGTCGACCGCCTTGGGCAGGTCGTCGACCCACAGGCCGACGTGGTTCAGCGGCGTGGTGTGGACCGCGGGCTTCTTCTCCGGGTCGAGCGGCTGCATCAGGTCGACCTCGACCTTGAACGCGCCCGCCCCCATCGCGCAGATGTCCTCATCCACGTTCTCGCGCTCCGACACGAAGTTGCCGGTGACCTCGAGCCCGAGCATGTCGACCCACAAGGTCTTGAGCCTTTCCTTGCTCGGGCCGCCGATGGCGATCTGCTGGATGCCGAGGATCTTGAAGGGACGCTGGGACATGGTAGGGCTTCCTGTGTCGGGTTGGTGAATAAAGAATTCATAATTATAGCGATGGGTCGGCTGCCTGCGGCGGGTCCCCGCCTAGCCGGCCCCTCATTCCCATCCGACCTGCGCCGAGAGCAGGTAGCCCGCGCCGTACACCGTCTTGATCAGCCGCGGGTTGTGCGGATCGTCGTCAAGCTTGCGGCGCAGCCGCGAGATGCGCACGTCGATGCTGCGGTCGAAGGGGTCGACATCGCGCTCGCCGAGCAGCTGCTCGCGCGACAGGATCTTGTTCGGCCGCCGCAACATGGTCGCGAGCAGGCCGGCCTCGGCGGCCGACAGCGCGATCTCGCGGCCGTCGGGGGCGGTGAGCGCATGGCGGCCGGTATCGAAGCTCCAGCCGGCGAAGCGCGCGATCGTGCGCTCGGCGGCCTCGGCCGGCGCCGCGCGCTGGTAGCGGCGCAGGATCGAGCGCACCCGGGCGACCAGCTCGCGCGGCTCGAAGGGCTTGACGATGTAATCGTCGGCGCCCAGCTCGAGGCCGAGGACGCGGTCGGTGACGTCGTTGCGGCCGGTCAGGATCAGCACCGCGCAGGGGCTGCCGTCCTGCAGCTCGCGCACCACCTGCATGCCGTCCATGTCGGGCAGGCCGAGGTCGACGATGCACAGCTCGGGCGCGGCCTGGCGCGCGCGCGCGAGGAGCTGGCGGCCGGTGGCGAGGTGCTCGCAGTGAAAACCGTATTCGGACAGACTGGCGCAGATCAGGCGGGCGATGTCCGGCTCGTCCTCGAGCACGAAGATCTTCGCGCCGGCAGGGTCGGCACGTTGCGGGGTCATGGCTGGGCGGGGTCCTCGTTGGTGTCCAGTTCGGCCAGCGCGGCGGCGAGCGCGGGCTGGTCGAAGGGTTTGCGCAGCACCGGGATGGCGTCGGTGCCGTCGGGCGGCGCGGGTTCGCCGGTATAGCCGGTGATCAGCAGGATCGGCAGCCGCGGGCGCTGCGCGCGGGCCTGGCGGGCGAGCTCGCGGCCGTCCATGCCGCCGGGCATCACGGTGTCGCTGACGAGGATCGCGATGTCCTCGACGTCGCGCAGCAGCGCGATCGCCTCGACACCGTTGGCGGCCTCGAGCACCGGATGGCCGAGCGCGGTGAGCTGCAGGCGGATGACCTTGCGTACCTCGGGTTCGTCTTCCACCAGCAGGACGGGCAGGCCGTTCAGCCGGCCGGCCGGCGCCGGCGCCGGGCCGTCGCCGGTGTGCAGCGCGGGGGCAGGCGTGGCCGGCAGCACGAAGCGAACGTTGGTGCCCTCACCGGGGCGGCTGCGGATGCGGACATTGCCGCCCGACTGGCGCACGAAGCCATACACCATCGACAGCCCGAGGCCGCTGCCACCGCCGAAGGGCTTGGTGGTGACGAAGGGCTCGAACACCCGTGACAGCAGCTCGGGCGGGATGCCGCAGCCGGTGTCGCTGACCTCGATCTGCACATAGTCGCCCGGCGCCAGTTCGGTCGCGCGGGCGAGCTCGCGATCGACGCTGCGGAGCGCGACGCCGATCGTGAGTTCGCCGCCCTCGGGCATCGCGTCGCGGGCATTGAGCGCGAGGTTCAGCAGGGCGTTCTCGAGCTGGTGCGGGTCCACCAGGGCGTGCAGCGGCGCGGGCGGCAGGCGCAGCCGAACCTTGATCGTCTCGCCCAGGGTGCGCACCAGCAGGTGGGAGAGGTTCTGCACCAGGCCGCCGACCTCGACCGCGCTGGGCTCGAGCGCCTGGCGCCGCGAAAAGGTCAGCAGGTGCTTGATCAGCTCGGCGCCGCGGCGGGCGGCCTGCAGCGAGGGATCGAGGTATTCCGCGCCGGGGCCGCCGCCGAGCCGCGCCTGCAGCACCGACAGGTTGCCGATGATGATCGTCAACAGGTTGTTGAAGTCGTGCGCGAGCCCGCCGGTGAGCTGGCCCACCGCCTCCATCTTCTGCGCCTGCACCAGCGCCGCCTGGTTGGCCTTTTGCTCGGTGATGTCGATCGACATCACGAAGAAGCCACCGGTGCGGCCCGCGGCGTCGGTCTCGGGCACGATCACGCTGCGCGCATGCACGATGCGGCCCTGCTCGTTGCGCCGGGAGTATTCGTAGCTGACGCGCTCGCCGCGGTGCGCGATCTCGAGCTGCGGCCGGATCTGGGCGTAGGCCTCCTCGCCGAGGATGTCGCGCACCGAGCGGCCGATCAGCGCCTCCTTGTCGCGGCCGAACCAGTCGGCGTAGGCGCGGTTGGCGTAATGGAAGACCTCGTCGGCATCGACATGGGCGATCAGCGCCGGGATCGAGTCGAAGATCAACTGCAGGCGGTTCTCGCTGCGGCGCAGCGCGCCGGCGATCTCGTCGATCTCCGCCTTGGCCTGGGCGAGGCGCTGGTTGGACGCCTGGAGCTCGGCGGTGCGCGCCTGCACGCGCGCCTCGAGCAGCGCGTTCTGCTCCTGGATCAGGGCCTCGGTGCGGCGTTGCTCGGTGATGTCGGTCCACAGCGAGACGAAACCGAGGTTGGGGATGGGCACGCCGCGAATGGCGAGGATCTTGCCGTTCGGTCGCGCGCGCTCGGCGTAGTGGGGCTGGAAGGCGCGCGCCGCCGCGACCCGCGCGCGCACCAGGCTGTCCACATCGCCGGGGCCGTACTCGCCGCGCTCGGCGTTGAAGCGGGCGAAATCCTCGAACGGGGTGCCGACCCGCACCATCGACTCGGGAAAGTCCAGCAGGCGCAGCATCGCCTTGTTCCAGGTCACCAGCTTGGGCGTCGAGTCGAACACCGCGATCGCCTGGTCGAGCAGGTCGAGGCCGGCCAGCAGCAGGTCGTAGCGGCGGCGCTGCTCCGGCGTCTGTCCGGCCGCGGGCGGCGAGGCGGGGTCGGCGTGGGGCGGCATGGCGGTGCGGGTCTCCCGGCGGGGTGGGTTCGGTCCAGGCGTCGTGATCCTAGTGTGCCAGCTTTGCCCGGGCGGGGGCGGATGCACGGTCCGCATCCTCGGCAATAATTAACGTTGACGTCAACTGGAGCGAGGCGCGGCGGCGCCCGCTGCGGTGCGCTCGTCGCGACGGGCGAGTTCGAGGCGGAAGCGCTCGGGCGACATGCCGCTCCAGCCGACGAAGGCGCGGTAGAAGGCGGAGGTGTCGGCGTAGCCGAGGTCGGCGGCGAGCTGGGCGATCGGCTGGCGGGTCTTGGTCAGGCGGGCGAGCGCGATGTCGCGCCGCAGCGCGTCCTTGATCGTGCGAAAGCCCGAGCCTTCCTCCTCCAGCCTGCGGTGCAGGGTCCGCGGCGACAGGTGCAGCTGCGCGGCGACCTGCTCGAGGCTGGTGTTGGCGGGCAGTGCGGCGCGCAGGATGTCGCGCACCCGGGACACCATTTCGCGGTCGCGCCGGTACAACATCGTGATCTTGCCCGGGGCGCCTTCGAGGAAGCCGGCGAGCGAGGCGTCGTCGCGCCGCAGGGGGAGATCGAGCAGGTTGGCCTGGAAGGAAGCCACCAGCGCGTCGCCGCCGAAGCTCGAATGCTCGGTGTAGACGAGCGCGTAGTCGTCGGCATGGGCGGGGCGCGGATAGGGGAAGCGCACCGCGTCGAGGGCGAGGCCGCGTCCGGCGAACCAGCAGGCGACGCCGTGGATCAGGCGCAGCAGCCACTCGAAGGCGAACACCCGCGCCGGGTCGGCGGCGGCGTCGGCGAGGGCGCGGACCTCGGCGATGCGCAGCTCGGCGCGGCCGCCCTCGCGCACGATGTCGACCGCCAGATCGGGCAGCACCAGGCGCAGGAAGCGCGCGGCGCGCGCCAGCGCTTCGGCCAGGGTGGGCGCGCCGAGCATGCCGCGGCAGAGGAATTCGAAGCTGCCCGGCGGCATCTTCTGCGAGAACATGCCGAAGCCCTCGTCCGCGAGTTCCGCTGCCAGCAGGTTGTACAGCGTGGCGTAGCGCGCCACCGGGATGCGGCTGGCAGGGTCTGCAAGCTCGATGCCGGCGGCGGCCAGCAGCGGGGCGGGATCGTGGCCGCGGCGGCGCACCGCGGCGAGCATGCCGGTGACGAAACCCATCGCCACGGTGGCGCGGCTGCGCGGCACTGCAGCGGAGGCGGGGGCGGCGGGCGCGGGCGGCACAGTGCGCCGCGGGCTGGTGCGGGGGACGCGGGGCATTGGCGGATTTTGCACGATCAACGTCGGCTCGGACAATGGCCAAGCGCGATGCGCGTCTCTAGAATCGACCCGATCATCGAATAACGAGGGGAAGACCAACATGACCGACCTGAGCGTTGCCCACAAGCTGCAAGCCTACAAGCCCAAGAACAAGGTGCGCTTCGTCACCGCCGCCGCGCTGTTCGACGGCCACGATGCCTCGATCAACATCATGCGCCGCATCCTGCAGTCGACCGGCTCCGAGGTCATCCACCTCGGCCACAACCGTTCGGTGGGCGAGATCGTCAATGCCGCGCTGCAGGAAGACGTGCAGGGCATCGCCATCACCAGCTACCAGGGTGGCCACGTCGAGTTCTTCAAGTACATGATCGACCTGCTCCGCGCCAACGGCGGCGAGCACATCAAGGTCTTCGGCGGCGGTGGCGGCGTGATCGTGCCGGCCGAGATCCGTGAGCTGCACGAGTACGGCGTCACCCACATCTTCTCGCCCGAGGACGGCGCCAAGATGGGCCTGCAGGGCATGATCAACAGCGTGGTCGAGCGCTGCGACGTCGACATCACCAAGGCCGCGCCGCAGAAGGCCGATGCGGTGCTGAAGGCGCTCGCCGCGGGCGACCGTCGCGCGCTGGCCAAGATCATCACCGCGCTCGAGAACGGCGGCTACGGCGAC
>JRYI01002216.1_pt1 | contig 13206 bp, 14 predicted proteins | sample 235361 | NCBI WGS metagenome assembly JRYI01 (sample SAMN03074212, study PRJNA261471) | activated sludge metagenome | biome: Common Effluent Treatment Plant; feature: Wastewater; material: Activated sludge; isolation source: activated biomass in a lab-scale reactor treating industrial wastewater at...
TGGCGCGCGAATGTGTGGGAATTCCGTTGAGCGGACACTCCACAGGTTATATGTGCTCGCCGTGGCGGTTGGGGCCCCTGAGCGCTCCGCCGCCTGAGTGACGTCCGTCCAACCGCGGCAGCAGGGATCGCAAGGCATCATGGCGAAGGCGACCGACACGTCCGGGGCAGCCCAGGGCAAGATCGATCCGAATAAGATTTCAGCCCACGTGCAGGCGCGCATCCTGGCGGAAGCGCTGCCCAACATGCTGCGCTACGACGAGCAGACCGTGGTCATCAAGTTCGGCGGCCATGCCATGGGCGATGCAGCCCTCTCGGATGCCTTCGCCAAGGATATCGTCTATCTCAAGCAATCGGGCGTGAACCCCATCGTCGTGCACGGCGGCGGGCCGCAGATCGCCACCATGCTCAAAAAGCTCGAGATCACGTCGGAGTTCGTCAACGGGCTGCGCGTCACCGACAAGCCGACCGTCGAGGTGGTCGAGATGGTGCTCGCCGGGCGCATCAACAAGGACATCGTGTCGGCGATCAACAGGCAGGGCGGCAAGGCCGTCGGCATTTGCGGAAAAGACGCCAACCTGATGATCGCGCGCAAGATCACGCAGATGCCGGATCCCGTCAGCAGCGAGATGAAGGATGTCGATATCGGCTATGTCGGCGATCCGCTGCACGTCAATCCCCACATCGTCGACGTGATTTCGAAGTCGGACCTCATTCCGGTCATCGCGCCGATCGGCCTCTCGACCGAGGGGGAGACCCTCAACATCAATGCCGATACGTTCGCCTCCGCCCTCGCCGCGCGGATGCAGGCCAAGCGCCTGCTTCTGCTCACGGACGTCGAAGGCGTGCTCGACAAGGACGGCCGCCTGATCGCCGACCTCACGATCGGGGAAGCGCAGGAGTTGATCCGCAACGGCACCATCACCGGCGGCATGATCCCCAAGATCGAGGGCTGCATCGAGGTGGTGGAGGCCGGCGTCGAGGCCGTCGTCATCATCAATGGAAAGGTGCCGCACAGCGTGCTGCTCGAGCTCCTTACCGATCACGGCGCGGGGACCCTCGTCGGCCGGCGCAAGCCAAAGCCGAAGCCGGGCGCATGAGATGAGCGCAGAGCGCAAGATCACGGTCGATCGGGCGGCGCCCAGGCTTCTTGCGCCGCGCGCGGGCGCTCCAGCGCGCGGGTTTGCGCGGACCGATGCCTGGATCTTCGATCTCGACAACACGCTCTATCCCGCCGAGTGCAACCTCTTCGCCCAGGTCGATCACCGCATGGGCGCGTTCGTTGCCCGCTACCTCGGCGTGCCGTATGCGCACGCCCGGCACCTGCAGAAGACCTACTATCGCCAGTTCGGAACGACGCTCGCCGGCCTGATGGCGGTGCACAAGCTCGATCCGGCGGAATTCCTGGCCTACGTGCACGACATTGATCTCTCGGTGGTCAGGGAGGCGCCGGCGCTTCGCGCTGCGGTGGCGGCGCTCCCGGGGCGGCGGCTCATCTATACGAACGGCTCGCGGCGCCATGCGGAGCGGGTCGCCGACAAGCTCGGCGTGCTCGATCTCTTCGAGGATATCTGCGATATCGCGGCCTGCGATTACGTGCCCAAGCCCGAGGCAGACGCGTTCCGACGCATGATCCGCCGTCACGGCGTGGCGGCGGAGACGGCCGCCATGTTCGAGGACATGCCGATGAACCTCGCCGCACCGCACGACCTCGGCATGACGACGGTGCTCGTGCATTCGGGCTATATCGATCACCCGATCCAGGAGCAGATGAAGAGCTGGACCGAGCTGCCCGACCATATCCACCATATGACGCTGGATCTGACAGGGTTCCTTGAAATGCGTCGCGATGCGGCCCACAAATCGATGGACCTCGAAGAAGGAGAAGCACCTGATGCGTGAAACGACAGAGGCCGCCGGCCCATCCTACCCCATGATCGTGAGCCGCCGTTCGGCCATCGCTCTCAGCGGTGCGACCATTGCCGGCGTCTCCGCCCTGGCCGCCACGTCCGCCACGGTGCTGGCGCAGGNNGCCGAATGCCTCAAAAGCGTCCTCGCGATGATGCCGATGTGCATGGCCGTCGCCCGCCTGGCCGCGCTCGATGCGCCGCGGCTCAAGGACGTCGCCAAGCTCTGCGCCGACATCTGTGCCGATTGCGAGAAGGTGTGCCGAAAACACGAAGCCCATCACGCCGTGTGCAAGGCGTGCGCCGACTCCTGCGCTCGCTTCGTCAAGGAAAGCCGCAAGCTCACCGACGCCTGACGCGGCCTCCTTCACCGACGCCAGACCTGCTGGGAGAGCCCATCACCCCTGCTTCTCCCAGCGGCCGCTGTCGGACTGGCGCCAGTAGGTGACGGCGCAGTCGGCAGCCTTGGCGGCTTTCCATTGCGCGCGCGCCTTGGCGGTCGCCTCGGGGTCGCGGCCGTCGAACAGGCAGACGATGCGCACGAAGCCGGTGAAGACGCTCATCTCCGCACCATCGACGAGGAAGCGCACGCCGGCGCCGTTCGGCGTTTCGTCTCCCGTGGTGAGATAGACCGGCTGGCGGACGGGATCGCCGTCGCGCGCGGTGCCGTGCGGGAGAAAGCTCGCGTCGCTGTAGGTCCAGAGCGCAAGGTCGAGGGCTTCGAGCCGTTCGGCGCTGCCGGATTGCACGACCGCGCGCCAGCCGCGCTCCAACGTGCGCTCGAGCAACGCCGGCAACACCCGCTCGAGCGGCGTGCGCTCGAGGTGGTAGAACAGCACTTCCGTGGTGGTGTCGGCCATGGAGCGTCTCCCGATGCGCCGCAACCTAGACCATGATGCCTATCAGCATGAAGTGCGACTCATCGGTCTCATCGAAGAGAGAGCGTGATCCCGATTCAATCAAAAACGATCACGCTATAGCGGGCAACGACCGGCCCCGCGATGCCATGCAAACGCACCGTGCATCCGGAAATGTTTCCCTAGGGGGCTTGATGTTATCGAGACGCTCGCCTATCTGTGCAAGTCCGGTGCGGCGCCATCTTGGGTGACGCCCGTGCGGGCGGTGACGTTCAGCAGCATCTTCGGGTTCGCTGCCGGACTCCCGCCCGCTGCGATTCTTGGCTGCGAGTCCGGCACCTGTTGCAATCAGCGCCGCTTGAGATACTTCCTCGGCACCAGCCCGGCATCGACGAGCGCGTCGAAGCATCCCTTGCTCAGGTTGCCTCGCTTGCCTGCGAGCTCGATGCAGTTGCGCAGGGCAGCCGAGCCGACCTTGTAGGCCGGACAGTGGGTGTTGTAATCGGCCCGGCAGGCGTTCTCCACCTTCTTGCTATAGGCTGCCGCCTCGACGGTGAGCATGGCCAGCACGGCAGCCGCCGTCGCCAGCGGCCATGCGAGGCGCGCAACGGTGTTTTCGGGGGCGAAGCAAGAGGCCTTGGACATCACGCAATCCTTTTTTTTCGTTTCTCGACGCTCTCGATCGGCATGATCCCCGGCCGCGAGCGTATCTTTTCACGTACGGCAGCACCAGACGGTTTCATCTCAGGGCTCTGTTGTCTGGTGCGCTGCGTTATCCGCGGCACTCTTTTGTCTGACGTGCCGCTTATCCGCGGCGCTTGGGCGCGAACGGATTGTCGCCGCCGCGCAGGTTCAAGCGGATCGGGACCCCCGGCAGGTCGAACGTGTCGCGCAGACTGTTGAGAAGGTATTTCTGATAGGTCTTGGGCAGCGCGTCGGGGCGCGAGCAGAAGGCGACGAACGTCGGCGGGCGCGTCGACGGCTGGGTCATGTAGCGGATCTTGAGACGGCGGCCGGAGGGCGCGGGCGGTGCGTGGCGGGCGAGCGCCTCCCCCAGCCAGCGGTTCAGCTCATGGGTCGGAACGCGCCGGTTCCAGACCTCGGAGGCGGTGACGATCGCGCGCAGAAGCTTGTCGAGGCCCTTCTCGCTCGCGGCCGAGATCGGGATCACGGCGACGCCCGGAACCTGTGCCAGGCCCTCGGCGATCTTCCGCAGAAGCTCCTTCAGAGCCTGCTGCTTGCTCTCGACGAGGTCCCACTTGTTGAGGGCGATGACGATGGCGCGGCCTTCCTCCGTCACGAGGTCGCCGATGCTCAGGTCCTGGTGCTCGATGCCGCGCGCGCGCACGGTGTCGCTGGTGGAGAGCTTCTCGGCGAGCTCGGTCACCTTGGCCTTGCGGCGCAGGCCCGCGGTGTCGAACAGCCGGATGGTGCGGCCCTGCCAGGCGATGTCGCTCGCCACGGTGTCGCGCGTCAGCCCCGGCTCGGGGCCCGTGATCATGCGATCCTCGCCGAGGATGGCGTTGACGAGCGTCGACTTGCCGGCGTTGGGGCGGCCGACGATGGCGACGCGCAGCGGCCGCTCGGGGGCGCCGGTGTTCTCCTCGCTCTCGGATCCGCCGTCGCCGGGCTTCGCCCTCGGCTTCGGCTTGAGGCCGAGGGCGGCCAGCGCGTCGCGCTCGAGATCGCCGAGGCCGAGGCCGTGCTCGGCCGAAATGGCAACCGGCTCGCCGAGCCCGAGCTTGAAGGCTTCGTAGAAGCCCTCGTCCGAGGAGCGGCCTTCGCACTTGTTGGCGATCAGCACGACGGGGCGGCCCGATGCGCGCACGGTGCGCGCGAACGTCTCGTCGGTCGCGGTCACGCCGTCGCGCGCGTCGATGACGAACAGCACGAGGTCGGCGAGCCCGATGGCAGCTTCCGTCTGCTGGCGCATGCGATCGGCGATCGAGCCCTTCGCGGCAACCTCGAGGCCGGCGGTGTCGATGATGGTGATCGGATGGCCGCCAAGCTCCGCCTCGCCCTCCTTGCGGTCGCGCGTGAGCCCCGGCAAGTCGGAGACGAGCGCGGCGCGCGTGCCGGTCAGACGGTTGAACAGGGTCGACTTGCCCACGTTGGGCCGGCCGACGATGGCGATCTTGGGGGTCATTTTGTTTGCTCGCGTCAACGGCGGCTTATGGCCCGAATTCCGCGGAAATGCAAAGCGCGGTCCCCTCCCCCTTGTGGGGAGGGGTTAGGGGTGGGGGGAACCCCTACGGCTGATGGTCTGCAATCCCCCCCTCCTAGCCTCCCCCACAAGGGGGGAGGAACAGGTAGCGTGAATCACGCCGACCGCGTCCGTATGATTTGAACATGCGCTAGTGTCCCCCACGTCATGTCGGAGACATGCCTTCGGCATGATGGGGGAGGACAGGGTGGTGTGCATTCCCGAGGGCACTAGCGAATGTCCTTAACGGTTGCGGCTGGCGACGAAGCGGGCGGCCTCGATCAGCGTTCCGGCGCGGGGCCCGAAGGGGCGCAGCGCGTCGACCGCGGCCTGCTCGACGCGCCGCAGCTCCGCGCGCGCCGCCTCGACCCCCATCAGCGACACCAACGTGGCCTTGCCCGCCGCCGCATCCTTGCTCACCGCCTTGCCGACGGTCTCCGCGTCGCCTTCGGCATCGAGGAGGTCGTCGGCGATCTGGAAGGCCAGGCCGAGCGTCGTGCCGTAGTCGCGCACGGCGCGGCGCTCGGCTGCGTCCGCGCGCCCCAGGATGGCACCGGCTTCGGCCGAGAACGTGATCAAAGCGCCGGTCTTCAGCCGTTGCAGGCGGCGGATCTCCGCGAGCGTCAGCGGCGCGGAGCGGGTGAGGCGCTCGGCTTCGAGGTCGAGCGCCTGCCCGCCGACCATGCCGTTCGGTCCGGCCGCTTTTGCGAGGCCCGCGATCAGCTCCAGGCGCACCCCGGCGTCCGGATGCGCGGCCGGCCGGCTCAGGATCTCGAAGGCGACCGTCAGCAGCGCATCGCCGGCGAGGATGGCGGTCCATTCGTCGAAGGCTTTCCACACCGTCGGCTGTCCGCGGCGCAGCGCGTCGTTGTCCATGGCCGGAAGATCGTCGTGCGCCAGCGAATAGCAATGCACGCATTCGACGGCGGCCGCCGTCTCCAGAGCTTCGCTCTCGGACAGCCCGAAAAGAGCCGCACTCTCGACGACAAGAAATGGACGGAACCTTTTTCCGCCCCCGAGCGTCGCATGGCCGATGGCGTCCGTTAACCGACGGGAGGGCGGACCATCCTCTTCAGATGGCTCTTTTTTTGCGCACAGGAGCGCATCCAGACGGTTGTCCGTTAGCCGTCTGATCCAATCGAGCCTTTGCGCGAATGTCATTGAGGAAGTACCTAGACTTATCTTTGGGGCGTGGCGTGTGGCGCGGGATATAGCATTCGTGGCGGATAAGGACATCCGGGAGGACATCGGGGCACCCGAGGAGGTGCCGCCCTCCGACGGCTCCCGCTCGGAGGGGGGGCCTGCAACACGAGATCCCGAGCGCTCCGTGACCACCGACGACGCGCCGTCCACCTCCGCTCCCGTTTCCGAGCGCGACAATCCGTTGCGCGACGGGGCCTCGCCTGAGCATGACGTGACATCCTCGCCCGTCGACGTGCCTCAGGCGGACGCTTCCGATGCCGGCGAAGCGGATGCGACGGCCGCGGCGGCTCTTCCCGCCGATCCCAATCCCAATCCTGTCAATCCCGATCTTTGGCGTACGGCGATTGCCGATGCCCTGGCTGAAGCGCCGTCGGCCGGTCCGCCGCCGTCCGCCGAGGGCCCGGCCGCCGACCACGCGTGCGTCTCCGCAACGGTGCGAGACACGCCTTCCCACGACGCGTCCACAGGCGAAGCGCCCGCCGACGAGGCGCCTGCGGGCGAAGCGGACCGCGCCCTGTTCACGACGGCGGCGCAGGGTCTCTTTCGCCCGCCCGACATCGAGGAGGAGCCGCATCTCATCACGATCGGACGCCGTTTCGATTCCTCGGCTTGCGTTTNNCCGCTCTTCCGCTTCGTCAATCCGCCGGGCTCGATGCTGATGCTGACGCAGGTCCTCGCCGGGACGCAGATCGATCGCACGTGGGTGCCGCTCGAATCCATCTCCCGCAATCTGGTGCGGGCCGTGATCGTGTCGGAGGACGGACGCTTCTGCGAGCACAGCGGCATCGATACGGCCGCCATCCGGGAGGCCATCGAGCGCGCGTCGCGCGGCACGCCGCGCGGGGCCAGCACCATCTCCATGCAGGTGATCAAGAATCTCTTCCTCTGGAATGCGAAGAGCTACGTGCGCAAGGTGATCGAGATCCCGCTCACCCTCTACATGGAGCTCGTCTGGCCCAAGAGCCGGATCCTCGAGGTCTATCTCAATATTGCGGAGTGGGGTCCCGGCGTGTTCGGCGCCGAGGCGGCGGCGCGGCATCATTTCGGCAAACCGGCCGCGCGGCGCGGCGAGCGGGAGGCGGCGCTTCTGGCGGCCGTGCTGCCCAATCCCGTCTTGCGCAATGCGGGCGCGCCGAGCCAGCTCACCTCCGCCAAGGCGCGCGTCGTCCAATCCCGCGTGCGCGCGTACGGGGCGGTGGCCTCGTGCGTGGCCTCTCAGGCGGCGGCGCCGCCCGTGGCCGCCCCGGCGACGGTCGGGCGGCCACGGACGCTGCGCAAAGCGGCGCCGCCCAAGGCGGCGGCGCCGAAGCCCCAGGTCCGCAAGAAGGCGCCCGCGGCCGACGACTGGGCTCCCACGCTCAATTTCGGGCCGCCTTGAGATCCGCGGAAGTGTGTGCTTTTTCCACGGCTTGCTGCCTGTCCAAAATGATCTGGCGCCGGTCGGCGTTTGCCGCTATAAGGCCGCGATCTTTGGTTTTGGAGCCTGCGGCGGCCGATCGAGCGGTCAGCCGCCGGGATGGGCCAAAGCCGGGCCCTCACCCATTCACACTACCGAGACCTTCCGCGCGCCCGTGTGCGGCGCTGCGATCATTGGAGTTAACCCATGGCTGTTCCAAGGAAAAAGACCTCGCCCATGAAGAAGGGGCAGCGTCAGTCGCACGATGCGCTGTCGGCGCCGGCCTATGTCGAGGACAAGGAGAGTGGCGAGCGCCGCCGTCCGCACCACATCGATCTCAAGACCGGCAAGTATCGCGGCCGTCAGATTCTCGCGCCGAAGTCCGACGCGTGAGACGGCGGCCGGGATCGTCATCGATCCGGCCTCTTCTGCCTGTAGCCAGATGAACGACGGTTCCCCGGTGGGAGCCGTCGTTTTGCTTGTCGTCCCTCGCAATCTCTCGGAGGATGGAGTACGAGGCTGACGCTTGGCCATCAGGAGAGACCGCCCATGTCACTGAGAGCTATCCCGTTCACGTTCCTTGTCTTCGTTCTCTACAACGTCCTCATTCTCTTCTCGGGCTCGTCGAGCGTCGAGGCGGGAGATGGCGCGGCGGCGGCGCGCGAGCTGCTCGCGGGCGAAATCTTCAGCGTTCCCATGATCAGCGGTGCGCATTGGGCGTTTACCTGGGGCGACCTGGTGCTCGTCGTGGCGCTGGTCGTGCTGTTCATCGAGCTTCTCAAGGCGACCTACACCTCCACGTCCTCGCTGATCGACCATGGCCTGTCGATGCTCATCTTCATCGCGGCGCTGGTCGAGTTCATCATCGTTCCGCAGGCGGCAACGTCGGTCTTCTTCCTGGTACTGGTCTCGTTCCTGATCGATGTCATTGCCGGGTTCACCATCGGCATCCGCGTTGCACGCCGCGACATCGGGTTCGGCAACTCCGACCTCTAAGCCTCATCCAAATCGGAACCGCGCTTCGGATCGAGAGAAACCGAAGCGGCGGTGTCTTCCGTCCAGTACCGCGCGGCGCCCGGTCCCCTTCGGGGATCGCGCGTCGCGATTTGCTGCGTCAGGGTCGAATGTCTGATAGGATCCCGGGATCGGGCGCTCCGGAATGGCAGCCGGAGCTAGCTCACGTCCGAATTTTTTGGGTCCGCAGATGGCTTGCCCTCGAATTGGATCCCTTCCGGCGGATCCGATGTCGCGTCCTGCAACGGACGCCCCGTCGCTCGCTGGGGCGATGCGGCGGCGCCCGCCCGTCAACGGGCGTGCGTGCGGTCGAGCGGACTAGGTCATGACCTGGGCCGTGTCGGATCCCGATCCCGCTTTGCTCAACCGGATCCGGCTCTTCGAAGCGCTCGGCGCCGCGTTGCGCCGGAGCGAGCGCACGCAGCGGCCCGCGGGTCTGCTCGCCGTCTCGGTCAATGCGCTGGGGGCCGTCAACACGCAGCTCGGTGTCGATGTCGGCGACGACATCATCGCCGCGGCGGGCCGCCTCCTGAAATCGAGCCTCAAGGAGGCCGATACCATCGGGCGGTATGGGTCGAACGCCTTTGCGATCATCATCGACGACTGCGATCCGGCTGCGCTGCGTGATACGGCGGAACGGTTGATCGCGCTGGTCGGAGCCGCGACCCTCTCGACCTCCGCAGGCCCCATGGCGGCCACGATCTCGGCCGGCGGGGTCGTCATTCCGTTGCATGCTCACACCGTCAGCGCCGCCATCCAAGGCGCGCTCAATGCCCTCGAGCTTGCAAAGCAGCCTCCCGGAGCCTTTGTCGCCTACACGCCGGAGCTCGCAGCGGAGCGTGCGCTCCTGCGCGAGCAGGCCGTCTCGAGCTCGGTGATGGGGGCGATCGAGGACGGGCGCATGCTGCTCATGCTGCAGCCCGTCGTCCGGACGCGCGATCACACGGTCGCCTTCTACGAGGGGCTTCTTCGGCTGCGCCGACAAGACGGCGTCATGATCCCGGCCTCGGACTTCATCGAGGATACGGAAAAGCTGGGCCTCGTGCGGCTGGTCGACAGGCGGGCGCTCGAGCTCGGACTGGCGCTGCTCGCGGAGAGCCGGGGGCTCAACCTTTCCGTCAACATCTCCAGCCTGACGGTGGGCGATGAGGACTGGATCGCGGTCCTGCAGGCTTTCGCGCGGGGCCGGCCCGACATTCCCGCACGCCTGATCGTCGAGATGACGGAAACGGCGATGATCCACGACTTCGACGGGGCGGCCGTTTTCTTCGACCGCTTGCGCGGCCTCGGATGCCGGATCGCCATCGACGACTTCGGCGCGGGCTATACGTCGTTCCGGCACTTGCGGCTGCTCACCGTCGACATGCTCAAGATCGACGGCGGGCTCATCGCCAACCTGGCGCGGGATGCGCAGGCGCGCGTGCTCGTCAAAGCGATGATCGAGATGGCGACCGGGCTCGGGCTCGAGACGGTCGCGGAGTGGGTGAGCGACGAAGCGAGCGCCGCGTTCCTTGCAGAGACCGGCGTCACCTATCTTCAGGGGTTCCTCTACGGACACCCCGCGCCCGTCGAAGAACTCAAGGAAAAAGGGGCTCTCTGAGGCGCGTCCCTACTCGCGGTCTTTGGCGAGGCGGTCGATGCGTTCCTGCATGACGGTCAGCTGGGCTTTGAGCTCGTCGATCTCGCCCTTGGGCGCTTCCGCGCCTGCGGAGGACGGCTGCGCCGCCGCGTCAGGGATCTTGCCTTGTTTTGCCGCGCCGCCGAAGGACGTCCACATCGCCATCGCCTGCTCGAACATCGCCATGTTCTTGCGCGCCTGGTCCTGGTAGGCCTCGAAGGCGGCCGCGGGGTTGGCGAAGGCGCTCGCGAACATGGAGCGGAACTTCTCCTGCTCCTTGACGAGGTTCTCGAGGCTGAACTGGAGGTAGCTCGGCACCATGGTGCCGATGTTGTCGTCGTAGAAACGGATGAGCTGGCGCAGGAACGGGATGGGAAGAAGCGTCTGCCCGCCCTCGCGGCTCTCCTGCTCGACGATAATCTGAGTGAGAACGGCATGCGTAAGGTCGTCGCCGGATTTGGCGTCGTAGACTACGAAATCCTTGTCGTTGCGAACCATCTGCGCCAAGTCGTCCAGCGTCACGTAGGTGCTGGTCTCGGTATTGTAGAGGCGCCGGTTGGCGTACTTCTTGATGACGACCGCCTCTTTCTTGTCGGCTTGTACGTCAGATTTGTTGAGCATTGGCTGAGCCATCAAACTAACCTCGTTGCACTGCGGCATCGTAGCACAGGCTTTGCGTGGGCGGCCAGAGCTAACTGCATAGCTGCCAAGCCAACTTCCCAGCCAAGAGCCAAGTTGCGGGCAGCGTTCAGCACCTGCTATCGTAATTTGGGGCCGTGCCTTTGATGCATGTCAAAAGCAGGGCCCCGCTCAAGGCGAAGAAACGCCACTGATTGCCCCGAGGAGGAAGCACGTATGAGTGCGGATAGCACGACCATTGTCATTGCCAGCGCTGCCAGAACGCCCGTCGGATCGTTCAACGGATCGCTCGCCAGCCTGCCCGCCCACGAGCTTGGCAAAGTCGCCATCACCGCCGCCCTCGCGCGCGCCGGCGTGCAGCCCGGCGACGTGTCCGAGGTCATCCTCGGACAGGTTCTCACGGCCGCTCAGGGCCAGGGCCCGGCCCGCCAGGCCTCGGTCGCGGCCGGCATTCCCGTCGATGCGCCGGCCTGGAGCGTGAACCAGATCTGCGGCTCGGGCCTCCGGGCGGTGGCGCTCGGCGCCCAGCAGATCCAGACCGGCGATGCCACCATCGTCGTCGCGGGCGGACAGGAGAGCATGAGCCGCTCCGCGCATGCGTCCCATATGCGCGACGGCACGAAGATGGGCGACGTCAAGTTCGTCGACACCATGGTCAAGGACGGGCTGTGGGATGCGTTCAACAACTATCACATGGGGACCACGGCCGAGAACGTCGCCAAGCAGTGGCAGATCACGCGCGCCGAGCAGGATGCTTTCGCCGCCGCCTCGCAGAACAAGGCCGAGGCCGCGCGCAAGGCCGGCAAGTTCAAGGACGAGATCGCCCCGGTCACGATCAAGGGCCGGAAGGGCGACGTGGTCGTCGACACCGACGAATACATCAAGGAGGGCGTGACGGCGGAGGGCATCTCCAAGCTCCGGCCCGCTTTCGATCCCAAAGAAGGCTCGGTGACCGCGGCCAACGCGTCCGGCATCAATGACGGCGCCGCCGCGGTGGTGCTGATGACGGCCGAGGAGGCCAAGAAGCGCGGCGTGAAGCCGCTCGCGCGCATCGTGTCGTGGGCGACGGCGGGCGTCGATCCGTCGATCATGGGCACGGGGCCGATCCCCGCCTCGAAGAAGGCGCTGGAGAAGGCCGGCTGGAAGATCGAGGATCTNNAACGGCGGCGCGATCGCCATCGGCCATCCGATCGGGGCCTCGGGCGCACGCATCCTGACGACGCTGCTCTACGAGATGCAGCGCCGCGATGCCAAGAAGGGTCTCGCCACGCTCTGCATCGGCGGCGGCATGGGTGTCGCCATGTGCCTCGCCCGCGACTGACGGCTTTCCGCTTCCTGCTCCCTCCCCACTCGCTTGGGGAGGGAGCTTCCCACCCATTTGCACTGTTACATTTTGCAGGCTCCCCGCATCGTGTGCTGGGCGCTAGGTCCTTCCCACAATCAAACAGAATCCGGCTCTAGGGAGATTTCACTCATGACGCGAGTCGCTGTGGTTACCGGGGGTACGCGTGGCATTGGCCACGCCATCTCCATCGCACTCAAGAACAAGGGTTATCGCGTCGCCGCGAATTACGCCGGAAACGACGCAGCCGCCCAGCAGTTCCAGGTCGAGACGGGAATTCCCGTCTACAAGTGGAACGTCGGCGACTACGACGCCTGCGCGAAGGGCGTCGCCGAAGTGACGAAGGCGCTGGGTCCGATCGATGTTCTGGTCAACAACGCCGGCATCACGCGCGACGCGATGCTGCACAAGATGACGCCGCAGCAGTGGCGCGAGGTGATTAGCGTCGACCTCGATTCCGTCTTCAACATGAGCCGCCTCGTCATCGACTCCATGCGCGCCCGCAATTTCGGCCGCATCATCAACATCTCGTCGATCAACGGCCGCAAGGGCCAGATGGGCCAGACCAACTACTCGGCCGCCAAGGCCGGCATGCACGGCTTCACCAAGGCGCTCGCCTTCGAGACGGCCGCCAAGGGTATCACCGTCAACACCATCGCGCCCGGCTACATCAACACCGAGATGGTCGCCGCCGTGCCGAAGGAAGTCATGGAGAGCAAAATCCTTCCGCAGATTCCGGTGGGCCGTGTCGGCGAGGCAGATGAGATCGCGCGTGCCGTGACCTTCGTGGCGGCAGACGAGGCGGGCTTCATCACGGGAGCGTGCTTCGACATCAACGGCGGGCACTACATCGCACTTTGATCTGCAAGGACCGTTGCTCTTGCAGAAAGGCCGCGGAGGAAAATCCTCCGCGGCCTTCTCGTTTCGTGAGGCGCTGCGGATACGTGTATGGATCCCGGCCATCGCCGGTGTGACGTTGTGTTGAGGCAATCGGTGCGGATACAATCAAACGTCATCCCGGCGAAGGC
>JRYI01003568.1_pt1 | contig 13161 bp, 10 predicted proteins | sample 235361 | NCBI WGS metagenome assembly JRYI01 (sample SAMN03074212, study PRJNA261471) | activated sludge metagenome | biome: Common Effluent Treatment Plant; feature: Wastewater; material: Activated sludge; isolation source: activated biomass in a lab-scale reactor treating industrial wastewater at...
GCGCGAGCTAAGCCTGTTGAGCGTGCCAATCAAAATCCTGTGCCGTCCCGATTGTCAGGGTTTATGTCAGGAATGCGGCGCGAATTTGAATTTAGGAGAATGCGGATGCGAAAGGGAAGAGATTGATCCGCGGTTAGCTGTGCTCCAGTCGCTCCTGAAGGGCGCCCCGACCAATAACTAGTTACATAGTTACAGAGTAAAGTCAGGTTTATATGTTTTACGATGAAGCAAAAATCCACATTCGCAGCGGCGACGGTGGTGATGGAATGATTAGTTTTCGCCGCGAGAAGTTCGTGCGGCAGGGCGGCCCCGATGGTGGCGATGGGGGGCGCGGCGGCAACGTGATTTTTGTCGCCTCTACCCATCTGAACAGTCTGGCCACCTTCCAGAGGAACAAACACTACCGCGCCGGGAATGGCGTGCATGGCACTGTGCAACGGATGAACGGCGCAAGCGGCGATGACCTGCGGCTCGAGGCCCCACCCGGCACGCTCATTCGCAACGCCGAAACGGACGAGATCCTGGCCGATCTGATTGAGCCGGGGCAGGAAGTAGTTGTTCTCTCCGGTGGGAGAGGCGGCCGCGGCAACCAGCACTTTGCCACCAGCCGCCACCAGGCTCCGCGCATCGCCGAGCGCGGCGAGCCGGGTGAAGAGTTATGGATCAAGCTGGAGTTGAAACTCATCGCCGATGTCGGCGTTATCGGTGTGCCCAACGCCGGCAAATCAACTTTGCTATCTGTCGTCAGCGCCGCGCGGCCGAAGATCGGCGCCTATCCCTTCACTACCCTGCAACCCAATCTCGGCGTAGCCAACATCGACGATTACGAAACCATTGTTCTGGCGGACATCCCCGGCCTCATCGAAGGCGCATCCGAGGGTGTTGGGCTGGGCCACGATTTCCTGCGCCACATCGAGCGCACGCGTGTGCTCATCCATCTGTTGGATGGTATGGCGGAAGACCCACTGGCCGACTTCAGGATGATCAACAACGAACTGGCCGCCTACGACGATGAATTGGCTGCCAAGCCCCAACTCGTTGTCCTGAACAAGATCGACTTGCCCGAGGTCCGCGCCCGAGAGGGCGCAATTCGGAAAGCAATCACAAAAGCCGGTTATCCGTTTATGAGCATCTCCGCCGTCACCAACGAAGGGGTGAAAGCGTTGCTTTACGAGGTCAAGCGCATGGCCAACACCGCGCAGCGCGAGTTGCCGACGGCCACCATCAGCGAGCCGGTTGTGATTCGTCCACCCGTTGAGCAGCAAGCCTTCACTATCAAACGGGAAGGCAGCAACACGTGGCGCGTTCGCGGCAAGGAGATCGAGCGCATCGCCGCCATGACCTACTTCGAATTTGATGACTCACTTCTGCGATTCCAGACCGCGCTGGAGAAAACGGGCATCACGGCCGCGCTGACCGAAGCCGGAGTCAGGGTTGGCGACACGGTCTATATCGGCGATCAGGAACTTGAGTGGGGTGAATAACCCCCGCACTCGCCGCGATGGCTGATTCTCCCAATGATCTCCTGCGTGAAGCAATCCTCGACAACGAGGGGTTTGTTGAGGCTGTCTTCCGGGACGCGTGGGGGAATCGGGCAACCCCGTGGAGGCGAGTCACGATTCGCCCTATCCTGCTGAAAGAACAGCGTTATTTGCAATTTGAATACTTCGACGGCAAACAAGCCTTCGCCAAAAACCATCACGAGGCCGAGGCCGAAGAAGCATTGGCGGCGCTTATGGCATTGCCGTTCAAGAACGTGCAAGCTTCCACAACAGAAGGCGCCACTCGCATCCAGTACAGCAAGAAAGGGCGGCCGATCATCCACCACGACCATCCCCGACAAAAACGGGTAGATCTTGATCTGGCTCATGACCGAGCCAAGCCTGGGATCCTGAGTGAAGACCAGCCCGCCCCATTTCTGGGCGCGATCGGCGTGGCTACAGCCGATGGACGTGTACGGGCAGACCAGCAGCGCAAGTTTCGCCAAATTAACGAGTTCCTGCGTCTGATCGACGATACCCGCGAGGTAGACAATTTTGAGCACGTGCCGGTGAGTGTCGTTGATCTCGGCTGCGGCAGCGCCGCCCTGACCTTTGCCACCTACCATTATCTGAACAACGTCAAAGGTATTCCGGCCACGATGACCGGCGTAGACACGAAGTCGTATCTGCTCAACCGCCATCGGGAAACAGCCGCCCAGCTGGGATGGCCGGGCATGACCTTCGAGGCGAACCGGATCATCGATTTCGAACCGACAGAAGCCCCCGACATCGTCCTTGCCCTCCATGCCTGCGATACCGCCACCGATGAGGCGCTGGCCCAGGCCGTCAGATGGCGGAGCAAGCTCATCTTCAGCGCCCCGTGCTGCCATCATCACCTACAGGCCCAGCTATCCCAAGCCGTCACGCCCGAACCCTTCAGGCCCATCTTGCGCCACGGGATCATGCGCGAGCGCCTGGGCGATATTCTGACGGATTCGTTCAGAACCCACATCCTGCGCCTGCTTGGGTATCGGGCGGACGTTGTGGAGTTTGTAGCGGTCGAGCATACTCCCAAGAACCTGATGATTCGCGCCGTCCTGGTGGAGTCCCCGCCGCCTCCGGCGCTCATCAATGAATACATCGCGCTCAAAACCTATTGGGGCGTTACGCCTTACCTCGAGGAATTATTGCGCGACGAACTCAACCCCATCCTGGCCGCGGTCTAGCAACGCGGCCCAAGCTCAAAAGGAGTCAGCCTCTATGCCGGCAACGCTGGTACTAACGAACGGGCAGATTTACACAGTGGATCCGGCGCGGCCGCGAGCCACGGCCGTCGCCATCAGGGACGGCCGTGTTCTGGCTGTCGGCAGCGATAGCGATATGAAGCGCCTCCTGGGGCCGGGCAGCGAGGTGGTCGATCTGGACGGTCGCTTTGCAACGCCAGGCCTGGTGGATGCTCACGTCCATTTTCAGCACTTCGCCATCAGCCTGCAAAACGTAGACTTGGAAGGCACGGCGACCCGACAGGCGGCGCTCGATCGCGTCGCCGCGTTCGCCCGCGAGCACTCCGGCAGCGGCTGGTTGGGCGGCCGCGGCTGGGTGCAAGACGCGTGGCCCGACCGGGCCTTCCCCACGGCCGCCGACCTGGATGCCATCATCCCGGATCGGCCGGTCTATTTATCCCACAAGAGCGGCCACGCCGCGTGGGTGAATTCATTGGCGCTCAAGATCGCTCAGGTGAATGAGACGATAGCCGATCCGCCGGGCGGACAAATTCAGCGCGACGCCGCCGGGCGGCCGACGGGTGTCCTGTTCGAGGACGCAATGGACCTGGTCGCGCGTCACATCCCCCGCTACACGGTGGATGAGATCGCTGCGGCCATGCGAAGAGCGCAAGCATATTGCTGGTCGGTCGGCCTGACCGGCCTGCATGATTTCGACGGGCGCGACTGTTTTCTGGCCCTGCAACAATTGCATGAGGCGGACGAGTTGGGTTTGCGCATCGTCAAGAATGTACCGGTCTATCGTCTGGACAGCGCTCTTGGGGTCGGCCTGCGGTCAGGCTTCGGCGACGACTGGCTAAGGATCGGCGGCGTCAAAATTTTCGCCGATGGCGCACTCGGCTCCAAGACGGCCGCAATGATCGCTCCTTATGAAGGCGAACCGAAAAACGTGGGCATTGTCGTTACCGACAAAGAAGAAATGCTGGAGAAGGCGCGCCAGGCCAGCGCCGGCGGCCTCAACCTGACCGTACACGCGATCGGCGACCGCGCTAACCATGATGTGCTGGACGTTTACGAACTCCTGCGAAAAGAGGAAGCAACCCGTGGCGGTCCGCGCTTGCGCCACCGCATCGAGCACGTCCAGATACTCCATCCCGACGACCTCAATCGGCTGGCCGCGCTGGACGTTATCGCTTCGATGCAACCCGTTCATGCCACCTCCGACATGGAGATGGCCGACCGCTATTGGGGAGACCGCGCGCGGTATAGTTATGCCTGGCGAACCATGTGGGACAGCGGAGCGTTGGTCGTGTTCGGCTCCGACTCACCGGTGGAACGCATCGATCCGCTGCCGGGCATCCATGCGGCTGTCACACGCCGGCGGGCCGACGGCTTTCCAGGTGAGGACGGCTGGCGGTCGCAGGAACGCCTGACGCTGGACGAAACGCTCCACGCCTTCACCCAGGCGGCAGCGATCACATCGGGCCAGGCGAAATCGCAAGGAAGCATTTCGCCCGGCAAACTGGCCGATCTGACGATATTCGAACGGGACTTGTTCGAGGTGCCGGCCGATGAGCTACTCAGCGTCGGGATTGCGGGGACAATTGTCGGAGGAACTTTCCGGCATCGAACCTGGTAAAAGCGGCGAAAATGAAAACGAGTTTCCTTGCGGAAACTCGTTTTCATTTCTGGATTGGTTTAGATCACGCCGCGTTTAGTCTCAGCGACGAGATGATCGACAACGGCACGCAAGGCTTCTTCCTGATTCTCATCACCACCGTGCTCACGATACACCCGTAATTGCTTATCGGCGCTGGTGCCGTCGCGCAGGATATTGTGGACGTGCTCCACTTCCTTGCGACTGTCCAGCTCATCAACCACATCGTCCAGCAACTCCAGCAATTCGCCGATCAGTTGGGGAACAGGAACCGATGATTCGATCCCGAAGTCGATCAGTTCGCCTTCAATGCCGTAGCGTACGGCTCGCCATTTGTTTTCCGAGATGTGGACATGGCGGTATTGTCGCCAGGACATATTCTGCTTGCGGAGCTTGAGGAGCTTGGCGCAAATTGCCTGGAACAACGCGGCGATGCAGATGCAATCGTCCACGCTGGTACAGATGTCACTGATGCGGAACTCAAGTGTGCTATAGACCGGGTGGGGCCGGAGATCCCACCAGATTTTGGCCCGCTTGTCAAACTTGCCGAACGCGCCGACGCGCTCGAGCATCATCTCGTATCGCTTGTAGTCGGAATACGAAATGAACGAATGGGGTATGCCCGTGCGCGGCAATGATTCAAAGACCACACTGCGATAGGATTTAAGGCCCGTATTTTGCCCGCGCCAGAAGGGAGAACTGGTGGAGAGAGCCAGGAGATGGGGGATAAAATAGCGAGCCTGATTCATGACGGCGATGAGCATTTCCTTCGAATCAGTATCTTCGCCGAACCCCACATGGACGTGCATGCCGAAAATCAGCAACTGGCGCGCCACGCCTTGCATATCATCCAACAGTTCCTTATAGCGGGTTCCCTCGGTTATGATCTGGTCTTCCCATCGGGCAAAGGGGTGGGTCGACGCAGCGGCGATCATCAACCCGTTCTCATCAGCCAACTCCAGCACATCACGGCGCAGGCGGGTGATCTCGGCTCGCGCCTCCGTAATGTTTTTGCAGATATGACTGCCGACTTCGACTTGTGATTGCATCAACTCCGGCTTCAGATCGAGTTTCTTCGCGCGAATCTGATCCTGGGTCAGAAGCTCGCTGATATACGTGCGCAAGTCGCGCGTTTCGGCGTCGATGATCTGATACTCTTCTTCAATGCCGAGGGTCAAAGGCTGCTCTGGAACTGCCATGTTATTTCCTCAATCCAAGCTTAGGATGAATAGAACCTGCAATCGACAGGCTTGGTTATTGGGCGAGAATTATAACACGTAGCAATCCGCCGACGTAATTACAGCTCTCGCCCGACGCACAATCCAATGTCAACTAGCCATTCCTTGCAAATAGGCGATCAGGAGCCGCACGCCAAAGCCTGTGCCGCCAACCGGCGAATAATCACCCGCCTTTTCAGACATTGCCATCCCGGCGATATCGAGATGCGCCCAGGGGTAATTGGTGAACTCACGCAGGAAAACGGCCGATGTGCCCACCCCACCCATGCGGCCGCCGCTGTTCTTCATGTCGGCTACTTCGGAGTTAATCGCGCGGCGATAGTCATCATAGAGCGGCAACGGCCAGATGCGCTCGCGAGTTGCCTCGGAAGCAGCCAATAATTTGTCGCGCAATGAGTCGTCGTTGCAGAAAATACCCGCGGCCACACCGCCCCCCAGAGCGACGACACACGCCCCGGTGAGGGTCGCCAGGTCGATGACGGCATTGGGCTTGTAGGTCTCGGCATGGACCAACGCATCGGCCAGNNCTCCATCGCCCCCAGCACGGCCGCCGCACCGCCCATATCAGACTTCATATCACCCATTCGCTCCGATGGTTTAATGGAAATACCGCCGGTATCAAAGGTAATCCCCTTGCCAACCAGGACAACTGTCGGCAGGTCGGTGCGCTCCGCGTTGTGTTCGAGGATGACGAACTTCGGCAACTCTCCCGCGCCTTGGGCCACGGCCAGGTAAGCGCCCATTTTACGTTCAGCGGCCCAGGCACGATCGCCGATGATGATGCCCATGCCGTGCGCGTCAGCGATGGCCTGAGCCGAATCGGCCAGCTTTGTCGGCGTAGCCACGTTGGGCGGCATGTTAACCAGGTCGCGAGCCAGACATACCCCCACGGCAACGGCCTCGGCCGTCTTCGCCCCTTCGGTGATGGCGTCAATGTTGGAGTTATCAAACTCAACCAGCGTTAGCGAGCGAATTTCGTTTACAGGCTCATGCTTCTTCGATGCGTCGAAGCGGTAGGTCGACAGGAGCGCTCCCTCCACCGTGGCTTGCGCGGCGGCTTTTGGATCAAGGCTGCCAATGCCCGCGCCGTGGACGATCGTCGCCACGTGTTGCGCGTTCAAATCACGTGCCCGCTTGACGGCCGCGGCCGACGCACGCCGCACACCTTCCAGATCGAAGCTGTCCGCTTTGCCCAGCCCCACTACCAGAACGCGCCGGGCCGCGATGGCCCCGTGTGGATAGAGCACCGCGACCTCACCGGCTTTGCCCCTGAAGTCACCACCCGCGATCAGGTCAGAGATCATCTCTCCAAGTGCCATATTGACCGCGCCGGTCGCTCCGCCGGGCATGTCGACACCTTCAAAAAGGTTGACGATAATCGTATCCGCGTCGGAATGTATGATATTGCCGTTTTCAATTTTAATATCCATTGTTTCTCCCTGATGGTTGAGTCGATCCTCTGATCTTGCCTCCAATATTGAGTGTATTCTCTCATTACATGTCCAGCTAGACAATGAGCGCGCCGTTGGTTATCCTTGTCGACGGGCGAGGCTGCCTTGCTCCAAAACTTAATTCAAAGGCGAACCCATGAAATTGCTGATCATCGGTGGCACTCGATTTCTCGGCCGCGCTCTGGTAGATGGAGCCATTGCCGCCGGCCATGACATCACGCTCTTCAATCGCGGCCAATCAAACCCCGGCCTTTATCCCAACATCGAGCAAATCCACGGCGACCGTGACGGTGGGCTTGACGTGCTGGGCGGCCGTCGGTGGGATGCTGCCATTGACACGTGCGGCTACGTCCCACGTATTGTGCGCGCCTCGGCCGAGTTCCTGTCCGACGCAGTCGACCATTACACGTTCATCTCCTCTCTCTCGGTCTATGCACAACCACTTCCCGTCGGGCTGGATGAGACCGGAAGCGTGGGCACAATTGAGGACAAGACCACAGAGGAGATCACGGGCGAGACCTATGGCCCGCTTAAGGCCCTGTGCGAGCAAGCGGTGACGGAAGCGATGGGCGGTCGTGCGCTCCACGCCCGCGCCGGCCTCATCGTCGGCCCCCATGACCTGAGTGATCGCTTCACCTACTGGCCGGTGCGCGTCGCTCGCGGGGGCGAAATTCTCGCGCCGGGGACGCCCGAATACGGCGTTCAGTTTATAGATGTCCGCGACCTGGCTGGTTGGCTCCTGTCGGCCATTGAGGCGCGATTGACCGGCCCCTACAATGTCACCGGGCCGGGCCGGCCGTTGCCGCTGGGCCTGCTCCTCGATGCTTGTCGCTCGGTATCCGGCAGCGATGCCAACTTCACCTGGGTTGATGAATCTTTCCTTTTGGCCCACAACGTCGTGGGTTATACCGAAATACCGCTTTGGGTACCGGACGAGTTTGGCGGATTCAATGCCTTTGACGTTAGCAAAGCTCTGGCGGCCGGGCTTACCTATCTCCCTTTCGCCGAAACGGTGCGCGACACGCTGGAATGGGCCAATCTGCGGCCGACTGATTACGCTTGGCGCAATGGACTATCAGCCGATCGGGAAGCCGCATTACTGGCTGAGTGGCACCGCACAGGGCAGCCATAATCCCTATCTTTTGACCGCTGGATATTTATGGCAACGACGAGATTGGGGTACAATACGGGCTCCCACAGATTTCCATCAAGGAGTTTCCCATGATAGTTGGAGTTCCCAAAGAAATTAAAAATAATGAATATCGCGTGGCTATGACCCCCGCCGGCGTTCAACAGCTTATCGAACAAGGCCACACTGTGCTGGTGGAAACCAGCGCCGGAGACGGGAGTCGCTTCCTGGATGAGCATTACGTGCGCATCGGCGCAACCATCGTCCCCACGGCGGCCGATGCCTGGGGCGCGGAGATGGTCGTCAAGGTGAAGGAGCCGATCGCCGTCGAGTACCAATATCTGCGCTCTGATTTGCTCCTGTTCACCTATCTGCATCTGGCGGCCGAAGAGGCGCTGACGCATGCCATGATCGACTCCGGCGTCACGGGTATCGCCTACGAGACCGTCGAAGCACCCGACGGCAGCCTGCCCCTCCTGACGCCTATGAGCGAGGTCGCGGGCCGCATGGCGATTCAAGTCGGCGCTCATTTCCTGGAGCGTTCCCACCTCGGCCGCGGCATGCTGCTGGGCGGTGTGGCCGGTGTCCCGGGAGCAAATGTCGTCGTCATCGGTGGCGGCGTCGTTGGAACAAATGCTGCCCAGATCGCGCTCGGCATGGAGGCCAATGTCGTCATTCTGGATACGAACCTGGACCGCCTGCGTTTTCTGGAGCATGTCCTCCACGGCCGCCTGACGACAGTCGCATCGAACTCCTACAACATCGCTGAAGCGGTGCGCAATGCCGATCTTGTCGTTGGCGGCGTCTTGATCAAGGGCGCACGCGCTCCGCGACTGGTGACGCGCGAAATGATCTCGACCATGAACCTCGGCAGCGTCATCGTCGATGTCGCCGTCGATCAAGGCGGTTGCGTCGAGACCATCCACGCCACCACCCACTCCGATCCGGTCTACGTCGTGGATGGCGTTGTCCATTATGGCGTCGCCAATATGCCCGGAGCCGTGCCGCGCACGAGCACGTTTGCCTTGAGCAATGCCACCTTGCCCTACGTCCTGCGTCTGGCGCGAGTGGGCGCCGAAGCCGCGATGGCCGAAAATCACGGTTTGGCCCTGGGCCTCAACACCTATCAGGGCAAGGTCACCTACAAGGCAGTCGCCGACGCATTTGGGCTGGAATACACACCGTACCAGGCATAACAAAAATACACATCATGCTGTCCCTGATGGAATCCTCCATTAGGGGCAGCGACGATTGAGCCTCCGCCCAAGCCAACGTGGATCTACTCGCCATCACCGCCCAACTCTCGATTATAAACGGGACAGTCCAGGACGAAGGGACTGTCCCGGGCTTGTTGGCGCAACCCGCGCCACAGAAAGCCGCACGCGGTCGGGAGCGTGACTATCTCTTCGTCCATCTCGCGCTGACAGGTATACCGGAGGAGACCGCCGAACTCGCTCATGGCCTCGTCGAGGGATTACGCACGCGATTTTTTGCCGCGTCGGGCAGCGTGACGTCCGCCTTGAGACGCGCGGTCATCGAGACAAACGAAGAGCTATTGCGATTTAATGTGGAAAAGCGCGCCACGCATGAGGGCGCGCTCAGTTGCGCGGTCTTGCACAGCGGCGAGTTGTACACGCTACAGACAGGCGAAGGACTGGCCTTTTTGGGTCATAACTTTGGCGTTGAACGCCTGCCAGCTCGCCCTCCCCAACACCTCACACCGCTCGGCCGCAGCGCCGGCATCGACATTCGCTTCGCGTTTCATCGGTTGCAGCCCGGAGATATGATGCTCTTGTGTGACCCGCGCCTGTCCTATCTAACCGGGGACACGTTGAGTTCAGTCCTGGTCGATACCGAGATCGAAAGTGGCTTTGAGGCGTTGATGGACGTTGTAGCCGGGGACAACGCAAGAGTCATGCTGGTGGAATTCGCCGACGAACTGCCGTCCACCCTGCCGCTTACATTTCAGCACAGCAAGCAGCCCGCCCCGAAGCCGGCAACAACCAAGGCACAACTGAAGCCCGCGTCGGGGAAGGCGATCCCTGTCAGGGAGGCCACAACCGAGGCAACAACGCCCGTCATTCAGGAAGAACCATCTCCATCATTTGACACGACGGCAGTCGAGACAAACGCGCGCCGTGTTGCGTCCTCCTCTGCCAGGGGGTTGTCGCGATTCATCGCCTGGATTGCGGCCGTCCTGGAGCAATTGTTGGGCAGGCGAAGCGACGAGCCATCGATTCATTGGGCCATCCCCACTACCGTCGCCCTCATTATCCCGTTAATCGTTGGCTCGGTTGTCACCAGCGTGTACATTCAGCGAGACACAGTAAACCAGCTGTCGCAGATCAAGCAGCAGATGATGGACGAGCTGGCCACCGCGGAAAGTCTCCGCGACGACGCTGCCGCAGCTCAGAGTCATTATCTCACTGTTGTCTCGTTGGCCGGACAAGCCGAAGCGCTGCGGATTGGCGACAGCGAGGTCGCCACAATGCGCTCCGATGCTCTGGATGGGCTGGATCGCCTCGACGGTGTGAGCCGCCTGACGGCGGCGACTTTTTATCGTTATGCAGCCGGCACGAACTTGATCTCCCTGACCATACGCGGCGTCGACGGAGGTATTGCCGTCCTGGATCGAGCAGGTAATCGCGTTTACTTCCATCCGACCAACGAAACCTTCGAGGAGATGACCAGTGAAGAACCTCAGACCATCGGTTTCGGCGGGCAGTCGGTCGGCGCCAACACAATAAAAACCTTGTTCGATATTCGCTGGCTGCCGGGTAGCACTGCAGAAACGCGCGACTCGATCGGCATGCTGGACACGACGGGGGGGCTGTTCAATTATTATCCTAATCTGGGAGACACCAGCGGGATCGCGTTGGGCAACAGCGCCGAGTGGATTAACCCGACGGCGATGACCACGTATCTGGATCGTCTCTATGTGCTCGATACGGGTGCAAGAAAGATCTGGAAATATTACGCGTCATCAGGCTACGCTCAGTTCGAAGGAGACGAGACGATCTTCTTCAGTGATGAGGCTAATTTGGAGCAGGCGATCGACTTCGATCTCTATGCCGATGACGGAAGCCTGCTCGTCCTGTATAAAGACGGCCAAATTCGCTACTACGACACGCACTCGGGACGCATTGTGTGGGATGAAAACACGCTGGCCCAGAACGGGTTGATGACGCCCCTCATCGCACCGGTATCGGTGGAGATCGTCGGCACTGGCCTTAAAGCGTCGATTTTTGTTCTCGATCCCGGTAGCGGCCGCCTCCTTCAACTCTCTCGTGGTGGTACGGCGTTGGCCCAATATCGCATCCTGGATGCAGCGGGGAATGACGTGTTGACAAAAGCGGCCGATTTCGCGGTTACCGACTCGCCGAAGAGAATCTTCGTCGAGGCGGGGGATCAGCTGCTGGTAGCCGAAAGGTAAAACAGGCTCTAACTGCCGATGAATTTCGGCTCTCGCTTTTCCACAAAGGCGGTGATGCCCTCGCGATTATCTTTGCTGCGGCCGGCTACTTCCTGCAAATGCGCCTCGTACTCCAGCGCTTCATCCAATGTCATATCCCAACTGCGGTGCAGCGCCCGCTTGGTCAGGCCAAAGGCCAGCGTCGGGCCATCGGCCAGGCGACGCGCCCAGGCGGCGGTGATCTCCGGCAGTTGTTCGGCCGGCACCACATAGTTCACCATCCCCCACTCCNNGTTGAACAGCGTGCGAACGCCGAGGTCGGCGCGGATCGGCGCCCAGGCCTTCATCGAGGGGTGATGCATCGGCGCCCACAGGAAGCCGACGCCGGCATCGGAGATGGCCTGCGAGACGACCGGCGGCGCCACATCAAGCCTGACGCCGAGCGCGGTGAGCACGTCGGACGCTCCGCTGAGCGACGAGACGGAGCGGTTGCCGTGCTTGGCCACGCCGCAGCCCGCGCCGGCGGCGATGCCGTTGATTGAACCAATAATGGGTTTCTCCAACGAGACCATTTGCCGAACGAGGCGGTGGTAGCCATGGCGGAGATGCTCCCCAATAGAAACATCATCTCCACGACCCTGGAAGTCCGCAAGGTCCTGGCCGGAGGAAAAGCCGCGTCCTATCCCCGTTATCACCACGCAACGAACATCCGCGTCGCGACCGGCTTTCTTAAAAGCATCAGTCGTCTCGCCTATCATCTGGTCGTTGAATGCGTTTAGCCTGGAAGGGCGATTGAGAGTGACGGTGGCCACACCATCGCTCACATCATACAGGATCGTCTCGTAGCTCATCGCGGCCTTCCCTGTTGGGTAGTCTCTAGAAAGGAATGTCCGAATCGATATCGTCGTCCATCTCGCTCCCTTCGTCGACTTCCTCTTCCCAGAGCATCGTGACCCAGAGCAGGAGCAACTCCCCCTCCTCAATTTGGGTCAAACGAAGGGCGACGACATCCACCTGCTGGCGCAGGCGCAAATCGTCGGGGTAATCAAGGCGTACCGGCCGGCCTTCCTGCCATGCCTGTTGACAGCGCTCCACAATATCGCTGCCGTTGCCGGTCCTCAATTGACACAGCGCCACATCGGTTTCCTGTGGCCCTTCATATACCGATTGCATCCAGCCCTGAGGGTTCGGCATGAAATCAGGGGTGGGTCCTTCAATGATAGTGATCAGTTCCGGTTCCATGGGGAATCAAACCTGCGTAAGATTTTCTACTCGTCGGACAAGTCTACTGAGTATATGACGGCTATGCAAATAAGTATTTGCCTACCGCCACGCCACAAACCATATATCAAAGCAGCAAATCACAGGGGCTGCCCAGCGAGAAGCGATGGTTCCGTAACAATCGTGAGGCATGCAAGATCAGGCTGCCGAGTGAGCGCCGTCACGGTTCCGATCAAGGATAAGCCAGGTGAAGGCAAACCGGTGGCGCTCATCGGCCGGGTGCTCCTGACGAAAAACTTCGTCCCAATCATCCGTCTTAAATTCGGGGAAATACACGTCGCCCTCGGCC
>JRYI01013509.1_pt1 | contig 13090 bp, 10 predicted proteins | sample 235361 | NCBI WGS metagenome assembly JRYI01 (sample SAMN03074212, study PRJNA261471) | activated sludge metagenome | biome: Common Effluent Treatment Plant; feature: Wastewater; material: Activated sludge; isolation source: activated biomass in a lab-scale reactor treating industrial wastewater at...
CAGCTTGGGCAGGATGTCGCCGCTCACGCCGGCCTTGAGCTCGAAGACGTTCTCATCGCCAGTAACCGGTACCCCCCAAAGACGGCTTGCCTTGCCCGTGCTCGAGCCCGGATAGACATAATAAAGGACACCGAAGTCGAAGGTTGCAGGGCCCCACACCGGCCTGATGCCGCCGTAAAAATCGACCTCGCCCGATGAGCCGCCGACGAAATCGCTGTCAACGTTGGACCCCCAGATGCCGGCATACAGGATGCCGTAGGTCACATCGAGACCGAGCTGGGCCGCGGGTTTCTCGTCGGTCTGGCTCACACCGCGGAAGATGTAATCGCTGGTGCCGGTTGCGGTGGCCGAGAAAGAAAACTCCCGCTCCTCGGCGAGGGCAGGGAATGCGAGGCAACCGACGACGGCGGCGGATGTCACCAGGCTGCGCGCCTTGCGTAGAGTATTGTACATAAGAATGATCTCCCAGACTTGCTCGGGGACGACGCACGGTTCCCGGCAACGTGTTCAAGAATCCAATAACGACAGGAAACCGCTTTGGGGGACCTCAAACAAGCGATAAGCGCTCATTCCCATGTGTTTCACAGGATCTGTGGCGGAGCTGCAACGAGGTGTGGTCAATATTTATGCGGTGCTCCCAGCAAACGGGCAAATCATCAAGGATTTGGCAACAATCGTTGAAAACCAAAACGGGTCTGACCCCTATATTCCGTTCGGATTGTTACCTAGGTATAAGCTAGCTTGGCGATGGGACCTTTCGAGGTTCCTCTCCCAATGCCGGGAATCGAAGGCCAACGTGCCATAGCCAACCGTGAGTCCCGCGGGATGCGGGAGTCGAAGGCTGAGGGACCGGATATAAGCGTGAGGCCAGCATCGGATGCTTCGCCGTCCGCCCGGTCTTTGCGTGCCCGCGTCGGCAAGTTCCGCTAATTGAGGAACTCCGGCGCACGGGCGCCGCCGTTCACAGGACCTCTCCATGCCGACCGACGGCGTCTCGCCCCCGATCGTCCTCATCACCGGAAGCGCGCGGCGCATCGGGCGGGCGATCGCGCTCGATCTCGCGCGTGCCGGGTGGCAGGTCTGCGTGCATTACCGCCGGTCCGCCGAGGAGGCGGCCAGACTCGTCTCGGAGATCCGTAGCCTCGGCGGGACGGCGGCGGCGGTGGCAGGCGATCTCGCCTCGGCGGCCGATGTCGCCCGCCTCATTCCCGACTGCCGCGCCGCGCTCGGGGCGCCCGTCTGCCTGATCAACAACGCGTCCGAGTTCCAGGTGGACACCGTGGCGACCACGACGCCGGACACCTGGGATACGCACCTCGACATCAACCTCAAGGCGCCCGTCTTCCTGGCCCAGTCGCTGTTCCTGAACCTGCCGGAAGGGAGCTTCGGCAACGTGATCAACATCATCGATCAGCGCGTGTGGAAGCTGACGCCGGACTTCTTCTCCTACACGATCTCGAAAGCCGGTCTCTGGACGGCCACGCGCACGCTCGCGCAGGCGCTCGCGCCGCGCGTGCGCGTCAATGCCATCGGGCCGGGGCCGGTGCTCAAGAGCATTCACCAGACGGACGCCGAGTTCGCGCGTGAAGCCCATTCGACCCTGCTCGGGCGGGGGCCGAGCCCGGAGGAGATCGCGGCCGCGGTGCGTTTCATCCTCGCCTCGCCGTCGCTCACGGGACAGATGATCGCGCTCGACGGCGGCCAGCATCTGACGTGGGCGGGGGGATGAGCGCGGGCGGCCAACGCGCGACGGTGCCACAATTCCTCCCCCTCATCCTCCCACTGATGCCCCAAATTTGGGCCACGGGTAGGTTGGGGGTCGGGTCGGAGGTTCGGGAGTAAACCAGCTCTTAAGCTTAAGACGTTAGACCCATCATTCGGTTTGTTGGGCGCCAACCCACGTTCGATTCCAGATCTGGGGCGTGACGGCCGCTACTTCGATCATCGCGCATCGAGAGCAGGTCACGCCTTTGGCGCCGCGTAGAAGATTGGGGTGTCCCATGACCTGCCGATTAGGGTCCTCGCGTTCCGGTATTGCCGTTTGCGCGTCTCTCGTGCTGATCCCTGCCGCGGCGGAGGCGGCCGAGCTGCCGCCGATCCGGACGGATGGCTCGAACCGCGTGGCCGAATGCGCGACCCCTGGCCGGCTGACCCTCTACCTCAAGCAGCGCAACCCGAAGCTCAACCCCCGCTACGAGGGCCTAGCCGGCGAATACATGCGCCATGGCGAAGCGCTGCACGTGCGCTGGGACTATGCTTTCTTCCAGATGCTGCTCGAGACGGGCTCCCTCACCTACGGCGGCGACGTCAAAGCCGATCAGAACAATTTCGCGGGTCTCGGGGCGACCGGAAAAGGCGCGTCCGGCGAGCGTTTCAAGGACATCTCGACGGGCGCGCGCGCACACATCGAGCATCTCGTGATGTACTCCGGCGAGCGGGTCGAGAATCCCGTCGCCGAGCGCACCCGCAACGTCCAGGAGTGGGGCGTGCTCACGAAGTGGCAGAGGAGCCTCGGCGACTCCATCACGTTCAGTCAGCTCGCCAAGAAATGGGCGCCGGGAAGCCGGCGCTATGCGGCCGATATCGAGGCCATCGCCACGCGGTTCTTCGAGGGCGTCTGCCGGGAACCCGATCCCCAGCCCGAGCTGATGGCGGCGCTCGGAGATACGCCGGCGCGGACCCGCAAGGCCGATGCGGCCGCCCGCGTCGATGCGGCTCTCAAGGCGTCGGAGCAGACCGCCGGGGCTCGGGTCGATCCGCTACCGACGGCGGAGAGCGCTGCGGCGGCGTCCAAGGCCAAGCCCGCCGGTGCTGCCACCGCGACGGAGGACACGCTGCCGGTCAAGGGCGCGGCGGCGGTTGCGGCTGCGGTCGCGACGCCTCCGCCCACCTCGGAGACGAAGGAGAAAGCGACCGCTACGGCGAGCGCGCCGCCTGCGGTGAAGGTCATCAATGCGGCTCCGACGACCGACGTTCCGGTTGCGCCAGCGGCGGCCCAGAGCGCGGCCGAGGTGTCCGCTGCGGCCCAGGCGTCCGGCAAGGCCATCGAGGTGGCCGCGCTTCCGGGCACGCTCAACAGCACGGGCGAGACCAAGGCGGCCGGCAAGTCTGAGCAGAAGTCCGAAAAGAAATCGGACAAGAAGCCCGACAAGAAGGAGGCCGCCGCAGCCGCCGGCAAGTGCCGCGTCTGGACGGCGAGCTATGGCGGCTCGAAAGCCATCATCATCAAGGCCGTCTCCGACAAGACGACGAACTACACCGTGCTCGACGTGAACGAAGGCACCGAGAAGCGCGAGGCCGAGGCGTACATCAACGCCTATGCCAAGGGCGGACAGCCGGTCGGCGAGTTCGCGAGCCAGACGCAGGCGCTCGAAAAGGCGTTCGAGCTGTGTCCCGAGGGCTGACGGGGATGATGGCGGCACCCTTGCCCATCATGACGGCCATCGCCTCGCGCTGCTCACGTCCGCTGCGGTGCGCGGCCGGGCTTGCGGCGGTCCTCGCCGTCGCGGGCGGCGCCGCGCATGCCGCCGCGCCGACGCTCCCCGAGATCCGGCTCTCCGCAAAGAACGGCGTGCCCCAGTGCGTGACGCCCGAGCGGCTGATGGCGTTCCTCAAGCAGCGCAACGGCAAGCTCGACCCGCGCTTCCGCAACATCGCCTCCTACTACAGGCAGCACGGCGAGGCGTGGGCGGTGCGCTGGGACTACGCCTTCTTCCAGATGGCGATCGAGACCAACTTCCTCACCTATCGCGCGCCGAGCGGCCGCATGGGCGACGTCGATCCGCGGCAGAACAACTTCGCCGGCATCGGCACCACCGGCGGCGGCGTGCCGGGCGACAGCTTCCCCGACGTCTCGACCGGCGTCCTCGGGCAGATCCAGCACCTCGTCGTCTATTCGGGTGAGCCGGTCGCCGAGCCCGTCGCGCCGCGCACGCGGCTGAAGCAGGACCACATCCTCGCCAAGTCGCATGAGCTCAAGCGGCCCGTGCGCTTTTCCGACCTCGCGGGACGCTGGGCGGCGGATCGCAAATATGCCGGCTCCATCGAATGGGTCGCGACGCGGTTCCGCGCCGAGTACTGCGCAGGGCGCGCCGCCGGCCAGGCAACGGAAGTGCTGCCGTGGCAGGGCGCGGGCTCCCGGCCGTTGACGGGGGCGGCGCTCGCCTCTCCCGTCAAGGCCGTCTCGAGCTGGGAGCAGGAGGCGCCCGGTCCGAAGCCCAAAAAGGCGAAGGCCCCGCCGCCAGCGAAGGTCACGGCTCCCAAGCCGGCCCGCGCGGCTGCTCAGCCGGTTCCCGTTCCTGCCGTTCCGATGGCGACCCCGCCCGCAGCCGACGAGCCGGCCGCGCCGTTCCGTCTCTTCGTCCCGCCGGCCGGACTGGCGGAGGCAAGGATCGAAAACGCGCCGCGGGCTGCAAACGCGGCGGACGAGGCGTCCGGGCCGGCGGATGCGGCGCCTGGCGCGGTCTCCGGCAAGACGGTCGCCGGTTTCATGATCGGCGGCGTGGGCAAGCCCGACTATCCGCCGCCGTCGGGGCTCGGCGTCAAACCGGGCCGTTGCGTCATCGAGACGGCCCGCTACGGCGGCGAGACGACGGTGCTCGTCAAGGCGCCGGAAGGCCCGGACGTGCACTACGTCGCGCTTTCGGTGCTCGACGGGTTCGAGGCCAGCATGACGCAGACGTTTCTCGACTCGCGCCCGGAAGGCGGTGAGGTGCTCGGCACCTTCGTCTCGCGCGACCACGCGATGGCCCGGGCGCGCGCGCTCTGCCCGGACTGAGGCTCTCTGTTTTGTTTGACGCGTTTTCTTAATGCGAAGTGGTGTCCACTTCGCTTGAAAACGCTCTAAGGCGCAGGCGCCAGATATTTGAGGGCGGCGGACGAGATGGCGCCGCCGACCACACACGGGATGCCGGCCACCACGACGCCGCCGGCCGCGGCGCCGACGCAGCCGAGCGCGAACACCGTCTGCCCCACCTGTCCCCACCAGGCGAAGTCGCGCGACTTCTGCGAGCCCTTGGTCTTGAGCTCCTCGATGGCCGCCATGGCGTCCTTGCGGATCTTTCCGGTCTCGAACGTCTCGGCCGCCTCGATCACCTCGCGCAACGGCTTTCGCACCTGGGCCGGCTGGCTGTTCATCTCCGCCGACAGGATGTCGAGCAGGTCCTTTTCGCGCGAGGCGTTGGTGGCGAGCGTCCACTTGACCATGGAGCCGGTGGTCAGCTTCTCGATGTCGTTCTTGTCCTCGGCGAGGGCGAGCGCGCCGACGATGCGCCGGATCGGCTCCCGGTCGCCGGTCGCGTAATAATAGCCCCAGAGCGTATCGATGACGTAGGCGCCGTCCTCGACGGGGAGCTCGGCCAGCGTCTTGCCGTCGCCATAGAGGTATTTGCGGATGAGGACCATGCGCGCGGGCATGCGCTCGACGAATTTCTCCAGGAGGCCCTTCCAGTCGGCGAGGCCCGAATAGGCGATGGCGCGGATCAGCACCACCTGGTCCTCGGGCGGCATCGGGAAGATCCGCGCGACCAGCAGCTCGGCGCGGTCGGGATTGGCGCCGAGCACGCCGGCGATGAAGCCGATGTAGACGCCGGCCTGCTCCAGCTCGCGGAACAGGCCGAGATCGCCCATCGCGCGCACGGCCTCGGGCAACCGGTCCGGATCCGGCGCCTTTCGATAGCCGTTGATCCATTTCAGGATGTGCTCGGACTTGCGGAACTCGGGCGCGGGCTCGCGCCCCGCCTTGGTCTCGGCCAGCGTGGGCGCGAGCGCGAGCAGCGCCAAAAGAAGCACCGTCAGAATGCGCATGGCCGTCACCTGTGGACGCGCCTTCCTCAATCGCCTGTTGGGTATCCCGCCGCCAAGGGCCAGGAAGTCCTGGGCGGTTTTGTGGCGAACGCGGCGGGCGTCCCGGGCGCCGGACGCTTGACGGGCGCGCGCGGGCCGCCAATGTTCCGGCCATGCCCATGTCCGACGACAAGTCCGAGGGACCGCTCGCCCCCGCGACGGCCAGCGAGCCGCCCGCGAGCCATCCGCCCGCGAGCCGTCCTTCCGCGACTGGCCCGGACGTCATCGCCGGCTATCTCCGGACATTGACCTCGGGCCCCGGCGTCTACCGCATGCTCGATACGGCCGGCTGCGTCATCTATGTGGGCAAGGCGCGTAATCTCAAGGCACGCGTGCAGAACTACACGCGCCTCGCGGGGCTTCCGAACCGGACGCTGCGCATGATCCAGGCGACGGCCGCCATGGAGTTCGTGACGGTGCGCACGGAGGCCGAGGCGCTGCTGCTCGAAGCCAACCTCATCAAGCGCTTCCGCCCGCGCTTCAACGTCACGCTGCGCGACGACAAGTCGTTTCCCTACATTNNCGCACGCGGCCGTGCCTGCTCTATCAGATCAAGCGCTGCTCGGCGCCGTGCACCGGCGAGATCGGGCTTGAGGACTACGGCCGGCTCGTCGAGGAGGCGATCCGCTTCCTCAGGGGTGAGAGCCAGTCGGTCCGGGAGATGTACCAGAGGCTCATGGAGGAGGCGGCCGAGAAGCTCGAGTTCGAGCGCGCCGCAACGCTGCGCAACCGGCTGTGGGCGCTGGCGCACGTCACGGCCGAGCAGGCGATCAACCCGGAAGGCATCGAGGAGGCCGACGTGTTCGCCGCGTTCCAGGAGGGCGGGCAGACCTGCATCCAGGTGTTCTTCTTCCGCGTCGGGCAGAACTGGGGCAACCGCGCCTACTATCCGAAGGCGGACCGGTCGCTCCCGGCGGAGGAGGTGCTCGACAGCTTCGTCGCGCAGTTCTACGACGACAAGCCGGTGCCGCGGCTGATCCTGCTCTCGCACGACATCGCCAATCGCGCGCTGCTCGCAGAGGCACTCAGCATCAAGGCGGACCGCAGGATTGAGATCCGCGTGCCGCAACGGGGCGTCAAGCTCGGCGTGGTCGATCACGCGCTCACCAACGCGCGCGAGGCGCTGGGCCGCAAGCTCGCCGAATCCTCCTCGCAGAAGACGCTCCTTGCGCAGCTCGGCGCGCGTTTCGGGCTCGCTCGTCCGCCGCGGCGCGTCGACGTGTTCGACAACAGCCACATCATGGGCACCAATGCCGTCGGGGCGATGATCGTCGCGGGGCCGGAGGGCTTCGCCAAGAGCGCCTACCGCAAGTTCAACATCCGCTCGGTGGCGCTCACGCCGGGCGACGACTACGCGATGATGCGCGAGATGCTCGAGCGGCGCTTCCGGCGGCTGGCCGAGAGCGAGGCGCAAGCGCCTCGGGAGACGCCGGAAGCGCTGTGGGAGCACGTGGCGGCGGAGGAGGGCGTCTCAGCGGATGCCGATGCGGCGGATGCCATCGGCGACGCCCTGCCGGACGCTCCCGATCTCGTGCTCGTCGATGGCGGCGCGGGGCAGCTCACGGTCGCGCGCGAAGTGCTGGCCGAGCTGGGGCTTGGCCACATCGCGGCGGTCGGGGTCGCCAAGGGGCCGGACCGGGATGCAGGACGCGAGCATTTCCACATACCGGGGCGGCCGTCGTTCATGCTCGAGCCGCGCGATCCGGTGCTCTATTTCGTGCAGCGGCTGCGGGACGAGGCGCATCGCTTCGCCATCGGAACGCATCGCGCCAAGCGCGCCAAGGCGCTCGGCGTCAATCCGCTCGATGAGATCCCAGGCATTGGGCCGACGCGCAAGCGGGCGTTGCTCAAGCATTTTGGAAGCGCCAAGGCGGTGTCGCGGGCGGGCGTGGAGGACCTGCAGGCGGTGAGCGGGATCTCCGCGGAGATGGCGCGCAAGATTTACGACTTCTTCCACGAGCGGCGGGTCTGAGGTCCGAAGGGTGGCGACTGCGTCCGCGGTCCAGGACGCTCCTCTCAAACGAAAAGAGCGGAGCAGGAGCTTTGGGCTCCAACTCCGCTCCGCGTGCGCTCGGCTCCCAGATACGCGGCTACACTCCGAGCGCTGCCGACGAGCAGCCGGCGACGCAATACATAGGTCGGCTGCTTGACGCTTCCGCAACGACAACGCGTCGCCGGGAGTTTTCTTCCTCATGCCCCATATTTTGCCTGTGGACAAGTCTGATCCGCGTTTTGGCATATACCTTTGGGCCCGTGTCTTGCCGCTTCTCCTGAGCCTCGTCCAGGTACCCCATTGACTGGTGTAACGGGCGGTGGTGTTACCTAGAGACCATGGATCCGCCCATCCCGACCCGGCCACATGCGATCAGCCTGCCGAACGTGCTCACGTATGCGCGGATCGCCGCCGTTCCGGCACTCGTCGCGTGTCTCATGCTGGTCGAGGGCGATGCGGGCCGGTGGGCGGCGTTCTGGCTGTTCGTCGGGGCCGCCATCACGGACTGGCTCGACGGCTATCTGGCGCGCCGCCTCGAGCAGCAGTCGATGCTCGGGCGCATGCTCGACCCGATCGCGGACAAGCTGATCGTCGGTGCGGCGCTGATCATGCTGGTCCACGACAGGACCATCGACGGCGTGTCGATGTGGGCGGCGATCGTCATTCTGTGCCGCGAGATCCTGGTGTCGGGCCTGCGCGAGTTCCTGGCCGAGCTCAAGGTGACCGTGCACGTGACCGCGCTCGCGAAATGGAAGACGGCCGCACAGATGGTGGCGCTCGCGGTTCTGATCGCCGGCCCGGCGGGCGATCGCATCATCCCCGGAATCACGGCCGTCGGCATCGGGCTTCTCTGGCTGGCCGCGGTGCTTACGCTTTGGACCGGCTATGACTATCTCAAGGCCGGGATCCGCCACGCCATGGAAGGATGAGAGCCGTGTCGCACGCGACGATAAAGGAAAAGGCCCCCGCCGGGGCGGCGGGGCAGAGGCTGACGGTCCGCTATTTCGCATGGGTGCGCGAGAAGGTGGGCCGGGCGGAGGAGGCCGTGGAGGTGCCGGCCAGTATCGCGACGGTGGGCGATCTCGTGGATTGGCTCGCCGCGCGCGGGCCCGAGTACCAGGCGGCCTTCGCGCGGCCCGGCGTCGTCCGCGCCGCGCTCGATCAGGTGCACGTGAAGCCCGGCGCCTCGCTCGCGGGCGCGCGCGAGATCGCGTTCTTTCCGCCCGTCACCGGCGGGTGAGGCAGGAGGGCGCGCCATGTCGGTGCGGGTTCAGCGCGAGGCATTCGATACGGCCGCCGAGGTCGAGGCGCTCGTCGCGGGACGCGTGGACGTGGGTGGTGTCGTGACCTTTACTGGTCTTGTGCGGGGCGAGGCCGGCGGGCGGGCGCTCTCCTCGCTCACGCTCGAGCACTATCCCGAGATGACGGAAGCGGAGCTCAACCGCATCGAGGCCGAGGCGCAGGACCGCTTCGGGCTCGCGGGATCGCTGGTCATCCACCGCTACGGGGAACTCCGGCCCGGCGACCCCATCGTGCTCGTGGTGACGCTCTCTCCGCACCGGCAGGCGGCATTCGCGGCGGCCGAGTTCCTGATGGACTATCTCAAGTCCCGCGCGCCGTTCTGGAAGAAGGAATCGTTTGCGGACGGGACCGAGGCCTGGGTCGATGCCCGGGAGACGGACGGCGCAGCGCTCGCCCGCTGGGGGGCGCCGGCAACACAAAAGTAACCATCCTCCGTTTCTCAATCCCGTTCGATATCTGATTGATATCGTTCAAATATACTCTACCATTTGATTCGTCTGCGGCGGGACGTTAGGGGATCCTTAACCTTTACCGTTCCATAACATTGCCCGATGGCGTCCTGCAAAACGCCATCATTTACGGTTACTTAATTGACCGTCCCGCCAAGGACAGTGTTGCGTAGACGGGGGTCACACAACGATGACGATTGGCCATTTGCAGCGCTTTGCGCTGCAACTTAGCTGTGTGCTGTGCGCGCTCGCGCTTCCGTTTGCCGTGACGGCTGCGGAGAGCGACCCTGTGCCAGCCGCAAAATCCACCCCGTCCAAAGGGACGGCGGGGAAAGCCCCGGTCAAGGCGACGGGGTCGATCGGGCGCGCGGCAAAGGTCAAGGCCGCGGCTCCCGCAGTCCCCTCCGCCACGCTCGGCGGTGACGTCACCCACACCCGCTTTCTGATCGGCCTTCCCAAGCGGGTCGAGTTCCGCGTCTTCTCGCTCGCCAACCCCAACCGCGTGATCGTCGACATTTCCGAGACGGCGCTCCAGCTGCCTCCGCAGCCGGAAGAGAACATTGCCGTCGGTCTCGTCAGGTCCTTTCACGCCGGGCGCTCGGGGCCCGGCAAGTCGCGCGTCGTGATCGAGGTCATCCGGCCGGTCGTGGTCGAGGGCGCCACCATCGTCGCGTCGGAGGACGGAAAGGGGCATCGCCTGGCGCTCGACATCATGCCTGTCGCGCACGCGGACAGCGCCGCCAGGAAGCCGCTCAGCACGGCGGGGCTTTCCTCGCTCGGCGCCTTCGACGTGCAGCCACCGCTGCCGACGCCGGCGCTGCGTCCGGATGAGCTTGCCGCCCGGACGTTCAAGCCGATCATCGTCATCGATCCGGGTCATGGGGGCGACGACTCGGGTGCCATGAAGAACGGCGTGGTCGAGAAGAACGTGGTGCTGGCGTTCAGCCTGATGCTCCGCGACAAGCTCGAGAAAACGGGGCGCTACAAGGTGCTCATGACGCGCGACAAGGACGTGTTCGTCCCCCTCGACAAGCGCGTCGATTTCGCCGAAGGGCACAAGGCCAATCTGTTCATCGCGGTTCATGCCGACTATGCGGGCGGCAACTCCAAAGCGCGCGGCGCAACCATCTATTCGCTGCGCGAAAGCGTCGCCAATGGGCTGCAGCGCTCGGCCAAGGGCGAAGTCTCGAGCGCCGTCCTGACGAAGGACGAGGTCGAATCCATGAAGCAGGCGAGCCTCGGGACCGACATCTCGACGGTGAAGAGCATTCTCGCCGATCTCGCCGGGCGCGAAGTGGATGTCACCCAGGAGCGGACGAGCGTCTTCACCCGCTCCGTCATCGAGTACATGGGGACCAGCACGGAAATGCGCGCGAAGCCGGACCAGCAGGCCGCTTTCCGCGTCCTCAAGACGGCGCAGTTCCCTTCGGTTCTGATCGAGCTCGCCTACGTCACCAACAAGAAGGACGCGGCGCTGCTGAGCTCGGATACCTGGCGCGACAAGGTTTCGGATTCGATCATGACGGCGGTCGAGAACTATTTCGGAAACCAGATCGCCCGCCTGCCGATGTAGGCGCCGGCCCGGTCGGCGCGCTCAGCTCTCCAGAAGCTCCGGAAACAACGAAGGCCGGTCTCGTCTGAGACCGGCCTTTGGTCTTGTGGCCGGCTTCCGGGTCGCACGCCCCGCCGGCAAAGCTCATTCAAGTCCGACTTGGAGGATGAGATTTAAGCCGCCAAAGGAGTACGAATTTCCAGTCGAGGTCGTGCCGAAGCTCATGGGCATGAGTGGCGCTCCGTGGTCGGGACGCGTCGATGGACCACTGACGAAGGTGCTTCAGCATAGTGCACTCCATCTTCCTGTTGGTGCCGTGGTCCAGCCCCTAGCGTCAAGGCCGGCGACAGCCGCGACACACCTCTCCCTTCGCCAGGGGCGGCAAAGCGAGACGACGACGGTGCTGACGGGGCTCGGGTGGACACGGCGGTCCTGGACGGACGTTCATGGTGCGATGCGTGCCCCGGGAACGCTCCCTCTGGCAGCTCCGTCCGGGACTGCCACGCGTTCCACCAGGCTCGGCGACCGGCTGATCGGTCATATCGGCTCAGAGTTCTCAAGGACACCTGTCCCAAGGCTCTGACGCATGCACCCAGTCAACAAGTGCACAAAACGGCCAAGGCCGGTGCACCCTGCGAGGCAAAGTCTTCCCCCACGCTCTGGAGGTTAGGCGATTCGCATGACGCGAAGCTGAGGCCCACGCAATAATCGTCGAGCGTTGCCGGCATGACTCAGTGACCCGTGGGCCCAGGCTCGGGATCGGGCGGAGGCGCGTCTTCGTGACCGCCGTTTCCGCCGCAAGAGGTGAACAGGGACGTGAGGCAGTTCCAGGTCTTGGATGCGGCGGCTCCGATCGCGCTGCCGGCATTGCCGATCTGCTCGCCGGCCTTCTCAAGGCCGTCCTTGGAGGACTTCACCGTCTGGTCGGCAAGCTCCTCGACGGTGCGCGGCACCTTCGCGGGTTTGTCCGCCGGGGATGGATGCGGCTCGGCCGCCGGCTGTGTGGTCGGCCTGTCGTGCGGAGCCGCCGGCGGTTCGATCTCTCCGGCGGGCGGAAGGCTTTTGGGCTGCTGGACGATCGTCGTCAGGCCGGGACAGGGGAACGGCGCACCGCGGGATACGGCGCAGGTCCGGTGCTTGCCGAGTCTCGCCATCTCCGAGATGCAGTGAAGGGAAGCGGTCGGATCCTTGCCGGGGCCGTCCGCGGTGCCGTCGACGACGCAGCGGTACATCGCGGGAGGATCTTCGCACGTCACGCAATATTCGAGCGCCGCGGCCGCGTGGGGGAGGGCCAGGGCGAGCCCGGCGCCGGCTGCGATACGTCCGCGGTTCGACATCCCATCCTCCGGTGCGGCGTTCCCGGCGCCTTGCGCGGCGCGCGATCGAAGGGTGCTGCGCGCAATCGTGAAAGCCGATAGGCCCCTTATCATAGGACTTGGAGCAAACCAATGAAGCGGCCGCGAAAAATCGCGCCGATGCCGCCGCGACAGGCTGGACGGGCGACGCTTGCCAACGGAAGGGGCCGCATCTATACGGGTGCTTCGCGCGCTCCGGAGACGTGGCCGAGAGGCTGAAGGCGGCGGTTTGCTAAATCGTTATACCCTCTAAAGGGGTATCAGGGGTTCGAATCCCCTCGTCTCCGCCATAACCTATTGATTCTGCAGTGTTTTTCATGTTTTCGAGGCAGGATTCGAACTCTGCCCGTTGTTGCCGCGGGTTACGCCGGCCCGGATCGTGCGACAGGTCGCAGAGACCACTCTGGTGCCGGTTCCACGCCGCTCTTGTCGCCAAAGTCTCCTATCGGGTTTCGAGTGGTACCGTTGGCGACGCGAGAACGCCGACAGACACCGACCACATCGTGGAAAAGGCAACCCGCCGTCGCGGTTCGACGGCGGTGACAGCAATGCGATGGCGCCGACGCGCTCAGTCGAAGCCGAGCTGGCGGCGCTG
>JRYI01000152.1_pt1 | contig 13078 bp, 11 predicted proteins | sample 235361 | NCBI WGS metagenome assembly JRYI01 (sample SAMN03074212, study PRJNA261471) | activated sludge metagenome | biome: Common Effluent Treatment Plant; feature: Wastewater; material: Activated sludge; isolation source: activated biomass in a lab-scale reactor treating industrial wastewater at...
GAGAACCTGGGTATTGGCTGTGTCATCCATCCCTTCAAAATCGGTTAGGACGACGCCGTCCTGGCCCCACGTCGGGTCAAACGCGCCGGGGTTGGCTCGCGCATAGCCCAGGGCCAGAGCGAATACACTCACAAATACAACAAACACAACGGACATTACTGCAACTATTTTTTTCATCTCAAACCTCCTGTAACTCTATTGATCATTCATGTGAAAAGGGACCAAATCTGCATCGCACTCGACAGACAGAGGCGGCCCTGCCGGCATCAGGGCCGCCCGCGCGGTGACCACGGACCTCTACAGTCAATTAATAACCGGTTCGAACGTATGGGCTTTGCTCATTTCACCCGTGACAGGGTCATCAGTACGAATGCGGGGCCGTCAACTCCAGCTGGATATTGTCCGGGTCGCGCACGGCCATCACGTAGATGCCGAAGCCACTGCCCAGGTCTCTGATCTTGCCGCGGGTGATGCCTTGCGCGTCAAAGTAGGCCGCGGCCGCCTCCAGTTCGGCCAGCGTACTTACGTTGAAGCTGACATGGTCCAGCCCGATGCGATTCTCGCTAAAGCGGTCGTCATCGGGGATGGGCGCATCCGGGTCGGACGGCAGCGTCACGCCGAGGATAAAGTGGCCGTTGGTGAACAGCCGGCGCGACCCCAGATCGACCAGCGGCTGGAACCCGAAGTGATGCGTGTAAAAGGCGTCACTTCGGGCCAGATCCGAAACCGTCAGCGTGATATGATGGACATTGGTGATCATGAGCGGGTTCATGAGGTCGTCCTCCCTTGGGCCATTTTTGCGGCCCATTTCTGCTGAAACCACTGGAACTGACGCTACTGTAACAACCTGTCGCAAAGAAAACGCAAAACCTGATATACTTTTTCCGCTCAATTTACCGTAACAGAAGAAACCCGCTCCGCAGATTACACAGATTTATTCTTCAATCTGCGTAATCTGTGAAAGCTGTGGATGCTTTCTGTACAAGGAGATCATGGGACGGTTAGACCTCTCTCTGCTTGGCCCTATGTGGGTTACACAGCATGAGCGCGCAGTTGCCGGCTTCGAATACGACAAGGTGCGCGCCCTGCTGGTCTATTTGGCGCTGGAGGCCGACCGGCCGCACCGCCGCGAGATGTTGGCCGGGTTACTCTGGCCGGGGCAGCCGGAGAAGACCGCTCGCGACGGCCTGCGAAACGCGCTGGCGACGTTGCGCCGGGCTATTGGGGATGCCGACGCCGACCCGCCCTATCTGTTCATCACCCGCGAGGCTGTTCAGTTCAACGCCGACAGCGACCATACACTGGATGTGGTCAAGGTGACGCAACGGCTTGAACAGGCCGGCCGCCACCGGCATCGCAATCCCGATACCTGCCGTGTCTGCGCCGCCTGGCGACGCGAGGCGGCCGACCTGTATCGCGGCCCGCTGTTGACCCAGTTCTCCCTGCCCGACAGCCCGGAGTTTGAGTATTGGCTGCTGAACAGGCGCGAGCAATTGCACCGGGGCGTTATGGATGCTTTCCAGCGCCTGGCCGATTATTACCTGCTGAGAGGCGATAACGACGCGGCGCGTTTTTTCGCCGGGCGGCAACTCGCCTACGAACCCTGGCATGAAGGAGCGCACCGGCAGGCCATGCTCGCGCTGGCTCGCAAAGGCGACCGCGGCGCGGCCCTGATGCAGTATCAGGCCTGTGTCCGCGCGCTGGGCGAGGAGCTGGGCGTTAAGCCGGAGGCGGAAACCGCCCTGCTTTTTGAGCGGATTCGTGACGGCGCTTTGTCGTGGGAGCGCACCGGGCACACCCTTGCCGCGCCAATCGCGCCGCTGATCGGCCGCGAGCGCGACCTGACGTTGCTCGGCCGCCAATTGGCCGACCCCGACGTGCGCCTGATCACGATCGTAGGGCTGGGCGGGATCGGCAAGACAAGTCTGGCGCGGGAGGCGGGCCGGCAGTTCGGCCATGACTTTGCCGACGGCGCGATCTTCGTTCCCCTCGTTGCGGCCGTCGAGCCGGCCGAGATTTTCCCGGCCATCGCCGCGGCGGCCGGCCTCAGGCTTGAGCCTTCGTCATCCCCCCTGACACAGGTGGGCAATTTCCTGCGTTCGCGCGAACTGCTGCTGGTTCTGGATAATTTCGAGCACCTGACCGCCGGCGCAAGCGAGTTGCTCGACTTGATGGCCGCCGCGCCGCGCCTCGTCCTGCTCGTCACCTCGCGCCAGCGGCTGGGCCTTTCCGTCGAATGGCTCCATGAGTTGCGGGGGCTGGAATTCCCGGCCGAAAACACCACTCACCCGTTGGCCGAATTCACCGCCCTCCAGCTATTCGCGCGACGGGTCAGGCAGGAGCGCGGCGACTTCGCCCTGGTGTCGGCCGAGGCGCTCGCCGTGGCCGATATCTGCCGCCTGGTGGAGGGTATGCCACTGGCGATCGAACTGGCCGCCGCCGCCGCGGGCGCTCGGTCGCCGGCCGAGATCGCCCGGCAATTGCAGGCCGGACTGGATGCCCTGGCGGTCGAATGGGCCGACCTGCCGCCGCGCCACCGATCCCTCCAGGCGCTGATCGACTGGAGCTACGATCTGTTGCCGCCGGTTGAGCAACGCCTGCTGCGGCGGCTATCGGTCTTCGCCGGCGGGTTCACGCCGGCGGCGGCCGAAGCGATCTGTGACCTTGAGGGTGAAGGCAACGCGCCGGCATCCCTGACCCGGTTGGTGCACAAATCGCTGGTCGTGGTTGATCGCGTGTCAGAGGGAGAAACCCGCTACGGCCTGCACGAGATGATCCGGCAGTACGGACGAGCAAAACTTGTTGAGGAAGGCGCGGAGGAGCTGTTGCGGAGGCGGCACGGGTCATTTTTCTGCCGGCTGGGGGAGGAAGCTGAACCTCGGCTTTTCGGCGGCGAGCAAATGGTTTGGCTCGACCGCCTGGACGCAGAGTATGATAACTTGCGGGCCACCCTGGATTGGTCAATGAACGGCCCGGCGAACGACGCAGAGCTTGGCCTGCGACTGGCGGCGGCTCTGACTTACTATTGGGAAATTCGCGGTCTTGGACTGGAAGGGGGGCGCCGGATGGAATCCGCGCTGGAAAGGATAGGCGATGCCGCCGTTCCCCTTCAGGCCCTGGTTTACCTGCGAGCCGGTAATTTTTGGGTTGGATGGGAAAACGAAAAAGTTGCGCTTTGCGCAGCAAAAAGTCTGACCCTTTTCCGGCAGCTCGGAGACGAAAAGGGCATCGCCTGGGCGATACGGTTACAGGCGAACCTGATCTATGATGGGAGAGATTTCGAACAGGCTTTTCCCATCTTTGAAGAGAGCTTGAAGCTGGCCGAGGAGTTGGATGATAGAGCTCTGATCACGTGGAATTACCACCATCTGGGCTGGATAGCGTTGGTGAGAGCAGGCAATATTGCAGCGGCGAATCTGGGTGATCAAGGATTGGCCGTCGCCCGTGAAACGGGGGACGGTCGCGCACAAGCCAGTTTATTATTCCTTTTGGGGGAAACGGCTAACAGACAGGGCGAGTTTGCGCGAGCCGAGGCGCTCTACTCACAGGCTTTGGTCATCGCTCGAGACTTGAAGGACAGTTTAATCGCTGCTCGAATACTGAACCAAATGGGCGAAGCGGTGCGCCGTCAAAAAAGGTATTTACAGGCGGAAGCCTGCTACCTGGATTGTTTGGCGATTTTACGGGACGTTCATGGTTGGGATAATTTGGCGGTTCCACTTTCAAATCTGGGACATGTGGCCGTTCGCGGGGGCGATCCGGGACGGGCGGCGAATTACTTTAGGGAAAGCATAGAGAGCGAAGAAGATGTTTCCACCTGGAATATATGGGGAATGGGGGTGGTGGCGGCAGCGCAGGGGAGACCAGGACAGGCCGCCCGGCTATACGCGGTCGTCGATAAACTGTTGGAGGCTGACATTAAGGAGATACTCTACCCGGAAGATCGGGAAGAGTTCCGGCGGGACGTGGACGCTGTACGTGGGCAATTGGGCGAGACGAGCTTCACCGCCGCCTGGGCTGAAGGTCGCGTCATGTCGCCGGAGGAGGCTATCGCCTACGCTCTGGAAGAATAAGGCTACTCCAACCTGTATGCCTCTCAAGCAACTTTTCAATATAAAACGGGCTTTTGTCGCCGGAAAACCCTGGCGACGAAAGCCCGCGTTATCTGAACTTGAACAGCAAGCTCTATGGTTTGAGGTCAACCAGCCTGGGTGAATTATCCATCAGCGGCCGGATATAGCCGAGGGTGAGGATCAGCGCCGACGCACCAACCGCCGCCAGCAGGCTCCACCCCCAGGGCACAACCACCGCCCCACCCGCCAGCGCCCCAAAAGCCACCGCCGCGCCAATGGCCAGCCCGCTCAGCAACGCCACCGACAGCGCCTGCAGGAAGCCGAAGCTGCGCCACTTGAATGCGGGCGGGATGGTGGCATTGCGCCAGCGGAAGTAGTCGGCCAGCGAGGGATCATCGGCGATGAGCCGCTCCTTGATCTGGTTCATCGCCCGCACGCTCTCCAGCCAGGCCTGCCGCAACCGCACCAGCTGGAGGATCGTGATCAGCCCCAAGGCCGACAACAGGACGAAGATCAGGGCGAAGGTGATATAGAGTTGTCGCTGGGCGGCCGTTTCAACCTGCGTCGACAGCAAAGCCGCGATGAGCGTGGCGAAGGTGACGAAAAAATATTNNCCTCGTTGGCCTGGAAGGCGGCCTGGGCGATGTAGTCGAATTCGGCCGCGACGATCGATCGGGCCAGCTCAGCGTCGGGTGGTGGCGTGGGGGTGGTCATGGGCTACCAGTATATAGTAGCCAGTGAGCAGTGGACAATAGTCGGTGAGCAATGGATCAGTAGGCCGGTAGATCAGTGATACTCGTTGTCCGCGTCGGTATAAGGAATCGCCCGGCTGGATCTGCGTCCTTGCGTCAGCCTCTTGCGGCGGTCGGCGGTCTATCCGTGCGGATATGCCACCACACTCGTCGGCTTGATCTTCATGATGACCCGCGACTCCTTCCCCTTGCGCTCCAATGGGGCGGCTCCCCCGTAGTAATGCTCAACGCCGTCGTAGAGTTTGGCATGGTAGTCGATGTTGGCATAGTCCTCGTCGGGGACGATGGCCTCCACGTAGCCGCGCACGTCGATCCAGCGGTAGGGATCGGTTGGGTCGATAGCGGCAACGGCCACCAGCGGATTGTGGCGCACATTGTCGTATTTACGACGACCCTCGGCGGTATTGACGAGCACGTGCTCGCCGTCCCATGAGCACCAGACCACGGTGTTCTCCGGCCGGCCGTCCTTGGCCACGGTGGTGAATATGACATAGACCGGCCCAGTGAGCAGATCGAGATGGGACGCAGGGATAATCGCCCCGTTCTTGCTGCCATGTGTAGACATATCATTCACTCCTTAAAATGGACAGGGTATATCCAGACTATAGCAACTTTAGGGCTACTTGTAAGGGGAAAGAAGAACCCGCCAATTGGCGAAATTCGGCGGACAATTTGCTCACTCCATCTAATTTGCGCCATTTCCGCCAGTTCCTTGCGCCTCGTGGCTACATATGATACCTTTTGCCGCGACGTGTACCCATTGACGCGCCCATGAGCCAATTAATAACACCTATTCTCAATGTAAACAGCGTTTCGCTCTCCTTCGGGGGAAACGCCGCACTCTCCGAAGTCTCCTTCGATGTCCTGAGGGGAGAGATTCGCGCGATTATCGGGCCTAACGGCGCGGGCAAGACCTCTATCCTCAATTGCATCTCCGGCTTCTATCGCCCCCAGCAGGGGCATATTTATTTTAAGGGCGACATCGACCTGACCCAAACGCGGACGGACCAGATCGCCCGCCTCGGTCTGGCGCGCACCTTCCAGAACATCGCCCTCTACACCGGCCTCAGCACGCTCGACAACCTGATGGCCGCCCGCCACATCCACATGAAGCAAAACGCGCTGCAGAGCATCCTCTATTGGGGGCCGGCGCGACGCGAGGAAGTCCGCCACCGCGAGGTGGTCGAGGACATCATCGACTTTCTGGAGATCGCCCACATCCGCAAGGCGGTCGTCGGGGCGCTGCCCTATGGCCTGCGCAAGCGGGTGGAGCTTGGCCGCGCCCTGGCCATGGAGCCGGAGCTGCTGCTGCTCGACGAGCCGATGGCCGGTATGAACCTGGAAGAGAAAGAGGACATGGCCCGCTTCATCCTCGACATCTACGAGCGGCGCGGCGTGACCATCGTCCTCATCGAGCACGACATGGGGCTGGTGATGGACATCTCCGACCGGGTGGTGGTGCTCGATTTCGGCCGCAAGATCGCCGACGGCCCGCCCGACGACATCAAACGCGACCCGGCCGTGATTCACGCCTATTTGGGAGAAGCCTGATTCAAGTGACGAATGACGAACGACGAATGACGAACCGGAGAGCTTGTTCCCTCGCTTCGTTCTTCATTCGTAATTCGTAATTCGTAATTCGTAATTTTATGGAAGCGTCCGCACAGACAGTACCGCAGTTTTTCATGCACCAGGTGCAGACCCAGCCGCCGGACAAGGTTGCCGCGCGGCAGAAAGAGTTCGGCATCTGGCGCGAATTCACCTGGGCCGACTCCTATGAGCAGGTGCGCGACTTTGCCATGGGCCTCATCGCCCTCGGCGTGCAGCGCGGCGACAAGATATGCACCGTGGGCGACAACGACCGGCAATACTTGTGGGTCTACCTTGGCCTGCAGGCGGCCGGAGCGACCCAGGTCGGCCTCTTCACCGACGCCACCCCGACCGAGATGGCCTATGTCATCGAGCACAGCGACGCTACCTTCGTTCTGGCCAAAGACCAGGAACAATGCGACAAGATGTTGGAGATCCGCGACCGAATCCCCAACGTTCGCAAGGTCATCTACTGGGATGACCAGGGATTGTGGAACTACGACGACCCGTGGCTGGTGCCCTTCGCGGACGTGCAGAATCTCGGCCGCGAGTTGGCCCGGCGCGAGCCGGAGCGCTTCGACACCGAGGTCGCCCTCGGCCAGGCCGGCGACATCGCCATGCTCTGCTACACGTCGGGCACGACCGGCCTGCCCAAGGGCGTCATGCTCAGCCACGGCAATATCCTGAGCACCATCGAACTCTACCACCGCGTCGACCCTCGCCGCGACACCGACAACCACGTCAGCTTCCTGCCGCTGGGCTGGATCGCCGAGCCGATCCTGGGCTTCGCCGCCCACGTCTATGCCGGGGTGATCATCAATTTCCCCGAAGCGCCGGAGACGGTGCGCCAGAACATCCGCGAGATCGCGCCGGACATGCTGTTCTACAACGCCCGCCTGTGGGACTCGCTGGTCGGCATGGTGCAAGTGCGGATGAACGACGCCACCCGGATCAACCAGGCGCTCTACCGGCGCTTCCTGCCGGTGGGCTATCGCATGGCCGACGCCAAATTCAGCGGGCAGGAGCCGGGAGTGGGTCTGCGCGCCGCCTACGCCGTCGGCGATCGGCTGGTGTTCGCCCCCCTGCGCGACCAGCTCGGCCTGTCGCGCATCCGCGCCGCCTACACCGCCGGGTCGTCGCTCAGCCCCGACGCCATGCGCTTCTTCCACGCGCTGGGCATCAACCTGAAGCAAATCTACGGCTCCACCGAGGTCTCCGGCGGGGCGACCGTCCATCGCGACAACGCGATCAAGTTCGCCAGCGTGGGCCGGCCCGCGCCGGGCGTCGAGCTGCGCATCGCCCCCGACGGCGAGATTCAGATCACCGGGCCGATGGTCATGCAGGGCTACTACAAGGACCCGGCCAACACGGCCAAGGACATCCTGGAAGAGCCGGACGGCCGCCGCTGGTTCCGCTCCGGCGATGCCGGATTCATCGACGACGACGGCCACCTGATCTACCTCGACCGCGTCAAGGACATGCTGACGCTGGCCAACGGCGAGCGCTTCTCGCCCCAGTTCATCGAGGGGCGGCTCAAGTTCAGCCCCTATGTCCGCGACGTGATGGCCGTGGGCGGTGAGAACCGGGCGTTCGTGACGGCGTTGGTCATCATCGACTTCGAGAACGTCGGTCAATGGGCCGAAAAGCAGCGCATCGGCTACACGACGTTCGTCGACCTGTCGCAGAAGCCGCAGGTCTACGAGCTGGTGCGCCGGACGATGGAAGAGGTGAACGAATCGCTGCCGGCCGCGGCGCGCGTGCAGCGCTTTGTGCTGATGCACAAGGAGTTCGACGCCGACGAAGCGGAGATGACGCGCACGCGCAAGCTGAAGCGCAACGTCCTGCTCGACCGCTACAGCGCCATCGTCGACGGCATGTATGCCGGCGCGGAGACGATCCAGGTGCGCGCCCCGGTACGCTATCAGGATGGTAGCGAGGGGTTTGTCGAGACGGAGATTCGGGTAATGAGCTTGAAAGAACTGTAGCCAATAACCACTGGACACTGACCTATGAACTGGCAACTCGTCCCCCAACAATTCACCACCGGCTTGCTCAACGGCGGCATCATCGCCATCATCGCCCTGGGCATCGTTCTCATCTACCGCTCGTCGGAGGTGTTCAACTTCTCCCACGGGCAATTGGTGATGTGGGGCGCGTTCGTTACATGGTGGTTCGCCGGAGCCGACGAAAACGGCAAGGAGATATTCAACCTGCCGCTATGGGCAGCCATCCCGCTGGCGATCGCGGTCATGGCCGGGATGGGGCTGCTCATCGAACGGCTGGCGCTGCGGCCGATGACCGGCCAACCGCTGCTGGCCATCGTGCTGATGACCCTGGGACTGGCCCAATTCCTCGACGGCGCGGCCGCCATCACGTTCGGCATCCAGCCCAAGAACAACTTCCCCGCGCCGTTCTCGCCCAGCGACGTCATCAAGATTCCCTTCCCCGGCGCGTTCAACGACACCATCATCATCAAACAGGCCTTGCTGGCCACGGCCGTCGTCGCCATTCTGGCCGCCATCGTCTTCATGCTCTTCTTCCGCTATACGCGCGTTGGCCTGGCCATGCGGGCCACGTCGGAGGATCATGAGCTGGCTCGCGGCGTCGGCATCAACGTGCCGCGCGTCTTCGGCATGTCATGGGCCATCGCCGGAATCATCGCCACCGTGGGCGGCGTGCTGCTGGCGACGCTGACCGGCGTCAGTCTGAGCCTGTCGGTGGTCACCCTGGTCGCTTTCCCGGCCATCCTGCTGGGCGGGCTGGAGTCGTTCCCCGGAGCCATCATCGGCGGGCTGCTCGTCGGCCTGGCGGCGGCGCTCGTCCAGGCATCATCGGTGCAGGTCATCCGCTCCACGTCGGAGATCGCGCCTTACATCCTGCTGCTCGTCGTCCTGCTCATTCGTCCCGAAGGGCTGTTTGGCGAAAAACGAATCGAGAGAGTCTAGAGGGAGCGAATATAACGCATGGCCGCACTACGACCCGCGGGAGATTTCGATCGCACCTATGAACAGGACATGTCCGTCATCCGGCAGCCGTGGCAATGGATCGTGCTGGGGCTGGGGCTGCTGGCCCTCCTCACCGCGCCACGCTGGGCCGGGGCCTACCTCGTCTCCACCGCCAACCAGATCTTCTACACCATCATCGCCGTCCAGGGGTTGAACATCCTTGTCGGCTACTCCGGGCAGGTCTCGCTCGGTCATGCGGCGTTCATGCTCGTCGGCGGATATATCTCGGCTCTGGTGACTACCCACCTCGGCGTGCCGTTCCCTCTGGCGATTCTCCTGGCGGGACTGGGCACGGGGGTGGCGGGTTTGATCTTCGGCCTGCCCTCGCTGCGCGTCAAGGGGTTCTATCTGGCAATGGCGACATTGGCGGCGCAATTCATCATCCCCTGGCTCAGCCGTCATGTGTTCCCCAGCGTGCTCGGCGGCTCAGCGGGCCGCATCGCCGCGCCCGTGCCGGTTATCTTCGGCATCTCCTTTGGCGAGGTCAATAACTACTTCTACATCTCGCTCATCACCCTGATCATCACTACCGTGCTGACGCTCAACATCAGCCGGTCGAGGCTCGGCCGCGCCTTTATCTCGCTACGGGACAACGATCTGGCGGCCGAACTGCTGGGCGTCAACCTGTTCGGCTACAAGCTCCGCGCCTTCTTCATCGCCTCGTTCCTGGCCGGTGTGGCCGGCGCGCTGAAAGCCCACAGCCAGCGCGGCGTTGGCACGGAGTTCGGCTACGGGCTGGAAGATTCGATCATCATGCTCGGCATGCTGGTCATCGGTGGGTTGGGGACGAACCTGGGGCCGTTCCTGGGCGTCACGACCGTGATCCTGCTGGAGGACCTGGCCGGCGTGGCCGGGCAGCGGATGGCGAAGCTGTTCCCGACGCAATCGGCCCGCTTCCTGACATCGTTCCGGCCGATCTTCTTCGGCCTGGTGCTGATGCTGTTCCTGATTTTTGAGCCGCGTGGTCTGGCCCATCGCTGGCAGACGTTCAAAGCGTCGTGGCGCTTGCGGCCGTTCGCGCGGTAGGCGAAATAGAGACCTGACAGGTGGGCGACAAATCCACTTGGCTTACTGAGGCGTATGATTGCCCACCTGTCAGGTCTGGCGCGGATAACTTTTCTCTTTAAGGAGGTGAGACTATCGAGATCGGATGCGGTTGAGAATACCTGAATCGAAGCGAGAGATCGTTAGCTACAGACAAGGAGAAAATGAGATGAAGAAGATTTTGCTGGTATCGCTTCTGTTGATGATGTCCCTGGCGGCCGTCGCCTGCGGCACCACGCCGCAGATCGCGGAAGTCGCCCCCACGTTGCAGGCCGCGGCCGAGCAACTGGCGCCCACGGTCCAGGCGGCCGTGGAGGAAGTCGCCCCTACCCTTGAGGCTGCGGCAACTGAGATAGCGCCGACGGTCGCAGCGGCCGTCGAGTCCGGCGCGGCCACCGTTGAAGCGGCGGCCACGTCCATTGCCGCGACCCCCGAAGAGGCAGCCGAGGGCGCGACCGAGGAATGCGCCAACACCTACGATGGTGAGACCATCATCGTCCATCAGGCCGCCGGTCTGACCGGCCCGCTGGCCCAGATTCTGGGCGACGGCTTCATCAACGGCTCGCAGGCGGCCATCGACCGCATCAACGCCGACGGCGGCGTCTGCGGCGTCCAACTGGAGATTCGCCTCGAGGACTCGCAGTATGATCCCGAGCAGGAAATCGCCGTCTACGAGCGCTACCGCGCTGAGACGCCGCCCCCCCTGTTCCACCTGTCCTATGGCAGCGGCGCGGCCATCGTGNNATCACCGTGCTGCCGCTGGAGTCGCAGGAAGTGTCGCCCACGGCCGACGTCACCGGCCAGTTGCAGAACCTGTTGGCTAATGGCGCGAACGTCATCTGGGCGCAGTCGCTCTCCTTCGGCCCGGCGCAGGTCATCGGCACGATGCGCGCCCTCGGCGCGTGGGATTCGGCCATCGTCAGCGGCGTCAACTGGAGCATGAACACCGACGTGGTCAACATCCTGGGCGAGAACGCGGCCCTGATGGACGGCTACTACGGCATCGTCCCCAACTACTGGTGGAACGACACCGACAACGCCGGCATCCAGATGGCGCTGGAAGATTTCGAAGCTGCCGGCCTGCCGGATGCCAAGAAGGACATCGGCTATCTGCTCAGCTACGGCCAGATGTTCGCCGTGTCCAACATCCTGCGCCACGCCATGAACATGGTTGGCTTTGAGGGGTTAACCGGCGAAGCCGTGTTCAACGCCATGCAGGACATGGGTACCATCGACGCCGCCGGTATGGCGACGATGAACGCCGAAGGCGAAGACCGCGCCCCGCGCGAGGCGCAAATCCGCCAGGCACAGATCAACGACGACGGCGCGATCGAGTTCGTGGTCGTCGAGGATTTCTTCGAACTCCCCGACACCCGCCCGCCCGCCCCGTAAGCGTGTAAAGATATCCACAGATTACACAGATTTCACAGATTCAATTCTGTAAATCTGTGTAATCTGTGAAATCTGTGGATTCATCTTCTTATGCTGAAAGTCAACAACATCGAGGTCGTCTATAGCGATGTGATCCTGGTCTTGCGCGGCGTCTCGCTGGAGGTGGGCGCGGGGCAGATCGTGGCCCTGCTGGGCGCCAACGGCGCGGGCAAGTCGACCACGCTCAAGGCTATCTCCGGCCTGCTCCACACGCAGCAGGGCGACGTGACCCGCGGCAACGTTGAGTTCGACGGCCAACGCATCGACCAACTGTACCCGGAGACAATCGTCCGCCACGGCATTGTCCAGGTTCACGAAGGGCGGCCGCTTTTCCGTCACCTGACCGTGGAAGAGAATCTGCGCAGCGGGGCGTTGTTCCGCGGTACGTCCGGCGCGGCATTGCGCGACGATCTCGATCGCGTCTACAACTACTTCCCGCGCCTGCGTGATTTTCGCCAGCGCACCAGCGGCTATCTCTCCGGAGGGGAGCAGCAGATGGTGGTCATCGGCCGCGCGTTGATGGCTCACCCGCGCCTGATGCTGCTCGATGAGCCGTCGCTGGGTCTGGCCCCGCTGCTGGTGCAGAACATCTTCGAGATCATCAAGCGCATCAACCAGGAGGAGGGCGTGTCTATCCTGCTGGTGGAGCAAAACGCCAATGTCGCCCTGCGAACGGCCGACTACGCCTACGTGATGGAGAACGGTCGCATCGTGCTCGATGGCCCGGCCGACGCGCTGGCCCAGAACGCCGACATCAAGGAGTTCTACCTTGGCCTGACGGCCGTCGGCGAACGCAAGAGCTACCGCGATGTGAAGCATTACAAGCGGCGCAAGCGCTGGCTGGGTTGAGGTCAGTGTTCAGTAGGTCAGTAAACCAATATTCAGTATTCAGTTCCGCTGACCTACGCTCACTGACCTACTGATAACTGACCTACCGGATACTGTTAAATGAACCATCAACAACTGCAAGACCTCATCCATCACGCCTACGCCAACTCGCCCGCGTTCCGGGCGCGGCTCGACGGCGCGGGAATCAGCCCCGACACAATCCAAACAACAGCCGACCTGAACCGTATCCCGGTGCTGACCAAGGACGATGCTATCGCATTGCAGGCGGCCGATCCACCCTTCGGCGGCATGCTGGCCGCGCCGCTCTCGGCCATCAGCCGCATCTTCTTCTCCC
>JRYI01000287.1_pt1 | contig 13038 bp, 12 predicted proteins | sample 235361 | NCBI WGS metagenome assembly JRYI01 (sample SAMN03074212, study PRJNA261471) | activated sludge metagenome | biome: Common Effluent Treatment Plant; feature: Wastewater; material: Activated sludge; isolation source: activated biomass in a lab-scale reactor treating industrial wastewater at...
CGTCGGTGTGGTCGGTGGGCAGTTCGCGGAAGACGAAGGAGAACGGCCCGCCGGTAAAGCGGAACGTCACCGTCTCTTCCACTACCAGCGAGCGGTCGGGTTGAGCTATCGCTTCAACGTCGAAGCGGTCGGCGCGATAGGTTTTGTCATCCTGGGCTGCGGTGGTGAAGAGCAGGGCGCAAAGCAGCAGGCCCATTAATAGTCTGCGAGTCATTGGACAACCTCCTTGCTAAAGCTGTTTGTCACTATGACTTATTACGAACCAGAGTATAGCAGGTTGCGGAGGGAAGGGGCGGTGGGTCAGTGGGTCAGTAAACAGTAGGTCAGTAGATCAGTAGGCCAGTGCCTCAGTAAGTCGGTGAATGGTTGGGAACTGATCTGCTGATTTACTGGCCCACTGATCTACTGCTCACTACCCATCAACTCTTGTTGCCCAGCAAGGCGCGGGCGGCATTATAGCCCGGTGCGCCGGTGATGCCGCCACCGGGGTGGGCACCCGCCCCGCAGAGGTAGAGGTTCTTTACGGGCGTCTCGTAGCGGCTCCATTCGGGGATGGGACGCATCACCAACATCTGATCCAGTCCCATTTGCCCGTGATAGATGCTGCCTTCGGTCAGATGATAGTCACATTCAAAGTCCAGCGGGGTGGTCAGGCGCTGATGGATGATCTGCTCGCGGATGCCGGGGGCGATCGTTTCCAGAGCGTCCAGGATCGTCACGGCCAGGGCGTCGGCCGAGGTGGACCAATCTCCCTCCCGCAACGCATAGGGCGCGTATTGCATTGTGACGGTGAGGATATGGTGGTTGGCGGCCTCTTGCCCGCCGGTAATGAGCGAGCGCTCGCCGATCGTGGGGATGAAGATTTCCAGATAAGGATATTCCGAGAATCGGCCGTATTTCGACGCATCATACGCGCGCTCCAAATAATCCAGGCTGGGACTGAGGCGAATGCGGCCGCCCAGTTGATCTTCGCCGGGCTGTCCCATGAACGTCGGCAGACCATTCACCGCGAGGTTGAGCCGCGCCGTGGTGCCGCGATAGATGATATTGCGCACACTGCGCATCACATCCGGCTCCAGATATTGCGGCCCGACCATGCCGAACAATGTACGCCGCGGATCGGCGTTGGACAGGACGATCCCGGAGCGAATCTCCTCGCCGTTCTCAAGGTAAACGCCGACGGCCGCGCTGTTCTCGATCAGGATTCGATCCACACCGATTCCGGTGCGGATCGTTGCGCCGCGGGCCTGTGCGGCGGCGGCCAGCGCCTCCGACAGACGGCCGATCCCGCCGCTGACGAAGCGGTGATTCAGCAGGCCGCCAAGGTTTTGGTAAAGGAACATCAGGTTCGTTCCACCGCTGCGCGGGCCAAGCGCGGTGCCGGTTACGGCCGAGCCACCCAGCGCGCCTTTCAGGGCATCGCTCTCGAACCATTCGTCCAGATAGGCCTGTGAGGCCATCGGCAGGACGCGGAACAACTCCATCATGTCCTCGCCGCCCTGACGTCTGATCCGCAGCGCCAGCGGCCCCCACGCCATGAGGTCATCGCGGTGGAGCTCGGCCAGATCGGGTGGTGTCAGGAGCATCATCCCGCGCAACATGCCGGCAAATCGCTCCACTTGCCGCCGGAACGCAGGCCATTGAGCGGCGTCGCGCTCGCTGAACCGGGCGATCTCAGCCACCGTTCGCGTATCATCACGCCATATGGTAAGCGCTCGGCCATCGGGCTGGGGCGCAAAGAGCAAGGCGGGATTTTCGTGAAATTGCAGGCCGTGGCGCTGTAGATTCAACCGTTCGATTACTGCCTCTTGCAGCAATGAGGCGTCGCTCCCGCCGGTGTCCACACGATAGCCGGGGAAAATTTCCTCGGTGGCGGCCGCGCCGCCGATCACGCCTCGCTTCTCCGCCACCAACACGCGCTTGCCGGCCGCGGCCAGTGTCGCCGCGGTCACCAGTCCGTTGTGCCCCGCGCCAATTACGATTGCATCAAACTTGTCATTCATCGGAATTACCCTCTCGCCCTCCGGAATGCCGGGGCAAACGCGATGTTCCCCTGCTCCCTTTCACAATTATCGCATGTCCTTCAGCGCTTCCAGCGCGCCCAGCCGCCCCGGCGCGCCCATGATGCCGCCGCCTGGGTGCGTGCCCGATCCGCATTGGTAGTAGCCCTTGATCGGGGTGCGGTATTTGGCATGACCCGCCGCGGGGCGCAGGAAGAACAGCTGCGACAGGTTTAACTCGCCGTGGAAGATGTTGCCCTGCGTGATGCCGGTCATTCGCTCCACATCGACCGGCGTCAGCACCTGACGGTGGAGAATGATGTCCCGGATATTGGGGAAGGCTCGCTCCAGCACATTGACGACGGCATCGCCGAATGCTTCCCGTTTCTCGTCGGTCCATTCGCCATCGGCGAGCTTGTAGGGCGCGTATTGCACGAAACAGGACATGACGTGCTTGCCGGGCGGGGCCATGTCGGGGTCGATCATCGAGGGGATGATGACATCCACGTAAGGCTCGCGGGAGAAGTTGCCGTATTTGGCATCGTCGTAGGCCCGCTCGATGTAGTCGAGATTGGGACTCATCGAGATCGCCCCGGCCAGATGACGCCCGACACCGGGTCGACTCGCCAGCTCCGGCGCGCGATCCAGAGCCAAGTTAACCTTGCCCGACGAGCCGAGTGTCTGGAAACGCCGTATCGCCCCGACCAGATCGTCGGGCAACTGGTTGGGGTCAACCAGATTGAGGAAGGTCTGTTTGGGGTCGAGGCTGGACAACACCAGCGGGGCATGAATCTCGTCGCCGTTTTCCAGAACGACGCCGGATGTGCGGCCGCCCTTGACGAGAACCCGGGCCACGCCGGTATTGCAGCGGATCTCGGCTCCCTGCGCCTCGGCGGCACGGGCCAACACCTGCGCCAGGCCGCCTGTGCCGCCCTTGTGAAAGCCCCAGGCGCGATAAGCGCCGTCGATCTCGCCCATGTAGTGGTGGAGCAGCACGTAGGCCGTGCCCGGCGAGCGCGGGCCGAGAAAGGTGCCGATGATGCCGCTGGCCGAGAGCGTGGCTTTCAGCGGCTCGGACTCGAACCATTGCTCGACGAAATCGGCCGCGCTCATCGTCATCAGCTTGGCCAGCACATAGAGCTGATCCTGGCTGAGGTTGAGAAAGTGGCGGCTCATGTCGAGTAGCCCTTTGATATCTTTCGGATTAAACGATGTCGGGTCAGGCGGGATGACGCCCAGGATATAGCGCACGGCCTTGGCCATGAAGTACATGTAGCGAGCGTACTCGTCGTAGGTGTCGGCATCACGCTGCGAGAAGCGGGCAATATTGCGCAACGTCTGGTAATGGTCGCCGTCGCGATAGAGGCAGTCACGGCCGTCGTAGGTCGGGGTCAGTGTGCTCTCCAGCGGCAGAATCGTCAGCCCGTGGGCCGGCAGATTCAACTCGCGGATGATCTCCGGCCGGAAGAGGCTGACGACGTAGGAGAAGACGGTAAATTTGAAGCCGGGAAAGACTTCTTCGGTGACGGACGCGCCGCCGACCAGATAGCGCTTCTCCAATACCAGGGTCTTCTTGCCCGCCCGCGCCAGATAAGCCGCGGCGACAAGTCCGTTATGCCCACCGCCAATGACGATGGCGTCGTAATGATTACTGTTCATATGCCTTACATTCCTTAAGAAGTGCAGGGGAGAAAGGGGAAAGGGGAGACCACGCACCCCATCTCCCTTTCACTCCTGCTTCTTCCTCGGCGGATCGAAGAATGGCGTGGGCACGATGGTCGCCGGACAAAGCTTGCGCTTGAACTCGACCGTCACCTCGACATTGACCCGATTGCCGATTTTGGCGTGCGGGTTTAGCAGTGTGCCGATGCCGATGTATTGCTTCAGGATGGGCGAGAAGGTGTGGCTGGTGAGCTGGCCGATGTGGTGGCCTGGGTTGCCCGACGCATAGACCGGCACGGCCGAACGCGATGCCCGCCCCGCTACGTGCGGCGGCAAGTCCTCATCGGCGAACAACTTCTCCAGAGCGTCCCAATCGTATTGCACGCCCGCGAACCCCCAGACGGATCCTCTCTCACGCTCAGCCATCAGCGCCCGGCGGCCGATGAAATCCCCTTTATTTGACGACACGGCCCAGCCCAGTCCGATCTCATAAGGTGACGATTTCTGACTCTCAATGACGGCGTGGTGGCTGGAGACGTAATCGACGGCCAGCATGATCAGCCCCGCTTCCACGCGGGCGATGTCGAGAGCAATGATGCCGGCGGGCAGGATGCCGTGGCCCGTTCCATGGTCGATAAGGCAATCCCATAGCCGCTCGGCATGTTCCGGCCGCACCCATAGCTCGTAGCCCAGGTCGCCGGTATAGCCGGTGCGAGTGACGGTGATGGGGAAGCCATCGACCGTGCCGTGGGCCAGATGGAAATATTTCAACCGGTCGAAATCGATGTCGCGAATGATCTCTTTCAGAATCGCTCGGCTGCGCGGCCCCTGAATGGCCAGCGCGGCCAGATCGTCGGTCACATGGGTCACGGTGGCATTCAGGCCATAGCCTACATCCTGGAACCAGCGGCCGCTTGGGTCAGCCGAGGTGATGCGAAAATGGTTGGTGTCGAGCCGGGAGACGGTTCCATCGTCGATCACCTTGCCCTGCGAATCGCACCACGGTGTGTAGTAGACCTGCCCGACGCGCTGCCGGGTTACGTCGCGGGTGATGACCCGGTCGACAACGCGCGCCGCGTCGGGGCCGGTCACCTCGTATTTGAACAAAGGTGAAACATCGATAAGCGCTGCGCTGTTGCGAATGGCGTAGTACTCGCGATCATGGGACATCTCGTAGATGCCCGCCGACAGAAAGCCCGACCAGTTGCGCCATTCGTAGCTGTCGCAAACGGCCGATGTCCGGCTATGAAAGGGTGTCGGTAGCGGCATATTCCTTCTCCGAAAAGATGAATCCACGGATTTCACCGATTGTTCTGTTTTTCATCTGTGTCATCGGTGAAATCTGTGGATTCGGTTTGTTGTCTGTAGCCGAGGCGATGGGAGATGCGGGCAGCGGCGGCGCGCACCTCTGCACCGAATTGCGGGATGCGCTCGGCGGTCATGCGCGTGAGTGTGCCGCCGACGGCGACAAAACCCAGCTAGTGAAGGCTTCCAGCATAGTTACAGCGCGTTGCGCCGACTGCATGCCGACCATCGGCTCCATGATTGCGTTCATCGGGCGAACCTCCGGCGACGACCGCTATCGTTGAATGTATTGTCCAGAACTTGAATGCGCGGCCGCATGGCTCCTCCGGCTTGTTCACAATATGAACTATGGGTTCATGGGAGTTTAGCGGATAGGCGCGGGGACGCAAGAAGAGAAAGGGGAAGAACCTGATACAAAGACACCAAGATGCAAATCAAATCTTGCATCTTGGCATCTTTGTGTTTCGGCGTCGAATGATTACGAACTGCCCTCTTTTAGGCTGCGGAAGCCTTCGCCGAATACTTCCTTCGCCTGGCCGATGATCACGAAGGCATGGGGGTCGGCCTCGTGGATGATCGTCTTGAGCATCACCGTGTCGGCGCGGCTCACGGCACATAGCAGGATATGGCGCTCTGTGCCGGTATACATGCCGCGGCCGCTCCATTCAGTGACGCCGCGCTCCATGTCGGCCAGGATGCGGTCGGCCACAGCTTGTGGCTCGGTTGTGATGATCGTCGCCACACGCATGACATTGGATCCGTTAAGTGTCACCTCGACCAACACGCCGCCCACGTAGAGCGCGATGACCGCGTAGAGCGCGCGCTCCCACCCAAAGGCCAGACCGGCCAGAAAGACGACGATGCCGTCGGTGTAGAGGTAGGCCTGGGACAGAGGCGTGCCGAATTTGCGTTCCAGGATGCGGGCCAGAATGTCGGTCCCACCGCTGGTGGCGCGGGCGCGGAAGATCAGTCCGACGGCGACCCCGGCCGTCACGCCGCCATAGAGGGCGTTGAGGGCCAGATCATCGGTGATGACGACGTCAGGCCAGAGGAGTTGCAACCCATCGAGCACGGCCGCGAATACGAACGAGGAGAAGACCGTTCGCGCCAGAAAGCGATGACCGCCGAGATAGAACCAGCCGAGAACGAAAAGCGGGATATTGAGGATAAACGACACCGTGCCGATGGGCCAGCCGGTGAAGTTGTTGATGAGTTGCGCCGTGCCGCTCAATCCTCCGGCGACGAGTTGATGAGGAATGAAAAAGAGGTGCATGCTGACCGCCAGCAGGACACTCCCCAGGACGATCAGCGCATAGTCGCGGATGATTCGCCCGGCCGCTTCATTCCGCCGATTCCGGCGCAACTGTCTCACTCGCTCCAGCGTGCGCGATTTCCAGTTGCCGTTGTTCTGTGTTGTGGTCATTTCGTTAACAACGGCGAGGCAATATCGAAGACATCTCTGGCGAAGTCAAGCACCTGGTCTTCGTTATCAACGGCCGCGTAAGGCAGCATCGCCCCCTGCCAACCCTCGGTGTGCCAGACAGCCCCGGCCGGCAGCTCGCGATCGAGCAACTTGTCGCTGTCGAATGGCCAGGGGCTGGAGTAGAAGTAGGAGCTGGCGTCATCATCACCGGGGTAGAAGCCGAGGTTGAGCTGGGCCGGAAGCTCCAACGTCTTGCTGTTCTCCTTGTAACTCTCTACGCGAGTGCCGAACCACTCCATCGCCAGATCAAAGCCGTGGGGCCATAACTGGATCGGCCCCGCGTCGATGCCCAACTTGGCGCGGTGGCGGGCGAATACCCGTTGGGCGCGGACGATGGCGGTGAAGAAGCGCCGAACGGCATCGGGATCGTAGACACCCGGCTCGTCGCCGGCGAAGCGGGAGGAATCGACTTCGCCGGTGATGCCTGCCTCGGCCGCCGCGGCCAGCACGCGCTCGCCCATGCCGCTGCCGCTCAGGCCGGCGTCCATCGGGATCGACCACGAGCGGCCGTCGCTGCCGGCGAGCGAAATACAGGCGCGATGGAAGTCCATCTGCCCAATCAGTATGCCGCCATTGCCGCAGGGGATATTGCTCGTGACGAGACCCAGAGGCGTCACTTTGAGGCTTATATGCCACCAATGGGGATGGGCTGGAGCATGGGCGCGGGCCAGACTGGTTAACGCCTGGGCATATAACCGCAGCGTGCGGCGCGTGGGGCCGAAACCATCGAGAGAGGGAAATAAGGTCAAGTTGTAACCGCCTTGGTCCTCTGAGGCGCGCCGCACGCCCTGAGGGTCTTTAGGTTTGATCCAGATATTGCAATGCCGCCCCAACCCGTTCGTCGATGGCCGACACCTCGCGGGGGACGTGCTGGAGAGCGGATTGCGCTTCGACGATACTGAACCCAAGCCCGGTCAGGATGTCGATCACGTCGGCGTCCACGTCGCTGACCAGCGGCATTATGTCGGCCGCGCCGCTCAGGTCGAGTTTGTCGCGCAGATGGAACATGATGCGTTCGGCCGTCTTCTTGCCGATGCCCGGCACGCGTTGCAGAACGGCCGTCTCCTCGCGCATGATGGCGTTTTTCAGCAGTTCTGGGCTGAGCGTGCCGAGGATCGCCAGGGCCACTTTCGGGCCGACGCCGTTCACGTCCAGCAGCATCTGGAAGAGTTGCAGGTCGTCTTCGCTCTCGAAACCGAAGAGGGACAGGTTGTCTTCGCGAACTTGCAGGTGGGTATGGAGTGTCAGCCGCCGGCCGACGCCGCCCACATCCTCCAGCACGGTGCGCGGCACGAACACNNGGCATCGGCGGCGTCGTCGGGATGGGGCGATTCTTCCAGGTTCAACAAATGGCGAACCATGAGTTGCATCTGGGCTTTCTCTGCCTTGCCGTAGCCGGTGACCGCCTCTTTCACCTTGGGCGGAGAATACTCGCTCATCGGGATGGCGGCATCGGCCAGCGCCAACAGCAGCACGCCCCGCGCCTGCCCCACGGCGATGGCCGTGGTGATGTTGCGGCCGAAAAACAGTTGTTCCACGGCCGCCCGGTCTGGTCGGTACGTTGCGATCAGCGTGTTGGTTTGACGGAAGATGGATTGCAGGCGCTGCTCGGCCGGCTCCCCGGCGGCCGTCTCGATGACCCCATAGGTTACAAGCTTTAATTCGCCATCCACAACATCGATGATGCCGTAGCCGGTGGTGGCTGTGCCGGGGTCGAGGCCGAGGATGCGCATGGGAAAATCAGGGCTTCGCCGATTTAGGCCGCTTCCATCGCCGCCAGAACCTCGTCGCTCATCTCCAGCGCCGAGTAGACGTTCTGAACGTCGTCGAGGTCCTCGATCTTCTCGATGAGATTCAACACCTGCATCGATGAGGCCTGGTTCAGTTCGACGCGATTGGCCGGATCGAAGATGAGCGAGGAGTCGTCCATGCTGTAACCGGCTGCCTCCAGTGCCTCCTGGACGGCGCGAAAAGAGTCCAGTTCGACGTAGATCTCGGTGATCTCGTCGTTGAACTGGATATCATCGGCTCCCGCCTCGGCCGCTACCATGAACAACTCATCCTGGTCTACCGGGTCCGTGATGCTGATATATCCCTTGCGCTTGAACTGCCAGGACACTGCGCCGGCCTCGGCCATGCTGCCGCCATATTTGCTGACGGCGTGACGTACGTCGGCAATGGCGCGATTGCGGTTGTCGGTAACGACCTCGATGAGGATACCGACGCTATGCGGGCCGTAGGCCTCATAGACGATACTGACAAGGTCGCCGCCCTCGATTTCGCCTGTACCGCGCTTGATGGCTTTCTCGATGTTGTCCTTGGGCATATTGGCTACTTTGGCATTGGCCACGGCCAGCCGTAACGCCGTATTGGAAGACGGATCGCCGCCACCCTCGCGCGCGGCGATGGTGATCTCCTTGGCGATTCGGGTGAAGATTTTGCCGCGTTTGGCGTCGCTGGCGGCCTTCTTGTGTTTAATCGTGGACCATTTTGAATGTCCTGACATCGGTTGACTCCATGATAAGGGTACCGCAGGCAGAGCCGCGGGAAACGGCCGCCGCGCCGGACGGCCGAGGATTCCGGTTAAATAGCGAGTGAATTATAACATGGAACGGGCAAATTGGGGAATTGCCCGCCCAAAATTGCCGCAGTTTGACGATAGTGGGACAGGGCCTTAGCGGGCTGCCTGCTCTGAATGAGCCGGTTCTTTTCCCGGCCACATGACCTCGATCATTTCCGGCGCGTATCGCGCGGCCATGTCATCATTGATGCTGTAGCTTTGGCAGATCTCGCGATAAAGGTGGGCGCTGGGTCGCCACGTCCGCTCCTGTGTGATCGGATCGACCTTGATCAGTCCAAACCGCTGTGTCCAGCCGCGATCCCACTCGAAATTATCGACCAATGACCAATGATAGTAACCCATCACCGGATAGCAAAAACTAATCGCGTACCAGATTTGCCGAAGATGGCTCAGCAGGAAACCGGGGCGAATCCGGTCGATCGCGTCCGGCACGCCGTTTTCCGTTACGTAGATGGGCTTGCTGTAGCGTTTCAACACACGGNNTAAAAACGGCTGTAATAGTTGACGCCGACGAAGTCGAACGTGCCGGCCAGATGTTTGATATGCTTGCTGCCGATAACGCCGCGATAGCGCCCCGTGTGGAGCGCATCTTGCCAGCTGTTGTTGTAGAGCCTGTCGATTTGCCCGGCCCACAGACGATCGATCGCGTTGCCTCCGGGTCGTGCTTCAAACACTTGCATGTTGTTGGCCGTGCCCACCAAGGCTTCCGGCCGGTTTTTCTTGATGATGTGATAGGCGGCCGCATGGCAGCGCAGCATGTTGTGAATTGCTTCAAATGTCGCCCCTATTCCGGTCCGCTTCCCGTGGGGAAACTCGCCGGTCAGGTAGCGCATGACGGCATAGGTGATCGGCTCGTTGATGGTGATCCATTTGGAGACGAGATCGCCCAGTTCGGCCACAACTTTGGCAACGTACCGTCGGAAATAATCCACGACGATTTCGCTGCTGAAGTCGCCTTTTTCAACCAGCCACAATGGATTGCTGAAGTGATACAGAGTCACCATCGGTTCCAGGCCCCGATCATGGCAAGCTTGCAGGATAGCACGATAACGGGCGATCGCTTCCGTGTCAAAGACGCTGGGTTCAGGCTCGATACGGCTCCATTCCAGCGACAGCCGGTGGGCGTTGTTGCCCAATTCGGCGGCGATATCGAGATCGGCTTCGGCGTTGTTCCACCAGTCGCAAGCCTGGCCGCAACCCAGATCACCCTTGATCCGCGTCGGGTCGGCCGCCTCCCAGGCGTACCAATCGCTATTGGTGTTGTTGCCCTCAACCTGATAGGAAGAAGTGGCGGTGCCCCATAAAAAGTCCGGTGGAAAGCTCATCGTTGCATGTGCCATAGTTGCGATTATAGCGGAGCGCGTCGAAGAAAGGGAATTCCATGAGTCAATCGGTAATTTGCGCTGTGATACGCCTGCCCGCCTATTCCCCTGCGAAGGTGCGCTCGGCTTGCATCCGCTTCCCATCCGTCTATACTTGACTTCCGCCCGGCCCTGAGTCGGCAGTCTGTCACGCCCGGATACTTTTTGTGAAAAACATCGTTCCCTTAAGCGGCTATTACCTGTGTAACCGGCTTGGCCGTGTATATCTTGATGCATTGGAAGAAACGATCGGCGGCAACGGGAAAAACGCTTTGCTGAACCTGACCGGGTGTGGCGCTTACATTGTCGCGCCGCCATCCAGTGATCTGGCGCTGGGCTTTGATATGGCTGTGGTCTCTAACCTCAATCGGGCAATGGAGATTATCTATGGGCCGCGAGGGGCGCGGGGGCTGGCGTTGCGCAGTGGCCGCGCAATGTACGATCGCATCGCCGACGCCTTCGATCTACCGACCGGTTTCAATGAACTGGCCTTTCGCTTGCTGCCGTTGCAGACCCGCCTCAAGATTGGTGTGCCTGCCCTGGCGCGAGTGTTCACCCAGCACAGTGACCAGGTTCATCGTGCGGTTGACCACGCCACATTTTTTGAGTATATCGTGGAACGCTGCGCGGTTTGTTGGGGACAGGAAGCCAGAACGCCACTATGTCATCTGACTGTGGGTTTGCTCCAGGAAGCTCTGAGCGCGTTTAGCCGCGGGCAGGAATTTCGTGTGACACAGACTGAGTGCCGAGCGGTTGGCGCAGTGACGTGCGTTTTCCGCATCGAAAAAGAACCCATTGTATGATCCGTGATCGCCTTCGCGCCCTCCGGCCGGACATTCTCATCGTTCTGGCTTATCTGATCCTGCCGCTGCTTCTTTATGCGGGTGTCACAATCGGCCCGCGGACGATGCTTCCTGCCGATAACCTGTTTCAATGGCCGCCGTGGCGCGAAGCCGCGGCCGAATTTGACGCGGCGATACCCCACAACGCCCTCATCAGCGATCTCATCATCCAGAATTATGCCTGGAAGCGGTTTGTGCAAGAGAGCCTCGGCGGTGGCGAGATACCGCTTTGGAACCCCCATCTGTTTGCCGGAGCGCCGTTTCTGGCCAATGGCCAACACGCCGCGCTCTATCCGTTCAGCCTGCTATTCCTCGTCATCCCGTTAGCCAAAGCCTATGGCTGGTTCGTGTTGAGTCAGGTGTGGTTGGCGGGTATCAGTATGTATGTGTTTGGTCGGATTCTGGGTCTTCGGCGGGGGGGCGCGGCCCTGGCGGGCTTTGTCTACCAGGGGGCGCAATTCCTGGTCATCAGCGCGGCCGTCTTTCCAATGATTGCCGCGGCCGTGGTCTGGTTGCCGCTTCTGTTGGGATGTATTGAACGGGTGGTCACGACGCTTTTTGGCCCTCCGGAGCGTCGCCATCGTGTTGTGCTCTGGGCAGCGGTGGGGAGCATTGCGCTTGGTTGCCAGATTCTCGCCGGGCACGCGGAGTTTACCTATTACACCTTACTCGTCATGGGCCTCTATGCTCTGTGGCGTGTGGGCGCGCAAGCTAAAATCGCGAGAGACGAATCGCGGGCGGCAAGCCGGGAATCGGGTTCGCTCGCTCCCAATGCCTCATCCATCGTTCGGCGTTCGTCCCTGGCCTTTCTCTGGCTGGCCGCCATGGTCGGCACAGGTTTACTCATCGGCGCGATCCAACTGGTGCCCTTGTTCGAGGTGGGGCGAATCAACTTCCGCGCCGGCTCGGCGTCTTTTGAGGAAGTGCGAAGCTGGGCCTACCCGCCGCGCAACGCCGTCACGTTTCTGCTGCCGGATTTCTTCGGTAATCCGACCGATCACGCCGTTCGCGATCCTTTCTCCGGCAAGCTCGTCCCGCTCGAACGAAATTCTTTTGATGAATTGAACCCCTACGGAGCGTTTACAACGAGTTGGGGAACGAAGAATTACGTTGAAGGGGCGGCCTACATGGGCATCTTGCCCTTGATTCTGGCGGGTGTGGGCGCTCTGACGCTGCTCCGCCGGAGCCGGCTCACGCTGCTTCACCGCGCGCAGATGTGGTTCTTTGCCGGGTTGTCGTTTTTTTCGCTGGCCTTTATCTTCGGCACGCCATTGTACGCCTTGCTCTATTACGGCTTGCCGTTTATCAATCAGCTACACACGCCTTTCCGGTGGGTCTTCCCGCTGGCTTTGTCGGTGTCGGTGCTGGCCGGTTTTGGCGCGGAGCGTTTGTTCGCGGCAGCATCCAGGGATGGAGCAAGGGGGCAAGATACCTTTTCAGGGTGGCGCTCATGGGGCCTTGCTTTACTTCTATTGCTGACGGGTATCGCTGTCCTGGCGGGAACTGTAGCGAGCCGATTATTCTTTGGCGCATTCCGACCGCTGATCGAACGGCTGTTCCTGGGGCTGGCCGGCGCGACCTATGCCTTCCCGTCGGCCGAGGTGTTCTTCGGGCATCTGTCCTGGCAATTACTCGTGTTCGGGGGGCTGCTTCTGGCGTCGGGAGTTGTTCTCCTTTTGGCGCGTCGCACGCGCTATTGGATCATCGCGGCCTGCGGGTTGATCGTCCTGGACCTCTTCCTTGCCAATGTGGGGTTCAATGCCGCCACCGATCCGGCGCTGCTGGACTACACACCGGCTGCCGT
>JRYI01004064.1_pt1 | contig 12954 bp, 14 predicted proteins | sample 235361 | NCBI WGS metagenome assembly JRYI01 (sample SAMN03074212, study PRJNA261471) | activated sludge metagenome | biome: Common Effluent Treatment Plant; feature: Wastewater; material: Activated sludge; isolation source: activated biomass in a lab-scale reactor treating industrial wastewater at...
GCTCGTCGGGCTCATAACCCGAAGGTCGTAGGTTCAAATCCTACCCCCGCAACCAGTTTCAAGCATGAACGCCAATCCTCAGGGGTTGGCGTTTTGCTTTTTGGGGTCCGCCAGCCGGCGCGCGTCAGAATTTCGTAACATAGCGCGACGATAATCGCTCCTTACCCAAGGCAGGCCGGCAGGCCGCGGAGCGGCGCATGGACAGGGACGAGATCGGCAAGCTTCATCGTCGGATCGAGCGCGAGCTGCTCGACAGCTACGACGAAGAGCTCGAACTCGAACTGGACGATCGCCGGCTCGACGACGTCGCCACCGGCGAGCCCCTCCCCGGCTCGCTGCAGGAAAAGCGCCGGCGACATCGCTACTTCCAGGAACTCCTCCGCCTGCAGGGCGAGCTGGTGAAGCTGCAGGACTGGGTGGCGACCACCCGCCACCGGGTGGTGATCCTGTTCGAGGGCCGGGACGCGGCCGGCAAGGGCGGCGTCATCAAGCGGATCAACCAGCGCCTCAACCCGCGGGTCTGTCGCGTGGTGGCGCTGCCGGCACCCAACGACCGCGAGCGCACGCAGTGGTACTTCCAGCGCTACATGTCGCACTTGCCGGCGGCAGGTGAAATGGTGCTCTTCGATCGCAGCTGGTACAACCGCGCCGGCGTCGAGCGGGTGATGGGCTTCTGCACCGATGAGGAGTACGAGGAGTTCTTTCGCTCGGTGCCCGAGTTCGAGCGGATGCTGGTGCGCTCCGGCATTCAGCTGATCAAGTACTGGTTCTCCATCACCGACGAAGAGCAGCACTTCCGCTTCCTGTCGCGCATCCACGATCCCCTCAAGCAGTGGAAGCTCAGCCCGATGGATCTCGAGTCGCGTGCGCGCTGGGAGAAATACACCGTGGCGAAGGAGATCATGCTCGAGCGCACCCACATCCTGGAGGCGCAGTGGTGGGTCGTGCATGCGGACGACAAGAAATCCGCGCGCCTGAACTGCATCCACCATCTGCTCGGGCAGATTCCCTACACCGAGATCCAGCGCCCGCCGATCGACCTGCCCGCGCGGGTGCGCAATCCGGAGTACACCCGCCAACCGGTGCCGGCGGCAATGTTCGTGCCCGAATGGTTCCGTTGAGCTGCCGAGGGCCGGGCGCCGCCAGGCAGTGGAGTTGACGTTTTTTTGGAGGTGAAGACGCATGGAAAAGCACGATCGCACGCAGCACTTTTCCCTTCCGTCCGAAGTCCGGCAACTGCGGGCGAGCGCAGGGGAGACGCGTTATTGGGGGCGCGTGGAATCCGGCCGGCACTCGCCGCCGAGCGCCGGGGCGCTCGCGACCGACGAGGACGCGCGGCGTCAATGGAACGAGAACATCGCCCGTCTGCGTGAGCGGGCACGGGCCGCCGGGCACTGATGGGCAAAGGCGCGGTCAGCCCGCTGCGGCGGCAAGCCGCGGCGGGGTGTCGGGCGAGGCGTCCTGGCGCAAGCGGGCGAACTCGCCGCACCAGGCGTGGACGGTGACGATCGGAAACCGCCACCGATGCTCCTCCCGCGGCGAGCTGTCGCCTGCGAAGCTGGGTGGATACCGGTGGCAGGTGCCGGCGGTCGGGTTGATCGTCCGGAAGTAGCGGCAAGCTTCGCAAAGATCCTGGGTCATTCTTCAGAGGCGTTGGTGGTTGAAGGCAGGGGAGCGGTCCCGCTGGCGGGCTCGCCGCCTTGGTCAAGGCGCGGATTCGCGTTGGCCCGCAGCGTCGCGAGGCGATCGAGCAGTTCGTGGGGAACGGTTTCCACGACCCTGGCCCGGCCGGCGTAAATGGCACCGCTGCCGCCATCGAGCGTCAGCAGATCGCCCTCGCGCAAGCTCGTCTCACCGAGGCGGATCGTNNGCGCGGGCGCGCGCCTCATCGAGCGCAATCTCGCCGCACGCCACCCCGGATGCCGCGGTCGGGGCATGGGCGAGGGGCGCGAGCGCCTCGCCATCCGCGGCCACGATCGTCTTCTGCGCGAGCGCGGCGGCGTCGAGCCCGGCGGTGCGCTCGCGTGCCCGTTCGGCGTCGATCCTGCCCTCCTCGTACAGGTCGAGCGCGATGCGTGCCGCCGCGAGCCGGGTGCGCTTGCCGCTGCGCGTCTGCAACAGGTAGAGCCGGCCGGCCTCGACGGTGAACTCGAAATCCTGCATGTCGCCGAACGCCTGCTCGAGCCGGTCGGCGGCGTCGAGCAAGGCTTCCCACACCTGCGGTGCGACCGCCGCCAGTTCGTCATGGCCGAGCGCGTTGCGGCGCCCGCTGACGACGTCCTCGCCCTGGGCGTTGAACAGGAAGTCGACCCAGGGTCGGGGCTCGCCGCTGCTGGGGTCGCGGGTGAAGCCGACGCCGGCGCCCGACAGGCCGCCGGCGTTGCCGAACACCATGGCCTGCACCGTCACCGCGGTGCCCATGTCGTGCGATAGGCCGTGCAGTTGACGGTAGGTGCGCGCCTTGTCGGATCGCCACGAGGCGAACACCGCGCGGATCGCCTGCTCGAGCTGAACCGGGGCGCTCTGCGGAAAGTCCTCGCCCGCCTCGCGCCGGAAGGTGTCGAGATGGCGCACCGCGAGGCTGCGCAGATCGGCGAAATCGAGGCTGCGCTCGTCCGCCTCGCCGCGCACCGCGTCCAGATCCGCCTCGAAATGACGAGCGTCGATCCCGGCCACGATCTCGCCGTAAGCGGCGATCAGGCGGCGGTAGGCGTCCCAGGCGAGGCGGGGATGTCCGCTGACGCGGATCAGGCCGGGCAGGGTCGCGTCGGTGAGCCCGACGTTGAGCAGCGTCTCCATCATCCCCGGCATCGACACCGGCGCGCCAGAACGCACCGACAGCAGCAAGGGATGACGGGGGTCGCCGAACCGCAGCCGGCTGATCTGCTCGAGCTGGGCGAGCGCGGCTTGCCAGTGCGTCGGGGTCAGCGTGGCCGGATCGGCGCACCAGCCGGTGCCGAGTACGAAGGCCGGCGGCACCGGCAGGCCGAGCGCCGCCATGCGCGCGAGATTCCAGGCCTTGGCGCCGAGCGTGTCGGCACCGGCGCCGGCGGGGAGGCGGGCGCCGGCATGGATCGAGCAGACCGGCGGCGTCGCCCGGGGCGCGGCCGGCGGGCGGATGGGGGCGCTCGCATTCATTCGCCCACCCCCGCGCGGTTGAAGGCGAGCCGGCGCAGGCCGTAGCCGGTCGACAGCAGGGCGTCGGTGGCCGCCTCCAGGGCCTGGGCGAAGTCGGTGCTCAGGCTCAGCGTGGCGGCATCGGTCACGCGGTCGGCGACCGCACGCCGGACCTCGCGAAGCAGAAGGTCGCACTGCCGCTCGGCGTTGAGCACCCGCCAGAGGGCGGCGACGAACTCCTCGTGGTCGTCCGCACTGCTGGTCTCGCCGAAGCCGCGCGCGATCGCGATCGCCTTGACATGGTCCTGCACGCCGCCGAGCACCGCGCCGGCGAGCGCCTGCATCGCCTGCTGCACCTCGCCCCGCCAGCCCTGGTGATGATCGGCGGCAAGCAGCGAGAGCAGGAAGGCCGCCTCCTCGAGCGCGTCGGCGACGTCGTCGGCGGTCTGTACGACCAGGGCGAAGCTGGCCCAGCGCGGCCGCGTCTGCGCGCGCGTCCGTGCGTCCATGACCAGCTGGTCGGCGCGGCGCTCCCAGTCCTTGGCCCGATCGGCGAAGGCGCGGGCGGCCTTGCGATCGCGCTCGTGGCCGTGGGCGAGGGCGTCGCGAATGCCTTCGGCCAGGGCGTGACAGTAGGCGGCATGCTCGGCGAGCAGGTCGAACTCGTCGTTGCGACGCAGGTAGCGCGCCAGCAGCAGGCGGACGTCGTCACCGATCAGCGCCAGGGGCTGGTGCTGCCGTATCGCGTCGGTGGCGAGCGCGAAGGCGTCGACCAGGAAGGCCTTCGCGCGTTCGTCCCCGATCACCTCGTCGAGGCGGTCGCCGAGATGGAAATAATCCGTGCCCAGGGCCTGCATCGCTCCGAAGATCAGCTTTTCGCCGCCGGCCGCCAGCCAGCTCATGTGACCGACCCGGCGCTCGGCCGCCTCGGTCAGCACGGCGAGCGCGAGCGGCTTGGCGACGAACTGCTCGAGGCGTTTGCGGGCGCGGTTCCAGTCGATGAGGAAGACGATCCGGCTGCCGATGCCTTCGAGCACTTGCTGGAGGTGTTCCTCGTCCCGGCAGGCGAAGCTGGCCACGCCCACGTAGTAGGCCTCGCCGGCGTTGAGGCCCGCGGTGATGCGCGACTGCGGATCGGACCACTCTGCGCCGACCGCCTCGAGCAGGGTGCGGAAGAAGGAAAAGCGGCGGCGGTGCAGGTCCGAGTAGGTCAGGCTCACCCGCTGTCCCTCGACCTGGATCACCGGCACGTGGGCGTCGTTCGTGCCGATGTCGTTCTGCAGCAGCAGGCGCTCGCCGTCGCGGGTCGCGGCGGTGTCGAGGCCGGGGTGGTCGAGCTTGAGCGCGCGGGTGGCATTGAGGCCGCGCATGAAGGCGGCCACGCGCGGCCGGTCGGCGGGTTCGATCTGCCACACATGGGCGCCGTCGATGGTCTCGCTCGAGAGCTCGGCGGCGAGGCGATTGAGGGCCTTGTGCAGATCCATCACCAGCAGGTCAATGCTGTCTTCCCGGCGGCGGCGAATTCGCGCGACAGGTCGAGCGGGGGCACGTCGCCCTTGTCGGCGCTCATGTCGGCCGCCTGAAGGACGCTCAGGTAGAGCTTGAGCCTATCGTTGGCGGCGAGCGCCGCTTTCACCCGGGCCGGCTTGAGCAGCTCGTCCTGGCCCAGCGTCGCAACCGCTTCGGTCTTCTCCATGCTTGGCCACCTTCGGAAATTTTTCAGATTTTCGCGCCCCAATGTGACAAGCACGTCTCCGGCGCAAGACGGGCCTCATTTCCGTCATGTGCCTGCAATGGGGCCTGTCATCTGCGCGCCATGGATGCGTCACGGCGGGTGTGTAGCCTGTTGGCAGGCGTCCGGCACTTCCTGACGATCGGCTCGGGACCCCCGCGGGCGCAGCGAGCAGGGAGAACGAAAATGGATATGCATGTGCATGGCGTCGCGGAGCGCGCGCCCGACACCGGGGCGCTGTACCGCGACTTCACCCGCTTTCACGATGGCGTCGTGGCGGCGCTCGACCCCTTCGGGGTATCGGCGCCGATCCTGCACGCCCAGCTCGCCTGGCTGCTGCACCCGCAGGAGCTTGCCGAGCGCCTTGCCCGGCTGTCGTCCGACCTGGTGCAGCTGCACTGGCACACCCTGCGCCGGGGGGCCGGCTTGCCGAGCCCCGATCCGGTGCAGCCGCATGCGGACGACCCGCGCTTCGCGGATCCGGTGTGGACCGAGTCGGCCGGCTGGGATCTGGTGAAGGAGTGGTATCTCGCGTTCACCCATCATCTGCAGGACATGCTGTTCGACACCCCCGGCCTGTCCGGCAAGGAGCGCCGGCGGGCGGCCTTCTGGTGGCGCAAATGGCTCAACGCGGTGGCGCCGACGAACTACCTGTGGTCGAATCCCATCGCGCTGCGCAAGTTCGTCGAGACCGGCGGTGCGAGCCTGTGGCACGGCCTGCACAACCTGCTCGACGACCTCGAGGCGGGCAAGGTGCGCATGACGCGCCCGGACGACTTCAAGGTCGGCGAGAACCTCGCCACCACGCCCGGCGCGGTGGTGTTTCGCAATCGGCTGCTCGAGATCATCCACTACGCGCCGACCCGGCCCCAGGTCCATGCCGAGCCGGTGGTGATCGTCACACCCTGGATCAACAAGTTCTACATCCTCGACCTGAACCCGAAGAAGAGCCTCGTGCGCTTCTTGCTGGACCAGGGCCTGGACGTCTTCATCACCAGCTGGAAGAACCCGGACGCCTCGTTGAGCGAGGTGCGCTTCGACGACTACCTCCTCGAGGGCGTCGACGCGATCGTGCAGTTCGCCCGCGAATTCACCGGTGCCGACCGGGTGCATGCGGTCGGCTACTGCATCGGCGGCACGGCGCTGGCGATGTACATGGCCTGGGCCAATCGCCGCTTCGGCCCGGATGCGATGCCGGTCGCCGACTGGACGCTCTTCACCACCCTGGTCGATTTCCGCAAGCCGGGCGACATCGAGGTCTTCATCGACGAGGACAGCGTCGCCCATCTGTGCGCGCGGATGGCGCGCGACGGCTACCTCGATGGCGCCGACATGGCGTCGGCCTTCCGCCTGTTGCGCTCGAACAGCCTGATCTGGCACTACGTGGTGCATGGCTGGCTTTACGGCGAGGCGCCCGCGCCCTTCGACGTGCTGTACTGGAACATGGACACCACCCGCATGCCGCGCGCGATGCACGAGTGGTACCTGCGTGCCCTGTATCTGCACAATCGCCTGATCGAGCCGGACGAACTGACGATCGCCGGCGAGCCCCTGGATCTGGGCTGCATCGAGCAGCCGCTCTACGCGGTCGCCGCCGAGGACGACCACATCGCGCCCTGGACCCAGGTGTTCAGGACCACGCACTACGTGCGCGGGGACAAGCGCTTCGTGCTGTCGAGCTCCGGTCACATCTTCGGCATCGTCAATCCGCCGGTGACCCCGCCCAAGCGCAGCTACTGGGCGGCGACGGTGCACCGCACGGACAAGGCCGCCGAGTGGCGCGCCCGCACCGAGCGCCAGGCGGGCAGCTGGTGGAGCGACTGGATGGCCTGGCTCAAGCCGCGCTGCGGCGAACTCGTGCCGGCACGTCCGGCGGCGGGTGCCGCCCATCCCGCGCTTGCGCCCGCGCCCGGCACCTACGTGCTCGAAGCGTGACGCCGCTCGCCGCTCGCTGATCCATGCGGGGCAGACGGTCGAGGAAGCCTTCATCGCCCTGGCCCAGGCCTGCGTCAGGCAGTGGCAGGGCAACGTCGCCGGCGGTCTTCCTCGACACCTGGGCGCAGCGCCTGCGCGACAACGCCAACCGCTTCGGGCCGGCGCGGGACCTCGACGTATTCCGCACCGAGTTGCTCGACCCCGTCGCGCCCGACGGCCTCATCGACACGGCCGCGTATCGCGCGCTGGTCGACGCGGTCGATGCGGAACGGCACGCCGCCCATGCGCTCGCGCGGCGGGCGCTGGATCCGGACGAGCAGGGCCGGATCGTCATCGCCTTCCGTACCGAACTGCTTGCGCTGCCGGCGGCGGCGCGGGGCGATGGCCTCGCGCTCACCGCCTTCGCCCGCGAACGGCTGACGCGCGCGCGCCGGCACGCGCGCAAGCGCTTCGAGGCGGCGGCCAGTCTCGAGCCGGCGCAGCTGCACCGGCTGCGCATCGCGATGAAGGAGCTGCGCTACGCGGTCGAATTTTTCGCGCCGCTGTTCGAGCGCAAGGCGGTCGAGCGCTATCTCGAGCGGGTCACGCGGGCGCAGACCACGCTCGGCGTCCTGCAGGACCTGGCGGTGGCGCGCAGCCGACTCGAGGCCTGGACGCGGCAGACGCCCTCCCTGGCGCTCGCCTGCGGATTCGTGCTCGGCTGGCACGGTCCGCGTCACGCACGGCTTCGCAGTCAGGTCCTGGACGACACCCGACCGGCCCTCTGGGGTCGAACGCCCTGGAAGCGCGGCTGAAACGGGTCGGCCGGCGCGCTACACCGAGCCGATTCGATGCGCTCGCCATGCGACGGCGAACCCTGGAAGTTGCAACAAAAAATTCATTTGCGGACGCCTTGCAGGGGACTCCGGGCAGGTAAATAATAAGTTATTACCTTAACTGGTCTTCATCCGCCCGCGCCTGCCCATGCCGTCCTTCCGAATGGCTGTCTAACCGGCTCGAAGCGACTTCGAGGGCGGGAAGGACGTGCGCGACGAGGTCAAGGCCGCCGGTCGAGAAGCGAAGAGGCGGCAGGAAGCGCTGGTCGCCGCGCTCGCATTCGACGCAACATGCCCGCCGCCCGGTGCTGTCCGGCCGGGCCGCCCGAGGAGGTGAAATGAAACTCAACGACCCTGCGCAACTTGCCGCCAAGATGGTCGAGGTCGATGCCGACCTCGACCTGGCGGGGATGCCGTCCTATTCGCACATGTGGGCGACCAATGCCCAACTGCGCGCCGATCTCGCGCGCGCCGAAGCGCGCCTGCAGATGATGACCCTGGCCTTGTCGAAGGCGAAGAGCCACCTCCTGCACGTCGAGCTGGTCGCGCGCTCGGCGACCAGCGTCGAGCAGGTCGGGCGTCAACTCGTGCGGCTGCGGCAGGATCGCGACCTGCTCGAGGCCGAGTGGCGCAGCCGCTTCGACTGCGGCACCGGAGACGACCCGGACGCCTGATCGCGCGGGACGGACGCGCGGCTGCGCGTCAGTTCGACTCGTCGGCCGGGGCGGCCGACTTCGACGCGGTCCCGCGGCGGGCCGGGGGCGTCTGCGCTTGCTCGGCGGTGTCGGCGATCGCACCGGAAACGCGCTCGGTGGCTTCGCCGACCTGGCGGCTCATGCGGTCGTAGAGGTCGTTGGTGAGGTCGATCGCGGACCGCATCGCCGCGAACATGGCGTCCGAACCCGCGGGCGCGGACTTGCCGGCGTCACTCAAAAAACGCTCGAGGGCGAGGTTCATCTCGGTCAGCCAGTTCTTGCCAATGCCGAGGTACTCGCGCTGACCCTCGGCGAAAAGCTCGCCGACCTTGCGCGCGTAGTCGAGGGTGCGATCCAGCTCGGGCTTCATCGCTTCCGGCAGGGCGGCGATCGCGTGGGGTTCGGGCCTGCTGCCGAGCACGTCCTCGGCGCGGGCGAGGCTCTTTTCGGTGAAATCGCGCGCGAAATCGAGGTTGAGGGCGAGGAGCCGTTCGGTGCGGACGATCGTTTCGGTGCCGAACGCGTGGAAGGCCTGGATGTTGGCCTCGTGGGCGGCCGCCAGGTCACGACGTGAAGCTTCGGATTTCATTGCGGTTGTCTCCATTGCTTGCTTCCAGGGACGTCCGCCTGCTCGCGGCGGGCGGAGACATATTGCGGTGGCGCAATATGGGGCCAAGCATGAACCCCGACTGTCTCAGGGGAATGAAGCCTGTGTTTCAGCTTGTGTGACAGCGGGCGGCCCGGACCGCGCTCGATGCGTGCCCGCCGAGCCGTCCTCGGCGCCGCCGGCGCGCGGCTCGTCCCGCTCGCACCGGAGCGCCTCGTGCTCGAAGAGGGTGAACAGCGCCGCATCGATCTCGCGCCGGGCCGCCATCTCGCGCATCAGCGAGAGCGCCTCGGCGACGGAGTTGGCGTCCTTGTACGGGCGGTCGGTCGCGGTGAGCGCCTCGAAGATGTCCGCGATCGCGATCACCCGCGCCGCCCCGCTCATCTGCTCGCCGCGCAGGCCGCGCGGATAGCCGCGGCCATCCATCGTCTCGTGATGCGCGCAGGCCATCTCGGGCACGGCGGCGAGATCGGGCGGAAAGGGCAGGCGCGAAAGCATGATCATCGTCTCGACGATGTGCTCGCGGATCTTGAAGCGTTCCTCCTCGGTCAGCGTGCCGCGGCGGATCCTCAGGTTGTAGAGCTCCCCATGGTTGTAGAGGTGTTCGGGCGGGCGCATCGTGATGCCCCACGGGTTGCCTTCCTCGTACGAGGAACGATCGGGGCGAGGTACCACATGGTGCAGGCGATCCTGCAGCAAGCTCTCCTCGACCGGCAGCGGGCGCGGCAGCTCGTCGGCCCGGCGCGCGAGCTCCGCCCGCGACAGCCCGAGCCGGTGTCCCATCTCGAGAAAGCGCGCGATCGCGCCGCTCATCAGCGCCATCGCGTCGGCGAGCTGGTCGACCTCGAGAATCACCGAATGGGTGTGCGATCGGGCATCGAACTGCAGCGCCGAAACGGCGTGGGCCTGGTCGGCGAGGCGGTGGAGCGGCGTCGTCAGGAGCCGGGAGAGCGCCCAGGCGAGCGGGAAGCTCAGCAGGACGGCGAGCGCGGTGAATACGATCGATCGCTCGCGCTGGCGGTAGGCCGCGGCGAAGATCTCGTCGTCCGGTGTCGCCACCGCGAGGATCCAGTCCTCGCTGCCGAAGCCGGGCATCGGCGCCATCGACACGTGCCAGGGGCGTTCGTCGGCGAGCGCAAGCTGGCGGCTGAGGATCGGCGCGTCCCGATAGTCCGCCAGCGCCGCGCGGAGGACGCCGTCGGCCTCGCTGGCGGCGCCGACGGCGCTGGCCAGCACCGAATGGTCGCTTGCGAGCAGGCGGGCCTGGGTCGAGGGCGTGCGGGTGCGCGTCCTCAGCAGGGCGGACATCGCGCTCAGGTCGACATTGACCGCAAAGACCGTGGCGCCGTTGCGCTGCGCGAAGCTCGGGCCGTGTCCGGGCGCGTGGGTGAATGGGCGCGGCGGCGTCACCACCAGCCCGTTGGTCGATGCCGCCAGGCGATACCAGTCGCTGAGGCGCGGCTCCGGGGGGAGGCGGTCGGGCGCGCGCATGCCGAGGTGGCGCAGTCCGGCGTCGAATGCATGCTCGTACGCCTGAGGGGGTGCGCCCTCGCGCGGGCGCACGTCGAGCACGATCCAGCGCGCCTCGACCTTGGCCTCCGGCGGGCGCGCGCCGGGGGTCGGCCGGCGCACGAGGAAAAGGTCGCCGTTGCCATAGCCGACCACCACCGATTCGATCAACGGGGCGGCGCCGAGCAGGCCGGTGATCTCGGGCAGGTGTTGCAGCCGCTCGGCCGCGTTGCGCGCGTCGGCGAGCGCGGAGGCGGACAGCAGGATGAAAAGCCGACGCACCGCGTCGTTGGCCTCCACCAGGACGTCGCGCGTGTGGTCCGCCAGGTTCTGGAACAGCGCATGGTTCGCGCCATCGAGCAGGCGGCGGGTTTCGTTGAAGTGGTAGAGGGAGATCGTCGCGCCGACACCGAGGATCAGCAGCGAGAACAGGACGGCGACAGGAATATGCAGTGGCAACCGCCACTTTCTCTTGGCCAAGGGACGCCCCGGGGTGACCTGGAGGCCAAGTCTGCGCCGGCAATGTGATGATTCGTTGACAGGGCGGCCTCTGTCACAGCGGTGCAATAAGGGATGGCTATAAGCTATTCGTTCTGATTTTATCACCCCTCTTCGCAGCCCTTCCTTTCTCGCGCCGCTTCGCTCCCGACCATGGCAAACGAACGCTTGAAGTCATCACCGCGCCGGGCCGGGGCCTGGGCGATCATCCATTGCACGACCACCGACAAGTTCCTGCTCGGCAAGCGCTCGAGCGCGGTCAATAACGGGGGCGCCTGGAACTTCTTCGGCGGTCGCATCGATCGCGGCGAGGCGCCTTGCCGGGCCCTGCTGCGCGAGCTCGCCGAGGAGGCGGGGCTGCGGGTCAAGGCCAAGCATCTGAACAAGCTGAGTCGGGTGCCGGCGGGCGGCCACCGGCGGGCGGCCGATCGCGAGCTGCACTACTACGTGCTGAGCGTCGAGCGCGAGCTCGTCCCCCGGCTCAATCGCGAGCACTCGAGCTTTGGCTAGTTCAAGCGCGACCGCCTGCCGGCAAGATTCAACCTGCCGACGACGGTGGCGATCGAACAGGGGCTGCTGAACAGGATCAGGGCCTGAGCCTGCCGCTGCCTCGCGCCGGCAGCGGGCGGCGCGCGGAGAGGCAGGCCGCGCCCGGGCGCGGTGAGGGCGCTCGCGCTCGTTTCGATCGACGTAAAGGGCGGTTCGCAACCCGATGGGGTCTTGAAGATGGACTGGTTCGAACGGCTGACAGGCTTTCGGGAAGCGGGCTACGAAGAGACACGTGCCCGCCTCGTGCTCGAAGATCGCCGCTTGCGCTCCACGGTCAACGGCCGCGCGTGGGACGTCGGCGAACTCGAACTGCCCTCGCTGCAGGAACTGCGCGAGCGGGTGCGGCGGGAGGCCGGGCCGGCGGGCCGCCTGCGCGTCGGCGTGGAGATCGGCGACGTGCGTCGCATGCATCGCGCGCCCGCCTTCGGCGGCGCGCTGTTCCAGGTCGCTTCCCAGTTCAACCTGCTCGAAATGGTGTCGCCCGAGGTGAGCCCGGAGCAGGGCGTCGGGCGTTACGAGCACGACCCCACCCAGGGGCCGGCCTGTGCGATCGCGGCGGGCGCGGCGACGATCCATCGCAATTATTTCGCGCCGGTGGAGGGCGTGCCCGGACAGACCGCCGCGCGCCAGCTCGACGCCCTCGCCGATCTCGGGCGCGCGCTCGGCGAGGCCCTCGGGAGGCCGCCCGCGGCGCTGTGGACGATGCGCAACGGCTACGCGCTGTGCACCCGCGAGGGGCTCGACGCGATCGCCGCCCACCTCGCGGCACTCGATCCGCAGGCGGTCGACCGGCTGCGTGGCCGGCTGCGCATCGGCGTGCATCGCGACGTGGAGGTCACCGATGACGGCGAGGCGGCCGCGGTGGCGACGCCGCGTGTCTCCCAGGCCTTCTGCTCGGCGCTGCCGGTGGCGTACAGCCGCGTTCCGGCCGCCCGCTGGCAAGCCTTCGCGACCCTGGTGCTGGAGGCGGCCTACGAGGCGACGCTGTGGGCCGGCGTCCTCAACGCGCGCCGCGGCGCCTCGAACGTGGTGCTGCTGACCCGGCTCGGCGGCGGCGCCTTCGGCAACGACGAGGACTGGATCGATGCCGCGCTGCGGCGCGCGCTGCGGCTCGCGGCCGGCTTCGCGCTCGACGTGCGGCTGGTGAGCTATGGCACGCCCTCTCCGCGCCTGCGAGCGCTGGTCGAGCCGTTCGCCTGAAGAAGGCGAGGCCGCTTTGGCATTGGCGTCGCGGCACGACGCCGACGCGGCTCGCGCCGGTCGTGCTGCGGCGGGTCCGCTACGGCCGCGAGTCCGTCGGCGGTGGCGACATTCGCGCCGCGCCCCGGCTAGACTTGCGCCATCTGAACGACAGAGGCCGGCAATGCGCATCCGCTCCAAGCTGCCCGAGGTGGGCACGACGATCTTCACCGTGATGAGCGCGCTCGCCGCCGAGCACGGCGCGATCAACCTGTCGCAGGGCTTTCCCGATTATCCCTGCGATCCGGCGCTGCTCGA
>JRYI01008281.1_pt1 | contig 12943 bp, 10 predicted proteins | sample 235361 | NCBI WGS metagenome assembly JRYI01 (sample SAMN03074212, study PRJNA261471) | activated sludge metagenome | biome: Common Effluent Treatment Plant; feature: Wastewater; material: Activated sludge; isolation source: activated biomass in a lab-scale reactor treating industrial wastewater at...
CCCACCGAATAATGAGTACGCAACCTAGGCGTCATCGGCTCAGCGCCAGGCGTTCCTCACGCTGGTCCCACATGAGGTTCAGGGCGCGCAAGTGCTTGATGAGCAATTCCCGGTGTTTGTTCCACCAGTCGAGCGGAGAGCCGAACTCGACGATGCGCGCACGGCCGTCGCGGATGGCGACCACGGGCCAGTCCCCGACCAGGGCGTTGTCGATGCCGAACAATTCCTTTCCCCACCATGTCGCCTCGCCGAAGACATGATTGCCCTTTCCGCCGATCTTCATCATGGCGAGGATCGTCAGCGGCTCGACCGTGCGTGCGCGCTCCACCGCTGATTTCCACATTTCGAGAATGGCCGCATATTCCCACGACACGGCGCTCCAGGCCCCTGGATAACGCCTGCAGAACTCCTGGTGGAAGCGGTTTGGTTGGGCGAAGTTTATTTTCGTCTCACGGAGCCGCGGATCATCGAAATCGGGAAACTGGAAAACGAAATTCTCCATGAATTGCGGGCTGGTCTTCTCGATTAAAGCCGAATAATTATCGCACGTGCATGATATGATCCGGCCCTGGAAGCCGCGCTTGTAGGCTTCGATCGTCATGGCGTGCACGAACGGCTCATAAGCCGTGTCCCAGCACAGAACGTCGGGCTTCTTCTCCAAGACCCCACCGATAATATCGGACACGTCGCTCGTCTCTGCGGGGAACAGGTGCTCGTCAATGAGTTCCAACCCCGCAGCCTCGAATGCGGCCCGGTATGTGGCAACAGATGGAAGACCGTGTGCGTCGTTCTGGGTGCACATGGCAACGGTGCGGAGGCTCGGATCGTCGCGCACCAGCCAGTCGACGCCCGTCACGTTGTAAATGGGGTGCACCTCACACGGCGCAATCAACGTCCGCGCATCGGGTGTCAGGTCGCTCGGCAAAAGCGTGGTCACGAGCGTTCTCGTCTGATTGATGAAGTCCCGTAACGGGCGGGAAAAATCGTTTCCGCCCAACATCATCAGAATTTGCACGTCGTGATCGATGATCAGCTTGCGGGCTCCCGCCAGCGCTTTGGCAGGCTTGAACTCGGTGTCGTAGGCGATGACGTCGACCCGATAACGGCGGTCGCCGACGCGCATGCCGCCGTTTTCATTCACCCAGTCCTGCCAGATGCGGCACCCTTGGTATCCGGGCTCGCCCCAGGATTTCATCTTGCCCGACAGCGGCGCCAGCAATCCAATTCGCAAGAGTCGCTGGCTATCGATAACAGTCCGCGGAAACGCCAGAGACAGAGTTGATGCGAGCGCGGATCGAGACAGCATGAGGCATCCTAGATCAATCGATGGTCCTATGTGTTGCACTGAGGCTGCCGACTTTCAATGCGGCGGTTCCTGCGCCCCCGGGGCCCGGATGACGTAACGGCGCCCCCTGGCGGGCGGATCACCCCTCCGGCCCGGAAAGCGCTCCATCTGGGGCTCCATCCTAAACGGGCCCATGGGAGCGGGAGGGGGCCTGGGTCGTGCGGACGCCCAGCATCAGGACGAGACCCACGATCAGGAACACGGAAATCGATGCCATGCCGATGCGCTGGCTGCCGCTCGCCTGCGTGACGACGGCAACCAGGAGCGGGGCCATGAACGCCGTGACCTTCCCGGAGAACGCGAACAGCCCAAAGTATTGCGTCATCTTCTCGGGCGGGGCGAGGCGCGCGAGAAGGGCGCGGCTCGCCGCCTGGACGGGCGCGGCGACGAGGCCGACGATCACGGCGGAGGCCAGGAACACCCTTTCGCCCGTCGACGAGAAGGGCTCCGACCCCGGCATCTTGGGGGCCACCTCGCGGAGGTAGAGCACGTGGTTGGGGTCGACTGACAGGATGCCGAACGCGCCGGCGAGCAGCAGCAGGAGCGACAGGACGATGACGGCCTTCGAGCCGATCCTGTCATCGAGCACGCCGCCGATGAGGGCGCCGAGCACGCCGGTGAGCGTCAGCACGATGCCGAACAGGCCGAGCTCGAGTGCCCCCCAGCCGAACACCGCCGCGCCGTAGATGCCGCCGAACGCGAAGATCGCGGCGAGGCCGTCCGAGTAGAGCATGCGCGCGACAAGGAAGAGCAGCAGGTCGCGGTGCGACGGCAGCGACCGGATGGTCTGCCACAGCTCGGCGAGCGGCGCCCGCCAGCCGCGGGTCCGTGCCTGGCGCTTGGCGTCCGGCACGAAAAGAAAGAAAGGGATGATGAAGAGCCCGTACCAGAGCGCCGCGAAGGGGCCCACCAGGCGGTCGCTTTCCCGCGCGCCCGTGTCGAGGGCGAGCAACGGATCGAGACCGAGCAGCGTCTTGCCGGTCGCGGGATCGCAGACGACGAGCCCAGCCATGATGGCGAGGCTCACGAGTCCGCCGGCATAGCCGACCGCCCACCCCGTGCCGGAGAGACGGCCGAGCTGGCTGTGCGGCACGAGGCTCGGCATGATCGCGTTCGTGAAGACGCTCGTGAACTCGGCCATGGCGGTGGCGACCACGAACGCCACGAGCACGAGCGCGAGCGTTGCCGCATCCGCGCCCGGCACGGCGAGCCACAGCGTTGCGAGACCGGCGACGAACAGCACCGAGAACAGCGCCATCCACGGCTTGCGCCGGCCGCCTCCGTCGGCCATGGCGCCGAGGAACGGGCTGCCGAGGGCGATGATCACGCCGGCCGCGGCTGCCGCGTAGCCCCACAGCGCCTGGCCCTCGGCGGCGGAGGGGGCGACGGCGTTGGCGAAGTAGGGCGCGAACAGGAACGTGAGCACCAGCGTGTAGTAGGGCTGTGCCGCCCAGTCGAACATCACCCAGGAGGCGAGCGCCCGCCGCGGGGCCGCCTCGCGCACGCCGATGTCAGTTGCTCTATCCTGCACGGGTCGCTCCCCCAAATCCCCCAAGCCTCGCGCCTGTTCTCAAGGTCTATAGCCCAGACGGCCTCAAGGCGCGCGCCTCTTCGCGAGGCTGGCCCGGCGCGCGGGTGCGGGCGGTCAGCCGGCCCAGGGACCGGGCGCGTCGGCGCCGCGAAGCCGGAACGTGTCCTCGATCACATACGGCCCGCCGCCCACCTTGGGGCGCGAGGAAAAGAGTGAGAAGCTCTCGACCGGAAAGGGCGCGCTCGTGAATGCGCCGAGCCCCTCCAGCATGCGCGCCACGGCCTCCGGCCGCGTGCCCTTGAGGCGCGCGAGCGTGACGTGCGGCTTGAAGCCGTGCCGCTCGGGCGGCAGGCCGGCACTGCGCGCGGCGCGTTCGTTGGCCCGCGCCAGGGCGTCGAGCCATCGGCTCTCCGCGACGCCGGCCCACAGCGTGCGCGGCTGCTGGCCGCCGAAGGCGCCGAAGCCCGCGAGCTTGAGCGTGAACGCCGGCTCGTCGATGGCGGAGAGGGCTGCGTGGAATTCGTCGGCGGTGCGATTGTCGAGGTCGCCGGCAAACCGCAGCGTCAGGTGCATGTCCCCGGGATCGATCCAGCGCGCGCCCGCGAGCGGAGCAGAGAGGCCGGCAAGGGTGTCGGCCAGCGCCGCCGGGAGCGGGATGGCGGTGAAGAGGCGGGGCATGGCAACCTCCTCTCGGTGTCTTCTCGGTATCTGGGCGGGTTGGCGTCAGGATTTGGAGGAGGCTGCGCGCCGCGCTTCGACGCGGTCGATCAGCCGTTCGACCTCGGGCAAAATGCGGGTCACGATCACGGAGACGCCGGCGCCCGTCGGATGCAGCCCGTCCTCGAGGTTGAGCTTCGCATCGAGGGCCACGCCGTCGAGGAAGAAGGGATAGAGCAGCACGTCGTGCTTGGCTGCGAGATCGCTGAAGATCGTCGCGAAGCGGGCTTCGTACACCTCGCCCCAGTTCTTGGGCGCTGCCATTCCCGCGAGCAGCACGTCGATGTTGCGCGCTTTGAGGCGGCTCAGGATCGCATCGAGGTTGCGGCGCGTCTCGTCGGGATCGATACCGCGCAACGCGTCGTTGGCGCCGAGCTCGACGATGACCGCGTCCGTGCCTTCGGGGATTGCCCAGTCGAGGCGCCCGAGCCCCGCCGCCGTCGTATCGCCGGACACGCCCGCGTTGGCGATCTCGGCGGCCACGCCCTTCGCCTTGAGGGCCTCGGCGAGCTGAGCGGGAAATGCTTCGCCAGGCGCCAGTCTGTAGCCTGCCGTCAGGCTGTCGCCGAAGGCGACGATGCGCACGGGTGGCACCTGCTCCTCGGCGGCCGCGGCGGGACCGAAGCCGGCGGCAAGCAGGAGGTTGACGATGACGGCCAGCCGCACCATGTGACCACGGACGGTGGAAGCACTTTGCTTTGCCTTCATTTTTTTGCCTTATCGCACTTCGACACTCGTGAGCCGCGACTGTTTTCACGCCGTCCGATGGAGCTTCCGCACGTGCCCCAGCCGATCATCCACCTGAGCGACGTTCGGCTCAACCTCGAAAGCCGGGCCGGTCTGGTGGAGATCCTGAAAGGGGTCTCGCTCGATGTGCCGGCGGGCCAGTCGCTCGCCATCGTCGGTCCGTCGGGGTCGGGGAAAACGTCGCTGCTCATGATCCTCGCCGGCCTCGAGCGGGCCACGCGTGGGGATGTGCACGTTGCCGGCCGCGATTTCAATGCTCTCGACGAGGATCGGATGGCGCTCGCCCGCGGTGAGGACATCGGCATCGTCTTCCAGTCGTTCCATCTGATCCCGACCATGACCGCGCTCGAGAACGTCGCCCTCCCCCTCGAGTTCGCCGGAGCGAGAGGGGCCCGCGACCGCGCGCGGGCGCTATTGTCGGATGTAGGTTTGGGGCCGCGCCTCGATCATTTCCCGGCCCAGCTTTCGGGCGGCGAGCAGCAGCGCGTCGCGCTCGCCCGCGCGCTCGCGCCCGAGCCCAAGCTGCTTTTGGCCGACGAGCCGACGGGCAATCTCGACGGCAAGACCGGCCGCCAGGTGGTCGAGCTTCTGTTCGGCCTGAAGCAGCGGAGCGGCGCCACGCTGGTGCTGGTGACGCACGACGACCGGCTCGCCGGGGCGTGCGAGCGCACCATCCGCATGGCCGACGGAAAGATCGTCGCCGATGAGCAGACCATGGTGGCCGCATGAGCGCGGCTGCGGCGGACGTCGGCGCGCCAGCCCGGCGCGCGCGCCCGGGCCTTGCCGTTTCGCGCCTCTTCGCCATCGCGCTCCGCGAGCTCGGCGCGGGTTTCTCCGGCTTCTACATCTTCATGGCCTCTATCGCGCTCGGAGTCGCGGTGATCGCCACCGTCGGCACGCTTTCCGACGCGCTCCGCGCCGGCTTCGAAACCCAAGGCGGGATCATCCTCGGGGGCGATGCCACGTTCTCCCGCATGCACGCCCGCGCGACGGACGCCGAGCGGAACTGGCTCGAGGCCCATGGCCGCGTCAGCGAAACGGCGACCTTGCGCACCATGGCGCGTCGCCTCGACGGCGAGCAGCAGGGGCTCGTCGAGGTCAAGGCTGTAGACGCGGCCTACCCGCTCGCCGGCCGGGTGGAGGTCGATGGCGCGCCGTTCGCCGACGCCATGGCCGCGCCCCGAGGCGCCGTCGTCGATCGCGTGCTCCTGAGCGAGCTCGGCCTCGGGATCGGCGACAGGATGCGCATCGGGGCGGCCGAGGTCGTCGTCGAGGCGACGCTCGCGTCCGAGCCCGACGCCGTGGCCGACCGCCTGACCTACGGCCCCCGCGTGTTCATCTCCGAAGCAACCCTTCTCAAGACAGGCCTCGTGCAGCCGGGCACGCTCGTGCGCTGGCGCTACGCCGTAACGCTCGCTCCCGAGAGCGACGGCGCGCCGGCAGACCTCGCCCGGTTCCGCGCAACGGCGAGCGCGGCGCTCGCCGGCCAGGGCTTCGTCATCGCCGACCGTCGCGACCCGTCCCCGCAGATCACGCGCACGCTCGACCGCCTGCGCCAGTTCCTGACCTTCCTCGGCCTTTCCGCCCTGCTCGTCGGCGGCGTCGGGATCGCCAGCGCGGTTCAGACCTTCATCGAGCGCCGCCGCACTGTCATCGCCATCATGAAGACGGTCGGTGCCACCAGCCGCACCGTGCTCCTGATCTTCCTGATCCAGGTGCTGGCGATTGCGCTGATCGGCGTCGGGCTGGGGCTTGCGATCGGCCTCTCCGTGCCGCGGCTCCTGATCGCCGCCTACGGCGACCTCATGCCCGTCAGGGCCGAGCTCGGCTATTCGGCCGCGAGCATCCTCGCCAGCGCGACCTACGGCATCCTGGTCGCGCTTCTGTTCACGCTCTGGCCGCTGGGGCGGGCCGAGCTGATCAAGCCGTCCGTGCTCTTTCGCGACGAGGTCGCGCCGGAACGCGTCCGGCCGCGCTGGGGCATCGTCGCCCTCACCGGCGCCGTGGCCCTCGCTCTGCTGGGGTTCGTGCTGACGATGGCGGAATCGGCGCGCATCGCGTCCTATTTCTGCGGCGGGCTGGTGCTCGTGTTTGCGGTCTTCACCGGCCTCGGCACCCTGGTGACGCGCGTCGCGCGCCGCCTGCCGCGGCCCCGATGGCCGGAGCTCGCGCTCGCCATCGGCAACATCGGTGCGCCGGGCGGCCTCACGCGCTCGGTCGTCATCTCGCTCGGCGCCGGACTGTCGCTGCTGGTCGCCGTCGCGCTCGCCGATGCCTCGCTTATGCACGAGCTGACGAGCCGCCTGCCGCAGCGGGCTCCGAGCCACTTCCTGCTCGACGTGCCGAAGGCCGAGGCCGACCGCCTCGTCGCGATCGTCGAAACGGAGGCCCCGGGGGCCCACGTCACCGCGGCGCCGATGCTGCGCGGCCGCCTGGTCGAGCTCAATGGCCGCAAGGTGGAGGAGGTGAAGCCCCCACCCGAGGCGCAATGGGTCCTCCACGGCGACCGCGGCCTCACCTACTCGGACACGCTGCCCGAAGGCTCGACGCTGGTCGAGGGCCAATGGTGGCCGGCCGACTATTCGGGCGAGCCGCTGGTCTCCTTCGAGCGCGACCTTGCACACCACCTCGGGCTCGCCATCGGCGATACCGTGACCGTCAACGTGCTCGGCCGCAACCTCACTGCCCGCATCGCAAATCTGCGCGAGGTGAAGTGGGAGAGCCTGTCGCTGAACTTCGTCATGGTGTTCTCCCCGAGCGCGCTCGCAGGCGCCCCCCATAACCTGCTCGCCACCATCAGCCTGCCGGACGGCGTGGCGCTCGCGACCGAGGCCAACCTCGGCCGCGTCATCGGCAAGGCCTTCCCCTCGGTCACGGTGATCCGGGTCAAGGACGCGCTGGCCGCCGTCAATGCCATCCTGTCCAAGGTCATGGTGGCCGTGCGCGTCGCCGGGGGCGTGACGCTGGTTGCCGGCGCGCTGGTGCTGGCGGGTGCGCTGGCAACCGCACAGCGCCGCCGTATCCTGGAGGCCGTGGTGCTGAAGGTGCTCGGCGCCACGCGGCGGCGCGTGCTCACCTCGCATGCCCTCGAATACGTGCTGCTCGCCGTCGTCGCCGGACTGTTCGCGGCCGCCCTCGGCACGCTCTCGGCCTGGGTCGCCGTGACCGAGGTGATGAAGATCCCCTTCACCTTCAGCCCGGCCGCCGTTCTCAGCGCCCTGGCGCTGGCGATCGGGCTCGTCCTGATGTTCGGCGCGCTCGGCACCTGGGCGGTTCTGCGGGCGAGACCCGCCGCCATCCTGAGGTCGGAGTAGGAAGAACGGCCTGTTACAGCCGGCTCATACGTAACCACCCCTCAGTATTCTGGGCCGTTTTACCGAACCTCAGACATTAACATTCTGGCCGAATTGGCATATATACACGGCTGAGACGACGGCATGGTGGAGAGGCGCTCCTTGAAAGGGAGGCATGTCCCTCCAATATGCCGATGGCAAATTCCGTTTGCGCTCCAAGGTCTTTAAGGGGACTCGAAACACGATGGCACAGTTTGACAGCAGATATACGCAAGCGACGACCGTTGGCCGCGCCGACGTCGACGAAGGTCTGCGCGCATACATGCTGGGCGTCTACAACTACATGGCGGCCGGCGTCGCGCTGACCGGCATCGTCGCCTACCTGGTGTTCTCGATGGCCGTCACCAGCAACCCGAGCTCGGCTGCCGCGACGCTTCCGAACGGCCAGATGCTGACCTCGTTCGGCGTTGCGCTCTACACGAGCCCGCTCAAGTGGCTGCTGTTCCTGGCGCCGGTCGCATTCGTGTTCTTCTTCGCGTTCCGCGTCGGCAGCATGAGCGTCGGCGCCGCGCGCACCTCGTTCTGGGTCTACGCCGCCCTCGTCGGCGCGTCGCTCTCTTCGCTGCTCCTGGTCTTCACCGGCACGTCGATCGCCAACGTGTTCTTCATCACCGCGGCGACGTTCGCGTCCCTGAGCGTCTGGGGCTACACGACGAAGCGCGATATTTCCGGCTGGGGCTCGTTCCTGTTCATGGGCCTCATCGGCGTCATCATCGCCATGGTCGTGAACATCTTCATGCAGTCGAGCGCCATGCACTTCGCGATCTCGGTCATCGGCGTCCTCGTGTTCGCGGGCTTCACCGCCTACGATACGCAGCGCATCAAGGACGTCTACTTCGAGGTGGCCGGCAACGCGGAGGCGGCCGCCAAGGCTTCCGTCATGGGCGCGCTGTCGCTCTACCAGGACTTCGTCGGCCTCTTCGTCAATCTTCTGTCGCTGCTCGGAAACCGCGAGTAGCGGGAGCGGCTGCGGCCTGAAACACGAAAAAGGGCCCCGTTCGAAGCGGGGCCCTTTTTTCGTTCTGCGGTGCCGCGTGGCGGGGCGCTTTGCGGCCCCGCTTCAATGGCTGAGCTTCACGCTTTCGCAGGCGGCGAGCACACGGGCGAGGTCGTGGCCGCGCTTGAGGATGATCCCGCTCCGCAGCACCACGCTATAGGCGCCCTGACGGCGCGCCAGCCGCGGACACTTCTCCACCCGGAACAGCGGGTATTCGCTGGTGCGCTGGAAAATCGCAAACACCGCCTTCTCGCGACCCATCTCGAGCGCATAGTCGCGCCATTCGCCGGCCGCGACCTTGCGCGCATAGACGGCCAGGATGGCGTCAAGCTCGGCACGGTTGAAGGCAACGACCGGCGGGCCGATGCGGGAGGACGGGAAGGATACGGGGCTGCGTTGCGCCTGAGCGCGCGGGGAACCGCCCGACTCGCGCGGGCGGAAGCGTATGGGGTCGGATTCGCTCAAAGCGCGCCTCCCTGCTGACCTCGCATGATGATCGCGCCGGACTTTCGATTTTTCAAGCCGCTCTCGGCAAACATTTCACATCGGCGCCACAAAGCGTCCGTGAGCAGGCCCCATTGCCGCGTAGGATACATGCCTACAGCGTCTGGCCCGGTCCATCCCCAGCCTCGGATCAATCCCAAGCCCCCATCCGAGGCCAATCTCCCTGGACCGGGCCTCATTTCTTCTCCAGTCTCCGGCCTGCCGGTCGCCTCGGACTCGTGCCGCCCCTTGGTTTTCAAGGGCCGGCTCCGATATCGATGTCGACCCTGTGGCTTCGGAGAGGTGGAGAGATGGCGATCGCGCGGAGCACCCCTAAGAGAGCGGACGAGAGCCGGCGCAATCCGCTGCTCGCGCCCTGGCGCACGCCGTTCAAGGCGCCGCCCTTCAAGTCCATCGCGCCTCGCGATTACAAGCCCGCCTTCGACGTCGCGTTGCAGGCCCACAAGGACGAGATCGCCGAGATCGCCGGGCGGGCGGCGAAACCCACGTTCGCAAACACCATCGTCGCGCTGGAGAAGAGCGGCGCGCTCCTCTCCAAGGTCGCCGACGTTTTCTTCAACCTCGCGAGCGCCGACACCAACGCGGCCCTGCAAGCCGTCGAGCGGCAGATGGCGCCCCGCCTGGCGCGACACCAGAGCGCGATCCTGCTCAACCGCAAGCTCTTCCTGCGCATCGCCGACCTTTACGAGCGGCGCGCCGGGCTCGGGCTCGACGCCGAGGCGCTGCGCGTTCTCGAGTGCACCTACAAGGGTTTCGTGCGCGCCGGCGCCAAGCTCGACGCCAAGGCCAGGAAACGCATCGCCGAAATCAACACCGCGCTTGCAACGCTCGGCACGGCCTTCACGCAGAATGTGCTCGCCGACGAGCAGGCCTGGCACATGGTTCTCGAAGGCGAGCGCGACCTTGCGGGGCTTCCGCAATCGTTCCGTGCGTCCGCCGCCCAGGCCGCGCTCGAGCTCGGGAAGCCCGGCAAGCACGCCATCACGCTCGCGCGCTCGAGCGTCGAGCCGTTCCTGCAGTTCTCCGCCCGCCGCGACCTGCGCGAGGAGGCCTGGAAAGCCTGGAGCAAGCGCGGCGAGAACGGCGGCAAGACCGACAACCGCAAGATCATCGTCGAGATGATGGGCCTGCGGGCCGAGCTGGCGCATCTCCTGGGCTTCGACACCTTCGCCGCCTACGCGCTCGAGGACACCATGGCCAAGACGCCTGCTGCGGTGAGGGCGCTGCTCGACAAGGTCTGGCCGGCGGCGCTGCGTCGCGCCCGCGCCGAGCGCGATGCCCTCGAGGCGCGCGCCCGCTCGGACGGCGAGAACTTCAAGATCGCCGCTTGGGACTGGCGCTACTATGCCGAGAAGGAGCGCAAGGCGCGCTACGACCTCGACGAGGCCGAGGTGCGCGGCTACCTCGTGCTCGAGAACGTGCTGGAAGCGGCGTTCGATACGGCGGGCCGCCTGTTCGGCATCGTGTTCGAGGAGCGGAGCGACGTGCCAGTCTATCACCCGGACGTGCGCGCCTGGGAGGTGAGGACCAAGGCGGGCGAGCATGTGGGCCTTTTCTACGGCGACTACTATGCGCGGCCCTCAAAGCGCTCGGGCGCCTGGATGTCGTCCTACCGCACGCAGCAGAAGCTCACCGGCACCGTGCGCCCTATCGTCGTCAACGTCATGAGCGTGGCGCGTGGCGCGCCCGGCCAGCGGACGCTGCTCTCCTTCGACGACGCGCGCACGCTGTTCCACGAGCTGGGGCACGGCCTGCACGGTCTCCTGTCGGACGTGACGTATCCCTCGCTCGCCATGACCAACGTGCTGCGCGATTTCGTCGAGCTGCCGTCGCAGCTTTACGAGCACTGGCTGTCGCGCCCCGAGGTGCTGAAGCGGTTCGCGCTCCACGCCGAGACCGGCAAGCCCATCCCGCAGCGGCTGCTGGACCGGCTCGAAGCCGCGCGCACCTTCAACCAGGGCTTCCAGACGGTGGAATACACGGCCTCCACCCTGCTCGACCTCGAGCTGCATTCGCTCGCGGATGCGAAGGGCCTCGACATCGACGCGTTCGAAAGCGAGGTCCTGGCGCGTATCGGCATGCCGGCGGAGATCATTCCGCGCCACCGGATCCCGCATTTTCAGCACATCATCGGCGGCTACGCGGCGAGCTACTACTGCTACCTGTGGTCGGAGGTGATGGACGCCGACGCCTTCGCCGCCTTCGTCGAGGCCGGCAACGTCTTCGACAGGAAAACGGCCGCAAGGCTCAAGAGGCACATCTATGCGGCCGGCAACCGGGAGGACGCGCTCGACGCCTACGTGGCCTTCCGCGGCCGCGCNNGATGAGGCTCTCTGTTTTTGGTTTGACGCGTTTTTTTAACGCGAAGTGGTACCCACTTCGCTTGAAACGCTCTAGTCGCGTGGGCGAATGCTGGCGGCAGTCTGTAGTTTAGCGCCGGCCGTGCCGTTACGCCTGGGCACTGCTGGCCACGGCAAACTTTGCACTCGGCGCGTTGACGGAGCCACCGCGGCCTTCCGAACTCTTGTGACCCGATTTGCGGGCAGCAGATTTGCCCACGTTGCTGCCGGCCTCTGCGCAAAAGTTGGCCATCGAGCATTCATTCATCACATCCAGAAAGGCCCGTCGCGCATCACACAGAACGCTTTCCATGAAGGGTGTCTCGGTATGCAGCCGAGACCTCCAGGTCCTTGTGTCTTCAATGAACTCCGCCACGTCGCCCAAGCGAATGGATGATGCCGGAAGAGCTAGCGCGTAGCCACCATGGTAGCCGCGCACGCTCTTCACGAAGCCGGCGAAGAGAAGCTCACGTGCAACCTTGCCCGTGTAGGATTTCGGGGCGCAAACCGCCCTTGCGATGTCGACCTGTTTCGCCACGCCGACGGGACAGGTGGCAAGGTAATGCAAGATCCTGCATGCCAGTCGGGTTCGGGCCGGAATAAGCATTCCGTCTTGTCTCCTGCTGACGAACCGGAACGGGGCATGGCAGCGAAGATCGCCGCCATGCCGTGTCTCATCTAGAACCTGCTCGTCAGGGTGAAGTAGGCGGCCCGCGGAGCGCCAGGCGTGATATTGTTGTTGCTGTGCGCCGTCGAATAGTAGTCGATGTCGAACACGTTCTCGACGTTGAGCTGGGCCTTGAAGTCCTCGTTGATGTCCCAGAACAATGCCGCATCGACCCGCGCGAAGCCGGGCAGCGTCACGTTGTTGTCGATGTTGGCGTACATGTCGCTGCGTGAGATGACACCGAGGCCGGCAGCCCAGTTCGGCAGGAACTGGTACTTGTTCCAGAGCGAGAATGTGTGGCGTGGGACGAGGGCAATCGTATTCCCGTTCGTCGGTGACGTCAGTGCCCCCTGCACGACCTCGGCCTCCTGATAGCTGTAGCCGGTCACGACCTCCCATTCGTCGGTCAGGTAACCCGTAAGCGTGATTTCGCCGCCCTCGGTTCGGCTTTCGCCGATGATCTCATTGACCCCGGGCGCCACCGCCACGCTCTGGTTCTTCCGGTCGAGCTGGAAGATCGCGCCGGTCATCAGCAGGCGGGGGGCGACCTCCCACTTGACGCCGATCTCCTTGTTCTCGAACTCCTCGGGTTTGAAATTCTCGGTCACGGCCGTCAGGGTGCCGAACTGCTCGCCCGACTGCGGCAGGAAGGACTTCGAATAGCTAGCATAGAGCGACAGCGGCTCGATGGGCTTGAAGACCACACCAACGCGCGGCGACCAGACCTCGTCAACGCGGCTGAA
>JRYI01008449.1_pt1 | contig 12933 bp, 10 predicted proteins | sample 235361 | NCBI WGS metagenome assembly JRYI01 (sample SAMN03074212, study PRJNA261471) | activated sludge metagenome | biome: Common Effluent Treatment Plant; feature: Wastewater; material: Activated sludge; isolation source: activated biomass in a lab-scale reactor treating industrial wastewater at...
ACTAACGGTCGAGATGAATCCTCCCAAGGGTGTCGCCCCCGAACGTTTGCTCGCCGGGGCGCGTATGTTACGTGACGCCGGGGCGAACCTCCTCAACATAGCCGATAGCCCGTTGGCTCGCATGCGAATGAGCGCCTGGGCGGCCGCCTATCTGGTGCAGAGGGACATCGGCGTAGAGACGGTCCTTCACTTTCCGACGCGCGGTCGCAATCTCCTCCGCATTCAGGGCGACTTGCTGGCCGCTCATGCCATGGGAATCCGCAATCTGTTTGTTGCTATGGGCGACCCGACGCGTATCGGCGACTTCCCCGAGGCGACCGACTCTTATGACATCGTGCCGACCGGCCTCATTGAGTTGATCAAAAACCAGTTCAATCAGGGACTTGATAAAGCGGGACAGTCTATTGACCAGCCCACATCCTTTGTGGTTGGTTGCGCATTGAGTCTGACTCCCAAGGATGTCGAGGCAGAGCTGAAGCTGCTGCGCAAGAAGGTCGAACATGGCGCGGACTTCGCTCTGACGCAACCGGTGTTTGATCCCCAGGCAGCAATTGAGTTTCTGTCGGCTTATGAGCGAACCTACGGCGAACCACCACCGCCCATCCTGGCGGGCATCAAGCCACTGTATAACAGCCGTAACGCCGATTTCCTGCACAATGAGGTGCCGGGGCTATATATCCCCAAGGAGCAGCGAGAGCGCATGCGACTGGCTCAGGCGCCTCAGGCCGAAGGAGTCGAGATCGCCCGCGAGATCGCCCAGACATTACGGCCGTATGTGAATGGCTATTACTTCATGCCCGCGTTCGGCCGCTACGATCTCGTGGCCGATGTGCTGGACGTACTCCGTCAGGATTAGCGACTTCCTGACCGCCTCGCCGGTCGATTATCGTTACCTCTTGTACCGGCCACTTTTTGTGGCCGGTTTTTATTGGCTAAATTATCTATAATGTGATTAACATCATGAAATAGAGAGGCGAACTTCGATGAGTGAAATGTACACAATTGTTATTTTTGGAGCTTCGGGCGATCTCACCCATCGTAAACTCGTTCCGTCTCTCTATGATTTGTTTCGTAAGGGTAGGCTGCCGGAGAAAATCCGGATCGTCGGTGTGGCCCGCAGCGATTATTCTGATGATTCCTTTCGCGAGTATGTCGAATCCGGCGTGAAGGAGTTCGCCAAGGATACCTATGACCAGAGCACCTGGCAGAAGTTCGCCCCGTTCTTTAAGTATGTCCAGGGCGATCTGACGAAGCCGGAAGAGATGCAAGCCATCGACAATATCCTCTGCGAAATGGAGGATGGGCAGCCCAGCAACCGAGTTTATTATCTGGCTATCGGACCGCAGTTGTATGAGAAGGCCATCGCCAATTTGGGCGCGGCCAATATGGTCGAGGAGACGCACGGTTGGCGACGTGTGGTCATAGAAAAGCCGTTCGGCCATGATTTGCCTTCCGCCCAACACCTCAATCAGGCTATCCATCAGGTCCTGGATGAATCCCAAATCTATCGCATTGACCATTATCTGGGCAAGGAGACGGTGCAGAACCTCCTTGTCTTTCGCTTTGCCAATTCCCTTTATGAGCCGGTGTGGAACCGCAACTACATTGATCATGTGCAGATTACCGTGGCGGAGACGGTCGATGTCAGCCAGCGGGCGAATTTTTATGATTCTGTCGGTGTCGTGCGCGATATGATTCAGAACCACATGATGCAGTTGTTCTCGCTGGTGGCGGCCGAACCGCCTTCTTCTTTTGATGCCGAGGCGATACGCAACGAAAAATCCAAGGTTTTGAGCGCGATACGCCCTATCAAGCCGGATGATGTTGAAGATTGCACGGTGCGGGGCCAGTACCGGCAATATCGGGATACCAAGGGCGTCGCCCCCGGCTCTAATACGCCCACATACGCGGCCGTTCGCTTCTATGTCGATAACTGGCGGTGGCAAGGCGTGCCTTTCTACATGCGTTCCGGCAAAGCCTTGGCGGCCAAGGTGACGGAGATTTCCATTTTCTTCAAGCGGCCGCCCCATGTCATGTTTCCCATGACACCGGGCAGCAAGCCTGAACCCAATCGCCTGTCTATTTGCATCCAGCCTGACGAAGGCATCGACTTTACCTTCCAGGCCAAGGTCCCTGACACCGCGGCCGAGATGCGCTCGGTCGAGATGCAGTTTAACTACAAGGACACATTTGGTGCCCAGTCTATCCCTGAGGCTTACGAACGCTTGTTGCTGGATGTGATCAAGGGGGACGCCTCTCTCTTTACCCGGAGCGATGCCATCGAGTTGTCATGGAAGCTGGTTGATCCGATCATCGCCGGGTGGGAACTACCGAGTGCCCCGCCGCTGTATTTTTATGAGTCGGGCACATGGGGCCCGAGCGAGGCTGATCGACTGATCGCCCACAATGGATATCACTGGGCACAATGTTGCGATGGTAATAGTTAAAGCTGGATCCGCTATGGTTAGGAACGGTCGTCGTCTGGCTTGCGTTCCTGCAAATAGCGATACAACACCCCGAGCGCCGTGGCCGGTTCCACCTCCTGATCGCTCCGCTGCCGTCGAGTAGCTCGGCTGCGGCTGATTTGCAAAAACCGACGCGCTCGCGTCACGCCGACATAAAGTAGTCGCAGTCGCTCGCAGATCGTCTCTATATGGGCTGATTCCGTCGCTGTCCGGCCGGGATAGATGCCCGCCTCGCCACTCATCAAATAATATAGTTGGGCCGTCACTTCGGCATTGGGGTCTCCACCCAGGAAATCCTGGATGCCCAGGAATGGGCCTTCCAGGCTACCGGGAATCCATAATCCATCAATCCCGACCAGAAAGACAGCGTCCCACTCCAGTCCTTTTCCTTTGTGTTGCGTTACCAGCGTGATACGTCCTTTTCCGGGTTCATAGCCTGAATCTTCTCGCATGACATTGAGTGTTCGCCGCCCATTCGCCACCGATTTCAGTTGTGCCACCAGTTCGGGCAGCCGCCAATCCGGTTGCGCTTCTCGCCATTGTCGGAGCAAGGTGGCAATTTGATAGGCGATAGCCAGATTTTGCTCCTGGCCTGTATTGTCGCTATCGGCCGCTCCGGTTTGGGACGCGAATAACTCGTCGGCCAGTGCCAGTGTCAGGTCGTCGATCGGCAGTGTCCGCAGATCGAAATTATTGCGAAGGAACCCGGCCAGTCGCTCCAGCCGGTCGCTGTCCTCATCAGTGAATACTCCGGCCGGTAAGGTATCGGCTATGGGTTCATCGTCTTCTTCGGGAAAGAGAAGCAACTCGGGATGGACACTTCGCAGCAAAGTCTGAAAGCGAGAGGTATCTCCCGCATCGATTTCGTAATCAGGTACGGCTTCGCGCAACTCTACCAGGCCGCTATCGGCCGCCATCAATGCTTTGGTATCCAGAGGGTCGGCCAACACAGACAGAACCGCATGGATCGCCGCTGCCACCTCGCGCTCGCGGCTGCTGCCCCGCAACAGGTTATCGTAATCGGCTTTGAGCGCGTCCAGACGCTCGGCAATTGTGAATCCGACCTGATTGGTCGGCACGAGGATGGCGATGGTGTGTTCTGGGTGTTGCCGAGCGTAATCCGCCGCCAGTTGGGCTACGGTCGGCACTTCCTCGTCCTCGCGATGTTTATAGACCCGTATTTGTATATTCGCTTCGCTGTCAGGCGGGTTGGGCTGGCTGTCGCCCGGTGGAGTGGGCAAAATATTCTGTCGTCGAAAGGCGTCTCGTCGTACCTCAGGCACGGGATGACTATCGATGGCCCAGTTCAACAGAGCGTTGGCTGCACCGATGATGAGCGGGGCGGAGCGGCCGCTGTTAGGCAAAGTTTTAGCAGTCACATCCGGCCGGTCGATGAACTTTGCAAAGAAACGCGGATGTGCGGCAGTGAAAGTGCTGGTGATGGCTTGGTTAGGATCGCCGACGCGCACCCAATTCCCTTGCGGTCCGGTCAGTTGGTCCAGCAGAGCCTCTTGCAGCGGGACACTATCCTGGGCTTCATCCTCCAGGATGAACGGCCAGCGTTCCCGCAGACCCTCAACCAGATCAGGTCGATAGTCCAGCAGATCGGCCGCGCGCCAGATGAGATCGTTGTAGTCCAGGCCGCCTTGGCGCGACAGCGCTGCCTGGTAACGACTGTAGATGCCGGCCATCATGATCATCAAAGGGGAGCGAGCGATATTCGGCTCATCATCACTCCCTTCGAACTTGTCATAACCTTCGCGGATGGTGGCCAGGATTGTATCGGGCGTGAAGCGTTCGTTTTTGGCGGCGCGAATAAAAGTAGCCGCTGTGTTGGCAAAGGTGTCGCGCCGGCGAGTGATCGTTTGCGGGCTGAGCTGCCGATTTGATTCGGGCAAAAACGCCTCCCAGAGGCGAGGGTTGTCATTTATCCAGCCGTCAACGCTTCCCTCCAGGATCTGCTGGCTCAGAACTTCATCTATAACAGCTAATTCATCTCCTGATGTCTCTCCGGCCCAACGCACGATCTCGAGAGCCAAGCTATGCAAGGTGCGTATATCATAGCCTGTATCGGGCAACTCCATATCCAGCAATCGTCTGCGGATACGCGCACGAAATGTATCCACGCTGGTATTGAGGAAGGTGGCAACCAACACCTGCTGGCCCGAATCGGAATTGATGCGGCCGTCGGCGATGAGCCTGGCCGCCAGCAACGACAGGGTGAAGGTTTTGCCGCTGCCGGGCACGGCGCTGACGGCCATGCGGCCGCCACTGTAAGCCAGGACTTCTTCCTGGGCCGGGCGTAATATTAAGCGAGGGGTTATTGTTGAGTCGTTCATATTGGAGAAGTGTACCGACATCCATTATAATCATGCTTTCATGACCCCGCATCCCGGGGGCTTTTCCTTACACACTTAAAGCATCACAGAATTCACAGGCTTCACAAAACGCCGGCAAGAAAAGCGGCGAGGTGGGCTTGTGGAGTTTGCGTCATCTGCCTGTTGGTCTCTGCATTGGTTATGAGTAAAAAAGCGAAATTTCGAACCATTATTTTATTGACCGGTTGGTTGTTGCTGTTGATTGCCCAGCCGGCTATGAGTGCGCTGGGACAGGGCGAGCCCAATCAGCCGCAACCTCAGGCCGATGATGAATTGAACGATCCTCGATTCGGAATCGTCGAGGCCTTCTGGCATCCGGATGACGCCGCCGAGTTGAGTGTCGGCTGGGATCGTATCCTCTTCTACTGGAACGAGATTCAGCCAACCGGCCCCGACGACTGGAATACCCTCCATGTCCTCGAAGAGTGGCTCCATGATGCCCGCGGCGGAAATCGTATGGTTATGGGGTTGCTCAAGAATACGCCGCCGTGGGCTACCGATGCTGAGCCGTACTCCGGTGTGCCTCGCGGCCTTTACTTGCCGGTCGATGATCCCAATAATCTGTGGGCGGGATATGTCCGGAAGGTTGTTGAATATTACGCTCCTCTTGGCGTCCATCACTGGATTATCTGGAACGAACCGGAGATCGAAGTCGGGGTGTATGGGCATGAGTTCAGTGGTTCAACCAGAGACTATTATCAATTATTGAAAGTCGCTTATCAAGTGGCCAAGGCCAATGATCCGGAGGCCGTCATTCATCTGGCCGGTTGGTCCTACTGGCATGATCCGGCATGGTTGGGCAAATTTTTGCAGGTCGCCACCGCTGACCCGGAAGGCGCAGCTAATCATTACTTCTTTGATGTTATCACCCTCCATATCTATTTTCGTGTGGAGACGGTCGAGGAACTGGTCCAGGAGACGCGCGCCATCCAGGAGCGATACGGTCTGGACAAGCCTATCTGGATTAACGAGACTAACGCTTCACCCAACCTCGATCCGTTATGGCCAGTCGAACGGCCAAATTTCCAGGTCGATCTGGAGCAGCAGGCCTGGTANNATTAAGTATTTGAGTGGGTTCACCTTTCCCGTCGGCCGCCAGAAAGAGGGTGATTTTTACGCCTTCGCTTTCCAACGACCGGAAGGTGTCACCCGAATCCTCTGGGCGCGGCAATCCAGCGATTTAATTGTTCGCGTCCCGGCCTTGGCCGACGAAGCGATTCTCGTATCCGCAATGGGGCAGGAGCGTTCGGTCGAAGCTGATGAGGGTTACTATCGCATCCAGTTACATGGCGCGCGCTGTATGCCCGCCTGTGATATCGGTGGCCCACCCGTGTTCATCGTCGAGAAGACGGATGAGCCGGTTGACGTGCAAGCTATCGAACCTATTGATCCTCAGATGGCTATTTTGGCTACAGCAACCCCAACGCCGATGGAGAGGATTACGATCAGTCCTGCCGAGCAAGCCACGGCCGAAGCGGAGTTGGCGACTCAGGTAGCCTGGACGGCAACACCAACAGCCACACCCATCCCCTCGGAGACGCCGACGCCCTCACCGACGGCCACCATGACCCCTACGTCTGTCCCCTCGCCAACGGCGACTCCGACAGCAGCTTCCGGGGAAAATGACGCGGATGGTTCCGGACCAGGCGACGGTTCGACCCGGCCAGGAGTAGGAGAGTCAGTTCTGTCCTGGTTGTTCATTGGCTTCGCTCTACTGCTTGGACTTGTGTTGGCGGTGTTTGTTGTTCGTCATCGTAATTCCAGATGAACGCGGTTGCCGGGCGATATGACGTCGTGATCGTTGGGGCAGGGTTGTCGGGTCTGATGGCCGGGCGACGGCTGGCGCATACCGGTCTACATGTCAACATTATCGAGCGGGAGCCTGTTGCGGGCGGGCGACTGGCGACATGGCACTCCGGCTCCGATCGAGCCGACACCGGTGCTCAATTTTTCACCGTCCGCACGGCCGAGATCGGCGCGATTGTTGAGCAATGGTTGGCTGCCGGTTGGGTGTTTGAGTGGTCTCGTGGTTGGTCTAATGGCTCCCTGTTGGGTGACCGATTGGATGGCTACCCGCGCTATATAGCTGACGGAGGGTTTGCTACCCTGGCTGGTCGTATATCGAGGGGTCTCCCCATCCGCTTTGCCACTGAATTGCGTGTAGTCACAGCCAATAGCGATGGATGGTGCGTGATGACTGCCAATGGCGAACGATTCTATGCTCGCTCGCTGATTCTAACCCTACCTGTGCCACAGTCGCTTGGTATCCTGAATGCCGGCGGAATTGAAATGCCCGATGCGACGCGCGAAGCCCTGGCGTCGATTCAGTATGGCGCGTGTCTTTGCGGTATCTTTGCCGTTGATGGCGACTTAGAACTTCCTGAACCGGGGGCGCTCCAGCGTCCGGGTCGGCCGATCGCCTGGGTGGCCGACAACCGGCGCAAGGGGTTAGCGTTAACCGAGCGGATTCTAACCGTTCATGCCGACCCGATAGCCAGCGCGATATGGTGGGCAGCGACTGACGAGGATGTGATGGCATGGATGGCGGCCGAACTGGAATCATTATCGCCAAGGGATGCCAGGTTTCGACCTGTCGCGATCAAACGCTGGCCTTATGCGATTCCCTTAAGCGTGTATCCGGCGAGATACCTGGCCGTGCAAACCGCTGTCCCACTTATATTGGCCGGAGATGCGTTTGATGGCCCACGAGTGGAAGGCGCGGCGCTGTCCGGGATGGCGGCGGCCGATGCCTTGCTCGAAGTGCTGAGTGCAAGAAGCTAGTTGCCCCCGGCGAGTTGCGCGGGTCGAAGAATATTGCTCTCTTCGACCGTCCCCCAAACCGGCGGCGGTTCGTTCCGCGCCAAATCCCAGGCTGCCACAAGAGTCGCCCCGGTTTCCCGTAACTCGTACCAGGTGGCGCCACGATAATTGCGGCGATCGGCGATGGCCCCCACCGCGTCAATCCCCAATCCTTCGCAGGTCAGGAGCGCGCGGGGCAGGTGGAATGCCTGAGTCACTAGTACTGCATCGCTGATGTTGAATACACGTTTGGCTCGATAGCAGGTATCGTAGGTTCGATGGCCGGCGCGGTCGACGGTGATATCCCCGGGATTGACGCCGTTCTCGATAGCGTAGTCCATCATCGCTCCCGGCTCATCGTAATCAGCTGCGCGGTTGTCCCCACTCATGAGAATATGTTCGACCGCTCCGGCATGATAGAGAGCTACAGCCGTGTCAACCCGATCGCGCAAGACGGGGCTTAGTCGGCCGTTTCCATACACGGCCGCGCCAAAAACCAGCGCTACCGGCTTCTCCATTACCTCCGTTGGGTTATAGATGGATCCGTTGAAATACACCTTGACGGCCGTACGCCATGCCAGCGGCACGGCGACGAGTACCGCGAAGACGATTAGCAGATTCAGACAGCCTTTGCGCAATAATGAACTCACAGGCGTGATTATATGGGGGCAAGCTGAGTGGCTCATGGGAAATAGCGTTGTTCTCAGGAATCTCTGACACAATGCGTTACGACTTCGTGCAAACGTTTTGACCTGCTTTACACCCCCGGCTACACTTCCCCCTTGGCAATAGACTAGGCGTTTGTTTATGATGTGGATTCTATGGATGTACCTGTGATAGGTACATAGATCATTGGATAGTTCTCGTATTTGGATTTAACATATGCTCGAAAACCCTTTCGAATTTCCCCAGGTTTTCCAAATTAATGCCTCCAGTGGCGGTGTTCCCAAGCTGCCTCTTCGTGCGGCCGAGATCAATATGCTGGGGATCACGATTGACGATCACAATAACAAGGTCAATCATGGTGGACCAGATAAAGCTATTTGCCTGTTCTCGCTCGAATTGATCCGTGCGCTGCAGATCGAGGGCCACCCAATTTTCCCCGGTTCAACAGGGGAGAACATCACGATTGCCGGGCTAGACTGGTCGTTAGTGATCCCGGGGCTGAGGTTGCAAGCTGGTCAATCCGTGGAGCTTGAAATCACCAAATACACGACGCCATGCCGGACCATTCGCGATTCGTTCATTGACCAGAATATCGATCGTATCTCATGGCAATCGAACCCGGGGTGGGCGCGAGCGTATGCACGGGTGTTAAAGCCGGGGACAGTCATCGTCGGCGATTCAATTCGCATAGTCAGGTAGTAATTTTTTTACGGCGGCATTATGACTATGCATCCCTCCGGCAGGACGGCCTCGACCGCTACCATTTCGTCTTTGTTCGCCGTTCTCCTGGTCGTCGATAGCCTTCACCTTGTCTTTGCCCGAGCCATGTTGCCCTTACTCCCGCCGGAGATGTCGTCGTTTCTGATGTTGGGGATCGCCGCAGTGCAGGTGGGGGCCTTCCAGGCCATTCGCGGCAAGATACGGTGGCGGGCTTTTGTTGAACATTGGCGATTGTATTCGGCCATCGGCTTGCTGATCACCGCCTCAACGGTGATAGATTATAACGCGGTGGCGTTTATCGATCCGGGCACGGCATCTCTGTTGGGTCGAACGGCCGTACTCTTCTCTATGGGATTTGGCCTATTGTGGTTAGGCGAGCGTTTGCGGCCAAACGAGCTGCTTGGGGCGGTTCTGGCCATCGCCGGCGTCGCCATCATCAGCTTCCAGCCGGGCGATTTCTTGCGTTTCGGCTCGGTGTTGGTGCTGGTGTCCTCTTTCCTATATGCGTTGCATACGGCCATCGTCAAGCGGTATGGGGAGGGGATCGACTTCGGCGATTTCTTTTTGTTCCGGGTCGCCACGACTGCTTTCTTCCTGTTCGTGTTCGCTATGGCTCGCGGCCGAATGGTGTGGCCATCACCCGTGGCCTGGCTGACAGTTTTCACCGCTGCCACGGTGGACGTGGTCATCAGTCGCTCGCTTTTCTATCTGTCATTGCGACGCATGCCAATGAGTATCCACACGATCATTCTGACCCTCAGTCCGGTGGTCACTATTCTCTGGTCGCTATTGCTCTTCGGCTCCGTTCCCTCGATGCCGAGTCTCGCCGGCGGGGTTCTGGTCATCCTGGGTGTAGCCTTCGTAACTATTTGGCGGCGAGCCTGATCGACCTTGCCGGTTTCTGTGACGAGCCATCCCGGCGCTCATGTTCGCAGATACGATGCTCCATTGACGTCGATGATGGCCCCGGTCATGAACTCCGCCCCCTCTGAGGCCAGAAACAGCACCGCGTAGGCGACTTCCTGCGGCCGAGCCACGCGGTTGAATGGGCTTTGGCTACGAATCTCTATGCCACTCTGCCCTGTCAGCGCTTCCCGCGCCATTTCTGTTTCCACGAACCCCGGCGCGACAACGCCGACCGAGATATTGTAAGGGGCAAGGTATTTGGCCAGCGACTGGCTCATCGAATTTAGAGCGGCCTTGCTGGCGCCGTAGGCCGGGCCGGTCGGCTCGCCACGAAATGCACCCCGCGAGGAAACGTTGACGATGTGGCCGCCTCCCCGGTCGATCATGTGACGGGCAACGCAATAGCACATATTGGCCGCGCCCAGCACGTTGGTGTCGATGACAGCTCGCCAGCTCGCCTGCCATGCTTCAAATGAGACATCAGCCAGCGGGTGGTCCTCATAGATCGCCGCGTTATTAACCAGCACGTCGATCCGGCCCATTCTGGCGAGAACGTTATCGACGAGCGCCGCTACTTCATCAGGGTTGGCGATATCTCCTTGGGTGATGATGTGGCCTCGTGGATGGGTACTATCCTCGTCGAGCGAACTCAGGGTTTCTTCGGCAGCAGTCCGATTGCGGTGATAGTGCACGGCGACCCTTGCCCCTCGTGAGGCGAATAATTGGGCGGTGGTGCGGCCGATGCCTCGCGACGACCCGGTGATTAGGACAACTTTATCGGTGAAATCAAGCATCATTTAATCCTTTTCGTCTGATTGGTCTCATTATATCACTCGCATCCTGCAACTCTCAGCTCTAAAAAATCGCTTGTCCGTGCCCTCAAATAATGCTATTCTCTGCTACGTTCAAGAGGGCGGTATGCACCAATGCGACCCGCACGATACAAAACGGACAGCGTACTCCGGCGAGTACCTGATTGAGGTGGGGCATGTTTCCCAGGATAACATGCCCCACCTCTCTTTTAGGGAGACAGGATGACCAAATATATATTTTTCACCGGTGGGGTGGTAAGCTCAATTGGCAAGGGAGTGACGGCCGCGGCGCTCGGCCGTCTGCTCAAGGCGCGCGGCTTCACCGTGACCGCACAAAAACTCGATCCATATTTCAATGTCGATCCCGGTACCATGTCACCCTATCAGCACGGGGAGGTGTTCGTCACGGATGACGGCGCCGAGACCGACCTCGACCTGGGTCATTACGAGCGGTTTATAGACATCAGCCTCAATCAGGCTTCAAACGTGACCAATGGTCGGGTGCATGCCGAAGTTCTGGCGCGCGAGCGTCGCGGTGACTATCTCGGCGGCACTGTTCAGGAAATCCCCCACATTACCAATGAGGTCAAGCGCAATATCCATCTGGTAGCCGAAAAAAGCGGCGCGGAGATAGTCCTCATTGAAGTGGGTGGGACGGTCGGCGACTATGAGAGCGGGGGCTTTATGGAAGCCCTGCGCCAGATGCGTTCCGATGTCGGCCGCGAGAACACGCTTTATGTCCATGTGACGCTTCTCCCCTATCTTAACGCCAGTCAGGAACTGAAAACCAAGCCGACTCAGCACAGTGTTCGGGAGTTGCGTGGGATCGGCATCCAGCCGGATGTCATCATCGCTCGCGCCGATTACCCTATCGCCGAGGAACATCTGAACAAGATATCGCTCTTTTGCGATGTGCCTCGCGAGGCTGTCATACCGGCCGTCACCAGCGACATTCTCTATAATATCCCTTTGCTGTTGGAGGAGACCCATCTCGCCGATTACGTCATGGAGAGGCTGGGCCTCACTCAGGTGAAGACGCCCGATCTGCGTCAATGGGAAAGGATGATCGAAGAAATCCGGCGGCCGAAACCCTCTATTCGCATCGCTATCGTCGGTAAATATGTCGAACTCCATGATGCATATTTGAGCGTGCGCGAGGCTCTCTATCATGCCGGCGTCGCTAACAACCGGCAGGTTGAAATTGAATGGATCCATTCCGGCGATTTGGAAAAAGGCAGGTATTGGGATCTGTTGCAGAATGTTAGCGGGGTTGTTGTTCCAGGCGGCTTTGGCGAGAGAGGTATCGAGGGCAAGATCATGACCGCTCGGTGGGTCAGGGAAAATAAGGTTCCTTACCTTGGGTTGTGCCTTGGCATGCAGGTCATGTGCATCGAATTGGCTCGCAGCCTGCTCGGTACGGACGAAGCCAACAGCACTGAATTTGACAGTGGTTGTGATCATCCGATCATCAGCCTGATGCCCGATCAGCGCGATTTGGCTGACATGGGCGGCACGATGCGGTTGGGCGCCTATCCTGCTCGCCTGATTCCTGGCACCAAGGCCTACCAGGCCTACGGACAGGAAGAAATCTCCGAGCGTCATCGACACCGCTGGGAATTCAATAATGCCTATCGCGAGTTGCTACAGGAAGGTGGAATGGTCTTCAGCGGCCTGTCGCCCAACGGTCGCCTGGTGGAGATTGCCGAATTGCGCAACCATCCGTTTATGGTGGGCAGTCAATTCCATCCGGAGTTCAAGAGCCGTCCCAATCGTCCCCATCCCTTATTCAATGCCTTTATGGCCGCGGCCGTCGGCCGTCAGGAGAGTTTGGGTCTGAACGTCGGTATCACCGAGGATGCTGTCGAAGCGGCGGTCGATTAACATCGGGGGGGGACAGAGCCTCCGCGGCCGTGCGATTTATCGCCGATAACAGTCGGTCTAACGGATTTGTGATGACAAGAAGTCAAGGATATCGATCTTGGTCAGAATCCCCTCGACCTGATCCTCGTGATTGACGATGACGACGGCCGAACGATCCTTGATGAGTGACATCAGGGTTTCCAGCTGTGCGTTGGGCCCAACGATGGGAACATTGGTGTTAATCATGCCCTCGATCGTTTCATCCGGCTGGTGGACATGGTTGGACATCAGCATATGATTTAATAGGTCGATCTCGCTGACCAGCCC
>JRYI01010591.1_pt1 | contig 12869 bp, 9 predicted proteins | sample 235361 | NCBI WGS metagenome assembly JRYI01 (sample SAMN03074212, study PRJNA261471) | activated sludge metagenome | biome: Common Effluent Treatment Plant; feature: Wastewater; material: Activated sludge; isolation source: activated biomass in a lab-scale reactor treating industrial wastewater at...
GCATTTTGACCTGCGGCCGGGGGCAATCATCCGCGATCTGAAGCTGCGCCGGCCCATCTACCGGGCAACGGCTGCTTTCGGTCATTTTGGGCGTGACGATATCGAAGCCCCGTGGGAGAATACCGACCGGGCAGAGGCCTTGCGCGCTTCGGCCGAACGTCTGCAAGCCGTTCCGGCCTGATAGCGGCTGCCGGTTCAAAATTATATTTATTTGAGTAAAGCAAGCCCATCCGCCTTGAGCGGGTGGGCTTCGGCGCGTGCCCGCGCTTGACGCTAATGCCCGGGTGCGTTAGAATCCTAAACCTTGCAAACTGTTCGTTGCATGATGGTGGCTTTGTGTTTGAGACTCTAGGATCGCGATTACAGTCCGTTTTCGACAACCTGCAAAAGCGCGGCAAATTAACGGAAGCTGATGTCGACGTCGCCATGCGCGAGGTTCGCCTGGCGCTGCTTGAGGCCGACGTCAACTTCAAGGTCGTCAAGGATTTTGTCGCTCGCGTCAGGGAACGGGCCATTGGACAGGAAGTGATGCGCAGTTTGACGCCTGGACAACAGGTCGTCAAGATCGTGCATGACGAGCTGATCAATACGTTGGGTGAACCTGGGCGGCTGAATTTGGGCGCTCAATCACCTGCGGTCATCATGCTGGTTGGTTTGCAAGGTGCGGGTAAGACGACGATGGCCGGCAAGCTTGCGCTTCATTTGCGCAAACAAGGCCGGCGTCCGCTTCTCGTCGCTGCCGACGTCTATCGCCCGGCGGCCATTAACCAGCTAGAGACGCTTGGGAAGCAACTGGACATACCCGTCTATAGCGAAGGTGCGAATGCCAACCCCATTAATGTGTGTGTCAATGGGGTGAAGCAGGCTGTTTCGACCGGCGCAACGACCGTCATCCTCGACACTGCGGGGCGTCTGAACATCGACGAGATGATGATGGGTGAGATCAAGGGTATCAAGTCCCGGGTCCAGCCCATCGAGACGCTACTCGTCGCGGATGCCATGACCGGCCAGGAAGCGGTACGCGTTGCCACCGATTTCCACCAGGCCGTCACCCTGACTGGTCTTATCATGACCAAGATCGACGGCGACGCGCGTGGCGGCGCGGCTATCTCCATGCGCGAGGTGACCGGCGTCCCGATCAAGTTCCTTGGGACGGGCGAGAAGCTCAACGCCATCGAGGTGTTCCATCCCGATCGCATGGCCAGCCGTATCCTGGGAATGGGCGATGTGATGACTCTCATCGAACAGGCCCAATCCGAAATGGATATGGAGGAAGCCCAGCGTGCCGGGGCAAAGCTGGCGTCCGGCGAGTTTGATCTGGATGATTTCCTGAAGCAATTGCAGCAGGTTAAGAAGATGGGACCGATCGGGAAGTTGTTGGAGATGGTTCCCGGGATGAGCAAAATGGCCGGCGATGTGGATCTAAGCTCGGCCGAGAAAGACCTCAAACGGATTGAGGCAATGATCCAGTCGATGACAATCGAAGAGCGCCACCACCCGCGGGTGCTTAAAGCAAGTCGGAAGCGGCGCATCGCCGCCGGCTCAGGCACTTCGGTTCAGGAAATCAACGTCCTGCTGAAGCAGCATCGTGAGATGCAAGAAATGATGAAACAATTCCAGAAGGGAGGAAGGGGCCGGAATGCGCTTTCTTCTCTGCTGGGCGGTCGAATGTAAATCACAGAAGAGCAATATTTCTTCTTAAAACGGAGTGATAAACTAAGAAATGCTACGAATTCGTTTAAGCCGAACTGGAAAGAAACGCCAACCCAGCTATCGTGTCGTGGTGGCGGAGAAGGAAGCCAAGCGCGATGGCCGAGTTGTCGAGCGCATCGGTTATTACAACCCGCTCACGAACCCGGCCGATTACAAGATCGATGAGGCACGGGCGTTGCATTGGTTGAGCGTCGGCGCGCAGCCCTCGGATGCGGTGCGCATTTTACTGGAGAAGCAGGGCACTCTTGGGCGTCTGTCTCGTTATCATGCCGGCGAGTCCATGGACTTGCTCGTGAGCGAGTTCACCGGCGTGGCTCCTGCTGAGATGGAAGCGCCTACCTTTGTTGAAAGAGTGACCGACACTGTTGGTGGGGCTGTCGCGGCTGTTGCCGAGCCGATCCCCGCTGCCGTCGATAAGATCGAAGAGGCCATCGAAGCGGTTCTGGATGCCGACGAGGAAGAATAAACCTCATGAAGGATCTTGTCGCTTATCTGGTCGAGTCGCTTGTTGATAGTCCTGAAGAAGTGACCGTCACCGAAGTTCGCGATCGGGCAACGACGGTTGTGGAACTGGCTGTGGCTGCGCCCGATATGGGGCGGATAATCGGGAAAGGCGGCCGCGTCATCGACTCCATTCGCGCTCTCGTGCAGGTTCGGGCCGCCAAGGAAGGTCGGCGCGTCGAGCTTGAATTGCTTGAAGCGGATGAAATGCGATGAGGATGATCTGTTGAGTAAGAAAGCGCAGATACCTAAGCCTGGATCAACTCAATCATCGAATAGAGGCTCCGTAGAAGAATCTGCCGAGCCTCGTTTTTTAGCGGTTGGGCGGATCGCCAAACCCCATGGCGTTCTGGGGGAAGTTCGGGTTGAACTCATGACCGATCATCCCGAACGGTTTGAGTGGCTGGATGCTATCTACGTGGGTGAGAAAAATCCCCGCCGCGTGCCTATCGTGAGTGTGCGATACCATCAGGACGTGGTCTTGCTCAAGTTAGATGGCTATCCCACACGCACGGAGGCGGAGTTGCTGCGGGGCGAACTGTTGCAGGTCCCTGAATCTGAAGCTGTTCCACTCGAGGATGACGAGTATTTTCTCTACCAACTTATTGGCATTGAAGTTTTCACGGAGCAGGGTCGACACCTCGGACAACTCACCGAGATTCTGGAGACAGGTGCGAATAACGTGTTCGTTATCGATGATGAGAGCCACCAGCATCTTATACCGGATATTCCCGATGTCATCAGAGAGGTTGACATCGAGAATAGGCGACTTGTTATACACCCAATGCCCGGCCTGATTGCCGGTTTGGAGGAGTAGTCGCTCGTCTAACCGCGCTTCCTCCATCCCGGATGGTTTGCGAGGAATAGAATAGGACTTCCGATGACCGAGCTGAAATATTGGCTGGGATTCAATTATGTGAGCGGGATCGGCCCCGCCAAGATACAGGCATTACTGGGCTATTTCGGTTCCCTGGAGAAGGCCTGGAATGCCACCGATAGCCAACTTCGCAATATTGGGTTTGATGCCAGAGCTATTCAGAGTCTGAATGAAACACGGCAGAACTTTGACCTTGACCAATACGCACAACGGGTAGAGTCCAGTGGTGTCAGCGTGGTTACCTGGGGCAGCCCGGAATACCCTGAATTGCTCAGGGAAATCCCGGCCGCGCCGCCTCTTGTTTTTCTGAGAGGCCAATTGGAATCGATCGATCGATGGGCTGTGGCCGTGGTTGGTACGCGACGTCTGACAGCCTATGGTCGCCAAGTCACTCATGACCTGGTCGCGGGGCTGGTTAGCAACGGCATTACGATCATCAGCGGTCTGGCGCGTGGCATCGATGCCGTGGCCCACCGCACAGCGATAGAGGGAGGAGGCCGGACCATCGCCGTAATGGCTTCCGGTATCGACAAGATATATCCTCCCGAACATCGCGATCTTGCTCGCGAAATCGTGGCCGGTCATGGAGCGTTAGTTACAGACTATCCCTTCGGGGCCGAGCCGGAGAGTAATCATTTCCCCGCGCGAAATCGACTGATCAGTGGGTTGTCCTTGGGCGTGATCGTCATCGAGGCCGGCGAGAGGAGCGGGGCGCTCATCACCGCTCGCTTTGCCCTGGAGCAAAATCGCGAGGTGTTTGCTGTCCCAGGGAATATTCATAGTCCTGTGAGCGTGGGCACAAATCGATTGATCCAACAAGGCGGCAAGTTGGTGATGCGAGTTGAGGATGTTCTGGAAGAATTGAACCTGAAGATGGTTACGGAACAGGCTGTAGCGCAAATCATGTTGCCTGAGACTGCCGAAGAAGCTGCCCTGATCTCCCAATTGTCATCCCAACCGGTTCATGTTGACGAGCTCGGCCGCCTGACGAGTATGCCGATGAGCCTGATCAGCAGTACCCTGACGATGATGGAATTAAAGGGGATGGTCCAGCAGGTTGGCGGCATGAATTACATCCGCTTGCGAGAAGATGGGCCGGCCTATGATGCTGGTGCTATCGGTAATCAGGACTGAGTACACTGTAACCGAAGGAATATAATCCACAGATTACACAGATTTCACCGATTTTCTTTAATCTGCGTAATCTGTGAAATCTGTGGGTTAAACTTCTTTATGTAACACTGTACTGAGATTGCGTAAGGAAGTCTACACACTATGCGTATCGCAATATTTGCCGGGGGCACCGGCAGAAGATTATGGCCGATTAGCAGGCAAAGCTCACCTAAACAATTCGAGCCTATCGTGGGGGAACTGTCGACACTCCAACTGGCGATGGAACGTGTCGCTCCACAATATGGCTACGACAACATATATGTGTCGACCAATGAGCGCTATGGCGAAATAATTAGCCGCCAATTGCCTGAACTTCCATCAGCCAATATCATCTTTGAGCCGGCACGCCGCGACTTAGGCCCGGCTGTTGGCTTAGCAATGGCCCATCTGGCGACAGGCGGCACGGATAAACCGGTCGCGATTTTGTGGTCCGATAACTATATCGAGAATAATGCTACCTTCGCGGGGTTACTGGCGGTTGCCGAACAACTCATCACCGAACAAAAAGCACGGATAATATTTATCGGTGAAACACCTCGGTTTGCGAATGAAAACTTGGGCTGGATTGGATTGGGTGAGCAGAAAGGCGCGATAAGGGAGTTCGCCTATTTTGGGTTTGAATCGCTAACTTATCGGCCATCGCTCGAGCTTTGTCAGGAAATCTTCGAGCGAGGCACTCATGTATGGAACACAGGCTTCTTTGTAACTACTCCGAATTACATTCAACATCTCTATAGACGATTCTCGCCGGCCATGTGGCGGCAGTTGGAGCAAATTGAGTCGTCGATTGGAACCGAGGCCTATGAAAGCGTATTGGCCCGCGTCTATCCTGATATGCAGATCATCAGCTTTGATGATGCTATTCTGACTCACATCGACCCGGAAGATGCGCTGGTCCTTCATAGCGAAATGGGTTGGAGTGATCCGGGTACGCTCTATGCTCTAAAAGAGGCGATAAATCCCGATCCTGGCACGAATGTGGTTAAGGGTTTGGTAATCGATGCAGAATCCGAAGATTGCCTGATCTATAATTATGAACCCGAAAAGATGGTGGTGGCTGTTGGGCTTGAGGGAATGATCGTGATTAATACGGACGATGCTATCCTGGTTGTCCATAAGGATCGCATTCCCCTGGTCAAGAAAGTCGTTGATGAGCTACAGGATACCGACCTGGAATCCTATAGCTAAATTGGTTGAAAACTGAATGAGTAATGAAGACATCATAGGCTATTGCCTAAAGTGCAAAGATAAAAGAACAATTGTCGATCCGGCCCCCGAGTGGGCGGCGAATGGATCGCCGGGGACGCGCGGAAAGTGCCCGGTGTGCGGCGGCACTATCTATAAGCAGGGCCGCACGGATGCTCACGAAACATTGCCCAAGCCGGAATTGACGGCACGAAAGGCAACTCCGCGGAAGGCGGTCGCCAAGAAAGGCAAAGCCGCAAAGGGAAGTGATAAAACATCCGTAAAAGCCTCAAAAAAGCATGGCGACAAGCTCGTGGTTGTCGAGTCGCCGGCCAAGGCCAAAACAATTGGGCGATACCTGGGGCGCGGCTATGTCGTTAAGTCGAGTCTGGGGCACGTGCGTGACCTATTGAAATCGAGGCTCAGTGTCGATGTTGAAAATAACTTCGAGCCGGAGTATCGCGTTCCAAACGAGAAGCGAGCGCTAATCAAGGAGCTCAAGGAGGCTGCCGCCCATTCGAGCGAAATCTTCCTGGCCACTGACCCCGATCGGGAGGGTGAAGCCATCGCCTGGCACGTAATGGAAGCCGCCGAAATGGATCCTGCTCGGACCAAGCGAGTTGTCTTTCAGGAGATCACTCAACCGGCGATTCGCGCGGCCTTTGAACATCCTCGTGATATTGATATGGACCGCGTGGAGGCGCAACAAGCGCGCCGCGTCCTGGACCGGTTGGTCGGCTACCAGCTCAGCCCTCTACTGTGGCGAAAGGTGCAGGGACGACTCTCTGCGGGCCGCGTTCAATCGGTCGCTGTTCGTCTGGTCGTTGAGCGCGAGCGAGAAATCGAGTCGTTTGAAACGGTCGAGTATTGGTCTATCGATGCTGAGCTGAGCCAGACGAAATTCCGAATTGACCCGCGCGGTAACGGCAGTCGCCGACCATACTTTATCGGCCGACTGCATCGGATCAACGGTGAAGAGCCTGAACTCGGCAGTGAGGAGGCCGTGAGGCCACATATCAAGGCTCTTTCAGATGCACGCTGGCAGGTTGGCGACGTCAACCTCGGCACACGCACTCGGCGGCCGGCTGCTCCATTTACCACGAGCACGCTTCAGCAAGAGGCGTCGCGCCGCCTCAGCTTCGGCACTACGCGCACGATGAAAATTGCCCAGGAGTTGTATGAGGGGGTCAATGTGGGTGAAGGCGATACCGGCCTGATCACCTACATGCGTACCGATAGCGTCAACGTCGCCGGCATTGCTCAGGAGCAGGCGCGAGAGTTCATCCAGGAGACGTTCGGATCCGATTACCTGCCGGACAAGCCTCCCGTGTACAAAACGCGCTCAAAAACGGCTCAGGAGGCTCATGAAGCGATCCGTCCGACCTCTGTTGAGCGAACTCCAGCCTCTTTAAAGTCACATTTGTCCAAGGATCAATTCCGGCTCTATAAACTCATTTGGGAGCGATTCATGGCCAGCCAGATGGCGCCGGCTCTATATGACACGGTGACGGCCGAGATATGGGCCGGCCCGGACGGTGTACTGGTGGGGAAATACCCGTATCTGTTTAGAGCTTCCGGCTCGACGCTGACATTTCGGGGATTCCTGGCAGTCTATGGAACCGAGGATCCCGATGAGGAAAACGGGGATGATCCAAACGAACCCCAGATTCCCTCTGACCTGGTGACCGGCGAGCCTATCGACTTGTTGAAACTTCTACCGGAACAACACTTTACCCAGCCGCCGCCCAGATTTTCCGAAGCTTCCCTTGTCAAGGCGATGGAAGAGCATGGTATTGGCCGGCCTTCTACATATGCTTCGATTGTCTCCACTATCCAGAACCGGGGTTATGTGGTGCAGGAGCAAAGGCGATTGCAGCCTACAGAGATCGGGGAGATCGTAAACGATCTGCTGGTTCAGTACTTCCCTGACGTCGTATCGGTTGATTTCACCGCCAGATTGGAAGACGAACTGGACGAAATTGCCGAGGGCAAGCCTTGGGTCCCTGTCATCGATGAATTTTACCGGCAATTTGAGAAAGACCTGGCGACGGCCGATGAAGCGCTGCCCAAGCTGGACCTCAAAAAGGAGCCCGAATTTGTCGGTCGGGATTGCCCTCTGAGCGGTCACCCATTGGTGTATCGCCAGGGTCGTTTTGGCCGTTTCATTGGGTGCAGCAATTATCCGCATTGCCGTTATACCGAACAGGTGCTGATAAAGACAGGTGCTACTTGTCCTGATTGTGGTGGAGACCTCATCGAGAAACGTTCCAAACGAGGGCGCGTGTTTTACGGATGCAGCAATTATCCCAACTGCGAATGGACGAGCTGGAAGCGACCCCTGCCTCAACCTTGCCCTGTATGCAACGGTTTGTTGGTGCAAGACAACAAGGACACTGCCAAGTGCCTCGCTTGTGGTCATACAATCCCGATCGAGATAGTGCAACCGGAGGCCCAACCCTCGTAGGACTGGCCGACAAAGCATTTTCTTTCATTTCAAGCTTCAAGCCTAGCACAAATGTAATCCACATTACAGCATATCTGTAATGTGGATTTTAATTTTCCTCCCCTACCATTGGCAAAGTACGACAGGTTCAATTGGTTGTTCGTGGTGGCATGCGTGGGTTGGAGAGCTTGAGCGCCTGACTCCTCGATGTGCTGTCAACCTTCGTACCCGATAACCACACGGAGAGATTTATGCGAGCGTATGCATCGCGGCTATTTGCTGTTGCTCTGTTAACATTAGGAATTGCCATTGTCGGGTTTTTTTATAAAGGATTTGCATCTGCGGCACAGCAAGACCCGGCTCATATTGCATACTTGCCCGTTGTCCCCGTTCGTTCGCGGCATGCTTCAAGTGATTTAGCGATAACCCATTTAGGCTTGTATCAATCAGTTCAAACCCAATCCAATGATGTCGTTTTGATTTCAGGCAAGCCTGCCCTTTTGCGAATATTCGCGCAGGTTTCCTATTCGTCAGTCACTCCGATCCCCTCTCGTATCCGTGTGGTGGCACGTCGAAATGGGCAGTTCCTGGGGACGATCAGCTCCGATGACGGCCCCGTTTCCAGTAATCCGACCGTTGAAAATATGCGCTCAACGTTCAACCTGGATTTGCCGGCCGATTGGCTTCACGGTGAATTGGAGTTAACGGCCACGATCGATGATTCTGATGCAATCCCTGAACAGAATGAGGCCAACAATGTACTCCGGGCAACCTTTGTTTTCCGCGACGTTGCTCCATTGAGGATGACCATCGTACCGATTATCTATGTCGACACGGTGACGGGAAAAACATACTCAAAACCCGGTTATGATCCTGTCAGTGACTGGCTTCGATCAGCGTTTCCAATTAGCGACGTAATCGTCGATATCCATACGCCCGTGACATTTACCGGGGATTTGCGCCGTGCGGATGACTGGGGTCTCCTGCTCCAAACCGTGACCACCCTTTGGGGTAATGAGGTCGGCTCCGGCTCTGGTCACATCTACTATGGCCTCATTCCTAATGTCGCGCAAGATGGGAGTGGCTGGTTCAATGGCGGCCTGAGTGGCGTGGGGTGGGTCGGGCAAAGGGTGTCTATTGGTATCGATCATGGTTCTCATACCGGCCCGTCGGCCGCTCATGAAATTGGCCATAATCTTGGCCGCCGCCATGCTCCATGCGGAAATCCTCCTGGCGTGGATCTGAATTTTCCCTATGCCAACGCGTCGATCGGTGTATATGGGGTTGATACCACGGCCGAAACGTTGCTGACCCCCGACCAAACGCACGATCTGATGAGCTATTGTGGCCCCGAGTGGGTATCCGACTATACCTATGAGGCTTTATTTCAGGATCAGTCTCTTCGCGGCAATCGAATTGGTGTAACCGGAGACGGGATATTTGTCACGGCCCTCATTGAGGGTAATGACTTTGTTTCATTCCCGGATATGGGTATCGGGGCCGGCTCTGCACAGGAAATACGTGTGCAGATGGTTGATCGTAAAGGGATTATCCTGGGTACGTATCCAGCCGAGATATTCTCGGCCGAAGAAGAGGGCATCTCAGTCACGATGCTTGGTGCCTTTGTGCCTACTGTGGGGGGCGAGCAGAGTATCAAGAAAATCCGGTTCGTCAGTGGCGATACCGTGATCGCTGAACAACTGGCTCGGGATGTGCTTGTGCCGCAGCAATAACCCGATTATAGAATTTCAACGTTAAATTCGGCTAATTCGTCGGCGAGATTGGTCGTTGGCGTGAACAGGATCGTGTTGATGCCCAGCGCCTGTGCTCCGGCAATGTTGATTGGTGAATCATCGATGAAGATGCTTTCCGGAGGCGTTACCCCCAATCTCTGCAAGGTGCGTTTGAAGATGATCGGGTCGGGCTTCATGACGCCTTCGTAGGCGGAACCTATAATCAAATCGAACTCATCAAGCAGGGTATATTCAGCTAACATCTCCGTTAATGAATCCATTGCGTTGCTGATAATCGCCAGTTGATAGCGGCGGCGGAGCTTGCGAATCAACGTCACAAGTGATTGATCGACAACATCGCCACCCCAGAAATCCTGACGAAACTGGGGCAGGTCTTCATTCAGCTCAAGATGTGTCAAGACCCAGGCCCATAGTGCCTCGGTAGAAATCTCTCCTCGTTGAGCGCGATGTCCCATCTCGCTGTTGAGGACGAGAGCTTCCGCGCCGCCGGGCGGTAGTCCGAGCTGCGATTCCCATTTTTGCCGACCTGATTGATCGGCCGTGCGAACCAATACGCCCCCAACGTCGAAGATGATAGCCTTTATATCGCTATCGGGGTTCTTATTCATCGAGCAATACGACCGGCTCCTGATAAGCACGGAACCGGCTGCGTGATAATTTACCAACCAGGAACTCGTTGAACCACGCGCGCTTCTCGGCCAGTGGTTCGTCTTGTTTTAAACGCGCGAGATCAGCATTGAGACGCAAAATGCGGCCGGGGATGACGAATCGGGTCAGTCCTGCCGGCAGCAGATTGCCTTCCGCTGCTGCATCGAAAACATCTTCCGGATTGAATTGCGGATAGACGGCCACGGCAACCAGCTGCGGAAACTGAGCTATTAGGCGATCTATATCAGTCAGTAAAGTGCGCTCCACGACGCCCCAGGCGTTGTAGGTATCAACGATGCCGTTCATTACCGCCAGCTTGGACGCGCCGGGATCAACTTCAGCCAACAGCATGTGGCCTTCGCGCGCGATGAAATAGCAAAGAGAATTCGGCCGCAGGAGCGCGCCCTGGGCCTCATCTGCATTTATTGGTTTAAGTCTTAGCCCGGGGACCTTTCGCAGGGTGTCGACCAAATTATCGAAGGATGACGCTTCGCCGGTCTGCTGCTCGGCGCTGATGGCATGATACCAGGTGTGAAGTTGAAAGCCGGCTTGATCCTTATCCACCACCTGAACAATGCCATTGGCATAGCCGAGTTGGCGCAGGGCGCTATAGCGAGTAGCGCCATCAAGAATCACATATCGCTCTTTCCAATAGGTGGTCACGGGAGGATTGACCAGTCGTCCATCGTCCTCAAGGCGTTCGACCAACCGGGACACGCGTTTCAGGTCGATACGTTCGTGGGGGACGATTTGATCAATCGGAACTACTTCGAGATCGAGTGTCTCGCTGGTACGGCGATGAGAGAGCGCTGCCAGGATCTGGCGCGCTACTTGCTCTGAGCTGTCGCGGCGCTGAAAAGCGAGGACGGAGGAGATGTGGGGGGCGACGATGACTCGTTCGTGGCGACGCAAAGCGAGGGACAGGGCTGGCGGTTCCACGACGACGGGTGGCAGAACAGAGATGGCTGCTCCGGCCAGCAGGCTACTATTTAGCGCACGTAATAATGCTCCTTCATCTACCAGATCGGTGTGTCCCATATTGATGAGTACGGCGTCGGGCTTCATCAACGCCAATTCTTCCTCACCGATAATTGCTTCTGTCTCGTCGCGGAATGGGACGTGGAGGCTGATAAAATCCGATTTTTGGAGCAACTCCACTAAATCGGCTGATCTCACGCCGGAATCAAGAACCAGTTCCGGCGTGAGCCGCGGCTGGTTGACCAGAATACGCATGTCGAACGCCGCCGCGCGTTGAGCCACTTGTCGTCCTACGAGACCGAACCCGATGATGCCCAGGGTCTTGCCGGCCAGGCTTCCATCTGTGAATTTGTCGGCCGCAGATAGAAGCCGACCGATAGTATGTTCGGCGACAGTGACGGAGCGACTATCCGGTGCAAAACATATCTCAATGCCTAATGCCCGCGCCTGGCCAACGTCAATTTTGTCAAGATTTCCATCGAGAGAGCCGATAGCCTTGAGGTTATAGCCATATTTGATAATGTGGGAGTTGATGCGTTGATTGGGATTGGCGATCAACGCATGATAGTTACCGATTTTAGCGATGAGCGTTTCTTCATCGGCATCATAGTCGATATCTATCTGTCCCGCGCTTTCCAGGAGTTGTAACTCTGATGAGGCGATGGGAGCGCATATGAGGATTCGGGAAGGCTTTCGTTGGTGGCTGCTTGTTTCCTCGGAGCGGACGGGTGCCGTTGCAGGCATGGGTTGGGGTGTTTGTGGCTTACTTCTTGCCGGGAAGCCATAATCTGCGACATTGACATTACCGCCGCTGATGAGAACTCCCACACGTGATCCCGGCGGCAACGGATAACTCCCACTCAGGATAGGCGCGAAGGCGACCGCTGAACTGGGTTCGACCACAATTTTCAGGCGCGTCCAAATAAATTCCAGAGCATCCAGAATTTCCGCTTCGCTCACGCTGGTCATATCGCTGACATAACGGCGCATGATGTCGAGATTGCGTTGGCCGATGGCTCTGGTTCGCAACCCATCGGCCACGGTATCGGGCACGCTGTCCAGTTTGATAATGGTGCCTTCACGCCAGGAGCGGCCGGCGTCATCGCCCAGTTGCGGCTCGACGCCGATTATCCGACAATTTGGCGCTCGCAATTGGCCCGCCAGCGCGCTGCCGCTGATGAGGCCTCCGCCACCCACCGGCACGAACAGATAATCAAGGGGGCCTGTTGTGTCGAACAGTTCCAGCGCGGCCGTGCCTTGTCCGGCGATGATATGGTCGTTATCGAAAGGGTGAATCAGCGTGTAGCCATTTTCGGAGATTAGCCGGGCGGTCACTTCCTCGCGCGCCATCGCATTGCAGGTTACGACCTCGGCTCCGTACCCTTCAGTCGCGGTCCGCTTGTTGGCGGGCGCGTCTTCCGGCATCACAACGATCGCGCGCACGCCAAGCAGGTGGGCGGCCAGCGCAACCCCTTGTGCGTGGTTGCCGCTGGAATGGGTGATGACCCCGACCGATTTTTCGGCCGCGCTCAATCGGCTAATTGCGTTATATGCGCAGCGAAACTTGAACGCGCCGAAGCGATGGAAATTTTCGCAT
>JRYI01006659.1_pt2 | contig 12862 bp, 9 predicted proteins | sample 235361 | NCBI WGS metagenome assembly JRYI01 (sample SAMN03074212, study PRJNA261471) | activated sludge metagenome | biome: Common Effluent Treatment Plant; feature: Wastewater; material: Activated sludge; isolation source: activated biomass in a lab-scale reactor treating industrial wastewater at...
ATGGCCGAACACGATCGGCCGCGCGAACGACTCATCAAGGTGGGGGCCGAGGTGCTGTCGACGGCCGAACTTCTGGCCATTGTCCTGCGCAGCGGCATCCCTGGCGAAAACGTGCTGCGACTGTCGGAGCGGCTGCTGATCCGATACGACAACCTCCCCGGCCTGGCTCGCGCTTCCATCACCGAACTGATCGAAACTAACGGCATCGGCCCGGCCAAGGCGGCCGAGATCAAGGCCGCCCTGGAGATCGGCCGCCGCCTGGTAGCCAGCGCCCCCGAAGAACGGCCCCATGTCTCATCCCCCGACGACGCCTTCCACCTGCTCAAATCCGAAATGATGTTCCTGGAGCAGGAGCATTTGCGCCTCATCCTTCTGGACACACGCAACCGCGTATTGCGCACGCCGACGATCTACGTGGGCAGCCTGAACACTTCGGTCATACGTGTGGGGGAACTCTTCCGAGCCGCCATCCGTGAAAACGCGGCCGCGTTCATCGTGACGCATAATCACCCGTCGGGCGATCCGTCTCCCTCGCCGGAAGACATTAATGTCACCCGTCAGATCGTGCAGGCGGGGAAGCTGCTCGATATCGACGTGCTCGACCACATCGTGATCGGCCGCAATCGGTATGTTTCACTTAAACAACGGGGACTGGGCTTCGACCGATAGGCGCGCCGACGCAATTTACTCCACGATCAGAGCCACGTCCGACAATTCAGTCGTGAAACTGTGACCCGAACCGACGATAGTCACGCTCTCGATGTATCGCGGCGGCAACGCGCCCTGGCTGGCCAACTCCTGAATCAGGTCAACATCGTAGAAATAGAGCTGATTCAAAGGCACACGGTCATGCGGCCGCTGAACGACGGCACAAGAGATGCACGCCCCGGGGGTCGCGTTATCGTCCACGGTGCCGTTGGCGAAAAAGCCATGCTGCCACACGCGACTCACACCGGTATCATCGACGTAGTTGATAATGAGGAACAGCGGGCACTCGCTGCCCTGGACGCCGCATACCCCGAGGCTATGATCGACTATACGCAGCGTGGCCGCCAAACGCAGCGATTCATAATCAGACACGTCCTGATTCACGGTTTGTGTCAGTCGCACATCGGCGTGGCCCACACCTTGTCGGGTAAGGCGTAACACAGGGTCGCCGCCGTCGGGCCGCACAGTGGTCTCGCCCTTGGGCTGATCCGGCAACTCCACCTGCCAGGAGAACAAGGCCCAATTGTCCAACCCCTCGCTAAAATCGCCGTTACGGATGAGATCGCGCGCCGGGTCCAGTGGGCCTTGCGGCAGTGAACCAAGAGTTACCTCTGCCCGCTGCCCCGGACCCAGTGTCAAGGATTGGCCTTGCGCAGTGACCGATGTGTGGCCCGGGCCGAAGGCATGCACCTGCGTCGCGTCGTTACTAGCCTCGATCATGTAGCGGCCCGGCTCGGCGATCGACACGCGGCCATCCTGGGGCGTGGTCACCGTGATCTCCAGCGGCCGGGCGTCAAGGGGAGGCACATCAAGACGAATGCGGCCGGCTTGCAGGTCTATGTTCACCTGATTAGGATTATCGCTCATCCTGAACCGCGGCGCGGCCGCCTCTTCTATTTGGATGGTGGAGTTGCTGGCGACTTGCATGGTGACAAGCGGCTCGATCCGATCAGGCGATGTCACCGTCATGAGCGCCGATGCCGTCGTATCGGTGCGAATCGAGGCCTGAGGAGAAACCGTCTGGGCCGGCTCGCCTACCAATACGGCGCGCCGCGGGCCATTCGACTCCTCGATGCCGACCGTACCTTGATTGGCCTGGACAGCGATATCCAGCGACTGGCTGGCATTCTGCAAATAGGCGTTGACCGCCACCGGGATCGTGATCGTCAGAAGGAGACAGGTAAAAAAGCTCGCCGACAATACGAACCAGGCCATTCGCTGGCGGCTATAACGATGCGATTCAGTCATAAATAGCGGACTCGAAAATCAGTAAATTCGCCTGTGGCGGCCGACCACCCGACCACCACCTCCTCTACGCGAGCCGCGGGAGGTCCTTGATGCAGATACTCCAGAAACTGTCGCATAACGCCTTCGTCACCCTCAGCCACGATCTGAACCGCCCCGTCCGGTCGATTCGCCACCCATCCCGCCAGCTTCAGCCGCTCGGCCTCATGCAAGGTAGATTGGCGAAAAAACACGCCCTGAACCAGGCCGATAACCGTGGCTTCCATGCGAACAGACACGCGCGAAGACATGGGCAAATTATACCGCAGTCTCGTGGTTCGGCTATTGCAATGGTGGGCGATCGGTGGGCCGAACGAAGGATTATTAGGATGCTTTGGCGGCCAACTCACGAACAATTCGCCCCGCGATCCCCGGTCCGCCATAGATCAGCCCGGTATAGAGTTGCACGACTGCTGCCCCCGCATCAAGTTTCTCCCGCGCGGCCGCCGCCGAATCGACCCCACCCACGCCGATGATGGGCAATGTGCCGTTTGTCTGGCGATGAACATGAGCGATCAGCTCGGTGGAGCGTTGCCGCACCGGCCGGCCGCTCAAACCGCCCGTCTCAGACTTGGCCTTCTCTGTCAGGTCGTCACGTCGGAGGGTCGTATTGGCGATAATGATGCCGTCGATGCCGGTCATGAGCAGGGTATCCAGGATTTCATCCAGTTCGCTCAATTCAAGGTCGGGGGCGATCTTGACCCACAGCGGTTTTGGAGCGCGGCCGGTCGCAGAGGCAAGACGGCCGTTCTCGGTCACCAGCATCCGCAGCAACTCATACAGGTAGCGGCCGCCCTGCAATTGGCGCAGGCCGGGCGTATTGGGCGAGCTGATATTGACAGCCAGATAGTCGGCATAGGCATGGGCGGCGCGCATGACGGCGACGTAATCACCGGCCGCTTCCTCCAACGGGGTCTCCTTCTGCTTGCCCAGGCTAACACCTACGAGGTAATCGCGTTCGATTGGCAGCGCCCGCAAACGCGCCACGGCCGCCTCGACACCACCATTCGGAAAGCCCATACGATTGATCAATGCACCATCCGCAGGCAGACGAAACACCCGCGGCCGGGGGTTACCGGGTTGGGGACGAGGTGTCAGCGTGCCCACCTCAATGTGACCGAAACCGAGCAGGGCCAGCCCGGCCACCACACGGGCGTCCTTGTCGAACCCGGCGGCCAAGCCGATCGGATTAGGAAAATGTAACGCGCCGACTTGCACCGGTCGCGCCGGCACAGCTCCGGCAATGGCCTTCAACGCCGCACGACCAACCGGATTCGATTGGGCCAGAGCTAACGCAGTCAGTGTGTGATCGTGCGCCGACTCAGGGTCGAGCCGCTTGAGCGCGGGGAAAAATAGCCGCTCGTAGGATGAATTAGTCATGTTCGTTTTGCTTTCGCTCTCGCCTCAACAACCACATGACGAATAAAAATAACCCAACCATTAGTAGCGACAGACCCGCCCTTCGTCGGGCCTGCTTCCGGCGCGTCCGGCGAGCCGTGTCGATCACTTCCCGCTCCACCCGATGTTGCGCCAGCATGTGTACCCAGTCGGGAATCGCCTGCCTGTCGGGTAATGAGTATGAAGCACCGATCAGTGTGCGGTAGGTGGTTTCTTCAGTCTCCCAACGGGCATCATCCCAGCCAAGCTCAGACTGAACGACGCGGCGGATATGCGGCAGATGAACAGCTCCACCATCGGCCAGGAGCAGACCCAGACGTGACCGGCGCAGCAGCAGGTCGTCGAGATGCGCCACCGCTTCGGCCCGCGCCGACCAGCGCAACTCAGCCCAGAGGGCCACTGTGCCGGGGATCGCTTCCAACTCTCCCGGCGCGGCAGCAGCCACCAGCGCCACAGCATCCGAACCATAGCGGCCGAGCAGACGTCGTCGGGTATCTTCCGACAGAGCGTCCAACTCCGGGGAGATCTCCTCAACCGGATTCAACACCGGCACATCCTCATGCAAGCGATCAAGGCGAGATTTCCCCTTTGCCGTATCCGCCTCATCGATCCGGCTGCACACTGCCTCCAGTGCCTGACGCGCGACCTGGCGAAAGGTAGTCAACTTGCCGCCGGTGACGGTCAATAGACCGTTCTCCTCCCAGACAACGTGATCGCGAGACTCGTCCGACGGGTCGAGCTTGCCGCTGCCAATTACCGGACGGATACCGGCGAATGTCGCCATCACATCGTCGAGACCCAGTTCGAGTGCGGGGAAATAGGTGGTCAGGGCCGCCATCAGATAGGCAACCTCCTCGCCCGTAATGCTTGGATCGGTATCCATCGGCGGCGGACAATCGACGTCGGTTGTGCCGACAAGGGTTGCGCCCTCCCACGGAAAAGCGAACACCGGACGAGCATCCAGCGGATGCATAAAACTGACGGCCTGGGCCAGCGGCAAACGCCACGCCGGGAAAATCAGGTGGCTGCCGCGCAGAGGCCGAATACGAGCCTCGGCCCCAACCTGCACGCGCAACGTATCGGCCCAGGCTCCCGTGGCATTGATGATGGCCCGCGCCGATACCTCGATTGTAGAGCCGCTTAATACGTCGCGCAGGCGAACGCCGGTCGCCTCGCCCGACTCGCCCAATACAATCTTCTCGGCGCGAACGTAGTTGAAGGCGAACCCGCCGGCGGCAGTGGCCTCGCGAAGAACCCGCAATACCAGGCGGGCGTCGTCGGTTTGCGCGTCGTGATACTGAAAGCCACCGCGGAGACCCGTCGGTGCAATATAAGGGGCCATCATCTGGAAATCCTGTGGGCTGTAGTAGCGATGGCTCCATTGCAAGGCCATTAGGTCATAGACAGTCAGCCCCGCACCATAAACCAGCCGCCCGGCGGCCGCCCCGTCGTTCTCATACTGGGCCAACAGGAAGCCAAGCGGGTCCACGAGGCCGGGGCCTTCAGCCAACAGTTGCTCCCGGCCTTGCACTGAGGCGCGGGTCATCGCCACCTGGCCCGTCTTGAGGTAGCGCAGCCCACCATGGACCAGTTTCGAGGAACGACTGGACGTGCCCCAGGCGAAATCGCGCTGCTCAACCAGCACGGCCCGCAAATTCAGCCGCGTCGCCTCGCGCAGCAGTCCGGCCCCGGTGATGCCGCCACCGATGATGACGACGTCCCAGCTTCTATCGGCCAAGCTTTGCCATGCGTCATGGCGATAGGCAGCGCTCCATAGATTATCGATCGTCATTGAGGTTCTCCCCCTTCCCGGTGGTCAAGCAACACACCGGGATTCATGCGGCCGTCAGGATCGAATTTGGCGATGGCGCCGCGAAGAGCAGCCAGGCCAATCGCGCTCTTTTCAGCCTGTAGATAGGGCATATGGTCGCGCCCGACGCCGTGCTGGTGGCTAATCGTTCCTCCGGCAGCAACAATCGCCCGACTGGTATTTCCCTTCAGCAATTCCCAACGGCGCAATGTCTCGTCAGGATCGTTGGCAAGACGAAACAGATAGGTGGTATAAACGCTGGCCCCCTGGGGATAGACATGGGACAGGTGGGTGAAGACATGAACCCGTTCGCCATTGGGCAGGGCCGAGTGCAAGGCTTCCTCGATAGTCTCCACCATGCGCGGCACGCCTTCCCACGTGGTAGCCGTCTCCAACGTGTCCACAGCGTAGCCCAACTCCCATAGTGTGTTGCGCAAATATGGCGTGCGAAATCGCCCCTCAATCCACTGCTCGCCGAAGCGACGGCCGACGCTCACACCCCCGTGCTCCTTGGCGATCTCCAGTGTGGTCTGGCGGGTATCACGCACCATTTTCGATTGGCCTGTGAAACCACAGAGCAACATGCACTTTCCATCGCCAACGCCGCGAACGCCCAACATTGCTTCGAGCAATCCGATGAGCCGCTCATGACCGGCCAGAGCCAGCGTCGTCCGCGTTTCCACCGGCGTGCTAAGACGCAGGAGCGACAGCGACAACCGCGACTGAACGATCCGGCGCACGGCCGTCGTGCCGTTAATAAAGTCCGGAAAGAAAATGGCGTGGAACTCCTCGTGCTCCGGCAGCGGAGAGACCCGCACTGTGGCTTCGGTCAGGATGCCTAACCGACCCTCGGAACCGAGGACAAGTTGGCGCAGGTCGGGGCCGGCCGCCGACGCGGGAAACGGCGGCAAGCGCATTTCTCCCGCCGGAGCCAGGAGCGTCCCGCCGGCAAACAGATTCTCGATGCGACCATACCCCAGCGATTGCTGCCCGCTGGATCGGGTGACCACCCAGCCACCCAGTGTCGAAAACTCGAAGGATTGCGGATAGTGACCCAATGTGAAGCCGCGCGCGCGCAACTGGGCTTCCAGCTCGGGGCCGGCCACACCGGCGCCGAATGTCGCCAATTGGCTGATCGAATCCAAACGTGTGAGCTGGTTCATGCGGCGCATGTTAATGGTCAAAACCGGCCGGTTGCCCGGTTCGGGGTTGATGTGGCCGACGACGCTCGTTCCACCGCCATAGGGAATGACCCGCGCGTCGACCCGAGCAGCATAATCCAGCAATTTCGCCACGTCTCCGGTCGATAATGGGTAGGCGATGCCATCGGGGAAAGCCGCTATACGACCGCTCCGCAACGCCACCCAATCGGGCAAGCTCTGGCCGCGGGCGTGCTTCAGCCGGTCGCGCTCATCGACCTGGATCAGGTGGTTGCCCGGCAGGCCCTGCAACCGTGACAATGGGATCGTCGCCAACACCTTGGCCAATGAGGCATCCCGCGGCGGTTCGGCTTCCCCCACCGCCTCGCGCAGGAATGCCAGCGCGCGTGGCGATAGTGGATACTGTATCGTGTCGTCTCCCCAACCATTCCAACGACGCATGGCTTCACTCCTCGATACTTTCTGTGCCCGTCACTTCGCCGCACCAGACATTCAGACTCGCCAGCATGACCCGGCGGGTCAGCGCTTCGGCCACGACAGGATCAGCGTCACCGGCGCTATGCCGCAAATCCTCATAAAACGCAGCCGATAGCTTGCGCGCCCCATCTCTGGAAAAATATATGCGGGCGATATCCTCGTAGAATCCGCTGAATCCGTTCAGGATGAGCGTGTAGATAGGGTTGCGGGAGAGAATCGTCAGTTGCTGGTGTAATCGCCAATCGAATCGGGCAAACACTTCCGGTGGGTCTTCGATCCCGGCAGCCGTGGTCAGAAAATCGGAAACGGCCACCGGAGCGCGCGCAACCGCCGCTCGCGTATAGGCCGGGGCCAATTGCAGGCGCACTTCAAGCAGGTTCGGGATGAAATCGGCCGGCAGGTGCTTCTGGTGCTCAACCAGTTTACCCAGCACATTCAGCCCGCCCTTGCTCCAGAAATCATTGACCATTGTCGGCTTACCATGAGCCACGGTCAACCAACCATCGCGGGCAAGCCGCTGAATGGCTTCGCGCAGCGTCGGCCGCGTGACGCCCAATTGCCCGGCCAATGCTCGCTCTCCGGGTAAGGTCGAGCCTGGTGGGAATTTTCCATCAAGGATGGCCGCAACGAGCGCGCTTTCGGCATGTTCGCTGGGCCGCACGGGCATATGTCGATGATTCATAAGCGATCCGGGAAGTGGTCTGACCATAGGAAGTGGTCTGACCAGTTAACCCTATCATACCGAAAGAAAAAGCGTAATGTCAAGCCCCTAAAATGAGAGATGTTTACTGGTCAAGATGACCATTGAGGGGCGTTCACATCTTCACGTATAATTCACCTGAGATTTACATTGTTTTCATCGGCGAATGAAGGTCGGGCGGCTATCTTCCAGGATGGGGTGATTAGCGTAGCCTCAATTCTGACCCGCGTCCGACGGTCGCGGGCATCGGGACTTACAACAATCATGACAACAAAAAACAGTTCTTCCGGCAGCGAGAAAGGCACTGCCAATCCTCGCTCCGGCAAAAAAACCAAATCGGCCGGATTTATCGAACCGACTAATTTCAAGCCTAACTGGCTGGAGACAGGCCCCCTGTCACCCGATATGCTCCCGGATGCGGCAGGCCAGGAAAAGCCGCCGCTAACCCCGGATGAGTTCGAAGCACTCCAGGATTCCTTGCAACGGTTCTATCAGGAAGACGCGGGCAATGATGAGCCGCAAGAACTCCCCACAACTCCGCCGGAGGAGTTCGTCCCATCCACTATCATAGAAGAAGCGAACATTGCCAAGGAAGAGGTGGAGGAAGCCCCGGAAAACCCAACTGAGATAGAGGCGGTTGAAGAGCTGGAATCCGCTCCCCTGGACAAAGTAGAGGAACCGGAAGCATGGATCGCGCCTCTTCTCAATCAGGATGCAGGCTCCGCAATTGAACCGGAGGCTATGGAGATCCAAACCCCACTGGAGACAAGTTGGGACGTCCTGCCTGCAGACGATTTCGTTGAAGAAACCCCGATAGCGGCCGCCGTCGCCACCGCCGTGCCCACCCCGGATACAAAGCCAAATCAGTCCAGCAAAACGACCCGGCCAAGGACGAAGAAACGGCGAGATCGCTTGTCTTGGGTCCTATTCATCATTAGCCTTCTAATCCTGGGCATGGCGGCCGTGGTCTATTTCGTAAATCCATTTTCGCGGCTCGCCCTCGAAGCGGCGTCCCTGGCCCGCCCCGTCAATTCATCAGACCTACCCGCCCCCACGACTGGTAGCGGTGCGTGGTGTCTGAGCGGCGAATTCCTGTCCGAATCAGGCAACAAACCACAACTGACCGATAGCGGCGCGTCCGGCGATATATTGGCCGAAGATTCGGTTTTTTCCCTTGATTATGCGATTGCATCACCTGGAACCTATACGTGGCAGGTTGTCGATTGCAACAACGAATCGCTTGCCTATCCTGCTGCGCCCGCCTGGGTCACCACCACGGAACCCAATCAAACGGTGGCGTTCAACTTCGACAGCACCGAGCGCTCTGATCGGCTCTTCTTTCCTATTTCCTACGTCGTCAGCGCCCTGGATAATACTGACGAATTTCAGATCATCGGCAATTTCCAAGGCTGGAATCCTAACGACGCCTCAAGCAAGATGCAACGCCTCAACCTGGGGTTATTCCAGCAGGTTCGGCGCATTGCGCGTTCCGGCAGCTATGAAGGATATGTCATCTCCGGGGACCGTCGGCATGCTGTCGACGCCTATGGTCGCACGACCAATCCCATCCCGTTCTCCTTCACCACCGATCGCAATGGGGAATATGTGGTTTTTCTGTTGGATACGGATCGCGGCCGCGCGTCGGTCATCTACGACATGCCGCCAGTGTTGACCTCGCTGGCTTACGGCAACGGCAACTGGGCGCTCACGGCAGCACTGATAACGTTGGCCGGATTATTGCTGATAGGTGTGGTTCTACGTTGGCTTATCCTGCACAACAAGAAATTACAGTTGGATTCCGGCTGCCCCAATTGCGGTCGTCCTGAATTGATGCGTATCTCCCGCCGACCGGCCGACCGGGCCTTGCATATGGCAGCTATCCCGGCCTACCGCTATCGTTGCCGCAATTGCACCTGGGAGGGGACAAGGCTCAGTGAGGAAGGCGCGGCCATCTCCGCCGGCGTGCCCCTGACTTATTATGAAGGGGATTAATCCGGTGAAGCTCAACAATTGATGACATGCAGATGCGGAAAGTAACCCGTCGGGCTACAATCTCGCTAATGGCATCGTTCAGCAAACTACGCGCAAAGCATCTGGTTCTCGCGTTCACGCTTACCCTCGCGCTCAGCGCTTGCGTTCGGCCCGGCCCGGCCCCGGTCGCGATCGCGACACCGATAATCGATAGTCGGCAGGAAACACCCCTGCCGATAGAGAGCGACGATCCGCGACCGCTCATCGAACAACTGGGCACGCCATTGCCCGACTATGTGGGCCAACCCACGGCTGATGCCCCCCACTACGAAACCAACACCATCCCAGAGGGCACGACGGGCACTCATACCGTGGCTGCGGGCGAAACCCTCGGCACCCTGGCCCAGCGATATGGCACATCCGTTGAAGAATTGATGAACCTCAATAGCCTGAGCAACCCCGATCTCGTTCATGTCGGACAGGCATTGCGGGTGCCCGGTGTAGAAATTCAACAGGTTACCGGACCGGAATTCAAGATCATTCCCGACAGCGAACTGGTTTATGGCCCCGCGGCCAAAGGGTTCGACGCTCGTGCTTTCGCCACCGACTTAAACGGTTACCTGACACGCCACCAGGAACAAGTTGAGGGGCAAGCGATGGACGGCCCCACCATCCTGCAACTGGTAGCTGATCGACACAGCGTCAACCCGCGTCTGTTGCTGGCTGTCCTGGAGCATCAAACCGGCTGGCTGACGCAGGCAACGCCCACCTCGACGACACCCAACCTCGGCTACAGCGGCGCGGGCGCGACGGGCCTCTACGGCCAGTTGAGCTGGGCGGCCAACTTGCTCAACCTGGGGTTCTACGGGCGCGCTGAGGGTGGTTTGCGCGGTTTCAATTTGGGCGAGGCCACGCAGGTAACGTTTTCACCCGTGATCAACGACGGCACCGCCGGCGTGCAGCGCTTCCTCGCCGCCGTCGATAGCGCGACTTACGAATCATGGCAAGAGGAGTCGGGTCAGAACGGTTTTTTCGCCACGTATAACCGGCTCTTCGGCAATCCCTTTGCCTATACCTTCGATCCGCTGCTGCCCACCGGACTGGTTGCGCCGGCAATGGAACTGCCCTGGGCGGCGGGCGAGACATGGTACTTCACGGGCGGGCCACATGGCGCCTGGAATAGTGGCTCGGCTTGGGGAGCGCTGGATTTCGTGCCCCCCGGTGAACAGGTCGGCTGTATTCAAAGTAATGACTGGGTGACGAGCGCAACCGATGGTGTTGTCACCCGCAGCGACCACGGCGCGGTTGTCGTCGATCTGGACGGCGACGGCTACGCGGGAACGGGTTGGGCAATTACCTACATGCATCTGGAAACGCGCGAACGTCTGCCGCTCGGCACGGCGGTAGTCACCGGCGACCGCCTGGGCCATCCTTCGTGTGAGGGCGGGTTCTCCAATGGGACGCATCTGCACATCACCCGCAGCTACAACGGCCGATGGATCAGCGCCGACGGCGATTTACCGTTCATGATGAGTGGTTGGGAATCATCAGGCGCGGGCGCGGAATATGACGGCTATTTGACACGAGGCGATGACAGTCGCGAGGCTTGCGTCTGCCGCGAGGAGATCAACGCTGTTGATCGCCAGGCTTCACAACCATAGGCCCCATCCGGCGACCGCCGACCAGATGCATATGCAGATGATAGACTTCCTGCCCGCCATCCCGATTACAGTTGACGATGAGCCGATAGCCGCTTTCGGCGATCCCTTCTTGCTCGGCGATTTTCCGCGCCGCCAGGAACAATCGCCCCGCCACGCGCTCATCCTCATCGGTGAGGTCATTGACGGTAGCGATCTCTTTATTGGGGACGATAAGGATGTGAACAGGAGCCACCGGATCAATATCGCGGAAAGCCGTCACCAGTTCATCCTGATAGACGATGGTCGCAGGAAGCTCACCACTAATGATCCTGGAAAAAATAGTGGACAAACTCCACACTCCTTCGGCCGCGTCGGCCGTCCTGAAGTAATAAGTTGCCCCGTTTTACCGGCATTCGGGGCAATGGTCAAGACCCATAGCCTGTTATAATTGGGCTTGGCTACGCAAATCGATATTTGAGGGCCGGACGAAAAGCCTATGACGACCCTGCCACTTCCGCGAAGTATCACACCGGCGATCGATATTTACATTCGCCTGGCACATTACCCGGTATTAGCCGACAAGATTCGTATGCGCATGCGCCATGAGCTTTTCAGCCGCGGCATCATCGACGAGATCACCTTCGAGGCGCGAGTTCGCGACAAGGCCATCGAATCCCAACGCCGCGAACGCCTGACGGATCCCTATGGGCAGGAAGAGACCCATATCTGGCAAAAACGCAAGGCGCGCGTGCGCGACTTCCAGACCGACGCGTTCTTTGCCGACAATCTCGGCGGCGTCCTGCTCGATCAGATCATTCAGGAAGTCCTGCAAAACCAGCCATCCCCATCCGTATCTTCCGGCCTCAACTTCAACCCCGAGATCTCTCCCTGGGAAGTACTCTTTCGTCAGGGAGAAATCTACGAACAATTGCCGGAGGAGGAGTTCGAGCGCGGGCAACACCACCTGGAAGAGATCAAGGTGGTGTTAATCAAGCGGTTAATCAGCGACCAGTTGCCCTATATCGGCGTAGCCAAGCACATTTTCAAGATCAGCGATCTACGCTATATCTACAATCGACGCATCGGGAACGGCAAGATCGGCGGCAAGGCGGCGGGACTGATGCTCGCCTGGCGCATCCTGCAACAGCAGCACGGGGACGGCAACGACATCCACCCCTATATTGGTATCCCTGAGTCTTACTTCATCGGGACCGAGGTCATCTATGAGTTTCGCCTGATGAACGGCCTGGATCATTACATGAACCAGAAATATCGGGAAATCGACGAAATCCGCGAGGAATACCCGCGAATCGTCGAGGCGCATCTGGCCGGAGGTTTTTCGCCAGGCGTTATCAAACAGTTGCGTGCGGTTCTGGCCGACATAGGCGACAGCCCGCTCATCGTCCGGTCGTCCAGCTTGCTGGAAGACAACTTCGGCTACGCCTTCGCCGGAAAATACAACAGCTACTTCTGCCCAAATCAGGGCACCGAAGAGGGGAACCTCATCGACCTGCTCGACGCCGTGCGGCGCGTTTTCGCCAGCACGCTCAACCCCGATGCCATACTCTACCGACAAAAACACGGCCTCATCGATTACGACGAGCGCATGGCCATCCTGATCCAAAAGGCAGCAGGCAAACCATATCGCGACTACTACTTCCCCGTCCTGGCCGGCGTGGCGTTCAGCCAAAACCCGTTCCGCTGGAACAACCAG
>JRYI01000352.1_pt1 | contig 12851 bp, 22 predicted proteins | sample 235361 | NCBI WGS metagenome assembly JRYI01 (sample SAMN03074212, study PRJNA261471) | activated sludge metagenome | biome: Common Effluent Treatment Plant; feature: Wastewater; material: Activated sludge; isolation source: activated biomass in a lab-scale reactor treating industrial wastewater at...
TCACACAAATCTTAACTGACTGAAAACTATAGAAATTTAAGACTTCTATATACCTCAAAGGATGTGAAGGGCAGAAATGTTACACAGGTTTGAACCACAAAAAAAGATTATTAGTAGGGGAAGTGTGGTTAAACTCAATTATTCACTTTTACTAGTTTAGTAGTAAGGTGAAGGGTAAAAAGCTTTTATTATCTAAAAATTTAGAAAAAAAAATAAACAGAAATATGAAAAAAGTAGATGCATTTGGATATATAACAATATGTAATAGTATTGATACAGTAAGAATATCTGCAATATTTGAAATAGATGACCCTACAAATTTCTCAATGGGAAATCTTACAATTATAGAAGATAAAAGAGGAACAGATTCTTTTATGGAAGAAAATGAACTGTTTACAGCAGATTCTTCAGAATGGATTAAAGATGCGTTATATAACTCCCTAAAACGAAAAGATTATTCTAATCCAGATGCTCTTGAGTGTAGACAAGCCTTAAAGAAATCAGGATGTAAAAGAAAAGATCTTATTTATTTGATTGAGAAGGCAAAAAGTTTAAATATAATATAGAATGGAAAATTTACATGGATGGATATTCACATATAATCAATATGAGAGTAATTGGATGGCAGTAAAGAGGGATGATTTCCCTCTTCTTTTCTCAGATATAAAAAATAAGAATATCTTAAAAAGTAATAAAATAGAAACATTAATAGAAATAATAAATAAAACAAATGGAGACATATCAAGACTTGGAAAACAACTTAGAAATGAAAGATAACATAAATAAAATGGTTGATTATTGTTATAATCAAGCTAAGAATGCAGGATGGCATAACAAACCTAGAGAAGTAGGAACAGATTTAATGTTAANNTTGAGGTTGAATTGGCAGATGCAATTATAAGAATTTTTGATACTGCTGGAAAATATAATATTGATTTAGGAGGAGCTTTTGTTGAAAAATTAGAATACAATTTAAATAGAGAAGATCATAAATTAGAAAATAGAGAAAAAGATGGAGGAAAAAAGTTTTAATATTCATCATATATCAGATACTCATGGATTTCATACACAATTAAAAATTCCAGATAATGTAGATATTTTAATTCATTCTGGAGATAGCACAAACCAAAAAAATCCTTTTCTTAACTGGAACGAATTTATAAATTTTGTTAAATGGTATTCTTCCATTCCTGTTAAATATAAAATACTTATTTCAGGCAATCATGATAGTAGCTTGGAATCTCTTAAAAAAGATGCTAAAGAACTATTAAAAGATAATGGAATTATATATTTAGAAGATGAATTAATTAAAATAGAAGAAATTATGATATATGGAACTCCATGGACACCTACTTTTGAAGATTGGTGCTTTANNATATCACATGGACCTCCAAAAGGTATTTTAGATCTTACAGAAAATAGAGATTATACCCTTGAACAAGTTGGAGATAAAGCTATTCTTAAATATTTAGAGAAATGGAAAGACTTAAAATATGTTCTATTTGGGCATATACACAACAGAGGAAATATTACTAATACGGGAATAAGAGAATTAGATGGAATTAAATTTATTAATTCTTCTGGTGTAGAAGATGGAAGATTTGATAAAGGAATAATTTATAACGGAACAACTTTTAATTTTAAGATATGATAAGAAATTATATTACATTATCAATTGTAATTATATTATTTACATTTTACTTATATAAATGGTACTTTATAATTCCATTTATTACAGTTGGAGGTTATTTAATTATTTGTGATATAGAAAGAGATATGAATGAAGAAGATAGAATTATTAGAAAAAAATATAATATATATAATAAAATAAAAAGGGGAAATTAATATTTCCCCCTCTTTTTATATAAGATTTAAAATGTGTCCATTTAAATCAACTGTTGCTGTACCAGATAAAGTGTAATTAGCTGTTACTACTGTTACATCTCCCATTAATTTTTTTACTCCAGAGCCTCCTAATTCCAACTTGCTATATGTACCTCCCTTTATGTCTTGATTTCCTGCTCTTAGATACTTGAATGTGTTAGTGAAAGATGAACAATCTAAAATTCCAGTTTGCATTGGCTCTTGAGCATTGTTATAAACTACTATGGCTTTATTTATATATTTACTTGTAGCTGTAGTTCCATTAATAGTACCATTATATCTTGATGCGTTATTTGAGTTTGTAAGTTCTATATCATCTATAACAATATTTTTATCTGTAAAAATAGAACCTCCATTATAACTACCAGTTATATTTTTATTATTAGTAGTTAATCTTACTTCTGTTATATTAGCAGAAGTGGAAATGCTTGTTCCAGGTATGTGTATTAAAACTCCCTGTATTTCAAAACTTGAACCTACAGGTAAATTAATATTAAGTCCATTATACGGCATACTTACAATATCATAAACTATAAAATTAGTGGCTACGCTACTTGTTATGATAGTATTACCTCCAGATAATTGAAATGAAGGTACATCTAATATATTATACCCATTTAAATTAAATGTACCTGGACCTACTAATAATTTATCAGAAATATGAATATCGTTTTGCAAAGTCAAATTTGACTCAACGCATAATTGTACAAAGGAATTAAATGAACTTGGTAAAGAAGCTGAATACAATCCTATAAAACTCACCCTATTTGGATTTGAGGTAAAATCAAAAGTTCCTACAGTCATTGAAGTATCTACAGCTTCTTGAGTAGCAAAAATTAAATTGGTTTTATTAATTAATTTACCTCCAGTAGTACAGTTTATAATTTTATGTATAATTACAGCTCTATTATAAAAATCCGGAGTTACATATTGATTCAAAGTCAACTCTATATTGTCAATACTCACAGGTGAATAAAAATTCACAGGTATATTAAATGAAAACTCTTGATTGTTTACAGAAGCTATAAATTCATTTGTGCCATCATCTATGAGTATTGAAGTACCTGAATTAAAAGTAAATCCATTATATAAATTAATAGTACAGTTATCTCTAAAATCCAAAACTCCAAAATTAGATAATTGTCTATGTATTTTTAATACACTTGCATAAATGTATGTAAAAGAATATACATAAAGATTGCCACTGCTAATACCTACTTCTATGTAAGAATGAGTGATGGTAACGCTATAATAAGTTTGCATTTCTGTATCTATTATATAATCCCCATATAGGTTAGCCATATAAGTAGAATATAATAATAGATTTTGATATTCACCAGGTTTTATAAACTGAGGTTCAGGAGAACTATATTTGAGCCAATGAGATAATGGTATATAACTAATTAATAAACCATCAAGTATATAATCTGAGGTTGAAATGTCAAAGATGAATCTCGTTCCTAATCCAAGAGTATTTAAAGTTCCATATAATCTTACTTTATTAGTTATTTTAAGTGTAACGGTTGATCCTCCTTTTATTTGAGCATAACCATTTTCTTCTATTATAAAATCATATAAAATTAAACTTTTATTAGGAGGTATAGGGATAAATACATTATGTCTAATAACCAAAGAGTCACCATCAACAGGAACTCTATTTAATCCTGTTCCTTCCCAAACATCTGGAGATGTGGAATCACCATCTTTAATAGAATAGAAAACTTTACCTTTAGGAATTACAGGCTTACCTATAACATCTCCGTAAAAAGAGATTTCTTTGAGATTTTTAGGATGTGAATAATTACCCTTCATGTTAATAGTCTCCAGCTTCCCAAACTACATCAGTATTATCTGCTGCTGTTGCTCTAAGAGATTGAGTTACTTGTATTTTTTGTCNNACCTATAACTGTATTACTACTTGTAGCGGCAGCTAAAACAATTTCTTTTATGAGTTTTGGATTGGCTCCACTTGTATCAGTTATCCATACTCTTATTACTTTTGCTGCTCCAGCTCCTACAGTAGGGGAAGTATTTGTAAAACTCATTCTATATAATAACGTTCCATTAGTAGATGCTGTAAAGCAATCTATTAAAGTTCCAGAACCGTTTCTTGCTGTGTTAGCAGAATCAATAGTTATTCCTCCACAATTTGATAAAAGAGTAAAAATTGGTGATGTATTTGCTGCCATTTATTATCTAAAATTATAATAGTTGAATAATTTGTTTCCAGTTCCTATTTCTGTAATAGCTGTTGATAAATCACTAATATTTCCTGAAAGTTTTTCTATACTTTCTTGTACAGTATCTCCATCTATAATAGTTCCTGCAACTGGAGTAAAAGAAGCTATTAGATTATTAGCTTTATTATTTAATTCAGTTTGTAAATCAGTTTGATCTGATAAAGTTCCCACTATTCCTCCCCAAGTTCCTCCACCACCTCCTCCAGAAGGAGCCTGAAAAGAAGGTTTTAATGAAGTTCCATTTGATGTTAGAACGTCTCCTAATGTACCATTATCTATAATTTGAAAATCTCCATCTGGTGTTGATGGAGATACTATTATTGAATTTGAAGGAAGTTCTAAAAAATTATCACCTAATTTTGCAACCTTTCTTAACCATTCTGAGTAAGTTTTCTGCACATCTTTTCCTCTATCCTCAGCTTGTTTTTCATTTAAGAGTTTTTTTGGAGGATTTTCATAAAAATTAATAAGTTTTTCAGAAAGAGATCTTAATATTCTTGTTATAGGAGATGCCAATTTATTTAAATTTTATTTTCCAGTAAGATTTTAAATTATATGTCAAAGGTTGTTCATTTAATGTTTTATTTACACCAACCCCAAATATTCTATCTTTCCTATCTTTATACAATAAACTTGCACCTATATTATCAATAGGTTTTAATTTATTTCCTCCTATTTCACCCCCTATAAATAATTGTCTTGTTAATTTTGGAGGTTTTGTTATAACAGTTGTCACTTCAGGATATTTTATATTATATTCCCATGATCTTCCAGTTATTGTATTTTTCTGAATTGTATCTTTAATCTTAACCCAACCAAGACTATCTAATTTAATACTATCCTTAAAGTAGTTTCTACTTAACAATTCTTGTTTCAATTCGTTGAATTGTACTAAAAGACCTTCATAATTAGCATCTGGGAGATATTCTATAGTTTTTTCTAAAATTGTATCCCTTTCACCTTTTATAAAAATTGGTTTAGTGAAAACTAAACTATCTTTGATAACCCATACAGTATCTTTTATAACTACAGGTTTATTATCTATTACTTTTTCGTTACATCTTTGTAATAAAATAATTATACAAAGAACTACTACAACTATAGATATAAAGTTATTAATTAACCATTTAATTGTTTGCATAATAAATAGGAATTTCTGATTTTAACATCATATTGATTTTTCTTATACCCCTTACCATTATACCCTAAACAGAAACTTTCTATATTTTTTTCACGTAGATGTTTAACAAGTTGCTTTCTTACTATAAATTTACAAAAAATATCTAATTGAGAGTCCTCGTCCTTCATAACTGTATTTATAAAATCTTGTAAAGAATTATAGCCCAACCATTTCCAATTTTCCACAAGAACCTGAAACATACCATAAGATGCTGCTTCTAAAGCACTTTCTTTATGTATTTCTACTGCCCTTTGTAATTTTGGATGTTGTTCACTTACTTTACCATAAGGAAGAGTTCCCCATTTTTCATATAAAATACTTTTTAAAGAAGAGTCTTTTTTTATAAGTTCTTTAGGATTTAAACCATATTTTTTTAAAGTTCTCCACCATACATGAGGTTCCCATAATATTTTAACCTGCCCATCAGATAAAAAACCGTTACCTGCACTTTCAGTATTTGCAACAGCTTTTAATAAGCATATATCTATACCTAATTGTTTAGAAACTGTTTTATATTTTATTTCTGATATCATTTTAAAATTAAGGGATTATATCACCACATTGTTCTTCTTTATGTATTTTAATAGCCTCATCGGATTCTGAGGTTTCACCCTCATTAATATCCTTTTCTTCAATACTTTTTTTATGTAATACTATTTGTAACTTTTTTTCTTTAGATGCCAACCAGTAATATTTTATAGCAAAGATACCACTGACTGCACTCACTAATAATAAAAATATTTTCAACCCATATTCTAAATCTGAAGGGGTAATCCCTAAAAAAGCAAAAAGTATTGTTATAAATAAACTAACTCTACCGTTTTCGGCGTAATCATGATGATTCATTTTTTTTAAATATAGTGTTATAAAACAAATTGAATACAAAAATATATAATATTATTAATAAAATGTATAAAAGTAACTGATTTACAAACAGTTTTGAGCAAATAAATGGTAGTATAAGCCATAAACTTATTTGTAATGTGTTGCTTATATTCCACATATCTTTAAAGGGGTTGGGATAAGGAAACTTCATATATACCCCGAATATATTCACATACCATACTTTCTTACCATTTTCAGGCTTATCATCAATATATGACTTTTTCCATGATACGGATGGATCCCACCACCATCTATCTAAATTTCTAAATATAGAATTACTGAAATTATTTTTTATGGTATCAGATAATGCTTTTAAAATAGAATTAAGCGTTACAATGAATATAATTATAATTAAATCCATAATTATATAGTAATAAATAGCGGAGTTTCACCGCTATTAAACTGTTTTATTGACTTTTTTTAAAAGCATCAATCAAATCTAATACAGCAACAGCAGCATTAACAGATTTTTCAATCTTTAATTCTAATGTGTCATTTGTTATATCAAATTCTGATACAAAGGCTTCTTTTAATTCTGCCCTTTCTGCTTCTGAAAGATCAGCTACTTCTTCCTTAATTTTATCTTTATTAGAAAGAATCCCTGGTACTTCCATTAATACAGGTAGTAAAGAAGCTGCTTCTGCAAGTTCTATTTTACCATCTTCTAAAATAGTTGCAACACCTTCACCAAGTTTTGCACCAAATAATACTACTTTTTTTAAGTTTTCAACTCCAAATTGTTCCATAATGTTTAATTTTTAATTGGTTATTTAATTTATATTTTTTTATCTTTTATAGGCCAGAATGTTGTACTTAACAAGTTTAAAACTGCTGTTAAAGCTGTGATTGAAAATCTTATCCATTGTCCAGCTATATCACTTATAGAAAAAACATCAAATAGGTCATTTAAACCTCCTATTGTTGCTATGGCAGCAATAATAATTGTAGGCCATAGTGCTGCATTGTTTATTATTTGAGAAAAAGCTTGTCTCCATGCTGTTAGAGCTAAAACAAGAAACATAACTATTGCACTTACAACAGTGGTGTCTGGTATAGGTAGTGAAGGGATAAGTCCTTGAAACAATGTAAATATTGCTACAAGCATTGTAAATAAATTCAAAAGTTTTGAATTTGATAGTGCCATTTTTAAATTATTATTGTGTTTTAGATATTATTTTTTCACAGTTATTTTTAACTACTACTATTCTATATTTTTTAATCTTTGGTTTTTCATCAATTACCGGAGCCGTAGATGTACAAGCTACAAGATTAATTAGCAATAATAAAGATATAATTTTTCGTACCATTAGGATTTACTTTTTTTATTGTTTTAAAATTCACCCCATCAATAGTTTCTTGTACTTCATAAAAATTTACATCGCTTTCATTATCTACACTCCATTTTAAGAGCTTTCCTGACCTGCTGAATTTTAAAGAAGTAATACCTAATACTATTGTGTTATTTTGCTCGTTAAGCCAAGCGTACAGCGTTTTGCCGTTAAGTTCAGCAAAGCTGTTAGGTGCTGTATTACCGCTACCGTAGAAGTTACCCCAGCAGCAATGACCGCCGTTGCCAAAATTTGTCAACACATATTGCGCCTGTCCTGGAGTTTTTTTGTTTAAATAATTCACAATAAAATCTCCCTTCCTGTANNTCTCCAGGCTGCACTCCTTCAACGGTTGTGATAGTTCGTGCAGGTGAGTTTTGATTTTGAACCATAGTAATTGTACACCAGCCGCCATGACTTAGACCTGTGAAGTTGAGCCTTGTATTGTCCAAATTATAAAGTACTTTCAGGCAGTCAATTCTCTTATTCATTTCTGTTACGGATGGGTAGGCTGTAATTGGTTGCAGGCTTATTACTATAAAACCCGGCAAGGATGCTGCAATGCCATTGTAGGCGTGTGGACCATTAAATTTCAAAGCGTTAATATTAGTTCCTATTTCACCCAATCCCGGAAAGAAAATCAAAGCCGGTGAAGCCTTAGTACTATCCCAATCAGCAGGAATTGTAGCAATATAGTTCCATCCTTCTACCTTCCCTTCGTCTGTTGATTGACTGAAAACAGGAAAATAAATGACTAAAATCAGTATCGTCAATACAAACCTCATGGTGCGTTTACAAACTTTTTTCTTGTTCTTAAAATTGTACATTGTGGCGTAGGCGGCACTACTATATCCCCGGTTGTGAAATAAACAATCTTGGGAGTTTCATCCATAACAGCATTTAAACTACCTGTACCTGTTGTGCTGCTACCGTCTTCATCTCCTTCGACCATACTTATTAGATTGTAGGTTGCAAAATTACCTACAACTTTAAGGCTACTCTTTTCATGCTCCGTACCATACCAAATTACATAGGCGCTATCACTCCCGTTTACATAAAGTTGCTTATAAAGTGTATCTGCATCTATGGTTTGGCTTTTGAACGTATAATTGCCGAGCCTTGCCTTTAATGTTTTCATCCAATAGTAGGCAGGTCTTTTCTGTAAGAAAGGCAATGCTCCATCATCTGTATTCCATTTAAGTAATCCGGTAGCATTAAAAGTACCGCCTGTGGTTTCATAATTACCTTGATCCGCTAACCAATATTGATACATAGTAACTCCATTGGCAGCGTGCATTAAATAGCTTCGTGCAATCCAATCTGCTTGTATTTGTTCAACATTTTTAGTTCCAAAAGCATGGATAGCCTGGAAGCTGTTGTTACGTTTATTTGTATCTATGTAAGCATCAAATCCCAATTCAGTATTAACCAATGGAGTGCCATAAATTGCTGAAAAGTATAATGCAGTATCTAATTTCTGTTGAAGATTATAATAAGTATTTTCAGGACTTATTGCTTTTCCTGAACCACTAAATTGTACAGCTAAAGTACCTGGATATTGATGCACATTAAATATATCAAATGGGTATTGCTTCCATCCGCCTGTTGTATCTCTGTTATACCTCCACCAATAAGTCATTGCTTCAATGTAATCAGGAAACGTATAAGACAATGCAGGGAAGATTAGTTTAACTCCTGTACCCCATACACCAACGCTATCTGCACCATCCCAAATTGTACCTCTATGACCGTCATAGTAAGCACTCATCATTGCTGCCATTGAGTAAGGCAACATATAACCAGCTTTTTTAAATGTACCGTCTTTCTCATTATCGGGCTCAATAGTGTATAATCCTATTAACTTACCACCATTGGCATATTTGCGTAAGTTTCTTGCTGCCTTTTTATACGATGCTGGTATTTCAGCAATCTCATTAAAAGTTAAAATATATCTGCTACTTGGGGTGCTATTACCATTTCCTGACGGTAAACCACTTCTTACTAAATTATCTTGATAAGAAAAGGCTTGCCATGTTGTTGTATCTGCAAGATTAGTAGGTATAGGTTTCATATCAGCCCAATCACCACCAGGATTATTACTACCCGCACCAATCATCATGCTGCTATCCACAAGACTCCCAAATGCAAAGTGTAAATTGCTTCCACTATCTAATTGAGCTTTATCATAATTATATTCAGTTTCATTTGCTACACCGGAAGGGTGTTTTAAATTACCATTTGCATATTGTAAATAAGCTGCTGCGGAGAAGGAACGTAAACCTCCTGTCCAATGGTAGTTATAATAATTACCATCTGCACTTCTACCCATTCCGTAGAATATATTTGTAGCCATTATACTATCCAATATTCTTTGTGGCTTAACTTTTGTAATCGTAGGCTCTGTATCTGCGCTTCCAATCCTGTAACCATATACGGCCATCTCGTTGATAATTCCTAAACTATCTGCAATATGTAATTGTAACCAACGAGTAGTATCATTAACCGTTAAGTCAGTCCATCCGCCTACTGATAAGTCTGCTGAAAGTAAACTATCAATAGTTTGATTAAAATTAAAAGGTGTACCTGATTTTATTGTAAGAAATTTATTTGCATTTACAACTTCTGTAAATATGCAAATCTTGGTTATATGCCAAACTCCATCAAAGCGAATATCATAGGTTAGCCCACTTGTAGGTAATGCTTTATTTCTAAATCTTCCTGTCGGGTTTTCATAACGACAAATTAAAGCATGGTTTGTATCATAACTTACGTTATTGCTTGCATAAGTTGAATTAGCCGGATAAATCAAAGGGTCGGAAAAACAGCCACTTTGTACGTTCTTATCTTGCTCGTCAAATAAAGCCCATTTATTACCTGTGAGGGTAGAATTGATAATCTGCCTTACCGGTACTTTAACGCTGCTATCTCCCGGACATGGCCCGGAAGGAAATCCACTTGCAGCAACAAGCATCCATTCATAGATATTTAAAGGGTAGCCTGTATAAATTTCCCTGTATGTTAAATCATAAGGAGCAGTACCGTTGCTGCTATTCCAATTGCTGTGAGTTGTAGGTATATGTGTCCATCTGCCATTTGCACTATCACAAAAATCTCTTGTATTTTCAAAAGGAGCAGTACCATCACTTTCACCATGAAAGCCCCATGCTTTTGGGTAAGTGAAAGTACTTGTAGCTGGCCTTACCGTCCATGCTGCTGTACTCATTGGTACAACTGCTTTAATGCTATCAGCATAATTTTGGCTGCTGCATACGCCGTTTAATAAATTCTGTCCACCTGCACTTAAACCTGTTAAGTAAACTCTATTCCAGTCAATCCTGTTTTTAATAGTATCATCATNNGCCACTAACCTTAACCAATTAAAAAATTCCCCATGTACTAAGTTTACCTAAAGAAGCATCACTACTTCCACTACCAGCTTCACCCACCCCATGAAAAAATATTATGGTAGGATGTTTACCTGTTCCTGCTGGTTTCTTTAGCACACCCCATTGAGTACCCCATTCGCTTGTTTTGTAAGCGTGTTTAACTGCATTGTTTAAGGGGTCTCCTTCTTGGCTAAATGCTACAAAAGCAATAAGAGTGAATAATATCGTTAATATAAATCTCATTGAGTTCTTTTGATTATAAAGTTTCCGTTTGAATAATCCAAATGATTGATGTAGTTATTTTGCCATTTGCTTAATCCAAAATCTACATTATTAAAAGTACAGTAACCTGCAAAAGTCATGGTATCTCCTACTACACCATAATACCAAAGATTTGAGTTGCTTATCATTAACCTTTGCGCCCATGAATAAATTAAGTTCTGTTTACCTGCTAAGGATTGAGGTGCAAACCTTATATTCAATCCATCAAGTTCAATAGGTATCTTATGTTGACTTGTTTGTGCTGAAAAGTAACCAAGCCTTGCAATACCTTCTGCATACAATCCATATACTGTAAAACTATTCCAGCCTGAAAGTTGTACGTCAAAAAGTTGAATTACATTACCTGCAATGTTACCGCCTCTCACTATATAATGCCCCGCTTGCCATTTACCACTTTTACCAATTTGTATTAATATTTGAGTGTTGCCCCAAGCTACAATATTATTAATTTCATTTCCTTTTTCTTGCGCTTGTCCGCTTCTTATACCTACCCTGCAATTACCCACCTTTATATCTTCCAGTTTAATAATATCAGCATTGTAGGTAACTCCATTAGGACTTATATCANNCCGTACTCCCACTTGTTAAATTTGTACCGTCATAATCAATTACTAAACCTGAATAACCTGGAACTACCGGGAAGTCGCTAAAATAATATTCCTGTCCTAAATTAAGTGGTGCAGAATAAACACCTGTAATTGCAATTCCCTCAAAAATTACACCTTTTGCTAATTGCATACCTACCGCAAAACTGTTACCTGAATATCTTAGTAAGGTTTTATTGCTCCAAATATTTCCTTGCCCTTTAATGTGCAAACTCCAAGGAATATATCTTCCATTGTACAGACTTCTCAAAAGCCAGCTATTACTTATGTTATATGCTCCTTCAGGTATGAATAAATTGTAAATGTTATTCTTTATACACATATCAGAGCTCTTTTGAAAAGCATCTGAATTATCAGCATTGGTAGGTTTTGCACCATACCAAGCCACACTAAAATTATCTGTTTTACAATTTTCCAAAGCTACATTTGTATCAAATATTTGAGCATACCTGTTTGCTTCTATTATTGCATTTTTTATAATTACANNTATGTTTAGAGTTTTCCCTTGCAAATCCCATATACCATAAATTACAGTATCAACACTCAATGTTACAAATTGAGCATTAGTAAAATTTAAAATCAAAGAAAATAATATCGTTAAAAGTATCTTCATTAAAATGTATTTAAAATGTACCAGTTAACAATACTATTATCTGTTGCGGAACTACTGTTAATTACAAATGAAGTACCATTAACAATACTGCTTGTTGGGGCAGATAAAAATCCTTGTGTACCTGAAGGGGTGTTACAGCTGACAAATATTAAATTACCTGATAAAACTCCAGGTTCACTCACCACAACCGTACCCCCTGAAAGATTTGCTGTACCTTTTAAAACAGGTTTCCAATTAGCATAACCTTCATCGTCCATTGTCAATAAAGCTCCTGCTATTGGAAATGTACCGGTATTTAATGGAAATCTTAATTGCTTGATATTGGGAGAAAGAAAAAAAGTAGGTTTACTTACTAATAAAAAATCACCGGGACCTACAATATCGTTACCTAAAAGAATATGAGAACTTGGATAAGTAGATACACCGTCATTAATAGTAAATAGATTTT
>JRYI01005518.1_pt1 | contig 12805 bp, 7 predicted proteins | sample 235361 | NCBI WGS metagenome assembly JRYI01 (sample SAMN03074212, study PRJNA261471) | activated sludge metagenome | biome: Common Effluent Treatment Plant; feature: Wastewater; material: Activated sludge; isolation source: activated biomass in a lab-scale reactor treating industrial wastewater at...
AGCCAAAGTCTAGGCAGCGGCGGCACCTTGTGCCGCCGCTGTTTTTCAATGAAGTAACCGGCTCCTTGCTTTTTCTATGACGGGCCGGTTTTCAAATTTGGGGCCAAAATCGATAGAATGAATATCACCTGCTATCCGTGGAGCAACATCGAAGCCAAATCCATCTGCTCCGGGATCTCCATGTCGTCGTGGCCCAGTACCGGCTCGTCCATATCGCTGGGGTCAACCCAAAGGATATCGGTTGTGTCGCTTACGTGGATGCTGCGCACCACATCTTCCACATCGTTGAAATTCATCAGATGGAAGGGATCATCGCTCCAGATGACTACACAGCGGAAATCCGGGTACTGGGTTCCATAGGCCAGGACTTGCTGGTTATCCTTCTGCACCAGCACAAATCGACGGAAGGAATCCGGGATGGGGGCGTCGGGATTCGATGATGCGACGATCAACTCGTGCTGGATCATCGTGTCGGTGTTGCCCTTGTTGTCCGTCACCGTCAGTGAAACATCGTAGGTGCCCGGTGTAGTATAGGTATGGGAAGGGTTTGTCTCGGTTGATGTGCCGCTGTCCCCAAAATCCCAGAGCCGCGAGGCGATAGTGGCATCCGAGGTGCTCTTGTCGGTAAAGTCGACGGTGAGGGGGATTGAGCCGGCTCCCTGGCCCGGGCCAATGCTGAAGTTGGCGGTTAATGCTGTAACGACCCCGGCATACTCATGAGCGCCGATATCGGGTTTGCCGTCTCTGTTTGCGCCGAAGAAATCCTTGACGATGCCGGGGAGTTTGAGGCCATTGGCTTGCTTGCCGTCGCTGGCCAGGCCGATAGCGAGGGAACTGCGCGATGTCAATTGATAGTTGCGCGGATCGACGTTCCCTTCCGGCTTGGGGAAGACATCCTTGATTGCCGCCTTTGGGTTGACGAGGTTGGGATCGCCAATCCGATCGCCCGACCCCCGCATGGCTGCGTTCGGCTGCTCGTCCCACAGATTGTTTCGAAAGAGAACGCCTTTTATATCACCGCTGACCTGACTGATCATCGGCGCATTGGTGATGATATTGTTCTCAAAGATACTGTCGCGGTGATTGCGGCCGAAACCATTGCCCGTTATGGAAATACCAACCCTGGTCATGCTGCCGCCAACGAAGGTGTTATAGCCGACGTAACATTTATCCAATTGGGTGTTGTAGTTGGTGGAATTGCGAACCCCAAACAAGGTGCCCATGCCGATGACAATGTTGTTATAGATCTCGCCGCCGGCACTGCCCGGCCATGTGTCGGTTTTGGTGGACTCGTCGCCGATGACAATGCCTGCCGGCGGCCTTTTCTGCACGCCCAGATATACTTCCGTGTACTGATGAAAAACCAGGTTGTTGCGCAAAATCACATCGACCGATCTGTTGATATAAAGATGGACATGGTTACAGGTATGGACGATGTTTCCCTCGACCAGGGTGCGATAGCTGCCCTTGCCGATGTTGATACCCTCGCCATGACCGTAGGCGACGATATTATTGCGTATGATGCCGTCCCGGGTTCGCCCCATTTTGAGGACGCCCGACACATTTTGGGGAGAGTTGCCGCTGCGATGCGGGTCAAAATAGCGCACGCTGATGCGGGTGCATACATTGTTCTCCAGGATGACGTTGTCGATAAATGTCGCTCCGGGGTTGACCTTGACGGCCGAACCATACATGAAATCGACGCGACAATTGCGCACCACGCAATGGCTTTTGGTCACTCCAACGCCTGAGCCGGCGCTATTCTGTATGGTGAGACCATCGATGACGACCCCTTCTTCTCTCAGCAACACCATGTTACCTTCGGTGCTCTTGGGCAGGTAGTTGTCAGTTGGCTCCGGGTGGGGCAGGTTGCCCTGGTTATCGAACAGTCCGTCGTGATAGCGGCCGTCGATCACCGGCTTGTGACCTGTGTCCGCTTTCCATGTCGTATTGCGAACCTTGACGGTGAGAGTCTCATAATAGGTGGCCGTCCGCACGCGCACTTCATCACCGGGCTGCACCTGATTCCCGGCTTTAGTCAGCGTTTTCCAGGGGCGATTGCTGCTGCCGTCGCCGCCGTCATTCCCTGAGTTTCCGTCTACGTAATATGTCGCCATTGAGTCCTACCTTATCAAACTATTCTTACCGGCCGGGTTTCGATCCGGCAAGCACGGCCATCGATTTAATACGTCTCTTCTAATGTATCGACCCAAATCACCTCCACCGTATTGCCGGTGGTGTAGGCTCGCTTCACATCATCGATATCGGAATAGACGATCATGTGATACGGTACGTCGTTCCACAAGAGGGAGCAGCGCCGGTCGGGATACTGGATGCCGAAAGCCATGACTTTGGAATCGGCGATGTTGATCAGAATGAAGCGGGCATAATCAGCCGGCAGCGGCGCAATCGGCTTCTCGATGACCGTGATCAGGTCTTCCTTGGTGATTTTGTCGGTCTGACCGGCGCTGTCGGTGATGGTTAGCGAGACGGAATAGACTCCCGTCGCGGTATAGGTATTGGTTGGGTTGGCCCGGTTCGAGGTCTGCCCATCGCCGAACTCCCAGAAGTAGCCGGTAATGTCGGCGGATGAGGTGCTATCGCTTGAGTCAAACTCCACCACGTGGGGGATGATGCCATATTCATCGCCGGGCAGAATGGAGAAATCGGCCGAGAGGCCGACATCGCTTTTGTCGTTGCTCTCGTAGTTGTGCAATACCTCGGCCGGGGACAGTGCGCGCGAATAAACGGCGCACAGATGCAGCAGACCCAGCCACGGCCTGTCTTCGCTCACTTCGTCGCCCAGGAGCAGGGACATTGTCTCGTCCCAATTGCTGAAGTCACCGCCTATATCCAGAATGCCCCGATCCTGACCGTTGATGTACAGGATGGCGCGCTTGTCCTTGCCGCGGGTATAGACCACATGGGTCAGGTTGCTCGATGCGGTTCCGGGAGGCGAAACGACCGCAGGCAGGCCATTGGTCGAGGTCTGGGTGGTGCGCAGACGAGCCATATACAGGTCGGCCGGTCGGTTGCCGTGCATCCCCTGACCCAGTGTGATATTGCGTTGGGTTTTGCTGCTGGAAATGCCGATGATGCGCGCGGGGCCGTCCTGGCTCACATTGGCCGGTTGTATCCATGCCTCGAGTGTGATCTCGTTCGATTGGCGGCAAGCCTTGGTGATCTTGGTGGCCGGCCGTTCGGAGGAGATGAGCACCTGCTCTTTTATGAGCAGCCCTTCCTTGGTCCATGAAACTCGCGCTTCATCCTTGATGCGCAGGTTGAGGGCGTCGCCAATGCCACTGGTGTCGCGGACCTCGCGTCCTTGTTTCTCCTTGAATTCATACAAGGCGATCAGACCTTTTGTCACACGGTTGCCGGTGGCCGGAAGATCCACTTCTTGTTCTGTGGGGGGGTCCGCGCTCCCCGCAGGATACTCATTCGCGCCGATGTCCGGCTTTGCATCACGCGGTGATCCCCAGAAGTCCATCAGCGACTCACCATTGTGACGGACTCCGCCGTTGATTGCCGGGGAGGCGCTCGCCAGTTTGTATGAATCGGCCGTCACGGTTCCGGCGTTAACGGCCGCGCCCGGATCCGCCAGGCCGACCTCGGCCTCCACCACGTCATTCGAGGGATTGTAGATGTTTTCGCCGGGAAACGACGACCACATATTGTGTCGCCAGACGATACCTTCGCCGCCGAGCGCGTAAACCATCTCACTGCCGATACTTGAGGCGAAGAGATTGTTTTCAATAAAGGATTTCGTGCTTCGCGCGCGCAGCCCAAGATTGATTGCGTGTTCGGTGCTGTTCAGGATTGTGTTGTGGGAAATCTGGATATTGCTTAGCTTGCCGCCTCTGCGAGGTGCGCCGAAGCCAACGCCACAGCCGACGATGATGTTGTTGATGATGTTAACACCGCGCGTGTGCCATTGGCCGCGCGTCTGATAACGCCACATATCGTCTTTGGTGATGCCCGGGCCGCGTTCGCCGTTCAAGGTCAGAAAATCTGCCCGGCCGGTATGGTAGCAGAGGTTGGAATCGACTTTCACGTCTATGGCGGAGGTGACGCTGATCTGCCCGTTGCGATTGTCGTAGCAGGTATTCTTGCTGACCACGACCCTCCGGCAACCAAGCGAGATGGCGATGCCTTCATCGGAGTTCTCATAGACCTGATTGTTTCGGATCGTCACGTCCTGGCAGTTACGGGTCAGAAGGGCCACGTTCATGCGCTCCGGCCCATAGGTCAGGAAGCGGCGCGCGCAGTTATGGATCCGGGTCTCCTCCACCAGGAGCTTGTCCACCTGGCCGGCATGGAGGCCACCGGCATAACACATTTCAATGGTCGCGTCGCGAACGGTGATCCGGCTTGACCTGGAGATTAGCAGCCCTCGGCCGCCGGAGTTGCAAATGGTTAATCCCACCAATTGAACGTCCTGGCTCTGTTGAACGATCACCAGTGCGGAATCTTTGGGAATGTTGAGATTGATGCCGTCGATTATCGGCTTTTCGCCCTGGAAGGCCGTGATGAGGATTGGCGAAGCGGCTGTGCCCGGTTTCTGGATGTGCAGGCGCTCGGCATATGTTCCCCCGCGAACGGAGATGGTATCGCCGGCCTGCGCCTTATTGATCGCTGCCTGAATCGTGCGCAGCGGTTTGTCTTGCTGGTTTCCGGGGTTGTTGTTATTCCCGTCGGCCACCGAAACGAAATATGTAGTGCCCATGGCTCTTAATCTCCCTGATTTTCGGGTGAGGATGCCCAAGACATCCTCCGCGCCATCGGTCGAACAGGTTACTGCCGTTATGGCCCTTGTTCGCCGGCGCGCGCAAGCACGCCACAACCATTACATCAATTCAGAACTTCAGTGCCGATACGTTGAAAAGCAATATGGATGATGCCGAGAACAACCGTATGGTGGGGATGGGTCGAGGGTCTGCCCGCGCTCTTCCCGAATCGCGGACCCATCCCGCTTGCGGGCCTATCCTGCTGGTCACACTGGACTAGCCGCTCATAGCGGGGGCATCATCATAAATACCTAAAATGAATTATAAAGGCCACCTGTCGGGCACGCAAGCAAATATTGTACTAATACAATATGTTGCAATGTAAAAATATTGTATCATTACAACATTGCGCCGGAATCTCGTATTTTCTCCCTTTTTTCGAACAATCGCTAAGCTGCCGCCGTCCTTAACACAGGTCGTAAGGTGCGACGCCTAGGATAAAAGTCAAGCCGATAGGCTCCTCACTCTCCAGATGGAACGTTTTCAGATGAAACAAATTTCCTCATGGCCTCGAGAAAATCTGCTCAATCCGGGAATGCTGCCTCTGATGATGGTGCGGCTATCGTTAGGGTTTTTGTAAGCTTTATCGTTGAGAATGAAATCAGGCAGCATGGTCAACTACAGGTTTGATTCGATGGATAACCTGCTGGATGAAGATAGGAAGCTGAAAGAAATGGAAGAGCAGAAAGCACTACAATGGTCAATGGGACCGGCGATAAATTCCAGGCAAGAGGGAACCGCTTCATTCTACCTGGTTGCCAAGCGAGTCATGGATCTGGCCATTGTCGTGTTGTCGATGGTATTCCTGCTCCCTCTGATGGCTTTCATCGCGCTGCTGATTAAATGGGATTCGCCCGGCCCGGCTATCTTCCGGCAAGAGCGGGTGACGGCCCGGCGGCGCGTTCGCAACGGCCAGGCATATTGGGAAGAGATTCCATTCACTATCTTCAAGTTCCGAACCATGCGGATGGATGCCAAATCGACTATCCACCGCCAGTTCATTGAGGCTTACATTGCCGGCGACGACAAGCACATGGCTGAACTGCAATCGGCGCAGCAGGCCGAAGACGCCAAGTATAAACTGGTGCAGGATCCCCGTGTAACGCGAGTCGGCAGCTTTCTGCGCAAGACCAGCCTCGACGAGTTGCCCCAGTTTCTGAATGTTTTGCTGGGCGATATGAGTCTGGTTGGTCCGCGGCCGCCCATTCCCTACGAAGTTGAACTATACTTATACCATCATCACGACCGCTTGCGCACCGTGCCCGGTATCACCGGCTGGTGGCAGGTTAAGGGTCGTAGCGCGACCAGCTTTGAGGAAATGGTGCATATGGATGTCGATTACATCCGTCGGCAGTCCTTGTGGCTGGATATCAAGATTATCATTATGACGGTTACGGCCGTCGCCAACGGTAGAGGTGCTCGCTAACATGACCGACCTTCGAATGGGCGCTATTGGCTGCGGCTACTGGGGCCCCAATCTCATTCGCAATTTCATTGAAATTCCCGGCGCACAAATTGTCGCCATTTCCGACCTTCAGCAGGAACCACTCAATCGCATGATGCAGCGCTTCCCGCAGATTCAGGCATCGACTCGCGACTATCGCGATTTATTCGAAATGAATCTCGATGCTGTCGTGATCGCCACTCCGCCGGCCACTCATTACGAGATCGCCCGCGATTGCATGGAGCACGGGCTTCATGTGCTGGTGGAGAAGCCGATCACCCTCGACAGCGAGGACGCGGCCAAGCTCATCAAAGTGGCCGAGAAGAATGATGTCATCCTGATGGTGGGGCACACCTTCGAATACAACTCGGCCGTGCGCGCCGTCAAGGAGATGATCCTCAGCGGCGAACTGGGCGATATCTATTACATCGACGCCATTCGTGCCAGCCTGGGTCTGTTCCAGACCAAGGCCAACGTGGTTTGGGACCTGGCTCCCCACGACATTTCTATTTTGCGCTATTTACTCGATGCCGACCCGGTCAGCGTCAGCACCCACGGCTCGTCATGTGTGCAGGAAGGGATCGAGGATGTGGCTTACACCACCTTGATGTTCCCCAACAATGTCATAGCGCACATTCGCTCCAGTTGGCTTGACCCGTCGAAGCAGCGTCGTATTACCGTCGTCGGCAGCAAGAAGATGGTCATCTATGACGATGTGGAACCATTGGAGAAGATCAAAATCTACGACAAGGGTGTTAAAGCCATTCGGCACACCGACACCTTCGGCGAATTCAGCTTTGCCTATCATTACGGCGATGTGGTGATCCCCTATATTCGTTTCGAGGAACCCTTGCGGGTGCAATGCCAGCACTTCCTCGACTGTATCCGCGAGGGCAAGCAGCCCCAGACTGATGGCCTCAACGGCAAGCGAGTCGTCCAGGTGGTTGAGGCGGCGCAGCGCTCGATGAAAAACGGCGGCGACACCATTCTTCTGAATCAGAACGGCCACGGCGACCCCGCCGAAGCGCGCCGCGCCAAGGAACTCATCCATGCTTGATGTTCTCGACCCTATTATGATGGAAGAGCCGCAATCGATTGATGAGGGCGTCACTCTGGGCTATCCCACAGGCCGCTCCATCGCCGACCGCACGCTGCGTATCGGTGGCGGGGCCAACATCCGCTCCGGCACGGTCGTCTACGTGGGCACGACCATCGGCCGCGGCCTGCAGACGGGCCACAACGTCGTCATTCGTGAAGAGAACGTCATCGGCGATAATGTGGGCATCTGGAGCAACACGGTCATCGATTACGGCTGCCGAATCGGCAACAACGTGAAGATCCACAACAATGTTTATGTGGCTCAGTTCACGACGATCGAAGACGACGCCTTCCTGGCTCCGGGCGTGTCCATTGCCAACGACATGCGGCCGCTCTGTGCCGAATGTACCCATGCCGGTGGGCCGACGATCAAGCGCGGCGCACGCATCGGTGTCAATGTGACTATTCTGCCTCGCGTCACCGTTGGCGAGTACGCACTGGTCGGCGCGGGTTCCGTCGTCACCAAGGATGTGCCGCCCTATGCCGTTGTCTATGGTAACCCGGCGCGCGAGGCCATGTCGGTCGATGATATCGACTGCCCCCTCCATCCGGGAGAGAAGGCCTACGTCAACGGCTTGAAGAATACCTGCGGCGCGCATTAATCCACGAAATGCCATGAAAGACATTCAGCCGACCAGCGGACGCCTGCGCATGGCCTGGGTCTCGCCCCTCACCCCCTGGAAACTCGACTCGGTGACCTGGCTGGACACCACGCGCGAGCTGCGGCAGTTGGGCATGGATGTCACATTACTGGCGGCCGGCCCGCCCGGCCCGGCCGAATATCGTGGTATCGAGGTGCTGAACATCAAACGGCCCGAAACGTACCTGATCGGTCGGGTCCTGTTTCATCTGCGATTGCTGGGCTATCTGCTGCCGCGGCTGTCCCATTACGACTTCATCTTCTTCCACCCGATCTCGGCCTTGTGGCTTTTCCCCTTGCGGTTGATGGGGCGCGATCGGCCATTGCTCGTGATGGATTCGCGCGATTTGCTCGACTCCAATGTGACGACGCTGAAGGCACGCCTGCGCAATAGTTGGGAGCGATTCACTTATTGGCTGGCTGCGAGACTCATCGACGGACAGACGGCCATCACCCCGCGCCTGGCCCACATGGTCGGCATTCCGCCGCAACAGTTATGGGGGATATGGCCGTCGGGGGTTGCGCCCGAAACTTTTGATGTCTCTCGCGCCAACCGGCAGTGGCCGGCGGTCGGCGAATCGGTGCGCCTGGTATACGCCGGCATCTTTCTGGAGCAGCGCAACTTGCTGCCCCTGGTTCGCGCCGTGAGGCAGGCCAATGACGAAGGGATGGCGTTCACCATGTCTCTCTATGGAGATGGCCCCTTGCGCCTCGCGCTTGAAGCGGAAGCCGCCGGTTCGGCCGGAGCTGTGCGTGTTGAGCAGCCAATCCCTTACGACCAGATTCCGACTATGCTCGGCGAGGCGCACATTGGGGTCACATCGCTGCCGTCATTGGGTGACGCGAAATATGAGGCTTCCAGCCCGCTTAAGATGTTCGAATACATGGCGGCCGGCTTGCCGATACTTTCGACAAGTAATAACTGCCATACCGATGTGGCCGGTCGTGGGGGCTACGTATTCTGGGCGTCCGAACCAAGCGAGGAGCATTTGCTGGGCGCGCTGCGCCAGGCGTGGGCCGCGCGAGACCGTCTGGCCGAGTTGGGTCGGGAAGCATATGACGACGTCCATGAGTGGACGTGGGCGGCCGCGGCGCGCAAGCTCCATTCCGCCCTGGCCGATGGCTTGCGTCGCCGTAAGCAAAGTTATGCCACCGCACAATTGGCCGCGGAAAAAACGAATCGCTAGATTAAACCGGGCGACATTGCGATTGACGCCCGTATCAAGGCCGGTATCCTAATATCCTGCTACATTAATAAACACAATTTGCTCGCAGTCAGGCGTTTTAGCGCCGCCGGCGGACAGAAGCCCGCTCTGAAGAACGCAACTAAAGTTGCTAACTACAAGGAAAGAAACCTTTGTGACAGCAACGCTAATACACTGTAACCGAAAGAATATGATCCACAGATTACACAGATTTCACCGATTTTCCTTTAATCTGCGTAATCTGTGGATTAAACTTCTTTATGTAACACTGTACTAATCTGATAAGGAAAGAACCCATGAATATCCCCTTTGTTGATTTACAAACACAATATCAGGGACTGAAGCCGGACGTGGACGCCGCTGTCCTGGCGGTTATGCAACGCGGCGACTTCATCCTCGGCCGCGCGGTGGTCGAATTCGAGAAGGCCTTCGCCGAATATTGCGGCGCTGAGTATTGCGTCGGGGTCGACTCCGGTTACTCGGCCCTGGAACTCATCATCCGCGCCTATGACATCGGACCCGGTGACGAGGTCATTACCGCGGCCAACACCTTCATCGCTACGACGCTGGCTATTTCCAACGCCGGGGCGACGCCGGTGCTCGTCGATTGCGACCCCAAGACGTACAACCTCGACGCCAACAAGATCGAGGCCGCCATCACATCGCGCACGAAGGCGATCATGCCCGTTCATCTCTATGGGCAAACGGCCGACATGGACGCCATTCTGGCTATCGCCCGCAAGCATAATCTCTACGTCTTTGAAGACGCAGCTCAGGCCAGCGGCGCACGCTACAAGGGGCGCATGGCCGGTAGCCTGGGCGATGCCGCCGCCTTCAGCTTCTACCCCGGCAAGAATCTGGGGGCCTATGGTGACGGTGGAGCCGTGACGACTAACGATGCCGACATCGCCGAAAAGATTCGCCTGCTGCGCAACATCGGCCAGAAGGTGAAATATTTCCACGAGGTCAAGGGCTTCAACAACCGGCTCGACACGATGCAGGCCGCTGTCCTGGGCGTCAAGTTGCCCCATCTGGACGGCTGGAACGAGAACCGCCGCCACGCCGCCGCTGCCTATGCCGAACAGTTGGCCGACTTGCCGATGGTTACTCCGACTACGGCCGATTACGCCGAGCACATCTTCCATCTCTACGTGGTGCGCGTCGAAAATCGTGAACCCCTGATGGAGTACCTGAAGGAGCGCGGCATTGCCACCGGATTGCATTACCCTATTCCTATTCATCTGCAACCGGCTTATGCCGAGCTGGGCTATGAACGTGGCGATTTCCCGGTCACCGAGGCTTATGCCGAAACCATCTTGTCGCTGCCTATCTTCCCTGAACTGGATGAGGTTAAAGTCGCCTATGTGACCAATGCCATCCGCGACTACTTCCAAAGCCAAACGGCTCATGAAAGTTTGGCCGCGGCCGTGGCCGCCGACTAGAGAATCAGTTATGATGAAAGGTGACGAGGACGCTATTGCAAGAGTGCGTCCTCGTCATCGGGTGAGAGGCGCATGGCAGATATCAACTACCGTTCCCAACATTTAGAGACGGCCAAAGCCAAAGGGCAGGGCACGCAACTGGCGGCCGATTGGACGCGCGAGTGGTGGTTCCGTCTACTGGCCATTCTCCTTTTTGCGGAGTTGATTGTGCCTTTCTTCCTCTGGAAGGCAGGGTTGCCGGCCAGCACCGACTTCTTCAGAGAGGTCGTCGCTGCCGCTATCGTTGGCCTCGTCTTCGCCTTCATGTTGCTGCGCGATCGCATCCCCGGGGCGCTACTGCTTATCCTGGGTATCACTCTCATCTGGGGCATGCTGGCTCTTCTGGAAGGACAGGCGATGGCGCCCACGGCCTGGGGCTGGTGGCGGTTGTTCAAATATCCGCTCATCGGCATCTTCGCCTACACCCGGCTCGGCCAGTCCGAGGATCCGCCCTTCACCTTCAAGGTCATGGTGGTGCGCGCCGAATGGCCGGGGGCGAGCGCGCGCGAGGTCGAGCAGCAGGTCACCGACCGCATCGAGAAGAAGCTGCAGGAGATCGCCCAGGCCGACGTGATCCGCAGCTATTCCAAGCCCGGCGAGGCGCTGGTGTTCTTCCTGGTCAAGGACAGCACGCCGTCGCGCGACATCCCCGACATCTGGTACCAGGCGCGCAAGAAGATCGGCGACATCCGCCACACCTTCCCCACGGGCGTGCAGGGGCCGTTCTTCAACGACGAGTTCGGCGATACGTACTCGGTGATCTACGCACTGACGGCCGACGGCTTCTCCCAGCGCGAACTGCGCGACTGGGCCGAGCATGTCCGCGAGCACCTGCTCGGTGTACCGGATGTGGCCAAGATTGATCTCGTCGGAACGCAGGACGAGAAGATCTATCTGGAGTTCTCGACGCAGCAGATGGCGGCCATGGGGCTCGACACGGCGCAGATCGTCGCCACGCTGCAGGCCCAGAACGCGGTGCTGCCGAGCGGTACCGTCGATGCCGGACCGGAAAAGATCGCCATTCGCGTGTCGGGGCAGTTCACGTCGGAAGCGAGCATCGAGGCCGTCAATTTCCGCGCCAACGGCCGCTTCGTGCGCCTGAGCGACATCGCCAGGGTGCGCCGCACCTACGTCGACCCGCCACAGCCGATGTTCCGGTACAACGGCCAGCCAGCGATCGGCGTCGCCGTGTCGATGACCAAGAACGGCGACGCGCTGGCGCTGGGCGAGAACGTCAAGCGGCAACTGGAGACGGTGCGCGCCGATCTGCCGGTCGGCATCGAGCCACACCTGGTCGCCGATCAGCCGCACGTCGTGGAAGAGGCGGTGGGCGAATTCACCAAGACGCTCATGGAAGCCATCGCCATCGTTCTGGCGGTGAGCTTCCTGTCGCTCGGCTGGCGGCCGGGGATCGTCGTCGCGATCGCCATTCCGCTGGTGCTGGCGATCACCTTCGTGTGCATGAACCTGTTCAACATCAGCTTGCAGCGCATCTCGCTGGGTGCGCTCATCATCGCCCTCGGCCTGCTGGTCGACGACGCGATGATCGCGGTCGAGATGATGATCAAGAAGCTCGAGGAGGGCGCCGACAAGATTTCGGCGGCGACATTCGCCTACACCTCGACGGCGTTTCCGATGCTGACCGGGACGCTCGTGACCATCGCCGGCTTCGTGCCGGTAGGCTTCGCCCAGAGCTCGGCGGGCGAATACTCCTTCACGCTGTTCGCGGTGGTCGCGATCGCGCTGATCGTCTCGTGGCTCGTGGCCGTGCTGTTCACGCCGCTGACCGGCGTCTTCATCCTGCCCGACAAGTTCAAGAGCCACGCTCACGAGCCTTCGCGATGGGCCCGCGCATTCCGGTCGCTTCTCGAACGCGCACTTCACCTCAAGTGGATGGTGATAGGTGCCTCGGTGGGCTTGTTCTTGTTGGCCGTGATCGGAATGCAGTTCGTGCAGCAGCAGTTCTTCCCGGCTTCCGACCGGCCGGAGATCCTGGTCAACCTGACACTGCCCCAGGGCTCGTCGATCAATGCCACGCGGCAGGTCGTCGACGAACTGGAGAAGACGCTGAAAGCGGATCCCGACGTCGACCACTGGTCATTCTACGTCGGCAGCGGCGCCATCCGCTTCTACCTGCCGCTCGACCAGCA
>JRYI01000869.1_pt1 | contig 12762 bp, 11 predicted proteins | sample 235361 | NCBI WGS metagenome assembly JRYI01 (sample SAMN03074212, study PRJNA261471) | activated sludge metagenome | biome: Common Effluent Treatment Plant; feature: Wastewater; material: Activated sludge; isolation source: activated biomass in a lab-scale reactor treating industrial wastewater at...
CTGCTGCGCCGCTACAGCGAGAGCGACGGCATTGAGATGCGCCTGATCGGGGCCGAGGTCGGCTCGCTGCTGAGCAAGCGGGCGCAGGTGGTGGCTTTTGCCATTATCGAGGAAGCGCTGAATAACGCCCGCAAGTATGCCAAGGCGACACTCATCGAGGTTCGCCTCTGGCAGACCGACGGATTGTTTGCCGCGTCGGTGCGCGATGACGGCGTGGGGTTCGATACCTACGATATCAATCGCGATTACAGCACGCGCGGCAGCCTGGGTATGGTCAACATGCGCGAGCGCGCCGAGCGCATCGACGGCTCGTTGCGTGTCGATTCCACCCCCGATTCCGGCACGACTGTGACGCTCGTCGTTCCGCTCGATAAACATAGTGCGGCAGTCGAGATGGACGAGGAAGAGCACGATTCCACCGAGCCGCAATTGGCCAATATCATCCCCTGAATCGCCTGTGCCTTCGCTCACAAGTCGCCTCTCGTTGCGCACCATCCTTCTCCTGAACGTCGCCGGCTACGGCCTGATGGCCTGGTGGTTTCCTCTGGGGCCGAACGTGGCACTCTCCCCGCCCGCGGACATTCGCACCTTCGCGCCCACTTTGCCGGCCGGGATCGCCTACGCGGCGCTCCTGGTGGCGCAGTTCGGCTTGCTGGTCATGGCCTTTCGCCGGGCAGAGCGCGAGGAAGCAAGCGCACGACCGCTCCTGTTCATTCTGGCCGGCGGATTGCTGCTGGCGCTGCCGTTGCTATGGACCTACCCTGTCAATGCTACGGACATTTTTGGTTACGTCATCCGTGGCCGCATTGCCAGCGTCTACGGCGAAAGTCCCTTTTCCTCGCCGGCGGCGGCGTTTGTGGGCGACCCGTTCATGCCGCTGGTGGGCGAGTGGGCCGGGCTGACCACTCCCTACGGCCCGTTGTGGGAATTGCTCGCCGCAGGTCTGACGGCTATTTCCGGCGACAATCTGCTGTTGGGCGTGCTGCTGTTCAAGGGGCTGGCGCTGACCGCGTTTCTGGCTACGGCTGTGCTCATCTGGCGCTTGTTGCCGACAGGCGCGTTGCGGGTTGCCTATACCTTGCTGTGGGCCTGGAATCCGGGGTTGCTGATGACCTTCATCCTGAATGGTCACAACGACGCGGTGATGATCTTCTGGTTGATGCTGGGGTTTTGGGTGGCGCGACGAGGATGGCCCACGGTTGGGTTCCTCGTCATGGTTCTGGCGGCGCTGACCAAGCCTGTAGCCCTGCTGGCCTTGCCGTTTTTTTTCATCGGGCAGTGGCGCGACTTGCCGGATGGGCGAGCGCGGGCGCGTTTTGCCGGGTTGGTTATGGCCGGGTCGGCATTGCTGGCATGGATGGCTTTCTTGCCGTGGGCGGGCGAGGGCGGCTCGTTGCGTGCGCCGTTGGATTTGGCGCTGCGGCTCGTCAGCGAGGCCACGGGCGGCGCGGGGTTTTCGCCGGCGGTGTGGGTCTACATGGTCCTGGGGCGGCGCGTGTCGATCGAGACGATTGGCACAGTGACCCAGGTGTTATTCGTCTCGTTCGCGTTGTGGCTGGTGTGGCTGGGATTGCGCGGCCGCGAGTCTCTGCGTGGGGCGGCCGATATCTTCTTCGGCTATCTGGCCGGTGCGCTTAACTTTCGCATCTGGTATGCTGTCTGGCCGTTTCCCTGGCTGCTGCTCGATGCCGGCCGCGCGTCTGCCGATGCAGAGCGAGCGGCTTACCGGCTGCGGGTCGGGCTTTGGTTTCTGCTGCTGGCGCAACTGTCCGTGGTGATCTATGGACACATCCGGGTCTTCGTGTTGAGTGGCGATCAGGCGGTGGCTCATCTTCTCGGTGTGCCCATCGTCTTTGGGCTGCCGTGGCTGCTGGCGCTGTTGCCGCCGCGCCTCTCACGCCCCCTTCACGATGCTTAACGCATCTTTCATAGCGACGAAAGTCCGTTTCTGATACTCTACAGCTAAAGAAATCGCCTGTGGCGCATTGTATCGCGCCAGTCGATTCCGGTATGTAATGGTCTTCCTGCAGCAAATCATCGAACTGTTGAGCCGCCCTCCGGGTAGTGTCATCTACCACCTGTTGACGTTGTTCGCTCTCCAGGTGGTGCTGGCGCTGGCTTTCTCTCGCTGGCAACGCGATGCCAACGATGAATCCGCCCGGCGCATGACATTTGCCGCAGGCGGCATTCTCATCGCGCGGTTGGTCTTGCTGTTCGTCGGCTTGATGGTGGAGCCTGACCCGGCCCGGGCGCGCATTGTCTTGCCGCCGATGGAGCAGGCGATCGACATGGCGACTGTCATTCTGATGGTGTGGGGGTTAGCTCCGTTCGCCATGAACCGGCCGCGGCTGGCCGATGGAGTGCTGTTGATTAGTCTCGTTGTTGTGGCCGTCATGTTCCTGTTTTTCTTCCAGGACTGGCAGAACCGCGTGGCGGCGACCGGCGTGGCTACCGCCTACGTCGGCACGATCCAGGCTTACGTCTGGGGCGTGTTGCAAATGGCGATCCTGGCCATGGGATTGATTTGGTCGCTCATGGAGCGCAGCAGCCGGCTGACGCTGCGACCGATCATCATTGCAGTCGTGGGGCTGGCTCATGTGGCAAATTTCTTCAACTACCCCGAGATCATTCCGTCCGGTACTGAAATAGTTTACTGGTTGCGGCTGGGCTATCTGGTGGCCTTCCCATTATGGGCCGTGCAGGCCTATCGCGAAAACATTCGCGGCTTGCTGACGTCGGCCGAGGCCGAGCGATTGCAAGCCGCGCAATTGGCGAACAACCTGCGGTTGTCAACTCGAGTCATCGGCGCACGTGTTGCCGAGGTGCGGCTGGAGCAGGCTCTCGATATGGTCGTCGGCCTCGTGCCCACTCGATTGGCGACAATCGGTCTCATCGACGAAAAGAACCCACAGCGGGTTGTCTTTGGACAGTTGCGCCCGGCCCCGGCCCGCGACATCGGCTACGGCCGTCAGATCAATCTATCCGATCATGCCGCCTTCCGCTTGGCCTACGAGCAGCAGCGCGGCATTGAATTGTTGCCGCGAGGCGTTGGCGCGCGGCAGGCCCATGAGTTATCGCAGCAGTTCAACGCCGGGCCGTTCGGCCCCGTGTTCGTCGAACCGCTTGTCGTGGCTAATCATTGCCTGGGATTCCTGATGCTCGCCGCGCCGCCCACCGCGCAAAACTGGTCAGAACGCGACCGAGCCATCATCCCCGGCTTGGCCGGATTCATCGCCCAAGCCATTGCCGACAGCCGTCGTGGGGATTTTGAGATGTCCGGCGTTCCCGCCCAGGCGGTCTCGCCTTTGTTGCCGCCGGCGATTACCCTGGCGCGGGCGGGAGACAGGGACACCGAGAAAGAGCGCCTCATGCTCGAATTGGCCGACACGCGACGAATGCTCTCGGCGGCCGAAGATCGTACCCGCCAGGCTGAGGCGATGGCCGTATTCCTGCAACAGCGTGAGCCGGGACAGCCGACGGCGGCGCGACCGCAGGTGGCCCAGTCAGCGCTCAGCCCGGCGGTGGAGTACGCGGCCGGCGTGATCCTGCCCATATTACGGCAGAAGAACCTGAAGCTGGATATAACTATCGAGCATGATATACCGTTGGCGGCCGTCAAGGAGGCAGTGTTGCGCCAGTTGGTGCTCAGTCTTTTGGAGAACTCCTGTCGTGCCTCAAAGGAAGACGGGATTGTCTCGGTGCGGGCCAAGCTTATTTCGACCAACGGTGGGGGGCCGGCTTCCGGCCGCGCGGTGGCCTTGCTGGTGTCCGATAGCGGTTCGGGCATTCGCGCCGACGATCGCGATCGCGTGTTCGATTCGCAATATTCCCTCTCCGGCGGCCGACCCATTATCGGATTGGGCGATAACAGCGCCAACCTGGCGGTCGTGCAAAAGCTGGCTCAGGCCAGCGGCGGCGATCTGCAATTCGAGAGCAAGTTGGGCGTGGGGACAACGTTCACATTACGTCTGCCTGCGGCCGAGGTGCGGCCGTGGACCTTGATGAAGGTCAAGCAGCAAATGGAAACGAGCGGGGCCAAACATTCCGTGCCGGAGGCCGGCCCCGTTGCCGGTGGCCCCGTGACCGGTGGCGTCACGGTTACCGAGGCTCCGACCGGCGAGGCAAGTTGAGAGCTATGGACAGCGATCGGGGCCCCCAACGCCGTAGTTGGCAGGTCAATCTGCTCTTCACTGGTGGAGTGATGATCACCGTATTGTTGGCCCTGATCCTGGCGCAACTGGACGCGCTTCAGGCCCGCGCGGCCCTCGATCGGCCGCGGCTGCCCATCGTCAACATCCAGGCGACGGCCATCGCGGTAGGCAACATCATTCCTCTGGAGTTCAGGGTGGAACTGCCCGATGCTGCCGTAGAACTGGCTGTGTCTGTGCCTGATGATCTGAACCCGCGACCGGAATTTATTACCGGCGTCAGCGAGGAAGGTGTCATCTATACCGTGTGCGGCGCTGTGCCGGAGGGTTGGCTGCTCTACACCATTCAACCAGGCGAGACGCTGGCTTCGCTGGCCGCGGGGACGGAAACAGGCGCGGCCGAACTGGCGGCCGCCAATTGCCTGACCGGTGAGTTGTCGGCCGGGATGCAATTGCTGGTTCCGCGACAGCCGGCAGCTTCTCTCTGTGGCCCACCCCAGTGGTGGGTGCGCTACCAGGTGCGGCCCGGCGATACGATCGGTGCGCTGGCCGCGCTACGCGGCACGACGATCGATGAAGTGCTGCGAGCCAATTGCCGGGATTCGTTCGATCTGCAAGCCGGGCAATTCATTTTCCTGCCGCCGGGGGCGCAACCCGGAGCGATTGCGCCGATCCCACAGCCGTCACTGACGCCGTTGCCGACAGCTATCCCGACGCTGGTGCCGCTGCCCACTGCGACGACTCCGCCCGACCAGCCACCACCGCCGCCGTCACCAACCGCGCCGATCGTGAACAGCCCGGTTCCGCCGACCGCCACGCCGCCACCGCTGCCGACGGTGGGACCGCCAACGGCACCCCCACCGGGGCCGCCAACCGAACCGCCACCGACGTCGCCGCCGCCGACAGAGCCGCCGCCAACCGAACCGCCACCTACATCGCCGCCACCGACGTCGCCGCCGCCGACGCAACTGCCGCCGACAGAGCCGCCATCGCCGACGGAACCTGCTCCCAGCGGAGAGGGCGGCTAGAATGGCGGGCCGTCCGGCGACAGCTTGGAGTTGGCCTCCGCTGTGGTATAATCCTCCCTCGGCTTCGGGTAGTTCAGGTCATCGGGTTTACATTCTTGGTGAGCAACTTATCCGGCAGCTACTACAGCCGATGACGTTCCACAACGTCACCGGTATCGACACCATGAGTGTCAAAGAGAAAACGCAGAATGGGTGATATCGAAGAGCTACGTCAGTCGATACTGGACAAAGTCGCCGAGTATTACGAAAAAGCTCACCAAAACCGGGATTTTGAACCCGGTAAAACAACTGTAAACTACGCCGGTCGCGTCTTTGACGAGACGGAAATGCAGAACATGGTTAGTTCCGTGCTCGATTTCTGGCTCACAGCCGGGCCATACGCCGAAGAGTTCGAAAAGCAATTGGGCGACTTCATCGGCGTACGCGAAGTCATACCAGTCAATTCCGGCTCGTCGGCCAATCTGGTCGCCATCACGACGCTGTGTTCGCGCCAACTCCCGGATGGGTTGCGCCCGGGCGATGAGGTGATTGTCCCGGCCGTCAGCTTCCCCACCACCATCAACCCGATCATCCAGAACCGGCTCATGCCGGTATTCATCGATAGCTGCCTGGGCGACCTGAACCTCGATGTCTCGCAACTGGAAGAGGCGGTGTCGCCGCGCACGCGAGCGCTTGCCTTTGCTCACACGCTGGGAAATCCGGCCAACATGGACGAGGTGATGGCATTCGTCAAGCGGCACGATCTGTTCCTGATGGAGGATACGTGCGACGCGCTGGGGTCAAAGTGGGACGGCCGCAATGTCGGTACCTTCGGCGAAATGGCGACCCTCAGCTTCTATCCGGCCCATCATATTACCATGGGTGAGGGCGGGGCGGTCTATACCGATCGGCCGAAGCTGGCCAAGATCGCCCGCGCCGTCCGTGATTGGGGGCGGGATTGCTGGTGCGGCTATGACAATCCCGTCAACGGCAAGTGCGGCATCCGCTTTGAGCGGGTGATCCCCGGCGTACCGGGTTTTTATGATCATCGCTACTTCTATTCGGAGATCGGCTATAACCTGAAGCTGACCGATCCTCAGGCGGCGATGGGGCTGGCCCAATTGGCGAAGCTGCCCGATTTCATTCGCCGCCGCAAGGAAAACTTTGCCTATCTTTACGAGGGGTTGAAGCAGTTCAGCGAGTTTCTGATGCTGCCGACATGGCACCCGAAAGCCGATCCGTCGTGGTTTTCCATGCCGCTGCTCGTGCGCGACGAAGCGCCGTTCATGCGCCATGAATTGACCCGATACCTGGAGTTCAATCACGTCCAGACGCGGCTGATCTTCGCCGGGAATATCCTGCGCCAGCCGGGCTATCAGCATATCGAGCATCGCGTTGTCGGCGAATTGCCTGTCTCCGATCAGGCGATGCGCGGCGGCTTCTTTGTGGGTGTCTATCCGGGACTGGATAAGCAGCGCCTGGATTATATGATCGATACATTCGCCGCCTTCTTCAAGCGGTTGTAATGTTGCTGCCTCGATCGGCGGGCTTGGGAACGCCACGAGGCAGGGGTGGGTATGGATACGAAAAAGCTCTCCGTTATCATTTGCTGTTACAACGAGCAGGCGACCATTCGCGAGATCATCGAGCGCACAAGCGCGGTTGATCTGGGCGCGGGCTGGACGCGCGAAATTCTCGTTATCGACAATTTTTCCACCGACGGCACGCGCGAGATTCTGCGGCAAATCGACGATCCTGAAATTCGCGTCATTTTCCACGAGCGCAACATGGGCAAGGGGATGTCGATTCGCACCGGCATCGCCAACATGAGCGGCGATTACATGATCATCCAGGACGCTGATGCCGAGTATGATCCGGCCGAGCATCCGCGTTTCTGCCGCAAGGCTGATGAGACGGGCGCGGCGGCCATCTTCGGCTCGCGGGTGCTGGGCGGCGAGGTGAAATACAAGTATGCCCATGCCTATCTGGGCGTGCGCGTGTTGACGGCGATCACCAATCTGCTCTTCGGCGGCCACCTGACCGATGTGGCGACGGCAACGAAGATGGTGCGCGGCGACGTGGTCAAGTCGCTCAATTTGACCACGACGGACTTCAATCTGGATTTCGAACTGCCGAACAAGATACTGCTTTCCGGTCACCAGATCATCGAAATACCGATCAGCTATAACCCGCGAACCTATGCCGAGGGCAAGAAGATCAAGACGAGCGACGGTCTGCGCGCGCTATCGACGATGTTGCGCGATCGGTTGGGGATGACGCCGGTACTGAAGCCGGAAGCTCGGAACGTCAACCGGATCGCCGGGGACGCGCTGTAAGATTGATTGTAACTCGCGGTCTGTATAATTTTTCGGGTGCGTCCTTGCATAATCGCGCTATACTGTGTAGTTGCGCGCCCAATGGATTGCGTGGCGTCCAATTGAAAACAGTAAAGAGCGGCGACTTGGCGGATTCAATGCGGCCAAATCGCCGTTTGTTTGCGCGAGCAGCCGGACGAGGCGCAAAATTTACGAGAGAAATCAGAGACTATGAAAATTGTCATCACCGGTTCAATCGCGTTCGATTACCTCATGTCGTATCCCGGCAGGTTCCATGACGCTTTCGTGGCCGACAAACTGGAAAAGATCAGCCTGAGCTTTCTGGTGGACTCCTTGAAGCGCCAACGCGGCGGCACCGCGCCCAACATCGCCTATACGATGGCGTTGCTGGGAGATCGCCCGTCGATCATGGCCACCGCCGGGCAGGACTTTGGTGAGTATCGCGCCTTTTTGGACAGTCACGGCATCGATACGTCGGCCATTATCGACATCGAGGATGAGTTTTGCGCGTCCTTTTTCGTCAACACGGACGAGGACAACAACCAGATCGCCAGCTTCTATACNNCGAGGCCGAAATCCTGGGTCGAGCGGGCGGACTGGTGATGACGATGGGGCCTTCCGGCTCGCGCCTGGTCATCGATGGGCATGAGGAATTTGTCCCTGTCGCGCCCACACGCTGGGTGGCTGAGCCGACCGGCGCGGGCGATGCCTATCGGGCGGGTCTGATGCGCGGCATGCAGTTGGGGCTACCGTGGGGTGTGGCCGGGCGCATGGGTGCGCTGGCGGCCGCCTATGTGCTGGAGCAATTCGGCCCACAAAATCATTATTTCACGCGCGAGGAGTTTGTCGCGCGATACCGGGAATCGTTTGATGACGAGGGAGCACTCGACGTGCTCCTGTTGGAACCCGAAATAATCAAAACGCCTGTCTCTGCCGTCCTCCAGGATCACGGACAGGCCATTTCAAGGAGTTAAGAATCGCAATGGATTTTGACGTCAAAAATATCGATCTCGCGCCCGGCGGCCGACATCGCATCGACTGGGCCGAGCAGGAAATGCCGGTTTTGCGCGGCGTGCTGAAGCAGTTCAAGGACGATCGGCCGTTTGCCGGTCTGCGCATCAGCGCGTGCATGCATGTAACCACCGAGACGGCTAACCTGATGGTCAGCCTGCAGGCGGGCGGCGCGGATGTCGTGCTGAGCGCCAGCAACCCGCTGAGCACCCAGGACGACGTGGCCGCGGCGCTGGTCAGCCACTATGAGATCCCGGTCTACGCCATCAAGGGCGAAGACAACGAGACCTACTTCAAGCATCTCAACGCCGTGCTCGACCACAACCCCCACATCGTCATGGATGACGGGGCCGATCTGGTCAGCACCATCCACAAGAGCCGCCGCAACCTGATCGACAATATGCTGGGCGGTACGGAAGAGACGACCACAGGCATCATTCGCCTGCGGGCCATGGCGCGCGACGGCGCGTTGCAGTTCCCGATGATGGCCGTCAACGACGCGCTGACCAAGCACATGTTCGACAATCGCTATGGCACGGGTCAATCGACGATGGACGGCATCATCCGCGCCACCAATGTTCTTATCGCCGGCAAGAACGTCGTCGTCGCCGGCTACGGCTGGTGCAGCCGCGGTATCGCCATGCGCGCGCGCGGTCTGGGCGCCAACGTCATCGTGACCGAGATCGACCCGCTCAAGGCGCTGGAAGCCGTGATGGACGGCTATCGCGTGATGCCGATGAACGATGCTGCCCCGATTGGCGACATCTTCGTGACGGCTACGGGCGACATCCACGTCTTCGATAAGCACCATTTCATGGTGATGAAAGACGGCGCGCTGCTGTCGAACTCCGGTCATTTTGACGTGGAGATCAACAAGCCGGCGCTGCGTGAACTGGCTACCGGCGACCCGAAGCGCGCCCGGCCGTTCGTCGAGCAGTTCGTGATGAAGCACAATGGCCACCGGCTGAATCTGTTGGGCGAGGGGCGCCTGATTAACCTGGCCGCGGCCGAAGGCCACCCGTCGGCGGTGATGGACATGAGCTTCGCCGGGCAGGCGATGGCCGCCAAGTACCTGGTCGACCACAAGGACGAACTGGAGAATCGCGTCTACACCGTGCCGCAGGAAGTCGATCAGGAGATCGCTCGCATCAAGCTCGATGCAATGGGCATCAAGATCGACGCCCTGACCGAGCAGCAAGCCGCCTATCTCGACTCCTGGGAAGAGGGCACCTGATCCGTTTTGTCTGATTAATTGCCGGCCGGTGCGGCAGGGTCGCTCTGATCGACCGCACCGGCCGCTTTGTGGGAAGTGGGCGATCTGTTTGGTCGCTAAGCCGTCATGACCACACCAAGAGATACGCACGAAGCAGACCGCACAGGCATGGTGCGGGTAGGACGCATTCTGTCCAACATCATCAGCCCGCCGATCATGTTCGCGGCGATTGGGCTGGCTTTGGGTGTCTATGAGCGTCCCTTCTGGCCTGGCCTAGCCTGGGGATTCCTCTATGGCTTGCTGGTTGCCCTGATTCCCATCCTCGCTGTCGTTTACCTCATGCGCATCGGCCGCATCGGCGAGCTGCACATGAGCAACACCCACGAGCGCCACATCCCCTATCTGATTTCAGTCATCTCCGGCACGGTGGCTTTCCTTATCCTGACCTTGTTTGATGGCCCTGAGTTACTGCGCTGTCTGGCCATCCTCAGTATCATCACTCTGGGCGTTCTGGGACTGATTAATACCAAGTGGTTGATCAGCATCCACGCCACGGCCGCGGCCGCGACCTGGATGATTGCCACGGTCGTCTTCGGGTGGACGGTCAGTGTCATTCTTCTGCCGCTCGTGATCCTTATCTCCGCCATTCGCCTGTATTTGAAGCGGCACACCCCGGCGCAGGTATTGGCCGGGCTTGCCTTGGGGGCCTCGGCCGTGCTGGTGATGCGGGCTATGGGCTGCTTCGTGCCCTGATCGAGCGCCATGTTCGAGCAAGAGCGATTCGTAGGTCGTCTCCAGCGACACGCGCAGGCGGACCCGGCCGTGCAGGTGTGCTTTCTCCACGGCTCCTTCGGTCGCCGTGCCGAGGATGCCTACTCGGACGTGGATTGCGTTCTCGTCTATGCCGGGGCGGCCGAGCGGGAAAGCGCCTGGGTGGGGCGGGAGGAATTTGTCAAGGGTGTGAATCCCTACGTGGCCGTGCGCTCCTTCGATGCCGCCCATGTTCGCCCCTATCTCCATATTGCCCTCTATAGCAACGGAACCAAGGCTGATTTCGCCTTCGAGAGCATGGATGCGCTGGCGCCCGTTTCGCTCTTTCGGGAGATTCGCATTCTGAAAGACAGCGACCGTTGGGCCGAGCAGCTGCAGGCGGCCTCTTCCCGGCTGGCCCCGCCGCAGCCCTATATCAGCCCTGCTGAACTCACCGAACTGGATAATCGCTTCTGGGTGATGATGTGGGATACATTGCGCCTGCTCATGCGTGGCGATTCCGATAAGCCGTTCGCTCTCTACCTGCAGACGCTTTACTTCACTTTGCCGCCATTGCTGGCCGCTCTGCCGCCCGAAGAGCCGGCGCGACGGGCGCTGATGAACGCGACCTACAGCCGCGATGTCGCCGCCACCACGCGCGGACTGGGCGATTTGCTGGGGGCGTACCTGGCCGCGCGCTCGGCCGTCATTCGCCGTCAGAACCTCATGTTCCCCATCAATACCGCGTTTGAGTCGGAGATTCGCAGGCTGGTTGAGCGGCTCACGCGGTAAATCGTATAGCTATTGTGTCGGTTCGAGGAGCGCCCAGTTTTTCGATACGGAAGGTTCCGAACATAAATTTCGGTTAAAGCAACACGGCCTTCTCATGCCTTTGTTGAGTTTATCCAGCGCAACTTCTATATGTTTTTGACGGGTCTCCGGCGTTTTGACAGCGCGTATCCAGCGAATCCAGTCCCAACGAGCAAGTGGGGTAATATCTTCCCATAGAGCCTCAGCTTTTGGGGAAGCAGATAACGCTATTTTTAAGTCTTCAGGAACTTCCGGCTCTATCCACTCTTTGGACGGCTCCATCGAAATTTCTACGCTGTCACCGGCCGTAGCACCGGCATCATCAAGCAGCTTTTGGTCAGGGCTAAACCAGTGACTTGATTGTTGCCCTGGTGCATACCTTCCATCCGGTTCGAGCATGGTTTTAAAGGGAACGCCGTTCATGGTCCCCGAAACCATTGTCATTCCTCTTGATGGGAGCTTGGCTGAGGCCTCTTCAGGTAATCTGAGAATGGTCCATGAATTGATTCTGAATAGTTCAGCCTCAAAACTGATCGTCAGCGTATCCTCTTGATCCTTAATTGTGCTCATAAGATGAATTCTACTAAGAATGCCCAACCAAAACTAATCTTATAGAATCGTTGCATGGTCAAGTCATTGGTGAGCATTGAAAAATAGGTGTCTCTGCATTAAACCGGTTCTGCGGCCTATGGTCTGTCGTCTGTGGTCACTCTCAACCACTCTTCAACCGCAGAAACGACTGCTCCTGTATCATCAGCCTCGAACCAGCGGATCCGCGGGTCATCGCCGCGAAACCATGTCGCCTGCTGGCGGGCAAAGCGGTGGGTCTCGAACTTGACGCGCTCGACAGCCTCCTCCAGCGACATTTCTCCAGCGAGATGGGCCAGCAGTTGCCGGTAGCCCAACCCGCTCATGGAGGGCAGGTGGGAGTCATATCCGGCTTCGCGTAGTCGGACAACCTCGTCGAGCAACCCTTCGGCCATCATGCCCTCGACACGAGCGTCGATGCGCGCGTAAAGCGCGTCGCGACCGCGCGAGAGGCCAAGCATACAGATGTCGTAGGGCGGCGGTGTTTTGCGTTGCAGTTCGGAGATGGGGCGGCCGGTCTGGAGCGTCACCTCCAGAGCGCGCACGACACGGCGCACATTGCGCGGGTCGATGCGCCCGGCGGCGACAGGGTCGAGCGCGGCCAGCCAGCGCGCCAGTTCGGGTTGCCCCAGCGTCTCCAGCGCGGCCCGCAGTGGCGGTTGCGGCGTGACTTCGGGGACGCCCCAGCCCTCGACGACAGCCCATACGTACTGCCCCGTGCCGCCGACGAGGATGGGCAGGCGGCCGCGAGCCAGCACGTCGTCGATGGTTCGGTAGGCGAGCCGCTGGTATTCACCCAGACTGAGTGTTTCGTCGGGCGTGGCCAGATCGATGAGATGGTGGGGGACGGCGGCGCGTTCGGCGGCCGAGGGTTTGGCCGTGCCGATGTCCATGCCGCG
>JRYI01010235.1_pt2 | contig 12707 bp, 12 predicted proteins | sample 235361 | NCBI WGS metagenome assembly JRYI01 (sample SAMN03074212, study PRJNA261471) | activated sludge metagenome | biome: Common Effluent Treatment Plant; feature: Wastewater; material: Activated sludge; isolation source: activated biomass in a lab-scale reactor treating industrial wastewater at...
TCGGCCTTGCGGTTGCGCGCCGCCGGCTTGCGGGACGACTGGCCGTCGTCGGCACGCGGTGCGCCGAGCCGCTCTCTTCCGTCCTGCGCCGGAACCGGACCCGCGGAAGCCCACCACGTCGCCGCGGCCGCCAGCAGCGCCGAAACCCATGCGCGCCGTCCGCCCCGCATCCTCATCGCAAGCCTCCGAGCGATGTGATGGAGAACAGCTCCGGCGGCGTAACGATGAGGTCCCAGCCGATGCGGGCGCAGACGAGCAGCACGAGGGCCGCGAGCAGGAAGCGGAGATGCTCGCCCTTGAGGCGCGCCCCTGCGGCCGCGCCGTACTGCGCACCGACGACGCCGCTGACGATCAGGATGAGCGCGAGCACGATGTCGACGCTGTAGTTCTCCGTCGACTGCATGACCGTCGTCACCGCGGCCACGAACACGATCTGGAACAGCGACGTGCCGATCGCGATATTGGTCGGCATGCGCAAAAGGTAGATCAAGGCGGGGATCATGATGAAGCCGCCGCCGGCGCCCATGATGGCGCCGAGGAACCCGACGAACGCGCCGATCATCATCGGCGGGAAGGCGCTGATGTAGAGCTTCGAGCGGTGGAACCGCATCTTGAACGGCAGCTTGTGGATCCAGTTGTGCTGGCCCGACCGGCGCCGCGCGATGGGCGCGCCGCTGCGGGCGGCCTGGATCGCGTGGAGGCTCTCGATCAGCATCAACGTGCCGATCACGCCGAGGAAGGTGACGTAGGCGAGGGAGACGAACAGGTCGAACTGGCCCGCGAGCCGCAGGATACGGACCATCTTGACGCCGATCACCGACCCCAGGACGCCGCCTGCGAGCAGCACCAGGCCCATCTTGATGTCGACGGTGTTGCGCCGGTATTGGGCGATCGCGCCCGACGCGGAGGAGGCGACGATCTGCGCCGCCCCGGTTCCGACCGCCACCGCCGCGGGGATGCCCGAGAAGATGAGGAGCGGCGTCATCAGGAAGCCGCCGCCGACGCCGAACAGACCCGCCAGAAAGCCGACCGCGCAGCCCATCCCGAGGAACAGCAGCACGTTGGCGCTCATCTCGGCGATCGGCAGATAGATGTGCATTGCGGGGGCGTGTGACGCGGGTACGGGGGCGGAGCTTCAAAAAACCGCCGCACGAAGCGCCCGGGCCCTCGGCGGGCCCGGCCCTCTCGGGCGGGCGTGAGGGACGGCGGTGCGCCTCTCGCCCGGCATCGTATTGGACCTTTGCCGGGAGTGCCAGCGCTGCGTTGCGGGAACCGGGACCGCGTGTTCGGAAAACAACGCCGCCACGGCCGTTTGCGACCGCGGGCGGCGAACGCGCTAGGTGTTCGTGTCGTTATTGACGCGCCTCTTCCAGTCCTCTCCGGCGGCACGGGCGTCGTTGGCCAGCGGCGAGGCGGGCCGGGCCCGGTATCCGGCGATCCTCTCGTCGGCGTCGGTCAACTCCTCGGCGGTGAGGGTGGAGATGAGGGCATCGCGCCGCTCGATCGCTTCCCCATCGCCGCTCTTCGCCGCGAGCGCATACCATTTGTAGGCTTCGACGCGGTCGGCCGCGATGCCGAGCCCGTTCTCGACGAGAACGCCGAGATTGTATTGGCTGTCGGGGAGCCCATGCTCGGCGGCCTTGAGGAACCACGGCAGGGCGGCGGCGTAGTTGGGCCGCGCGCCGCCGGCGGTCAGCACGGCGAGATTGTGCATCGACTTGACGTTGCCGCCCTCTGCCGCGCGCTGATACCAGATCTTGGCCCGCTCGAGATCCTTGGCCACGCCGAGCCCGCGCTCATAGAGCGTGCCGACCCGGTATTGCGCCTGCGCGAAGCCCTTGGCGGCGGACCGCTGATACCAGCGCAGCGCCTCTGCGTAGTCCTGGCCGGTGCCTCGACCTTCCGCGAGCCGCGCGGCGACCTCGAACTCGGCCGACGGATCGCCGTTGGCGGCGGCGACGCGGAGTGACATCGGCCCGACCGTGGCCGGAGGCAGATCGCGCGCAAGGGGGCTCGCCTCTGCCTCGCCGGCAGGGTCGAGGTCCGTGGCCGGATAGGCGGCGGAGATGCGCCCGTTCACGTCCGGAAGGAGCGCGTTTGCCGATTGTCCGGCTGCGATCATCCCGAGCTGGCCCGAGAGGCTCGCGAACATCTGCTGCTCGTAGACGCCGGCGGCGGCCGCGCCGGACAGCGTTGCGCCGGGGTGTGTGATCGTCATGCCCTGCGGAGCGTCCGACGTCGATCCTCCGTCCACGGGCGCAACCTTGGGCGGCGTCAGGACGTCGTCGTGGAATCCGTAGGGGATGGGTGCGGCTTCGCCCGTGCGGTCGTGGCCGGGGGTGGAGCGCGGCTCGGAGCCGGGCGTCTCTTCGGCGGGCAATGCGGCGCCACCGTCCGGCTCTGTCGCTGCCGGGTATGAGATCTGAGGCACCACCGGCCGCGGCGCGGACTTGCGGTTGAGAAGCAGAAGGCTGCCGTTGATGGCGATGATGAGCACCAGCACGGTCGCCAGCAGTTTCGTGGACATGCCGAACAGACGGCCGCTGCCCATCTCCGACGCCTTGGGCTGGAAGAGCGAGTCCCGCATGTCGGCGATGGATGTCTGCGCAGGCGCATCCGCCGGCTCGTCCAACGCCTCGGCGCGGTTCGCGGCCGCTTTCAGCTTCGCGCGGCGGGCTTCGGCGATGAAGTCGCGCCGCAGTCGGTCGAGCGGCGACTCGGGCTCGTCGGCGACGGCCGGCTCGACGGGCCCCGCCGCGTCCGCGACGGTCGCCGGAACCTCCACCGGGGTCGGGGCCACGGGCTCCGGCGCGCCAATGCCGTCGAAGTGCGTGTCGCGGAACGTGTACGGCGCATTGCCCGGCATGGCGGGCTCGGGGGCTGCGACCGGCGCCTCGAGGCTCGGCGCGTCCGGAGGCGGCGGCCCGAGGATCGGCTCCTGGGCGGCCGGGACAGGGACCGGCGCCGCGACCGGGGCCGGCGCGGGCTCGGACGCGGCAGCCTGTTCAGGCTGTTGCGGCGGCTGCTGCCGCTCCATGGCATCCATGCGGTCGAGGACCGCGGCCAGCGCCTGCTGCAGCGTCTCCAGCATGGCGAAGGCGGTCTGCTCGTTCTGGCGCTGCTCGGCGATCGCCTGCTCGAGCAGGGCCCGGATCTCGTCGTAGCGGTCCGCTTGCGCGTTGACGCGGCCCGAGAGCGTGGTCACCAGCGAGACGGCGTGGGCTTCGGCTTCGCGTCTGTCGGCGATCGAGGCTTCGACGAGCTGGCGCAGGGCGTCGTGACGGTCGACGAGGTGCGCGGTCTCGCCGCCGAGGCGGACATGCACGTCTTCGGCGGCGCGCCGGGCGACGGCTTCGAGATCGACCGCGAAGCGGCTGTCGGCGGTGAAGAGCTTGGCGAGGCGATCGTCGGAGACCTGCGCCATGACGGCGCGCACATCGCTCTCGATGCCGTCGATGCGCACGACATGGCGTTCGAGCTCGGAGAGCTTGTCGCCGAGGTCGTTGACGTGCACCTCGATGAGGCGCATCCCCTCGACGTCCGAGCGCCGCGCTACGTCCTGCAGCGTCTCACCGAGATGGGCCTGGAAGGCGGCGATACGCTCTTCGAGCGCGGCCACGGCGGGGCCGGGCCTCAGGTCGGAGAGGGCCTGCGTGATGCGCTGGGTGACGTCGTTGAAGCGCTCCCCGATCCATGCCTGCTGCGTGTAGGACATGGCTGCCGGGGGCGCCCGGGGATCGGGCTCGGTCAGCGCCGCTTCGTGCCCCTGCATCAGCGCTTCCGCAGCTTCGATGTCCCAGGGCTCGTCGCCCGCCTCGTCGAGGAGCATGTATTTGCGGGGGCGGGCGCGGGAGCGTGCCGGCGCGGGCCGGGCGGTCTCCGCCACCTTGAGCCGCTCCACGATGTTGGCCATGGTCTCCGTCTGCTCGCGCTGCGCCATCTCGATCTCGCGCGCGATTTCACCCAGGCTGCGGCCGGGTGTGCCGGTGGGTCCGGAAAGGCCGTAGCCGCTCCGGAGCGGCCGTCCGCTCTCCTGGTCGAATGTCAGCATGGGGGTCCCCAGGGGTGCAGTGCTGCTCAAACCTCGGACCCCGAGGGGGAAAGGCGGCGGACTGCCTCGTGCGAAGCTGAAATGCGTGAAGGGCCGGACGCAGCACGAAACCAGAAACCCGAACCTGGAAACGGTCGCATTCGGCAGTAAACGAACTGTTAAATGCTCTGAAAGACCTGGAAGATAAGGGATTGTCGAATTGCGGATCGGCAGGCCGGTCGATGCCCCGGGGAGGTGATTCGCGCCGCCGCGGCGGGAAGGGGGCGAACCGGGTCGCAATCGATCGATTAAGTCTCGGAGCGACCATATCTCCGAAAGCAGCGCATGGGGCACACGCGCGCGAGCGCATGAGGGCCCGGCGCGGCGCCTTCGCCCTGCCGCGAACGTCGCCCGCCGCGTCGGCGCTAGAAGAAGAGACGATAGCGGACGAAATCGTCGGCTTTGGTGAAGCGGTCGTAAACGCTGCGTGCCGCCGTGTTGCCGGCCTGCGCGTGCCAGTAGAGCCGCGACCAGCCCTGGCTCTTGGCCATCCCGGCGAGATCCCGGATCAGCGCTTCGCCGATTCCCCTGCCCGCGATGATCGGGCGAGACGAACAGATCCTCCAGGTAGCAGACGGGCGCCGTCGTCCAGGTGCCGGCGTGAAGCACGGAGAGACTGAAGCCGCAGACCTCGCCGCCGGTTTCTGCAACCCGGCAGAACAGGCCGTCCTGCTTGCGGATGAGCCGCTCCCAGGTCTTCAGGGTCACGTCCTCCGGCACCTCCGCCTGGTAGAACGCGAGGTATCCGTTCCAGAGCTTGCGCCAGGACGGTTCGTCGTTTGGAAGCGCGTCGCGGATGAGCATGCCGAAAGTCCCCGAGAGTGTCGCGGCCGAGTATGCCGGATCACGGCGGCCCGATCAGCAGCCCTATCAGAATATCGTCTACGGGATACGAAGGCATCGTCCGGCCCCTACGTCCGAGGCCGGACAAAAGAAAAGCGCGACGACCGTAGAAGGGGCCGCCGCGCCAAAGACCGAAAGGAGATCCCGGGTTAGACGAGATCGATCTCGGCCGGGAGATAGGACGTGACCTCGAGGCCGACTTCCTGCTCGCGAACCGAAGGTTTCATCCAGGTCTTCATGAGTAGTTCCTCCTTTGAAAGGCGCATGACGGAGCACGTCTGCGCGCAAACACCATGAGGGACCAGATCCTCCGGCGACCAATCGTATTTTCAGACCCGTTCTATTAGGCGAGCTGATGCTACTGTGTACCAGAAAGCGTCTGAAGCCGTTATTTCAAGCCGTTTCGCGGCGTTTTGCGCCCGCCGGATAAGCCGCGGCTCGAGGCTTCACGCGATTTGAATTTTTCGTGTTGGGGGCGGCGATGGAGGCGAGGCGCCCCGTGCCGTTAACGGAGAGGCGGGCGAAAACGAGACGCAAAAGCGAAAGAAAACGCATGCCGAACTTATCGAAACTTGGCCGAAGGACGCGTCGCGGGCGTTTTGAAAGCCGTCGGTGCCGACAATGAAAACCGATCTCAAAAAAAAGCGGCGACCGCTTCCGCGATCGCCGCTTGGGATTCGAGAAAACCGACCGTCTTTAGACGAGGTCGATCTCAGCCGGCAGATACGAGGTCACCTCGAGGCCGACTTCCTGCTCGCGAACCGAGGGCTTCATCCAGGTCTTCATGACAGTTCCTCCTTAATGTTCCAACGACCAGAGGGCCGCCAGCCCAACTGATGCTGGTGTGTATATAGGCAAATGCTCCGATAACAGCAAATCGCAAGTTCGTGATCTGTTTATCAGGGAATCTTATTGAGCATGAAAGCTGCCCTTATGAGGCGGAAGCGCAAAAGGTCGTTCGCGATAAAGGCTTAAAGCGAGGTCGGATCAAGATCGGTCGGGTCGGGTGCGTCCCCGGCACAAGCCCGGCACAGGCGCTCAGCTCGCGCCCTTGCGCGCGCCCTCGAACTCGCTCGAGAGCGCAGCCTCGAGATTGCGGAGGTCCTCCGGGATCGGCAGGCCATACGCCCTGAGCTCGTTGAGCTTCTCCATGAGCTGCAGATAGAGCTCGTGGGCATCCTCCGGCCCGTTCTGCATCCGCGCGAGCAGAATGCCGATCTCCGCTTTCACATCCTCGAAGGCCATGGCGATGTCTCCCGATACATGAAGAGCACATAGGAACGCGGACGCCCGCTCCCAAGGCCCGCCCCTTCGGTCACCGCCAGCTTTGTCATAGAGGAGGCGCATTTCTGCGCACTCTCGGCCTCGGCGTCATCGGAGAGACCGTTGAGGGAGACGATGGGGGATCCTGTCATGAGCCGCCAGATCATGGATCGCCGCGCCATGAACCGTTGCGCCCGCGTGGTCCGGTCGGCGGCCCTCTTGGCCGCCGCGTTTGTTGCCGGCCCGGCATCGGCCCAGGAGCCGCCGAGGTTCTTCGCGGTGACGGGCGTGCCCGCCAATGACGTCCTCAACCTGCGCGATGTCCCCCATGGTGACAGCCGCAAGCTCGGCGCCATCCCGCCCGGCGCGCGCGGTCTCAAGAATTTCGGCTGCCTGAAGCCCGAGCCCAGCCTCGACCGCTGGATGGGGATGACCGATGAGGAAAAAAGGAACGCGCGGCTCGAATGGTGCCGCGTCGAATATCACGGGCGGCAGGGCTGGGTCGCCGCGCGCTTCCTGAAGCCCGATCCAGGCGCGGAGCGCCTGAAGCCCGAACAAGGCGCGGAGCGTTGAGCGTCTCGCACCAACTCGGATTGAGCATAAGAAGCGGCCATGCGGTTCTCTCGCCGTGCTACAGGCTCGCGTGCCCCGCCGTGCCATCGGGCGCCGGATGTGCTAGAGTTTTTAAGTGCGGAACGCGGGGGATGGCGCATCGTGCGTCGCGAAGCCTGAGCAGAGGCGGCGCATGCGATGGGGTAGGGATATGCGTTTGCTTTTCGAGTCGCTCCGCGAGCGTGTGGCCGAGCATCTGGCTCGGCTTCCCGCGATCAATCCTGCAACGCTGTTCGCGGGCGGCGGTGTCGTGCTGGCCGCCGTGGTCGTGGTCTACGGTGCGCTGCTCGGCGCCGATCGGGTCCCTGAGGACGCCGTCGCCGTGAGCGGCCCGGTCTTCACGCCTGTCGCAACGACAGCGCCCGCGCCGGCGCGCGCCGCCAGGCCCGCAAGCGCGTCGGCGGAAGCTATCCCGCGGTTCGAGGACGAGACGTCCGTCACGCGCGCCGTGCAGGCTGAGCTGAAGCGCGCCGGCTGCTACAGCGGTCCCGTCAACGGCGTCTGGAACGCGTCGACGCAGGCCGGCATGGGCGAGTTCGCCACCCGCGTGAACGCGCGCCTGCCGGTTGACCGTCCGGATCCGGTGCTGCTCGCGCTGCTCGAGACGCACAACAAGATCTCCTGCACGGGCGGCTGCAGCATGGGCGGCGAGGAAGGATGCGTCCCGCGCACAGTGCTGCCGGCAGCACAACGCGCCGAGGCGCGCGAGGAGCCGCTTGCCGCGCCGCCTCCCGCCGGGACGAATCCCGGCACCGTACGGACCGCCGCTGCGGGACGCGAGGACGGCACCGAGCTCGAGGAGGCCGCCGCGACGGCGGCCGCCGGGGCTGCCGCGGGCGCAGCGGCGACGCAAAAGGCCGCAAAACCCCGGCCGCAGCGCGCATCGCGCACGGATCGCAAACAGCCCTCGCTCTCGCGCCAGGTGTCGAAAGGCTTCCAGCAGATCCAGCGCAGCCTCGACAAGCTGTTCTGAGCGGTGCGGGCTCACGCGCCCTTCATTCGACCGGTAATAGGTGCGTGAGGCGGGAGGGCTGCTATCCTCCTCTCTATGAGGTCATGGCAGCGTCGCGGCGGAGCCGCGCTTCTCCACATCTCAGCCAAGCCGCGCTTCGCTGGATGGCCGTCGCGTGTCGCATCCAGGCTCCCCCGAACGGATCAGCCAATGCCTCTCGCCACCGTCCAGATCTCCTCCTCGACGGCGATGTCCGCGAGGATGCGGTCGAGCAGCAGGCACGTCCGCTTGAAGAGGTCGGAGCCGCGCCGGTAGTCGGCGGCCGCGAAGAAATCGACGCGGCCTGCGCGGAAGAGCTCGACGCACGTCGCATGGCCCTTGCCGCGGCCTTGCGGATGCACGGCGACCGCGTGTCCGCCGCTCTTGCGCATCAGCGCCATGGACGGCACGTCCGTCTCGCCGTCGCCGAAGTAGATCATGTTGCGGAACGGGATCGGGCGCAGGTCTTCGGCCATGTGCGCATTGATGCTCTCACCGAGATCCTCGATGCCCTTGTTGATGCGGAACAGGTACTGCGTCTTGCCGGTATCGGTGATCACCCGCTTCGGGAACGGCAGCTCGTAGGCGTCGAACCAGTATTCCGACGCGAACACGTTGTGAAAATGGCGGCGGATCGCCGTGCCCTCGATGATCTCGGTAAGCCCCGACGACACGAGGTAATGGCGAAGCTCGACGCCGTGGCTCTCGGCGCGGATCCGGATGTAGGCCGCGATCTCGTCGAACCACTCGGCAACGCCGGGGAACAGCTCCACCGACGCGCCTTGCTTCACCAGATCGTCGCGGTCGATGCGCAGGCCCTTGTCGCGCGCAAGCTTGTACATGAGGTGCATGTAGGTGATGAGCGGATCGGCCCGCTCTGCGCGCGCGACGCGCCCGCACTCGGCCCAGAACGCTGCCGGATCGATGCCGAGCTGCGGCAGGAACGAATACTCCTGCATCGGGCGCGGCGAGAGCGTGCCGTCGAAATCGTAGACGAGCGCGATGGTCTTCTTGTCGAAGGCCGCGGCGGTCTTCGCTTTTTTCCGGGCCTTATTCCGGGCTTTGGCCGGCGCAACGTCGACCTGCGGGGCCGCCTCGTCCGCGCCCCGCTCCTTGCTCCGCCCTGTCGCACGTTCGCTCATCGCCGGCTCCTGTCCATCGAACGGCTTGACGGACAGTCCGCCGATTCGGGTGGCGCCCTGAAGGCGCCGGCGAGGCCATGCACAATAACTGCGCTCCTCTCCGCAGGGAGAGGGCGCGCGGCCGCCTCAGTGATCGTGGCCGCACCCGCAGCCGCCCTTGCCGCCCCCATGATGATGATCATGATCGTGATGATGGCCGTGGCCGCCGCAGCAGCCACCGTCGCCGTGGTGATGGTGCCCATGGTCGTGATCGTGACCATGGTCATGCGCATGGTCGTGTCCACAGCCGCAGCCGTGATGATGCTGCTCGCTGGGATCGGTCAGCACCGCCGCAAGCCGCCGCTCGAGCGCGATCGACTGCTCCCGCGGCGCATCTCGCGCCTCGATGGCGAGCGCCATCACCTCGGCGCCGATGCGCAGGTCGTCCACCTGTCCAAGGTAATGCCGCCGGAGCCGGCCCTGCCGGTCGAAGATGAGAACCGTCGGCGTACCCTGGATCTCGAAGGCTTCCATCGTTCTCGGCAGGCTCTTGCCGTTGGCCGCGTCGAGCGCCACCGGAAACGTGAGCCCATGCTCGGCGACGAAGGTTTCGAGCGCCGTCTTGCTCTGCGCGTCGGTCTCTTCGAACGGGGTGTTGAGGCCGATCACCGCCACCGCGTCGTCGTCGAACGCCTGCGCGAGACGGGCTGCCTGCGGCAGGCCGTGCTTGAGGCTGCCCGGGCAATGCTGCTGGAACGCCGCCAGCACCACGACCTTGCCCTTGAGGTCCTTGAGCGTCGGCGCCGGATCGGCGTTGAGCCAGCAGGCGGTCTCGAGCTCCGGCGGGTTTTCGGGGTCGAACATCGAAGAAGATCCTTTCATGGCCTGGGCGGCACGGCGTCGCTCGAGGCACCCTATCCGGAATCGGGCCCCGGCGTCAGGGGGTGGGCAGAGCCGCCGCAAGGGGTCGCGGGCTGCACGGTAAGATTGCGTTCAGCACGCTGCCGAATAGGTCCCCCTCGGGAAAGACGTTAACCCGGGTTTAGCGTCGCCGGCGGACACTCGCCCGTCGCGCCGATCGCGGCGCGGTGGCCAGGGTGAAGACGCCCATGCGCGAGTTCGATGTTGCCATTGTCGGCGCGGGCCTGTGCGGCTCGATCGCCGCGACCATGCTGGGCCGGTCCGGTCGCGCGGTCGCGCTCGTCGATCCGAGCCGGATCTATCCCGACGACTTCCGCGTCGAGAAATTCGACGACGATCAGATGCGCGTGCTCCGCAACACCGGCCTCGGCAAGGCGGTTCTGGCGGCGTCAACCCACGACCGGTCGGTCTCGGTGTCGATGCTCGGCCGCATGGCCGAGAAGCGCATAAGCGACCAGCGCGGGTTCGACTATGGCGCACTCGTCAACCTGCTGCGCCGGGAAATCCCGCCGTCCGTCGCGCAAATTCACGCCAAGGTCACGACCATCGCCAATGGCGCCGACCGCCAGCGCGTGACGCTGTCCACGGGCGAGACCGTCGAAGCTCGCCTCGTCGTCCTGGCCAGCGGCTTGAACAACGGCCTGCGCGAAGCGCTCGGCATCGAGCGGGCGGACCTCGCGCAATGCCAGTCGATCACCTTCGGCTTCGACATGGAGCCTGCGGCAGGCGCGAGCTTTCCGTTCCGCGCCTTGACCTGCTACGGCGAGCACCCGCGCCAGCGGATCGCCTACATCACGCTGTTTCCCATCGGCACGCGCATGCGCGCAAACCTCTTCGTCTATCGCGATCTCGGCGATCCCTGGCTCTCAGCCTTCCGCGCCGCGCCCGAGGCGACGCTCGCACACGCCATGCCGCGCCTTGCGCGGTGGACGGGCCCGTTCCGCATCGTCGGTCCCGTAAAGATGCGCCCGGTCGATCTCTACGAGACGAGGGGCTACCTCAAGCCCGGCGTCGTCCTCGTGGGCGATGCGTTCGCGACTGCCTGCCCCGCGGCAGGGACAGGCGCGCGCAAGGCTCTGGTCGATGTCGAGCGCCTCTGCAACGGCCATGTCGCGCGATGGCTCGCCACCCCCGGCATGGGCGTCGAGAAGATCGCCACGTTTTACGCCGACCCCGAGAAAACGGCCTCCGATCGGCGGTCCTTCGCCCTTGCGCGCGATCTGAAGCGCCGGACCCTGGACGAGAGCCTGGTCTCCTGGGCGCGGCGTTGGGCGAAGCTCGCGCTTTTGCGCCTGCGCTGGGCCAAAACCGCAGCCGCCGACGCCTCGTCCCGGCTCGTCGCGGGCGCGGAGCAACCGCTCGAGGCGCCTGCCGGATCTCCCGGACCGCGCCCTTAAACCGGCTCAGAGCATTTGCGCCGGCCAGATCTGGAAGATGCCCCGCGCCGTGCTGCTCATCGCCTCGACCACGGCCATGTTGTCGAAGCCGGCAAGGCGCGCTTGCATGGCCTTGAGCAGCGCGTGCTCTCCCTCCGCATCCATGGGGATCGTGAGCGCGCTGCGCCGGTCGCGATCGGAGAGGATCCAGAAGAGGTCCATCTGCAAGGGCCCCGCCTCGGTGGTCAGGATCGCGACATTGGCGAGGTTCGACCAGAGCAGCGTCGCCACGCTGCCCGCGCCGCTGTCGACCGTGATGATCCTGTCGTCGTGCGAGACCCGCACGGCCGATGCGGTGCGCCCTTGAGGCAGGGCCTCGCGGTGTCGGCGGAACAGCTTGGAAAGCCAGCTCAGCATCGCAACAGTCCCGCTCCGGTCCCGCGTGCACCGGGCTCCGCACGACGGCAGCGTGCGCGCCAGGGCATACCATGCCTTGCCCCTTGTAGATCACGATTCATGCGTGAGATCGAGCCGCCGGCGAAGGCCGGGAGCGGCGTCGAAAGACAAGACCCCCGGAGCTTGCGCCCCGGGGGTCCTCGGTGTTGCGTGACGGATTGAAGCGCCCTCAGCCGAGCCGCTGCTCGAGCGCCGAGAGCTCGTCGTTGAGAGCCTGCGGCAGCTTTGCGCCGAACATCGCGAAATGCTCGCGGATGGACGGCAGCTCGGCCTTCCAGCCCTCGGTGTCGACGCGCAGGAGCTCGCCCATGGCCTCCGGCGAGACGTTGAGTCCGTCGAGGTCGAGCGCGCCTTGCGCCGGCAGCTTGCCGATCGGCGTATCGATCGCACCCGCCGTCCCCTCGCAGCGCTCGAAGATCCACTTGAGCACGCGGCTGTTGTCGGCATAGCCGGGCCACAGGAACTTGCCCTCGGGGCTCTTCCGGAACCAGTTGACGTAGAAGATCTTCGGCATGTTGCCGCCGCCCTTCTCGCCCATGTTGATCCAGTGCTGGAAGTAGTCGCCCATGTGGTAGCCGCAGAACGGCAGCATGGCCAACGGGTCGGTCGCCGACCTTGCCGGCGGCAGCGGCGGTTTTCTCCGAGGCCATGATCGAGCCGAGGAATGTGCCGTGCCGCCAGGAGAGCGCCTCCGAGACGAGCGGCACGACCGATGCGCGCCGGCCGCCGAACAGGATGGCGTCGATCGGCACGCCGGCCGGATCGTCCCATTCCTTTGCGATCACCGGGCACTGCGCGGCCGGCGCCGTGAAGCGCGCATTGGGGTGCGCGGCAGGGCGCCCCGAGGACGGCGTCCAGGAGCGGCGCAGCCAGTCGACCGCGTGGGCGGGCGGCTCGCTCATGCCTTCCCACCAGACATCGCCGTCGTCCGTGAGCGCGACGTTCGAGTAGATGATGTTGGCGTGGAGCGTCTTCATCGCGTTGAGATTGCTCTCATTCGATGTGCCAGGCGCGACGCCGAAGAAGCCGGTCTC